>Ga0105106_10001867_pt1 | contig 15035 bp, 10 predicted proteins | sample PPLLaktember2015_5_FD_79109 | JGI IMG/M metagenome (GOLD analysis project Ga0105106, IMG submission 79109) | Freshwater sediment microbial communities from Prairie Pothole Lake near Jamestown, North Dakota, USA - PPLs Lake P8 Core (1) Depth... | ecosystem: Environmental > Aquatic > Freshwater >...
AACCTGCGCTCGGTATTCCTGGGGGTCAAGCTGGCCCACCCTCTGTTAAAGGCCGGAGGCGGAGGCGCGGTGGTTAACGTTTCTTCGGTACACGCCGTAGCCACGTCTGCCAACATCGCTGCCTATGCCGCCAGCAAGGGCGGCTTGCTGGCGCTGACGCGCGCCATGGCAATCGAATTCGCCCCCGATAACATCCGCGCCAACGCCATCCTGCCTGGCGCAGTGGACACCCCTATGCTGCGCGCCGGGCTGGGGCGCGGCCACGTGCAGGGCGTCGATATCCGCGAGCGCCTGGACAATCTGGCGCGCCGCACCGTCAACGGGCGTGTGGGTCGCCCGGAGGAGATCGCCCACGCCATCTACTTCCTGGCGGACGAGACCCAATCTTCCTTCATGACCGGGCAGGCGCTCATTGTGGATGGCGGCGCAACCGCGCGCCTGAGCACAGAGTGAGCCAGCGCCCATCCATGAATAGACAATCCCTCAAGCAGTGGCTTCCCTCCCCCCTGTGGCGCGCTGCCAGCCAGGCGCGCTACGCCGTGCAGCGCGCCGCATTGTGGCCTGCCGCCACCTTTCACCCCTGGCGGCGCTCCAGCATCCAACAGCTTGCCGCGCTGAAAGACAAACATCGCGGCCAGCGCGTCTTCATCATTGGCAACGGTCCCAGCCTGAAGAACACCGACCTCGCCCGCCTGCGTAACGAATTCACCATCGGCGTGAACCGCTTTTACCTGGCATTTCCCGAGCTTGGTTTTTCCACCACCTATTTCCTGACGGTCAATAGCCTGGTGGTGGAGCAGTGCGCTGCCGACCTGCTGGCTTTGCCCATCCCCACGTTCCTGTCCTGGCGCTCGCGCCGCTTTATCGATCCGGACGTCTTCAAACCGGGCAGCCCGCTCTCCGCCCCGATTTTCCTGCACACCACCTATACCGGCCCCGGCTTTTCCCAGGATGCTCGCCGCCGCCTGTGGGAAGGCGCCACCGTCACCTACGTGGCCCTGCAGCTCGCTTTCCATCTGGGTTTCCAGCAAGCCATCCTGATCGGCGTGGATCACAGCTACAGCACCCAGGGCAAGCCCAACACCACCGTTGTCTCGCAGGGCGAAGACCCCAATCATTTTCACGCCGGTTACTTCGGCAAGGGCTTCCGCTGGCAGCTTCCCGATCTGGACACCTCCGAGCGCTCCTACCACATGGCACGCCAGGCCTACGCCCGCGCCGGTCGTGAGGTGCTGGACGCCACCGTGGGTGGTTTGCTGCAGGTATTCCCCAAGGTCGCCTACGAATCGCTGTTCTAGGCGTATAGTGTTCCTGCAGCCATCGCACTGCTATGGTCCTACACCCTGCATCAGCAGTCCAACTGCTGGCGGAACAAGAACCTGGCATACGGTACAATAGAACCAACAATACCAACCAGGTTCGAAAAACACTCCATGGACATCCCTTCACATAGACCCCTCATCGCCTGGCTGTTGGCCCTGCTCCTGCTCGTCCTGGGGCTGGGATTGCGCCTATACGATCTCACCGACCAGCCCATCGATTTCCACTCCACGCGCCAGTTGCGCGGCGCCATCATCGCCCGCGGCATGTATTACCGCATGCTGCCCGATGCTGACCCTGAGCTGCGCGAGCAGGCCATCTCTTTCTGGAACTCCACCGGGCAGTACGAGCCCTCCCTTGTGGAGAACGTGGTGGCGCGTACCTATCGCTGGATCGGCGCTGAGACTTTATGGGTCTCACGCATCTATACCTCCCTGTTCTGGGTCATCGGCGGCGTCGCCTTGTTCGTCCTGGCGTTGCGCCTCACCTCTCCCGCTGGCGGGCTTTTCGCCCTGGGCTATTACCTGGTGCTGCCTTTTGCTGTGCAAGCCAGCCGTTCCTTCCAGCCCGATCCCGGCATGGTGATGTGGATCGTCTTGTCCGTTTACGCTCTCTACCGTTGGGGGGAAAAACCGGGCTGGAGATGGGCCATCCTGGCAGGGGCGCTGGGAGGGATCGCCGTGCTCACCAAGGTGGTAGCCGCCTACATCGTTGGCGCTGCCGCTGTGGCAGTGGTGCTCTCATCCCTGGGCCTGCGCCGCTCCTGGCGCAGCCTGCAGGTGTAGGTCATGACGCTCTTGATGACCGCTCCCACTCTGATCTATTACGCCGCCCGCCAGGGCCGCGCCTCCGACTACTTCGAAAGCTGGACCATCTCTTTATCCCACTTGCTGGTTGAGCCCTCATTTTACGTGCGCTGGCTCAGCCTGGTGCAGGATATCATGGGCCTTACCGCCTTGCTCCTGGGGCTGGTGGGGGTGCTCATCGCTCGCTCGCGCGCCCGCAGCTTGCTGGTGGGCTTATGGGTGGGTTATGCCATTTACGGGCTGTTCCTGCCTTACCAGATGTACACGCACAATTATTACCACCTGCAGCTGGTGCCCATCATTGCCCTTTCACTGGCTTCCATCGGGCAATTGATCTACGAGCGCCTGGTACAGCAGCCCGCCATCTGGCGCCTGCTGTTGGTTGGCGTTGTGCTGGCTGGGCTGGCTTACCCTGCCTGGGTTTCCATCGCCGAGCAGAAAAAAACCGACTACCGCGGCGAGTCGGCCTATTGGCAAGAGATCGCTTCGTACCTGCCCACCGACGGCAAGATCGTCGCCCTCACTCAGGATTACGGCTATCGCCTGATGTATTATGGCTGGCGTAAGGTCACATTATGGCCCACGCGCGGCGAGCGCTCGCTCGCCAGCCTGCGCGGCAACGAAAAAGAATTCGAGACCTATTTCACCCGGCGCACAGAGGGCAAGAGTTACTTCCTCATCACCGCCTTCGGTCAATACAACGACCAGCCCGATTTGAAGCAGCTTCTCACTCAGCGCTACCCGGTCGTAGCCGAGGGTGATGGGTATATCATTTTCGATTTGTTGAACCCTCAATAACGGCGTAACCCGTGATCCGTGACACGTGATACTGGAATACATGACACGCACTTCGCACTCACTTTGACCCCTCCCCTCATTTCGATCGTCACCCCTTCCTATAACCAGGCCCAGTTCCTGGAAGAGACCATCCAGTCAGTATTGGGGCAGGAGTATGCCTCGATTGAATACCTGCTGGTAGATGGCGGCTCTACCGATGGCAGCCTGGGAATCATCCAGAGATACACCAGCCGCCTGGCATGGTGGGTTTCGCAGCGCGATTCCGGGCAGGCCGAAGCGATCAACAAGGGGTTGGCGCGCGCCCAGGGTAAATACGTCGCCTGGCTCAACTCCGATGACCTGTATCTGCCCGGAGCCATTGGACAGGCAGTCGCGGCGCTGGAAGAACATCCCCAGGTGGGGCTGGTTTTCGGCGACGCCATCACCGTCGACCCGCGCGGAGAACGCCTGAAGCGCCTGTCTTTTGGCGACTGGGGTCTGCCCGAGCTGATGAGATTTCGCATCATCTGCCAGCCGGCGGTCTTTATGCGCCGCGCCGTGTTGGAACGGGCTGGGTTTCTCGATCTAACCTATCATTTCATGCTCGACCACCACCTGTGGCTGCGCGTGGCGCGCCTGGCGCCCATCTTGCATGTCAAACAGGTATGGGCGGCTGCCCGCCACCATCCGGGGGCGAAAAACGTCGCCCAGGCTCCTGGCTTTGGGCAAGAGACCCTGCGCCTTCTGGCATGGATGGAGACCCAGCCTGATCTGGCCCCTCTTTTGACTGCCGACCGGCGGCGCATCGAAGCCGGCGCTTTCCGCCTGAATGCCCGTTACCTGTTGGATGGCGAGCAGCCTGCCCCCGCTCTGCGCTCCTATGCCAGGGCCCTGGTGCGCGACCCAGGCTATGCCCTGCAGCACTGGCGGCGCATGCTCTTTGCGGTTGCCAGCCTGTTGGTAGGCCGCCCGCTGCGGGAGGCCTACCTGCGCTCCCAACAGGCAAGCCACAACCGCAAATAACCCTCCAGCAAGCTGCCGGATTCCAAAATCAGCCGGTAAACAGAGTTCCTCGGATTAGCATGCAATCATCTTCCTCGCCCATCCTCGTCACGGGTGGTCACCGCACCGGCACCACCTGGGTGGGCAAAATGCTCGCCGCCAGCGGGGAGGCAGCTTATATCAGCGAGCCGCTCAATGTGCTGCACCGTCCAGGCGTGATGCAGGCGCCAGTGTCGCACTGGTACCTGTATATCTCACCTGAAAACGAGGCCGCCTACCTGCCCGCATTGCGCCGCACCCTGGAGCTGCGTTACAACCTGCGGGCCGAGATGCCCGCCCTGCGCTCGCTCAAGGACTTGCTGCGTATGGGGCGCGATGGATCGGCCTTTGCCCTGGGGCGCCTGCGCCGCCAGCGCCCGCTGATCAAGGACCCCTTTGCCGTTTTTTCCATCCCCTGGTTCAAACAGCGTCTGGATTGCCAGGTCGTGGTGACCGTGCGCCACCCGGCGGCTTTTGCCTCCAGCCTCAAGCGGCTGGATTGGCCTTTCCAGCTCGAAGACCTGCTGGCTCAACCCGCGCTTATGCGGGATTGGCTGGAGCCCTTCCGTGCCGAGATCGACGCCATGCCCCAGGATGATTTAATCGGGCGCGCCAGCCTGCTGTGGAAGCTGATCTACCATGTAGTACATGAATTGCGCCGACAGGACCCCCACCTGCTGGTAGTGCGCCATGAGGACCTGTCCCTGGACCCTTTGGAGGGCTACCGCGCCCTCTATGCGGTCTTGGGGCTGAATTATTCAGCGCGCGCCCGCTCTGCAGTGATCCAATCCAGCGGCTCTGATAATCCCAAGGAGGTCTCCACCCAGGCGATACATGCCACCCGGCTGGATAGCCAGGCTAACCTGTACAACTGGCAGCGGCGCATGCAGCCCGCTGAAATTGCCCGTGTGCAGGACATTACCGCCGCCGTAGCAGAAAAGTATTATCCCCAGATAAACTGGGAATGAAAGCCGATACCCGCACATCGCACTTCGCACTCCGCACCTTTACTTGCCACTGGAATACGTTATCCGTGACCACCCCCCTCGTATCAATCATCACCCCCTCCTTCAACCAGGCAGGTTTCCTGGAAGAGACCATCCAATCCGTGTTAGGGCAGAGCTACCCACGCCTGGAATATATCCTCGTTGATGGCGGTTCCAGCGATGGCAGCCTGCAGATCATCCAGCGCTACGCCAGCCGCCTGGCGTGGTGGGTTTCGGAACCAGATAAAGGTCAGACGGATGCCATTAACAAGGGCTTTTCCCGGGCACGCGGCGAAATTCTGGCCTGGTTGAACTCCGATGACACCTACCACCCCGGCGCAGTGGCTGAAGCCGTGGGTTACCTGCTAAGCCATCCCCAGGCAGGCATGGTATATGGCGACGCCGATCTGATCAATGAGCGCGGTGAGGTCATCGGGCGCTTCCCCGCCCGCCAGACCGATTACGCCCGCTTGCGGCGCGGCTACGTGCATATTCCCCAGCAGGCAGCCTTCTTCCGCGCCAGCCTGTGGCGGCAGGTGGGTCCGTTGGATCCCACCTTTTACTTTGCCATGGATTACGACCTGTGGGTGCGCCTGGCAAAATTGGCCCCGCTGCATTATCACCCTCGCTGCTGGGCAAACTTCCGCTTGCACGGCGGCGGGAAATCAGTGATCGCCGATGACCGCTGCTGGCCCGAGATGCTGCGCGTGCACCGCCGGGAGGGCGGCGGCTGGCTTTCGCCCCTGGTATTCAAAGCCAAAATCCGCCCGCTGATTTATGCCTGGCTTCCCTTGCGCTTGCGCTTGTGGCTGCGCCAGCGTCTGTAAGCCTTAAATTGTTGTTAACCCCGCCGTGCTTGACAAGCGTTTATTATTATGTGAGAATGACCGGCGGCAACTTTTCCTTGGGTCGAGACGAATCCCCGTTTTTGAAAAGTTGAACCTGCGCATCTTTCCACGAACGTTAGGAGATTGAGATGGTTTCACGCATGAAATTTCCGCGGCTCACACAGGTCGCATTGATCGTTGCTGTTTTGCTGGGCCTGGTCTTTGGCTCTGGCTACGGGCAGACTGGTGATTCTTCGGACCCAGCAGCTCCGGCTGCCGCGGCAGCCACGTATAACATCCATTTACCCGCCTTATATTTCAACCACCCCTGGCCCTCCCCGTTTGGGATAGAGGCTTATTCGCCCCTGGTAGAGGGTAGCCAGACGTTGGACTACGCCACCGGTCTGAACGCTCGATGGGCGCGCATGGGCCTCCAGGTCTCCTGGAAGAACCTGCAGCCTAATGAGGGCGATCCGATCCAATGGAACCTGCTGGCGACCTTTGAAGAGGAGCTGCGGGGCTTGCGCGCCAGCGGCATCACCCCAATCGTGATCGTCAAAGATACCCCCGAATGGGCGGCAGAGCTTGTCAACATTGGCGGGCAATTGCAATATGCTCCGTGTGGGCCCATCCAGGCGGCCAAATTTGGCGTATTTGCCGAATTCGTTAAAGCGCTGGTGCAGCGCTACCGCATGCCCGAGTTCAACGTGCATGACTGGGAGATTGGCAATGAGCCGGATGTGGACCCCGATGATGCCAAGGTGCTGGATTTTGCCTTTGGCTGCTGGGGCGATAGAACCGACCTGACCTATTTCAACGGCGATCACTACGGCGAAATGCTCAAAATGGTCGGGCCGCAAATTCGCAACACGGACCCCGCCGCCCGCATCTGGGTCGGCGGCTTGCTGCTGGCGAATCCGAACTCGCCCGACGTTACCGGCAAACCGGAGAACTTCCTGCGCGGCATCCTGGCGGCGGGTGCAGCCCCGTATATCGATATCGTTGGCTACCACTGGCATCCCTCTTACTGGGGTGAATATATCGACTACGATATCACCTATAACAACTGGACTTCAACCGGCGGCGGGGTGGTGGGTAAAGCGCGCTACCTGCGCCAGTTGATGAGTGAGTATGGGGTCAGCAAGCCCTTGTTCCTCAACGAGACCGGATTCGGCTGTAAAGTCGAGACCGAGACCGACCCCTGTTGGGAAACCACACCCCCCGATGAATTCTACCTGCTGCAATCCGATCTGCTGGTGCGCATGGGTGTGCGCGCCATCAGTGAAAACGTGCTGGGCTTCACCTGGTACACGCTCACGGGTCCTGGCTGGCGCTTCTCCGGGCTGCTGGATGAAGCCCAGCTTCCCCGTACGGCCTACTACACCTACCAGACCCTCAGCCAACAGCTGCAAGGGGCCCGCTATTTAGGCGCAGTAAATTATGCCAATGAAGTCGAGGCGTATGAATTTAGGCGCAGCCTGCAGCGTGTGCACGTGGTATGGGCCAAAAGCAATATTGGGCTCACCATCCTGGTGCCGCAATCCAAGTTTGTCGCAGCCTATAACAAGCTGGGTGTGGAGATTACCCCGCCGCTGGTGGGCACCAATTACGAGATCTCCGTTGGTTTCAGCCCCATCTATATCATCCGCAACCCTTAATACCAGGTGGGTGATCTGCTGGAAGGTATAGCCTCGGCTCGCCGGGTGAACCCTGTTAAAGAACTAGCAACCGGGTTCACCCGGTGTCGTGTTGTAGACCGGGCCCTTCCTGCCCGGTCGAACGCAAGACGACCGGCGCTTCCAGCGGTCACCCGGTCAATTTCCGGGATAAGATGATCCGTCGCCTATTCGCAAGCCTGCTGTGCGCCTGGTTGGTGGCAGCCATTCCTGCTAGAGTGCAGCCGGTGGCGCAGCCAACCAGTCACCTCTACCTGCCTCTGGTTTCCAACCCGGCCCGTATCACCGGGGATGCGCCCATTTGGGCGCATGCTCAGGTGCCCGCCGCTCACGAGGTGGTGCTCTTTCGGGAGAACATTTACCTGGACAGCCCTTTATCTGGGGCCCAACTGCACATCTTTGCCGATACGCGTTACGAAGCCTGGTTGGACGGCGCCTGGCTGGGTCGCGGTCCGGCCCGCTTTTCGCGCACCCTGCGCGAATTCGACGTCCACGCATTGGGAGACCTGCCCCCCGGCGAACACCTGCTGGCGGTGCTGGTGCAATGGGCGCCCAACATCCGCCGCTCCGAATCGACCACCCCTTACCTGCTGGCGCATGTTGAAGGCGCACGCTCCGGCAGCCTGGTGGCGCTGGCGCGCAGCGGACCTGGTTGGTTAAGCCTGCCTTCCGATGCCTGGCGAAAGGATGCCACCCCTGTGCACGCCTGGGGGCTGATCGGACCCACCGAGCTGCTGGATTTCAGCCGCTTACCCGCCGGTTGGAACCAACCCGCTTATTCCGCCGATAACTGGACGCCCGCCGTCGTGAAAGATATCTCCCAGGTGAGCTTCCAGCCTTTACAAGTGCCGCCCCTCGAACCCGGGGGGCCAGTGCGGTTCTCTACCCTGCCCTCCTTTGCAGCACAGTCGAGCAGCCTGGACCTGGAGTCTGTCACGTTTCGCCATCGTTCCATTCCATTTTTGGCGAATGTACCCATCACAATCACCCTGGCAGATGCAGGAGCGCTCTCCCCAGGTCTGGCTATGGGCGAGCTCTCCCCGCCCTATCCGGCAAATCCCCTGCTCAATTTCAGCCTGCCAACAACCTTAACTTTCACAGTCGAGACATTAACGCCCTTCAGCCCCACAATGCGCCTGGATGGCAATCCTTTGCCATGGCAGGCGCAAGGCGCGCAGCGCCCCGACACCTGGGCGGCGGTCGTGGCTCTGCCGGGCGGTGAGCATTCGATCTCCTACTCCAATCTGCCGCCAGGTGGCGTCACCTTTGCTGCCTCCTCGGCTGGGGTGAGTTATTCCCAATTTCCCTTTCAGCAGGGGGCGCACGCCGGACGCCGGCTGCTGCTGGCTGATCCCCAAAGCGACCCCTCCCGCGTGCACGTGCTGAATACTCAACCCTTGAGCCTGGTCTTCCAACCGGGCCAGAACTATGCGCTATTGGACCTGGGTCGCAGCGTGCACGGACGGCTGCAGGCTACCCTGAACGGCCCAGCCGGCGCGCTGATCGACATCGGCTGGGATGAGCGCCTATCCGCGGACGGGCGCCCGCTGCCCTATCCTGGTTCACTGCACCCCGAATGGAACCAGGTCGATTCCTGGGTGCTGGATGGGCAGGAACGCCAGCTCACCACCCTGGATACGCGCGCCGGGCGTTACCTTCTCATCGCCGTTTGGGCGAACCAACCGGTCACCCTGAGCAACATCCAGGTCTACGAAGAGCGATTCCCCAGCTCGTTGCGCGCCAGCTTCACCTCCTCCAACGCGCTGCTGGATCAGGTCTGGCAGGTGGGCGTGCAGACGCTCTATCCCAACCGGACCGACGCCTACAGCGACACGCCCTGGCGCGAGCGCGGGCAATGGTGGGGAGACGCCTATGTAGCCGAGCAGGTGCAACGCGTGACCTTTGGCGATAATGTCCTGCTGCGCCGGGGCCTGGAATTTATGGCGGATACCTTTTCACAAAGCGCCGCCCCAGGCGCAGCCCCGAACGCCAACGGCACGCACATATTGGATTTCAGCATGCTGTGGGTAAATTCGCTGGCCGAATATCACACCTCCAGCTCTGATAGCCCTCTCCTGGATCAGCTCTTTCCCCAGGTGCGCGCTTTTATGAATCACCTGGCGACCTACGAAAATGCCTCAACAGGGCTTCTGGACCTGCCCGCGGACGATTGGTGGCATACGGTTTACATCGAATCTCTGGGGCAGGCCAGCCGGGTAGGCCAATCCATGGCAGCCAACGCCCTGTATTACAACACCCTGCTGCAGGCGTCTTTCCTGGCTGAGGAGCAAGGGGATATCCCCTCTGCTCAAGCCTGGCAGCAAAAAGCCGGACGCGTTTACCAATCGACCAACCAATTGCTGTACCTGCCCAACGAGAAGCGCTACCTCTCCTCCCTGGTCCAGGGGCTGCCCATCCCGCCTTCCCCGCAGGCGCAGGCCTGGGCGTTGGCTTATGGTCTGGTGCCGACGGACCAGCAAGAATACGTGGTAACTGCCCTTGTAGACTCGCTCTCTACAGACCCCGCCCAGCCCAATTTGGACGTTTACGGCATGTTCTGGGTGCTGCAAGCTCTGGGCAAGAGCGGACATATTTCGGAAGCCCTGGAGATCATCGAGAATTACTACGGCTATATGCTTGCTGGTGGCGCTACTACCTGGTGGGAAAAATTTAACGCCGCGCAGATGTACCCGGCCAGTTTATCGCATAGCTGGGGCGGCTCACCCACCTGGTTCCTCACCACTTACGTGCTGGGTGCGCGCCAGACAGGCCCTCAAACCTGGGAGCTCAGGCCCGCCCTGCAAGGGGTTGACTTTGCCAGCGGCTCGCTGCCACTCCCCGGCGGTGATCTCCTGGCATCCTGGCGCACAACCTGCCAGCAGGTGGAACTACAGGTTGCTTCTCCTGCCGCTTCCAACGGCCAAATTTTTCTCCCTGGTGTCAACCAGGCGGCAGCCGTGTATCTGAATGGTGAGCCGCTGGCGGGACAGGCCGCTGATGCAGTGATCCAACAGCCCGATGGCCTGCAGATCTCGCTGCAGAGCGGAGCGCACCATCTGACGATCCAACTGGCAGACCAGAATCTGCCCTGCCCGATGCCATAAATGGATACTTCCATTCGCACTCCCGGCAGCTCACGCTTGCCCGCTCTGAGCGCGCGCCTCGCCGCCCTACTGGCTGGCCTGCTGGCCCTGGCATATCTACTGGTGTTCATCCTACTCGCCTGGCTGCGCGCCCGCTACCCTTTTGAACTGGAATGGGTGGAAGGTGGTCTGCTGGACGAAATGATCTGGATTCTGCAGGGCCGGCGCGTGTATGGCGAGCCAGGCCTGTCTTTGCTGCCATTTACGTATAATCCGGTTTACTTCTACTTATCTGCCGGTCTGATGAAGCTTCTGGGAGTGGGTTTCTTTGCCCCGCGGTTGATTTCAATCCTGGCTGTCTTTGGCACATTCCTGCTGATCTATCGCCTCGTCTCTGCGGATGCGGGTCATCCTATGCCGGGTCTGGCGGCTGTCGGCCTGTACGCCGCCAGCTTCCGCTTTTCCGGCGCATGGATGGACCTGGCCAAGACCGATTCGCTTTTCATTTTCGTTTTGCTGCTGGCGTTTTGGGTCAGCCGCAGATCCTCGCGCCTGGCTGGTTTTGTTACCAGCGGGCTGCTTTTTGCCCTGGCTTATTACACCAAACAGCTCACCTTGTACGTGGTCCTGATTTTCGGCGCCTTATCCATGCTCGAATCGCGCGGTCGCCGCTGGGTGCAGTGGCTGGCTGCTGGGAGCGCCGGACTGCTGGTGTTTTGGCTCCTGGATACCTCCAACCAGGGCTGGTATTCCTTTTTCTCCCTGGATATCCTGGCTTACCACGCCCGCGTGCCAGATATCTGGTATTTCTGGCGCAAGGTGCTGGGCGCTTATTGGCCTGCGCTGGCGCTGGCGGCTGGCTATCTGCTGGCTGCCCTGGCAAGACTCCCGCAGGTTGCTTTGCGACCTGCCCACATCTGGCACAACCTCAGCCTGGCAGCCGCGCTCATTTTAGCTGCCTGGAGCATTTTTTTCAAAGTGTGGGTGTACGACAATGCCTTCATGCCCGCTTGCCTGGGTCTGGCGCTCCTGGCTGGCTGGGGCATAGGCCAGATCATGAAGCGGGTCGCGGCCAACCCGTCCGGCGGGCAAAACGCCTGGGTTACCTCCGGCGGCTGGCTTCTGGTGATCTTGCAGTTTGGCTGGCTATATTATCCGCCCCTGGCGCAGCTTCCGTCCTCGGCTGACCGGGCTGCTGCCGGGCGTTTTGTTACCCGTCTGGAAAACCTGCCCGGAGAGGTGTTCATCTTCCAGCATGGCTTCTTTGGCCCTCTGGCGGGTAAGAGCCCCTACTGGCACAGCGTCCCCGTGGGAGATGTACTGGGCGGCAAGCAGCCCGCGCAAGGGTCCGATACACTGATAAAACGCCAGTTTGTGGCATCCATCTTCTACCAGGCCATTGCCGAGCAGCATTACGATTGGGTGGTATTGGATTCTCCCGCCGATTACTGGCTGCCATATTACGTACAGGTTCAGGAGCTGCCAGACGAGTTCTACCCCGTCACAGGGGCGCGCACCCGCCCCAGCCTGCTGCTGGCGCGCAACCCGTTGGCGCGCGGCGGGCGCTTTCCCCTCGATGCTCCCGTGTATCAGGCGCTGCTGAGCGGGGCCTGGCAGGAGATCGACGGGCAGGGTCGATGGGTAGGCCAGGACGGTGGTCAATTGAATGCCGCCCTGGAGCCCGCTTCCTCCTACCGTCTGGTGGTCCAGGCTGCCCCGGCGTGCTCCGCCGGCCAGCCCGCCGCCCAAAGCCTGCAGATAAGCTGGAACGGCGAAAGGGTGCAAAGCCTGGTCTTTGACTCCTGTTCAGCGCAGCAGGTCACCCTGGATTTGCCGGCAAGCCTTGATGAAGACCTTGTGAACGCACTTCACCTGAAGCCAGTGCCCGCTCCCGGGATAGGTCTGCCAGCGCGGGTCAGCATCCAACTCATCGAGTTATATTTACAATGAATTCGATTGTTTCAAGGCGCCAATTACGCACCCTGCTGCTGGCAGCCTACTTGCCGTTGGTAACTGCCATCATCTACGCCCTGCTCTCCAATTGGGCGTACGATGACCCCTACATTACCTACCGCTATGCCCGCAACCTGGCAGACGGGCTTGGCTTTGTCTACAATCCCGGTCAGCGCGTGCTCAGCACCACCACGCCGTTTTTCACCTTGCTGCTGGCTGCCTTGGGGTATTTGTGGTCCGACCTGCCGCATCTGGCAAATTTGATTGGGGCCTTCAGCCTGGCACTGGGAGGCGTCTTCGTCTGGGAATTAGGCCGCGCCTGGCGAGCGCCGGCAGTTAGCTGGGTGGGATTGCTGCTCTACCCTACCTTCAGTTTGCTGCTGATCACCTTTGGCTCAGAGACTCCCCTTTATCTGGCCCTCTGCCTGGGATCGTTTGCCTTTTATGCCAGGAAGCGCTACCGGCTCACGGCAGCCTTGGCGGCGCTGGCAATGCTCACGCGCCCGGACGGGCTGCTGGTGCCCGTGCTGTTGGCCTCGCACTATCTCCTCTCCATCCGCCGTTCTATACCCTGGCGGGCAGTAGTTTTATTCCTGGTTCTATCGCTGCCCTGGTTCTTATTTGCCTGGGTCTATTTTGGCTCGCCTCTGCCAGCCACGTTGGTAGCCAAGCAGCACCAGGGCTCGTTGTTGGTCAGCCAGCGTTTTGCCGCCGGGTTAATCACCACCCTGAAAAACTACAGCGGTCACTGGGAAAACTGGCTGTTGGCGCTCCTGGCGCTGTTGGGGGTCTATCGCTGGCTGCGCCGCGCCCGGCGCTGGAGCTTGTTTTTCGCCTGGACGGTGTTGTACTTCATTTCCTATTCGATCCTGGGCGTCTCGCGCTATTTCTGGTATTATGCCCCCCTGGTGCCGGGCTTCCTGGTGGCAGCCGGGTTAGGACTGGAGGCGCTGCGCAGACTCCCGAGCTCCACCCGCTGGAACTTGCCAGCCCTGTTGGCGTCCAGCATGCTGCTGTTGGTCGCCTGGATGCAGGTTTACGACCTGTGGTTGTTGCCCTTGCAGGATGATGGACGCGCCGCCATTTATCGCGCCATTGGCGAATGGCTGCAAGACAATGCGCCTCCAGAGGCGGCTGTTGGATCGTTGGAAGTGGGCATCATCGGCTATTACGCGCCCCAGTCTTTTGTGGATTTTGCCGGATTGTTGCAGCCCGATGTAGCCGCTCAGCTCACCCACGGCGCCACGTACGAGAAAGCAGCTATCTATGTTGTTGAGCATCACCAGCCCGATTATCTGGTGCTGCGAAAAGGCGATTTTAATACGCTGCGCCAGGAATACGTGCAGCCGCGCTGCCAGTTGGTCCAGCATTTTGCCGGCGAGTTATTTGGCTATGCTGGCAGTTTTAACGTCTATACTTGCCCGTAATCGATTAGAATTATCTGGGAGATGATGCGCCTCATATGAAATTTACACCCACTTCCATCCCGGAAATCCTCCTGATAGAGCCGCGCCTTTTTGGAGACGAGCGTGGTTTCTTTATGGAGACTTACCAATATGAGAAATTCGCCGCGGCGGGGATCCAGGCCCAATTCGTGCAAGATAACCACTCCGGCTCGCGCCAGGGCACGCTGCGCGGGCTGCATTACCAGGTGTGGCAGGTGCAAGGGAAGCTTGTGCGCGTAATCGCCGGCGAGGTTTTCGATGTAGCCGTAGATTTACGCCGCAGTTCCCCCACTTTTGGCAAATGGGCAGGTGCGCGCTTGTCAGCCCAGAACAAATTGCAGCTCTGGATTCCCCCGGGCTTTGCCCACGGTTTTTACGTGTTGAGCGAATGGGCCGAGTTGGCGTACAAAACCAGCGATTATTATGACCCCGAGGCAGAGCGCAGCCTGCTGTGGAACGATCCGCAACTGGGTATTCAATGGCCCTTATTAGATGGGCAGACCCCCATCCTCTCTGACCGAGATGCACGCGGCCTGCCCCTGGCAGAAGCCCAAACTTTCCCTTGAGGCCTTTACACCCAGGCAGGACACTGCTCCCGGTGGCCTGTAGGCAAAACGATCAGGAGTAATTTATGCAAAATGTGTTGGTCACCGGCGGAGCCGGTTTCATCGGTTCGAACTTTGTGCGTTTTTTGCAGGAAAATGAGCCTCAGGCGCACGTGGTCAATCTGGATGCCCTGACTTACGCCGGCAGCCAGGCAAACCTGGAGGAGCTGCCCGTCCCCGCCCAGCACACATTCGTGCACGGCGATATCTGCGATCGCCCCCTGGTGGAGAGCCTTCTGCGCCAGCACCGCATCGATACCATCGTGCATTTCGCCGCCGAGACCCACGTCGACCGCTCCATCGTCGACCCCGAGCCCTTTATCCGCACTAACATCGTGGGCACCTTCACTTTGCTGGAAGCCGCCCGCCAGTATTGGATCGCTGAGAAAACCTTTGATCTTCAGCAGGTGCACTTTCACCATGTCTCCACCGATGAGGTCTTCGGCACCTTGGCTCCGCACGATCCCGCCTGGACCGAGGACACCCCTTACGATCCCAGCTCGCCTTATTCTGCCA
>Ga0105106_10001868_pt1 | contig 15024 bp, 16 predicted proteins | sample PPLLaktember2015_5_FD_79109 | JGI IMG/M metagenome (GOLD analysis project Ga0105106, IMG submission 79109) | Freshwater sediment microbial communities from Prairie Pothole Lake near Jamestown, North Dakota, USA - PPLs Lake P8 Core (1) Depth... | ecosystem: Environmental > Aquatic > Freshwater >...
AGGCGCGCTGTGCCTCGTCCAGGCCGTCCCACTTGTTCACCGCCAGCACCAGCGAGCGCCCTTGTTCGAGGATGTAGCCGGCCAGCCCCACGTCCTGATCGCTCACCTCGCGGCGCGCATCCAGCACCAGGATCACGACATTTGCCTCGCCGATGGCCTGCAGGGACTTGATCACCGAGTAGGACTCCACGCCCTCGTCGACGTGGGTGCGGCGACGCACCCCGGCGGTATCGATGAGGATGTAATCATGGTGGTCGTGCCGCAACGGGATGCGGATGCTGTCGCGTGTGGTGCCCGGCTGGTCGGCGACCACCACGCGCTCCTCGCCGAGCAACGCGTTGACGAGCGTGGACTTACCGACGTTCGGGCGGCCGGCCACGGCAATGCGCGGGACGTCGTCCAACGGCTCGGCTTCGCTGACCTGCGCTAACGGCGTGAGCACGCGGCTCATGAGCGCATCCAGGCCTTCGCCATGCGCGGCGGAAATGGCGTACGGATCGCCCAGACCCAGCGCGAAGAACTCGGCCGCCGCGCTGCCCGGCTCCTGGCCTTCGGTCTTGTTGACCGCCAGCGTCACCGGTTTGCCCAGGCGTCGCAGGAGCTGCGCGATCTCACGGTCATCGGCGCTCGGGCCGGTGCGCCCGTCCACCACGAACACGATGGCATCGGCCTCTTCCATCGCCTGGCGGGACTGTGCGGTCATCAGGGCCGCGATGCCCTGCGCCTGCGTGGCCAGTCCACCGGTATCGACGACAAGATAAGGACGGTCGCCGACCCTGCCCTCGCCATACTGCCGGTCACGCGTGACACCGGGCTGATCGGCAACGATGGCATCACGCCGGCGCGTGAGCGCATTGAACAATGTGGATTTACCGACGTTCGGGCGGCCGACCAGGACAACGACAGGTTTCATAGGAGGAAGTGGTCGTGGCGGATACGCATGGGGGAAACGTCCGGCGCTTCCCGTTTATGGAAGGCACACTTGCGACCGCCATGAATGGCGGAAGTGCGAAGCGCGAAGCCGTCAGTGAATGAAGCCTCATTCACTGGACAAAAGCAGGAGTAGTTTTTCCGCCACAAAAATAGCCTTAATCTCAGGGCCTGCGTGGGCCGAGGCGCAAAGCAGCCAGGTAACCGTTCTGCGTGCTCACATAGAGCGTGGCGCCATCTGCGATTGGCGCCGCCAGCACGGCCGCGTTCGCCACGCGCGTGCGCGCCACAAACCGGCCGTCTTCGCGCGCCAGCCAATGCACATAGCCTTCGAAATCGGCAACCGCCACGGCGTTTCCGGTGACTGCTGGCGCGCTCAAGCGGCGCAGCACCAGCTTCTCCTGTTTCCAGACCGTGGAACCGCTGCGCAAATCGAGCGCAACCACATTACCGCGCGCATCGCTCAAATAAACATTGTCGTCATCCGCCGCCAGTGCGGAATAGGTCGATAGATCACGCGACCAGAGCAGGCGGCCGCTCTCGAGATTCACCGCCACAATTTTACCTTGATACGCAGCGGCCAGAAGGATACGACCGGAGATCAGTACCGGGACGTCCACGTCGATAAGACGTTCGATCTCGCTGCGTCCCTGTGGCTGGGCAACCGGGATTTCCCACAGTAGCTGCCCAGTCTGGATATTGGCGGCTACGATCTTGCCATTCGCAAACCCGCTCAGTACGACATCGGACAGGATCACCGGTGCCGCGGTGCCGCGCAGGCTCAGCGCCGGTTCACTGCGATCCAGGGTCCAGAGCCGTTTGCCAGTTCCGCTTTCCAGACCGGTGAGCTTGCCATCGACCGATTGCACCACCACCACGCCGGTCCCGGCTGCGGGAGGCGCCAGCACTTCGCTCGCCACCTGGGCGCGCCAGAGCTCCCGGCCCTTGCTGCCGTCGAGCGCCACGACGGCCCCCTTGCGCGATGCGACCAGCACGAGGCCGTCACCGAATCCGACCCCGCCTGTAATTTCCAGGCCAAGATCCGTGCGCCAGCGTTCCTTGCCGTTCTCCTGTGCGAGCGCGCGCACACTGCCCTTGATATCCACGACGTAGAGCGTATCGCCATGCTGTACGGGGGCCAGCCGCAGAAACCGGCGGTCGGGCCCTTTGCCGATATCCACTGACCAGACTTCTGTTACCGCAGCCGCCGGATCGAACTCGACCAACTCGGCGGGCGGTTCGATATCCGGACCACCAAACCAGCTGCAGCCACCAAGCGCCAGGACCAGGGCGATCGATCCTGCTTTGCAGTTCATTGCGCCTTCTCCGGACCGAGATTGTCGCGCTTCATGGTCAGCACTTGCAGGTATGATGAAGAAGGCGTCATTTTTTCGATGGCGGTCTGATAGGCACGACGTGCGCCGTCACGATCACCCTGGGCAAGCAACACATCGCCGCGGAGCTCTGCGTATTCGGAAACAAACCCGTCCGTGTCCTGGATGTTTGCCAACGCCAAGGCGGCAGCGGTATCGCCCTCGTCGAGAATCAGGTGCGCCAGCCGCAAACGCGCGCTGTGCTGCACCTGCGTTTCACTGGCATTCTGCATTGCCCACTCGAGATGCGTGCGCGTGCCGGAAATATCCTTGGCATCGTAACGCTGGCGTGCCATGAGTAACGCCGATTTCCCGGCATAGGGTGTCGCAGCATAGTCCTGCATGAGCTTCGTGGCCGCCGTACTCACCGCGTCGGACTTGCCCTGCTGCCAGTCGGTGAGCAGGTTTTCATAAAGCTGCGAAGCGGCCTCGGCGCGACTGATCTTGTACTGCTTCCAGTAATTGCCGCCGACCAGCAGCAGCAGGCCGATGAGGATGCCGACGATCAACGCATTGCCGTATTGTTTCCACCAGGCCTTGAGGTTCGCGAGCTGGTCATCCGGGTTGAAATCTTCCAAGGTCGTTCTCCGTAAGTAAGATGGTTATTTATTGTGTGCAGGCATGCCTTCCACAAATAGCTCCCTTTGTGCAGGGGTGCTTTCCTGTATTTGGTTCTGAATATTTATTGCTCCGCAGCGTTGGCCAATTGCGCACACAGCAAGGCGGCAGCCTCGGCAAGCCCAACCTGCTGCTGGGGTTCGTCGGCGCGCAAGTTCTTCACACTCACCTGCGCGGCCGCCAGTTCGCTCTCACCGAGCAGCAATGCATAGCGTGCGCCGCTGCGGTCGGCACGCTTGAGTTGCGACTTGAGTGAACCGCCGCCGCAATGCAACTCGACACGCAGGCCGGCATTGCGCAGCTGCTCGGCCAGAAACAGACCCTGCTGCGCGACCTTGCCCTCGCCCAGCGGCGCAACATACACCTGCGGCGGCCGGTCCGCACCCGCTACCTTTTGCAACGCCGCCAGCTCCGCCAGGCGCTCAAGTCCGATCGCAAAACCGGCTGCCGGTGTCGACTGGCCGCCGAGGATCTCGACCAGACCGTCGTAGCGGCCGCCGGCACACACCGTGCCTTGCGCGCCGAGATCGGTCGTGACCCATTCGAACACCGTGCGCGTGTAGTAATCGAGGCCACGCACCAGACGCGGGTTCATGCGGAATGCAATGTTCGCGGCCTGAAGCGTGCTGCAAAGCTGCTCAAAATGCCGGCGCGACTCCTCGTCCAGATGGTCGTGCAGACTCGGCGCCGCGGCGATCAACGCCTGCATGGCCGGATTCTTGCTATCCAGCACCCGCAGTGGATTGCTATCGAGGCGTCGACGGCTGTCATCGTCCAGGGTCTCGAGATGGCCGCGTAAGTACTCGACCAGCACCTGCCGGTAACGGGCACGTGCCGCCGGCGTGCCGAGAGAATTGACCTGCAACTCAAGGCCGTGAATTCCAAGCAGGCGCCACAGACGCGCCGTCACAAGGATAAGCTCGGCATCGATGTCCGGTGTACCGATGCCAAACACTTCAACACCGATCTGGTGGAACTGGCGATAGCGACCCTTCTGCGGGCGCTCGTGGCGGAACATCGGTCCGGCGTACCACAGACGCTGCACCTGGTTGTGCAATAGACCGTTCTCGACGCCGGCACGTACACAACCGGCGGTGCCCTCGGGGCGCAAGGTCAGGCTGTCGCCGTTGCGGTCCTCGAAGGTATACATCTCCTTCTCGACAATGTCCGTCACCTCACCGATCGAGCGTTTATAGAGCTCGGTTTTCTCCAGGATCGGAAAGCGGATCTCGCGATAGCCATAGGCGCTGAGCACCGTCTCGGCCGTCTGTTCGATACGCTGCCAGAGCGACAGCGCCTCCGGCAGCAGGTCGTTCATGCCACGGATGGCCTGGATGGCCTTGCTCACGGAAAATGCCTCGTCGCCGGATTCGGGCCAGATGCGCGGCGGTGCGCCGGGGTCGGCACGTTCAGCGCGCTGGCGCCGGCGCGGCGTCACTTTCGACCGCCTGTTCCCGACGCGTTCTACCTCGCCCGTCCATGGGCTCGTCGCCGAGCGTAAAACGCGCGATCATGCCACGCTTGTGCGGACTGATGTCCACGGGTTGCCCGTTGTAGTCCAGACGCACACCCGCGGCATTGCCGAGAAAAACGCTCACCGGCGCTACGCCTTCCAGCGTCAGCGTGCGCCCGGCCGGCACCGTCTCATAAAGAAGTTTGACCTGGCGCGCATCACGGATATCCGCCCACGAATCCTGATCGGTGGTCAGCACAAGTTTCATGCGCGGGCCGGTTGGCAATACGGCAGGCGCAGGCACTGCCATGGGTGGCGGCGTCAACGCCGGAATACTGGCTGCCACTGCTGGTATTGATGGCGCTTGTGTCGCCGTGGCCTGGCTGCCGGTATCCGTGTTACTTCCCGGCGCTGCTGCTGCCGGCGTCTCAACAGGTGGATTCCCGGAATCGGCGGTCGTACCGGCATCCGCAGCCGGCGCTGCGGGCGCGCTGTCGCCTGCGGTGAGCAGGGGATTGGGTGGACGGGTATCACGTCCCTGCCACCAGGCAATCGCCAGACCGATCACGATGGCGATCATGAAATAGGTAACGAAACGTACCTGATGATGACGGCTGGTAATTTCCCTTTGCGGGGCGATCACACTGTAATCAACCGCGACGGTTGCGGCAGCCAGACGTGCGTGCGCCTCCAGAATCGGCTCTGGCGAAAGACCCAGCAGCAAGGCATAACTTTTCAGATACCCGCGCACGTAGGTGGCGCCCGGGAGGCTGGTGTAATCATCCTGCTCGAGCGCCTGAATCTGGCGCGATGCAAGATGCAGCCTGGCTGCTACATCTTCATGCGTGAGATGCAAATCAGCGCGTGCCTGGGCAAGCTGTGCCCCGGGGCCATGGGCGGAGGCGCGCACGGCGGTTTCGGGATGGATACCGGTCTTCATTCCTTTACCTTCCTGTCAGGGTACGCAATTGCCTGGCTTCCGCCGACTGCGGGAATTTTCCGCGTAACCGCAGTGCGTACGTAGCCTGCGCGTTCTTGTCGCCCAAGGCGCGCTCGATGCGAAAGGCAAGCAGCAGCACCTCGGGTGTGTCCGTGGCGACTTCGAAATAGCGTTGCATGAACCCGCGCGCTGAAAGCGCTTGGCCGGTCTCGAAGCTGTAGCGCGCCATGTGCAACAGTGCCTGCGGCTGACGCGGGTTGTAACCCAACGCCGTGCGGAAATAGGCGGCGGCGGCATGCTGGTCGGGCTTCTTGAGCTGACAAAGCCCGGCATTGAGGCTGGCCTGTTCTGGCGTTTTATAAAGCGGGTTTTTGATAGCGGCACGGAACTGTTTGTCGGCCTCTTCCAGCCGCCCGTGCTCACACAGGAATACGCCATAACTGTTACGCGCGTCCGGATTCTCCGGCTGCTCGCCGACGGCGCGCCTGAAATAGTCTTCGGCCTTATCGTCCTGCTTCAAACGGATCTGCAACAGGCCCATGATGTGATTCGCCTGCGAATCATCCGAATTGATCTCCAGCGCGCGCTCCAGTTCCTGCTGCGCGATGTCCAGCTGATTGCGGGAGAGGTAGCTCGCGCCGAGCTGGGTATGTATCTCGACACGCTTGCTGAGCTTTGCGGCCTTCTCCTCGCGTTCAGTCTGGGTGGCGCAGCCACCGATCAACAGACTGGCGAGAACCAGCAATACCACGTATCGCATCATACCGGCGGGGCTCTCCGGCTTAACCGCAGCGAACGCGGCGTGAGATCCTGAATGCGGCCGGCGAGCTGGCCGCAGGCTGCATCGATGTCGTCACCGCGGGTCTTGCGCGTGACTGTGGTGAGATTGGCTTCCATCAATAAGTCACGGAAGCGGTTGATCGTGGCTGAATTGGAACGCTCGAAGCGTCCCTGCGGGAACGGGTTATACGGGATCAGGTTCACCTTGGCCGGCACCCCGTCCAGAATTTTTATCAACTCCTGTGCATGGGCCACGCTGTCGTTTACTCCGGCGAGCATGATGTATTCGATGGTCACGCGCCGGCGCGCATCCCCCGCGACATAGCGCTTGCAGGCCGCGAGCAATTCGGCGATCGGATATTTCCGATTCAGCGGCACGAGTTCGTCGCGCAGCGTATCGTTCGGAGCATGCAGCGATACCGCCAGGCTCACCGGGCATTCCTCGCGCAGGCGATCGAGCATCGGCACCATGCCGGCGGTGCTGAGGGTCACGCGCCGCCGGGACAGACCATAGGCCATGTCATCGAGCATGATTTTCATGGCCATGACCACGTTGTCGAAATTGAGCAGTGGTTCGCCCATACCCATCATCACCACATTGGTAATAATACGATCGCCCTTCGGGTCACGTCCGAGTGCGCGGTTGGCGGCCCACACCTGGCCGATGATCTCGTGCGCATCGAGGTTGCGATTGAAGCCCTGGTGGCCGGTGGCACAGAACGCGCAGTTGAGCGTACAGCCGACCTGTGACGACACGCACAGCGTGCCGCGTTCGGCCTCGGGAATAAAGACGGTTTCGATGCAGTTGCCGTCGGCCAGTCGCAACAACCACTTGCGTGTACCGTCCGCGGCCTGCTGGTCGAGGGCGACCTGCGGAGGACGGATTTCGGCGCTTTCCTGGAGACGTGTGCGCAGCGGCTTGCTGAGATTGGTCATGGCGTCGAAATCGGTAACGCCGTAGTGGTGGATCCACTGCATCACCTGACCGGCACGGAACGGCTTCTCGCCCAGCTGCGCAAAAAACGCCTGCAGAGCCGCAAGATCGAGGCCCAGAAGGTTGATTTTGACGGCGCTGGTTTGCATGAATTTGACGATAGCGGTTACGCGAACTTGTCTGCCAGCACCCGGGATCGGGATGCGGGTTCCGGCCTTTTGAAACAAGGGGATAGTTTAGCGGCTCGACCGCGGGGAAACAAACACCGGCCACTCGCCGGCCAGTCCTGGATCAGCCGCCGGCCTCGTCGATCCATGCCATCTGGATGGCCTCCAGTATCTTTTCGCCGCTATGCGCCGGATCGTCATCGAATTCATCGAGCTGTTGAACCCACTGGTGCAGATCGGTAAAACGGATGGTTTTCGGGTCGACATCCGGATGCGCATCATGCAGCGCAATGGCAATTTCAAGACTTTCGGTCCATTTCAGGCCCATGGCGCCTCCTTCAGTGTATCAACGGACGAACGTGGGCCGCTCCGGCGTTCGCGGCATTGTGCGCCCCCGTGTGTAACATAGGGCTTCATTAGTGGTGTTCGGACACCATATTGATGGTGTATTTGGGTATCTCGATCACCAGTTCCTGTAGTCCGACGCGCGCCTGGCAACTCAGCCGCGACGTCGGTTCAAGCCCCCATGCCTTGTCCAGAAGATCTTCTTCTTTGTCCTCGGCCGATGCCAGGGTCTCGAAGCCTTCGCGGACGATCACATGGCAAGTGGTGCAGGCACAGGCCTTCTCACAGGCGTGCTCTATGTTGATTCCGGAATCGAGCAGCACATCGCAGATACTTTTGCCTGGCTCGGCCTCGATAGTCGTGCCCTGCGGGCAGAGATCCTTGTGTGGCAGCACGCGCAACAATGTCATGTTCTCTCAGCCCTTGAATTCTTCCAGCCGGTGGCCGGCGAGCGCCGTACGCACACTGGCGTCCATGCGACGCGTGGCGAACGCCTGTGTGACCTGGTCCACCACGGCGGCAGCCTGCTTGATGGCCGCCACATCTGTTCCGGCGCGGGCAGAGTGTAACGCCGCCAGCGCGGTATCAATGGCGGCGTGTTCGTCACGGTCCAGGTACTTGTCGCCGTCCGCGTTCAGCGCCGTTCGGACTGCCTCCAGGATACGGTCGGCATCAACCTGTTGCTCGCGCAGGTTGCGCGCCTCGTTGTCTTCGCCAGCATGTGTGATCGAATCGCGCAGCATCTGTTCGATTTCGCTGTCGGTAAGGCCATAGGACGGTTTCACCACGATGGTCGCCTCGACCCCGGTTCCCTGTTCGCGTGCCGCCACGCTCAGCAACCCGTCGGCATCCACCTGAAAGGTGACGCGGATGCGCGCCGCGCCCGCCACCATTGGCGGAAACCCGCGCAGCTCGAAGCGCGCCAGCGACCGACAATCGCTGACCAGTTCTCGTTCGCCCTGCAGCACGTGAATCAGCAGCGCCGTCTGTCCATCCTTGTAGGTGGTGAACTCCTGGGCGCGCACCGTCGGTATCGTCGAGTTGCGCGGGATGATCTTCTCCACCATGCCGCCCATGATTTCCAGCCCCAGCGACAGCGGCGTGACATCGAGCAACAGCATCTCGTTGTCCGGCTTGTTGCCAGCGAGGATATCGGCCTGAATAGCGGCGCCGATCGCCACCACCTTGTCCGGGTCGATGGAGGTGAGCGGCGTGCGTGCGAAGAATATCTCAACCTTTTCACGCACGCGCGGCATGCGCGTTGCGCCGCCGACCATCACGACTTCCTGGATATCATGTGCCTTGAGGCCGGCATCTTTAAGCGCGCGGCGCGTAGGGGCGATCGTTCGATCGATCAATGGATCGACCAGCTGTTCAAGCGTAGTGCGTGCCAGCGTGCCATGCCAGAACGATCCATCCGGACGCAAGACCTGTACCGGGACACTCTGCGCATCCGTCAATGCCTGCTTGGCGACACGGGCATCGCGCAACAGGCGGCGCTGCAATTTGTGGTCGGCATGCTCGTTCATCCCCGCTGCCCGCCACATCCAGTCGGCGATGGCGTGATCCATGTCGTCACCACCCAGCGCCGAATCGCCAGCCGTGGCCAGCACCTCGAACACGCCGCGATTCAGACGCAGAATCGAGATATCGAATGTGCCACCGCCCAGGTCGTAGATCGCAAACAAACCCTCCGCAGCCCGGTCAAGGCCGTAGGCCACGGCGGCAGCGGTCGGTTCATTCAAAAGGCGCAACACATTCATCCCAGCGAGACGCGCTGCGTCCTTGGTGGCCTGTCGTTGGGCATCGTCGAAGTAGGCCGGGACGGTGATGACTGCACCAGTCAGCATGTCACCGAGTGTCGCCTCGGCCCGGTGCTTGAGTGACTTGAGAATCTCGGCCGAGACCTCGACCGGACTGCGCTCGCCCGCTGCTGTTTTAATGCGCGGCATGGCGGACGCGCCCGGACTGAATTCATACGGCAGCAGGTTGCCGAGACGCTTTACGTCCTCGACGCCGCGACCCATGAGGCGCTTCACCGAGGCGATGGTATTCAGCGGATCGTCCGCTGCCGCCTCGAGCGCCGCGTCGCCCACCTCAGGCTCGGCGTCCTGTCGATAGTGCACAACCGACGGCAACAAATGCCGGCCCTGCTCATCCGGCAAGGTGTCGGCAATGCCACTGCGCACCGTGGCCACGAGCGAGTTGGTCGTGCCGAGGTCGATACCGACCGCGAGCCGGCGCTCATGCGGTGCAGTGGACTGACCGGGTTCGCTGATCTGCAACAGTGCCATGGGTGATTTCAGGATTGGTGGAATGTCTGCGGTGCGACTCTACTCCAGTTCTTCGACCTCGTGCGCGAGTTTCTGGAGAAACTGCATCTCGCGCACCAGATTACGCGCCTGCCGGAGCGCAGACTCCGAGTGCGTCGAGAAGTACGTGCGCAGCAAAGCGGACCTCGACTCGAACTGTTCATCCACCTGCTGGCGCAAGGCTGCGAGGTGCGGCTGCCGATCCGTCTCCTGCCGTGCCTTGGCCAGGCCTTCGCGCAACTCCATCTGCTCCATGAGAAAAGCCGTATCCATGGCCGTATCCGTGTCTTCGCCGGTATCGACTCCCTGCAAACCGAGCAGGTAACGCGCGCGCGCGACGGGGTCTTTGAGGGTCTGTAGGGCGGCGTTGACTTGTGCCGTCAGCTGCAACGAGAGGCGCCGCTCCGGCTCGGAGGCAGAAGCATAGCGGTCCGGGTGAATCCGCCGTTGCAGTTCACGATAGCGGGTGGCGAGTTCGACGGGATCAACATCGAATGAGACGGGTAAATTGAACAGTTCGAAATAATTCTTACCCAAATCGGCCTGCATGCCGGCAACCACCAGGCGTCAGACGGTAAAGCTTTCGCCGCAACCGCACTCACCCTTGACGTTCGGGTTGTCGAATTTGAAACCTTCATTGAGGCCTTCACGCGTGTAGTCCAGAACCATGCCGTCCAGGAACAGCAGGCTCTTCGGATCCACGATCACCTTGACACCGTGACTTTCGAATACGACCTCGTCCGGCTGAATGGTGTCCACGAACTCAAGCACGTACGCCTTGCCCGAGCAGCCGGATGTCCGCACGCCGAGACGCAGGCCTTCGCCCTTGCCGCGCTTTTCGAGCGACTTGCGCACATGTGCGGCGGCGTTTTCAGTGAGGCTGATTCCCATGGGCTTGGCTTCTGTCTTGGATGTTTGTTCGCGGGCAACCTCAGGCGGCATCTGCCTTGCCGCCCTTGGTATGTTTTTCCTGGTAGTCGTGGATCGCGGCCTTGATCGCGTCCTCGGCCAGCACCGAGCAATGAATCTTGACCGGCGGCAAGGCCAGCTCTTCGGCAATCTGGGTGTTCTTGATCTGGCCTGCCTGCTCCAGGGTCTTGCCCTTTACCCACTCGGTGAGCAACGAGCTCGACGCGATGGCCGAGCCGCAGCCGTAGGTTTTGAACTTGGCGTCCTCGATGATGCCCTGTTCGTTCACGCGAATTTGCAGTTTCATCACGTCGCCGCAGGCCGGTGCGCCGACCATGCCGGTGCCGACCGATTGGTCGTTCTTGTCGAAGGCCCCGACATTGCGCGGGTTCTCGTAGTGGTCCAATACCTTGTCGCTGTATGCCATTTCAAAACCTCAGTATTATAAGTTCAAAGTGCTGAGTTCTGAGATTTGACAATTATCGACCAGTATCGACAACTCATCACTAAAAACTCAGAACTGATCACTGCCTTTATCAGTGCGCCGCCCATTGCACCGTACTGAGATCAATACCTTCCTTGTGCATGTCCCAGAGCGGCGAAAGATCGCGCAGCTTGCCAACCTTTTCCTTCACCAGTTTGATGGTGTAGTCCACGTCTTCTTCGGTCGTGAAACGACCGAGCGTAAAACGAATCGAGCTGTGCGCCAACTCGTCGTTGCGACCGAGCGCGCGCAGCACATAGGACGGCTCGAGGCTCGCCGAGGTGCATGCCGAGCCCGAGGACACGGCAATGTCCTTTAACGCCATGATCAGCGACTCACCTTCGACCAGGTTGAAGCTGATGTTGAGGTTTCCGGCGATGCGTTGCCCCATGTCGCCATTCACATAAACTTCTTCAATGTCCTTGAGACCATTATAGAGACGGTCGCGCAGGTTGCGGATGTGCTCGCTCTCGTGTGCCATCTCGGCCTTGGCAATGCGGAAGGCCTCGCCCATGCCAACACACTGGTGGACAGGCAGCGTGCCGGAACGCATACCGCGCTCGTGCCCGCCGCCGTGCATCTGCGCCTCAAGGCGTACGCGCGGCTTGCGGCGCACATACAACGCGCCAATTCCCTTCGGGCCATAGACCTTGTGTGCCGAGAGTGACAGCAGGTCGATATTCATGGTGTTCACGTCGATCGGCACTTTGCCGGCACTCTGCGCGGCATCGGTATGAAACAGAATGCCCCTGCTGCGAGTCAGCTTTCCGATCGCCGCCAAATCCTGAATAACGCCGATCTCGTTGTTGACGTGCATCAGGGACACAAGCACCGTGTCCGGACGCAGCGCCGCTGCCAGCTTTTCAAGATCGACAAGACCATTCTGTTCGGGATCGAGATACGTGACCTCAAAACCTTCGCGCTCCAGATGGCGGCAGGTATCGAGCACGGCCTTGTGTTCGGTCTTGCAGGTGACGATGTGCTTGCCTTTGCCCTTGTAGAACTGTGCCGCACCCTTGATGGCAAGATTATTGGATTCTGTGGCACCGGACGTCCAGACGATCTCCTTGGAATCGGCACCGAGCAGTGCGGCGACCTGTGCACGCGCCTCCTCTACAGCCTCGTCGGCATGCCAACCGAACACATGAGAGCGCGATGCCGGATTGCCGAACTCACCGTCCTGCGTCAGGTAGCTGCACAGCTTTTCGGCGACGCGCGGATCGACCGGTGTGGTCGCCGAATAATCAAGATAAATCGGTTTTCTCATGGCATTGTTTACAATTATAGCTCAGGCGTCTGTATGGCCCAACTTGGCCGCATGTAACGCGTTTATTCCGTGCGCCGTCAGCGTGACGCAACGACCGACACGCGCTTTTCGCGATCGCGATTGCGTTGACGCTCGGCCACCTCGCGCACATTCGGCTCGGCCACGAGGTCGCCCAGCGTGATGCCATTGAGGAAATCGTGGATACGCTCGCTCAATGAGTGCCAGAGATCGTGCGTCAGGCAGCGCTCGTCACCCTGGCAGTTCTTGTCGCCTCCGCAACGTGTGGCATCTATATTCTCGTTGATCGTGATCACAATCTGCGCCACGGTGATCTTGTCGGGTGCCATGGCGAGTGTGTAGCCGCCGCCCGGGCCGCGCACGCTGTCCACCAGGCCGTTGCGGCGCAAGCGCGCAAAGAGTTGCTCAAGATACGACAGGGAGATGCCCTGACGTTTGGCAATTTCAGAAAGGGTTACGGCGCCTTGCTGGTAATGAAGTGCCAGATCCAGCATGGCGGTTACCGCATAACGTCCTTTAGTCGTCAGTTTCATGGCGCAGGCCCGAGAGTTAAATTCAATTTACCAAGCGCCACTCTGACATATCCGACATAAACAGTCAAGTATTGCACACCCCCTTAGGAGCGCCCCACTCGGGCTTTGTCACAACGCTTCGATTAAGTTGAGGTCGTACCGCCCTGCTTCCCCCGGTCCTTATTGGCATCCGGGCTCGTTGCAGTCTTCTTGTCTTTACCCGCAGCCTCCGACATGTTGGCGTCTTTGTGCAGCAAGCGATCCTGCAATGCCAGCCGTTCATCGACAACATGTAAGTGATCGAGGATACGGTCAAGTGCCTGGGTAACCGGATCGGGCAGCTGGCCATGATGTTGACCGTAGGCATCGAAACCGATTTTCTCAGCCATGGCACGGCGCTTCGCGGAGTTGGCGTCATCCTTCGCGATCACAATACGTCCCGGAATACCCACAACCGTGGCGTTCGCCGGCACATCCTTGACCACCACCGAGTTTGAGCCAACACGCGCATTCTCACCGATGGTGATTGGACCAAGGATCTTGGCACCCGCACCCACCACAACATTCCTGCCAAGTGTCGGATGGCGCTTGGCCCTTTCCCAGCTGGTTCCGCCCAGTGTCACGCCATGATACAGCGTGCAGTCATCGCCGATCTCGGCGGTTTCGCCAATCACCACGCCCATGCCGTGGTCAATGAAAAATCGGTTGCCAATGGACGCGCCTGGGTGAATCTCGATGCCGGTGAACCAGCGTGTCAGCTGGGACAGCATGCGCGCGATCAATTTCAGGCGCCAGCGCCACAGAACGTGCGACACCCGATGAACCCACACGGCGTGCAGTCCTGGATACGTAAGCAGAACTTCAAGTGTCGAGCGTGCTGCCGGGTCACGCTCAAAGACAATGCGAATGTCATCGCGGATGCGCTGAAACATGAGTGGCCTCTACTGCCGGATTAGACCATTCCCGAGTATACCAATCAAGATTTGGTCTTGGTATCTGATTGAGTGACAGCCGACAGTATGCCACGCAGGATGTTCACCTCGTTACTCGTCATTTCCACGCGATTGAACAGACGCATGACCCGGCGTGTCAGCAGGCGCGGGTTTTTCGGATCGAGAAACCCGCTCGCCACCATCACCTGGTCGAGATGCTGGTAGAAACGTTGTATCTCGGCACTGGTCGCAAGCGGTTCGCCCAGCATCTCGGCATTAGTGGGCGTTGCGGCAGCACCCGTAACAGCTGCGCAGCGGATTTCATAGGCGATCAGTTGCACAGCGCAGGCCAGGTTCAGGGAGGAAAATTCAGGATTGGCCGGAATGTTGACCAGTATCTGGCAACGATCGAGTTCGTCGTTGGTTAATCCGGTACGTTCCCGTCCAAACAGTACCGCAACCTCCTGTCCAGCCGCGGCCACAACCTTGCGTGCCGCCTCATCCGGGGCAAGCGTGGGCCAGGCGATGCGCCGCTCGCGCGCACTGGCGCCAATCACCAGATGACAGTCGGCAATCGCCTCATCGAGCGTGGCGCACACCTGCGCCTGCGCCAGCACGTCGTCTGCGCCGGCGGCGCGCGCACTCGCCTCCTCGCCGGGAAACTCCTCCGGCGCCACCAGCACCAGGCGTGTCAGGCCCATGTTTTTCATGGCGCGCGCGCAGCCGCCGATGTTGCCGCCATGGGACGGCTGTACCAGGACGATGCGGATGCGGTTCAGGGGCATGATGAATGATATGGCTCGCGTTGATTTTCCAAACGGGTTGGCGGCGGTTACAATGCGCGCCGTTATCGCATTTTGTGAAGGCAAGCCTGCACAAAATAGCCATATTAATTTACAATCCGGGGAATTCCATGCATCCGATGCTGAACACGGCCGTCAAGGCCGCGCGCCGTGCCGGCAAGGTGATCATGCGCTACGCCAGCCAGCTCGACCGGCTGACCGTCGAAAACAAGGGACGCAACGATTTCGTCAGCCAGGTGGACCGCGA
>Ga0105106_10001869_pt1 | contig 15023 bp, 18 predicted proteins | sample PPLLaktember2015_5_FD_79109 | JGI IMG/M metagenome (GOLD analysis project Ga0105106, IMG submission 79109) | Freshwater sediment microbial communities from Prairie Pothole Lake near Jamestown, North Dakota, USA - PPLs Lake P8 Core (1) Depth... | ecosystem: Environmental > Aquatic > Freshwater >...
CAATCCCTGCTTAAACAGGTGATGCTCTTCCAGCTAAGAAACGGACTGAATGCAGATGGTGTGGTCGGTAAGTCTACTATTGAGACAATGAACATATCTGTCGGGGAAAGGATTTCTACAATAGAGGCTAACCTTGAACGCTGGCGCTGGCTTAGCAACGATCTTGGTGAGCGTTACATCAAAGTCAATATAGCCAATTTTGATCTGCAGGTCATAGAAAAGGACGATCTTGTATTCAATACAGAGACGATTGTCGGACTTGCAAATAGAAAAACACCGGTATTCAGTTCAATAATGAAATACCTTGTGCTGAATCCCGACTGGACCGTTCCTGCGACTATATTGAATGAGGACATTATCCCGTCTGTAATACTTAACCCTGGATACCTGGCGGAAAAGAACCTGAAGATTTTACGGATTGACGGTACGGAAGTCGATCCTTTATCCATCGACTGGATCAATATTTTAACTACAGGTTTTCCCTACAGGGTACACCAGGAACCCGGGGCTAAAAATGCCCTGGGCAGGGTTAAATTTGTTTTCCCGAACCAATATAGTGTGTACATACATGATACCCCTAACCATAATTTGTTTGGACGAACTGACCGTTCATTCAGCTCAGGATGCATCCGTGTAAATAATCCTGTGGCCCTGGCTGCATGGTTAATGAAAGACAACCCTGCATGGACACCTGGACAGATAAAAAATGTTATTGATCAGGGAAAGGAACAAATCGTCAATCTGGTTTCACCCATCCAGGTCCACATTGTGTACCTTACAGCATGGGCTTGCGATGATGGATTGGTTTACTTCAGAAAGGATATTTACAACCGCGATCAGAAGCTGATGGCTGCTCTCAGGAATGGTCCTGCCGGAAGGGAACGGTAGGTTCCTGAAGGTGGCTGAAGTTACGCGAACAGAAATATGTCATGCCATTTATGTCGGTGATGTCAATCACCTGGAGCCTGTGTTTTTTCAGTAGTTCCGAAACACTTTCCTTTGTCAGACTTCGGTCCGTTTTGGAATCCAGATAATTAACAATACCACCGAAGAGCCTCGTTGTCTGGTAAAATGAAAAAACGGATCTGTTACCTGTATCATTTTTGAAGTACCCTACAAATATGGCTTCCTGAGGCAGGATCCGTACAACGGTTTGAAGAAAGCTTTCGATACTTTTGATGTTATTCAGTTTTTTAAGATTTACAAGGGTTTTGATACTTTTCAGGTCGTCAAAATCATAGTAATAATGGTGTGTGGAGGGAAGAGCCATCATATTTTGCCCTTTTTCAATCTGCAAAAACTGCAGATATTGTACGAAGTCAGTCCCTGCCTCAGAGCGAATGTTTTCCAATACAGGATTCAGGCTGGCCATTTCAGGTTCAAATACTTTCTCCCGTGACTTTGACCTGGCAAAGTCGCTTATAATTCCGGTCTTCCATAACATTAAAGTATTTTCCATGTCTTTTTAATTTTATCACCCAGATTGGTTGTATTGCAAATATTTCTGCGTGATTATTGACTAACTCCGACAAAGTTAGGATCTTTGGCTACTCAAATGTTACACAATTACTTATATGAATTACATCATTTACACTTTTAAGGTAAGGAGACTCTGATGATTATAAAAAAGTTATTTTTTAAAATATTCCCTTACAAAAGTATGCATCTGGCTTTCAGTCATTTTACCGGAATTTATTACCTCGATCTTTATATCCTCAAAAAGATGGTCGGTTCTTAACAGGTTTAGTAATTCACTTTTGGCATCTGTTGGCCCGAACAGAACTACTTCCTGGTACTTTTTAATAATTTCACCCAGTCTTTTGTAATATTTTAGTTGAAGGTGCCGCTCCTTCTTATTAATAAGTTTTTCACCCTTATAAAAATTGAATTCTGCCTCCGGGTCAGATAATTCTGATACAACTCTTTCTGTCTCGATTGTATCATTTATAACTTCCAATAAATAAGCATTTGAATGATCCATCCAAATACCAAGTTGCTTAATGTTTTTCATTTATAAGGATATTTTTAAGTCTTAAGTTATATTAATGATTCCTCTGGCTTCGGGCATTGAAGTAAGAATCGTCATTATGTGTACTATTATTTTTTATTGCCGGCAGTTAATTCCAGAAATACCTTTTCTATCGTATCCATGTCATGATTAATACCCTGCCTGAATGATTCCCAGTTGCCGGGGCTTTTATCGTAATTTTCAAGCCTTGCTTTTATGAAATTGATTTGTTCAGTCAGATAAGCGACCTTTTTCCTGTAAGGCGCATCAAATACTTCCTCATTTTCTTTGATTTCTGTTTTAAACTCAGCAATACTTTTTTCATAGTCCCTGATTTTCACCTCAGACTCGCTTTTGAATAATATCCATTCCCCGGGGTTTAATGGTTTCAGCGCTAAAACATTTCCATCATTCTTCACGGTACTCAAATCCGGGTTGGCATACAGCACTGTGGTCTGGAATGCTTTTTGTTTTTGAGCTGATGACCTGTAGCCGGTGAAAGTTATTACTGCCAAAAGAGGTATTGTCAGAACGAGGAAAAAAAGTTTCTTTTTCATTTGTTGGTTTAAATTTTAAATAGATCTGCCATGTAGTCTTAAAACCTGATGTCAGCTGCAGGTCCCAAGCAAAACCCAGATGACTATGAAGACTACTATTGTCCCTAAACAGCCACCGCCAAGTTTCCAGGCTCCTATGCCTGAAATCAAGCCTCTGAAGAGATTATTCATTGTAATTTTTTTTGTTTTTTGATTCAGTATATCTGCAACATATTTTAAGTATCGTGCTCATGTTCCGCAAGTTCTTGTTAAACTGTAAGTTACTTGTCAGCCTCATGTACGAGCACTTCTGCTCCGATTGACTGAGGGATTCGATTTTCAGATATTTATATCTTTCAGGTAGGTGAAAACCCCGAATACCTTTAGAAGCCACCCGATAACAACAAGCACAACCACGGCATTCAGGATGTTTTTGATTTTACCATCCATGGGAATGTAATTGTTGACAATGTACAGGATAACGCCTGCAACAATTAATACAATCAGAATAGTCAGAATTGGCATGATATTGATTTATTAGTGTGTTTCAAAGTTAATCCGCATAATACCAGAAACTGTTACATAACTTGTCTGAAATGTTACATGATTCACGCTTATTTTCCATTCGGGCTTATGCGTGAATGATGTAATACTTTTCTGGAATTATATAAGAGATCCGGCGGCTTGTTGATGTACCTTTTAACCCTTCTATTACGAATAAATTTCTGTAACCGGAAGATGAAGATATTTATTAAAATATTGGCCGGAGTGGTCGTTGCGGTACTTCTGATTAAGCTTCTGACGTCAATTGTATTTGTACCCTGGCTTGGCCGTATTATGGACGCAGAATTGAATAAAGAGAATGGAAACTACATTGTCGAAATAGACAAAATTCATATTCTTATTGGTGAGTCAGGGATTGAATTGGACGGCATCTCAATATACTCAAAGCAAATGCATGAAGGCAGCCCTGATTTAACGGCTGAAATAGAGTCGTTGAAATTAAAAGGCATAAGGCTCATCAAAGCAATATTATTTCGTGAAATTCATATAGCCACGGTAACCATTTCAAACAGTGTTATTAAGGGCAGAATTCCATTTTCGGGGAAAGTAATGCCGCCAATGGTTTCTCCTCTGAAGGTCGGCATTGGCAGAATATATTTTGAGAAAGTAAATCTGGAAATGAAAAACGACTCTACTGCGCAATCTTATTCGATAAAAGACGGAGTGTTGAAAGTGTACGATTTACTGGTTGAAAAACATGATACCTTAATCCCCGGAGCAATTAAGCTTTTTGATTATGAAGCAAGGGAAATTGTATCGGTTTCGTCAGGAAACATGAATACCTGCAGAATAATAGGGACGAACTATACTGCTGCTACAAACACCCTGACAATTGACAGCCTGTATATTCACCCGAACTACAAGGATTATGACTTTACCTCACGGTATAAATATCAGACTAATCGCATCGAGGCTGTTTTAAGCAATATTTTCGTTCACGATTTTTATCACTCTGGTCATTTCAGGTCAATGAGCCTGGCAAGCCCGTATATCGAGATAGGGAAAATGGATATGAAGATATTCAAGGATAAGCGGAAAGAATTCAGGCATACAAATAAACCTGCATTCCAGGATATGCTTTACGCCTGGCCCGGCACAATACGGATTGATTCAATCGGCCTGATGAACGGGGATATAACACTGACAGTGCATGCCGAAAAGGCAAACGAGCCCGGAAGCATCAGCTTTAACAGGATCATGGCCAAATTCTATAACATTACAAATGACACTGTTTACAAAACGGAAAGCGCTTTTTTAGGGATAAAGGCTGAAGGTTTGTTAATGGGAAAAGGTAAGATGGCAATTTCATTTAAGGGAGAATTATTTGAAAAGGAAAACACATTTACGATGAAGGGCTCTCTTTCAGACCTGGAAATAAAGGAATTAAATCCCATACTTGAGAAGAATGCATTTATTTATGCATCATCCGGCAGGATAGATGAAATGTATTTCAGCCAAACGGCAAACAACACTGAAGCTGTCGGCAAACTGACAATTCTTTATAATGGATTGAATGTAACTGTCAAGAATAAACAGACAGATGATACGACAGCCTTCAGGGAAAGATTTATTTCATTTATTGCCAACCGGAGGATATTGGATTCAAACCCTGTTGCGGATGGAGAAGTGAGAGTGGGGATTATAGACTACGAAAGAGATCCGGAAAGATTTATTTTTCACTATTGGTTCAATTCAATATTGTCAGGAATCACTTCAAGTCTGACCAGGAACCATGGGAAAGGGAACAATTGATTACAGATTAGCTTTAACTTTTTTCCAGTAATCGAGTGTCATTTCCCCTGATCCGTTCCAGTTCCTTGCAATTGTCTCATAATCCCGATGCCCTGTTTGCCGGGCATAATACAGGAATACTTCTTTTGAAATCTCATAGTTGTAGCAATCTTCCAGAATATAATTGATGCCGGTTCTCTGGTAATAATCAAGAAGCCGGATTGGCCTGATCTGAAAGGCTCCAGTTGCTTCTTCCAAAAGATTATACGCAAGTGTATCTCCGGCACTTTCGACCTGAACAAGTGCTATTATAAGTCGGTCGTAACCATTTATGGGACTGGCGGAGAGGATATAAATGACATTCATGTCAGGGGCTGGTGTCCTGACGGCAGGTAACGAAAAGAGTATTAGGAGCAGACTTTTCAGACACCGGAGTTTTATTAATTGTATTTTATTTTTCACAAAGATTATTTAAGGTGATCACCATCTCCTCCTGGAGGCGAACCACCCCAGCAGGAACCCAAGACCCAGACTGATCAGGATCTGTCCCCACCTCAGGCTGTTCATTCCCATGTGACCGCTTCCATTCCCTATCCCTTTCATTGCTGAAGTACCGCCCAACAGTAAAAAAGCGATTACTATGATCACGATAGCCCCCACTATGTAGAGTATTCTTGTTTCTCTTCTTGTCATGATATTTTGGTTATTTGTATGGTTTACCCGATTATTGATTTTCCAGGGAATCGGGCAGGAACAATTTTGAAATCATTTTTTTGAAGCCATCAGTAAAACAACTCCTCCAACAGCCATTACACCAAGGCCTAACAGCGGCGACCATGCAACACGATGCTTTTTGTTTGCGGAAATCTCAATTTCTCCCAGATCAACGACTTTCTCCCTGGTGAAATAGTTAAAAGTTGTGAAAATGGTTAACAATAAACCAATAATCAGAATTGCGATACCAGCTTTTTTCATGTCTTTAAATTTAAATTTTTAAGATCAAATGAAACTGGCAATGAATTCTAACAAGCTTATTCTTGATTTTAAGCATGTTATATTCATGCCAGTTTCATAGGATTTTATATTGATTAAACTTAAGGCAAGTTAGGTAAAGATCCCACCTAAAGGGTTACACAATTATTCTTATGATTTACATCATTCACAGATAATTGGATTAGCGAATCACCGCAATGTCTCCAATCCGGATTCCTGTATTTTTCAATAGTAAGCCTCGCCATCAGGTAGCTTATAGTTGATTCTGCTCCCTGGTTGAGGTTTACATGAGATTCCTCAAGCCCGTCGTAACAACCGCCGGTACAGGGATTATAAACAATCTGATGAAGCCGGTTATCCCCCAGGAACCAGTTGAATGCAGTATCCATTTTCAGCCGGTACTCTTCATCCATAAATTCATCGTAAAACTTGCTCAGGGTCATCAATGTATAGGCGACATCTATTGGCTGTTCCCCAAAATGCCCCGCCTCCATTCCCTTTTGAAGCCATTTTCTGTTTGAAATGACTTCTATCCCGTTTTCATTGAAGGTTTGGGAGAGCAGAAAATTAAATGATGACCTGGCAATATCTTTATAAATGGGTTCACCGCTTAACAACCATGCATATAACAATGCCTCGGGTAAAATGCTGTTCGCATAGGTCAGATAACCCTCAAACCAATCCCATTGTTCAACTGATTCATGCCTGTACATCTGAACCAGTCTTTTTGCCAGTGTCTGAATCAGGTCTGATGCTTTAGGCGATTTTACCATACTTTGAAAGTAAAACAAGCCTTTTATTGTAAAAGCCATTGCCCTTGTTGAGTACATCGTTTCCACATGGGGCATTGTTTTCTGAATGACTGAAACTGCCCTGGAAACAATTTCCTGGGGAAGAGAATCCTTTGCTGAGATCAGGTATCCAAGTGCCCAGATTGCCCTTCCATTTGAATCATCAAGGTTTACTGCATTGTTCTGATCCGTGAATTTGTCAAATCTGTCGAGATAATTCAAAAAGTAGCCGGCTGGTTGCAGACACTTTTCTATAAAACTGAGATACAGCCTGATATAACAAAGAATATTTTCATCGCCTGTTAGTTTAAAATACATACACATGCCAATCAGGGCCCTGGCATTATCATCAAGGGTATAACCAGAACTGATATCGGGTTGATTGATCTTTGAAAACTGGATGATCCCGGTCCTGGTTGTCATCTGTTTCAGGTGGTTCAGGTTGATGACCGGGCGGTTAAATCTTATCGTGATATCACCGGAAATACTTCCAAAAAGTTTAGCGTGAGCAACTGCGGAATTTTCCCAGGCTGTGGATACTATTTTCTGCAATGTATTTGAACTGATACTCCTTCGCAAGGGTTCGTCATTAAGCAAGCGGATAACGCCATCTGCCAGTTGCCCGGAATTGCGAAAATCAAAAATTATTCCGGTATCTTTGGTCAAAACCTCCTTTGCATGAGGAATTGGAGTAGAAATAATGGGGCAGCCGCAGCTCATCGCATAGACAAATGTTCCGCTTACTGCCTGGTTGGGGTCGTTCGTGGTAAACAGGTAAATATCCGTAAGCTGCAAGTATTCGAGCAGATCAGGCAACGGTAAAAATCTGTTAATGAATTGTACATGGCCGGTCAGATGTTTTGCCCTTACAATAGCCTCAAGTTCTTCCCTGTATTTTTCTCCTTCGTTTTTTACAACTTCGGGATGTGTTTTACCGATAATGAGAAATACAACTTCGGGATTGGTTTTTATAATTGCTGGCAAAGCATTCAGAGTGGTTTCAATACTCTTTCCGGAGCTCAGCAGTCCGAATGTTGTAAGTATCTTATGGTCTTTTAATCCATGCCTGTGTTTCAGGAATTCCTTGCTTAAATGGGGCACAAGATGAGTGCCATGCGCAATGACACTTATCTTCTGCTTACCGATTTTATATATATCTGTCAGTACCTGACTGGAATTATTGGTCATTACCACAACCGACTCGCAGGCATCCGCAATATTCTGGACTTTTGTCTTTAATTCCTTGTCAGGATTGGGTAACACTGTATGAAAAACAATGATGACCGGCTTTGAAAGCTTATATAAAAACTGCTGAAAGGATTTTTCCTGTAATTTAAAAAAACCAAACTCGTGCTGAATCAGGACGATTTTAATACAATTGTCATTGTTAATCCTTAATGCCAGCTCTCCATATTGATTAGATAATGAGGTCTTAAGAATATATTTTACTTCGCCGCCATACTGATAACCTGTATCACCTGATTCCAGTGCGCATACTTTTATGGATAATGAATTGCTGAATTTATTATCAAGCGCTTTTATCAGATCATGCGAATAGGTTGCTATGCCGCAGACCCTCGGTGGATATGAGGTAATAAACAGTATTTCAGACAGTTCATCAGATTTTCTTTTCATCTTTAGCAGTAAATGTCAATAACTCGGCCACCAGTGCCCTGAAATTCACTGAAGCGCAGGCAATAACCGTATCTGCTGCCCCATAATAGATAAATAAAGTATTTCCAAACAATGCTGTTCCGGTTGGGAAAACTACATTATTTACCTCTCCGTGCATTTCCCATTCAAGTTCAGGTGTAAACAGGGCATAAGGCAGCCGTGCCAGTTCTTTTGAAGGATCATTAAGATCCAGCAATGCAGCACAGGCAGAATATATTAATCCTCTTTCAGTATTCTCCACTCCATGGTAAATCAGCAGCCAACCTTGTTCTGTTTCAACCGGAGGACAGCCGCTGCCGATGTAGCTTGACTCATGTTTGAATCTGGGGTCCATGACGATATGTTCCTGCAGGTCCTGAAAGTAATTACTCCAAAACTCCCTGGTCAGGTCTTTTAATTTCTTTACTGAAACAATTTGTATTCCGGGTCTGATCCTGTGAAGAAATACAAGTTTGCCATTAATCTTTCTCGGAAAGAATATCACATTCTTGTCCCATAACATCATTTTCTTTTCAGGATCGGCGGTCTGATAGTAAAAATTATGGTTCCTGTAATAGTTTTCGTTGACTTTACCAGCGGATTCGGCAAGAAATACAAATTCTGAATAGGTGATGGGAGGGACGATAATCCCTTTTTTTGTAAAATGCATCAAATCCTTTGAGGTTGCCAAAGCCCCGCGTGCATTTGTTCCGTCATATCCCGTATATGTAAGGTAATAAGTGCCATCAATCCTGACTATACGAGCGTCTTCAACGCCTTGTGATTCATATTCGAATTCAGGAACCATGAATGGCCTGTTCCACCGTTCAGCAACAGTAAGGGGCCCGTCAAGCCTGCAATAGCCAATACTTGAATAATTGCCTTTCCGAACAGCCCTGTAAAAAAGATGAACGCTGTCACCATTGCGTATAACTGCAGGATTCAGAACCCCTGCGTTTTCAAATGCTAACCTCGTCTTATATAATATGATGCCTTCTTTCTTTACCTTCGTCATGCAGTTGTATTTATTTTTTTCTTGAAAAGCGGTTTAATCTTTATTAGCGGCGGCATCGTGTCGCCTAATAAAAATCCCCATGGTTTCAATGGTTCTATATTGTCGCAAATGAGTTTTATTATTGCAAGGATCGGTATTGAAAGAAACATACCGGGTATACCCCATAAAGCATTACCTGCGAATACAACTATTATTGAAAAAAGGGCATTGATTTTTACTTTGGAGGCAACTATTTTGGGAACAATAAAATTATTGTCTATAAGCTGGATGACATAAAAGGCAGCCAATACATATACGGCATACCAGGCAGATGATTCGGTAGCTAATGCAACTATCATGGGCAATGCCACACCGACAATCCCTCCGATATATGGAATGACGTTGACCAATGCGCTTATAATGCCCAGCAGAAAAGCATACTCAATTCCGATTATCAAAAGGGCAGAAGTATTAAGTACTGCCATTATTCCAGCTTCGAAAACCAGTCCTATAAGGTATTGCTGAATTACATTCTTGATCTGGGTAACCATTTTACTGACTTTACCCTGATCGCTTGAGCCAAAAAGCCTGTGAATAAATTCAATTAAGATAGGGTGATACAATAATATCAAAAAGATATAAACGGGCAGTAAAAACAGTACCACTAATCCTCCGCCCAGGATGGAGAGTGTTTGTCCGATAGCAGTGCTGCCACTATTAATGAGATCACTCTGGGTTTTTGTTATCCATTCATGGATCTTTTGCGGTTTTATATCCAGATAGCCGGAAGTCCAGTTGATAACCTGATCAATCATTCCGGTAAACTTATCGACCAGGAAAGGCAATGATTCAATAAACCGGCCCACTTTGGAGATTATAAGAGTTCCCAAGGAGGCAACTACCAGAAAAGTAATGAATATGGAGATTACGATACCAACTACCCTGTTTATCTTTTTACGGACGAAAAAATTTACTACCGGGTGGAGTACGATGGCGAAGATAACGGCGAAAACCACCGGAACAATAATACCTTTCGCTATGTACAGGATGGCTGTTAAAGCGCATAAACCGACGACAAAAACAGATGCTTTTAAATAAAGCGGCAATTTCAGTTTATCATCTGTCACGGCTTTATTGAATTCATTCTTTTCTTACGGGCAAGATGTTTGAAAATGACCTGACCAATTGATCTGATGGTTCCCTGGTTTCTGGCGACCAGGTTAGTGACCCCGAACTGCAGAACAACTCCGAGAAATTTCTTTAATTTATTTCCCCTGGGATTAAAGATTAATTTGTTTGAATAGAATCCTGTTACCAGACCCACGGCAGCGCCTAAAATATTCTCAATAAGAAATGGGGAATTTTCAATATTATTCAAGGTGTTCGCGATAAGGTTGGCAGGCTTGAAACTTTCGACAGCTGTGTGAAACTGATCTTTCAGAAGGTTCCCTTTGTCAGCCTGCTCAACTTCCAACGATTGAATTGCATTTTTAAGCTCGGTAATTGATGTAATATTTTGCATGGGATTTTACTTTAGCACCTGTTTGATGAAAAAATTCCCGGCAACCTTTTTTAGCCATTTATGCATAAATAAGCGCACAACAATTCCCAGAACTCCATAAAAAGCAGCCACAACAAAAAATCCGTACAATGTTTTACCGAGAATCTCCCCGAGCCATAAAGCCAGTCCAAAATTCAAAAAGAATATGAAAATAACAATCAGAATAAATACAATGGAAACTGGAAAGAGTGATGAAACTACATCCGTCGTTTTATCCAGAGCTTTAAGCTTTACCAGCTCAAAGGTGGTTTTTCCGTATTCGGTAGTACTTTCCAGAATTGATTCGATCAGCTTTGCATTTTCTTCCATTTGTTCAGACTGTGACAGTTTCCAAATCTTTTAAGTTGATTCCGTCTTGGACTTTTTCGGTTCTCTGAAGTCAGAAATATCTTCTTTGACCTCATCAAATTTTTCGGAGATATCGTCAACAAATTCATTGAACTTCTCCTTCAGTCCGTCTCCATAGTTTTTTGCCTTTTTGGACATTTTATCGCGGGTAACGGAACCTTTGTCCGGGGCAAATAAAATACCCAGCAATGCACCGGCAGCAACTCCGGCGAGCAAGCCTAAAAATACTTTTCCTGAGCTCATATTTAATGATTTTAAATTATATAAGTCCAAACAAAATTGTCATCGTTTTGTTCGCTTAGTTACTACACAATGACTTTTTAGAATGGACTTATGATTATTCTTAAAAAGATGATTTTAATCTGAAAAGATTACTGACTGATCAGGTTATATGACTTTTCTACCCTGAATAACCCTTAATACTATTGCAATAAGTGCAATAACAAGGAGAACATGTATAAGTCCTCCGGCACTGTAGCCAATAAATCCTATGGCCCATGCGATAATAAGGACCACTGCAACGACATAAAGTAAATTTCCCATGATTCCTGGTTGTTATTAATTACAATAAAACAATAAGAAGAACTACAATAAGAATAATCGCAGCACCTGAAAGATAGACACCGCTGCCTATCGCTTTTAGATTGTGCTTGATTGCCTTTACTTCTTTCCGTAAATCTTTCTTTTCTTCTGTAGTCAGTTTTGACTTATCAGTTGCCTTAATTTCATCTAACCTTACTATTAAGGCTTTAGCTTCTGCTGATTCAGCAGGTTTCGGAGCAGGTATTGAGGATGGTTCCTCAGCTGTCGCAGCTTTTGACTGTAGAGGGAGAAAAGCCACGGACAGAAATACCATCATTACACCAAGAACGATCTTCTTCATTTTAATTGATTTTAATTATTAATAGATCCACTATAATTGACATTCTATCGGATTTATGTTTTTTGCTGGAGATAATATTCGGCGGCATCACTGTCCTTTATTTAAGAATATCATTACTCTGTCAAAGGTAGCTTTAGCCGATCAGCGAACTGTTACATAATTTCAGAAAGAAGTTACATAATTCACATGTTAAGGATTCCCGCCTACTGATATATCATTCCTCCCGGCTTTTCGATTTCGAAATCTCTGAACCCAAAATCAGTTGTGCTGAAGGAGTTCATTTTTAATATATTCTGTCCTTTTCCCGGGATTAAGGGGTAAAAGGAGACTGATACCTGAAAGGTATTAAAGACCAGGTTCTCATTTTTAATTAAGACTCCCAGCCCTATCTGTGAATATACTTTGCTGTCACCGAACCCGGTGATCGCATCGCTAAGCATTCCAAGAGAATAGCTAAGATAAGGTCCGAGCCGGAACCCGAAAATATTCCATGGAGCGTACGATTGGGTTTGAAGTGTAAATAAAAAGCGATTGGTTCCCGACAATACAGGACTGTTAAATCCATCAAGGCCATAAGTGTCATTAAGAGTCAGACTATCGGAAGAGAACCTGTTTATGCCAATAGTCATCTGCGGTTTTACAAATTGCCTGAATTTCCATTTCCCTATCTCAAATAATCCTGTAAAATAATTTACCCCTGCTGTCAGAACACCCTGCTCAATATGCGACGATTTAAAGAATGTTCCGTATTCCAGATTGGTACTCAGGAATCCCCATTCATTATAGTTGCCAAAGTATACCCGCATTCCCAGATAGAGCCGCCCTGAGTTATTTTTGATCTGGTAGCCTCCCGTCACAGAATAAACGCTCCCGACCGGAACATCTTCTATAACACCATATTTAAAAATATATTTATCCTGAACATATCTCCTTGTTGAAATTCCGGCAGTGGCTAAATAGAAATCTTCGCTGGAATAATTGTGAAACGGATCCAGAAGTTCAGATGGGTTTTCAAGATATCTTATATGAAGATACCGGGCTGCCAGGATTAAATTGGTTACAAGTACATCTTCCGAGCTGCCTTTAAAAAGCTGCAGAGATTTGCCTGCCCAGTAATCCTGTGTCCGGAACTTTAAATTCACTGGAACATAAACAGCATTTATGTCCTTCAGGGAATCTTTTTTGGTTTGAGAAGCAAGGGATACCCCGGCCGCCCACTTTGCCAGAGGAGAAAAAAACGGTCGGTCAACAACAATGCTCCTGCTGAAATTTCCATATCCGTCAATTCCCAGGTGCAACTTTGCACTTATGTAGGAATTCCGGAAATTAGGGACAAAATAGTTTGTATTAAAGGAATTAATTCCCCTTGTAAAACTTCTTGAGAAGGCATTTTGAAATTCATGGCCGGTTCCTAAAAAATTCTTGTCTGTCAAACCGGTATTAATCCCTGAAGCAGAAATTGATCCTTCGGGAATTATGCTCCAGTTGTCCAGCTCACGGATAAGGATATCAACTGAATCCGGTTCTCCGACTGCAGGTACAACTGAAAAAGAAACCTCATGCACATATTTCTGGTTGCGTATCAATCGTTCAGATTCTCTTACGAGCAGAGAATTGAAAGGTTGATTTCGATGGAACAGCAGCAGGTTCCGGATAGTGAGGCCTTGTGTTTTAATATGTATCCTGTTCCCTGATTTGTTCAGGAAATTCTGTTTTCTGACAACAGTGTCTGTAGCAGAATAGCCAAAAGGATCGAGGGTAACCACATCGATATTCCGGATGATTTTTCCCTCAAAGGTGCTGAAGGGTTTTTGTATCAGTTTCCTGTAAGATTTTCTCCTGCCTCCCTGATTCTCCGGGCTGGGAGTAACCGGTTTGAAAATCAGCCGGTAAATAAATCCGTTTAACCTGCTGCGCTTCGAAAAGGATTCAATATTATTATAAAGCCTGGTTGTATCTTTTCTGACACTATCCTGCTGAGCTGTGGCAAAATCACTTACTGAAACTATAGCAAGAATAAGAGTCAATGATTTTCTGAACAACATTGCAACTGAAGTTGTTACATCTTCTCCATATACCAGCTCAAGGCCTTTTCAATTTTCTGGTAATGAAAAATGGTTGTAATTGCTTTTTGCAGTCTTATAAAAGCAGTTTCACTTTTAACAATGTAATCAAAGGCCTGGTGCTTCATACAATTAACGGCTACCTCAATTTTATCCTGTGAGGAAAGCATGATTACAGGTATCAAAGGATTTATGCTTTTTATTCTGTCGAGTGTTTCCAGTCCATTGATTGCATATTTATCAACGCTGTCAAGGTGATAATCTAATATTACCACATCGGGATTCTGGCAGATTTTTTCAAGACAAAGTTCTCCTGTGGTGAATGTTTTTATGTCTGACTCGGTGTTATCAGAGAATTCAATCTCAAGTGATTTTAAGAATAAAGCATCATCATCAACGAGAAAAAGGAGTATTTTTCTTTCATTCATTTCTATCTTGATTTCTTTATCGAATAGAGTTCTTCCTCAAGTTCTTTGCAGGCGTTTGAACAAACCTCCTCGAGCTTGATAACCAGGGCTTTGATTTCTTCAGGATGTTTTTGAGTGCCGGAATATTCCTGGATCTTTTTTGCCGTGTCTTCAAAATCCTGGTGCATTCCCATTATTGAGAATGAAGGGATCAATTTATGAGCTGCCGAGTAAACCGAGTCCCAGTCATTGTCTTGCACACCCTGCTTCATCTGCTTAATCAAAGGCGGAGTCTGTTCAATATAGAGTGCAATCATTTCCATCAGAAGTTCCCGGTTGCCTTTTGTCCGGCTTTTCAAAGATGTCAGATCGACATATTCCGGCTTTTTTTCAGGTAATGGATCATTTGTTTCAGGGTCCTTTAGTAATTCAATTATTTTATTGTACAGCAGCTTTTCGTCAAGAGGCTTTGAGATGTAATCATTCATTCC
>Ga0105106_10001870_pt1 | contig 15023 bp, 13 predicted proteins | sample PPLLaktember2015_5_FD_79109 | JGI IMG/M metagenome (GOLD analysis project Ga0105106, IMG submission 79109) | Freshwater sediment microbial communities from Prairie Pothole Lake near Jamestown, North Dakota, USA - PPLs Lake P8 Core (1) Depth... | ecosystem: Environmental > Aquatic > Freshwater >...
AAAAACCACTCAGGAAAGGAGGAAGAACAGAAGCCGACACGAACGTGACCCTTTCAAACGGATGCTTCGTGGGCGATCGAAAGCATTTACTAAGGGGAATACGTTTTGAAGAAAAATGAACTCAAAAAAGTCCAACAATAGAGGGAAAGGAGAAGTGAACTATGAAAAGGGCATCGATATTCTTGATCATTGGTCTGATTTTGGTTGTTGGTTCTGGAATAGCCTGTGCAGGTGAAAAGGCGTCCCAAGGGATAGTGGATTTAGCTAATTCCACACTGGCGAAATTTGGGACCGATCCGCTCATCGTGGGAGCAGTGAAGGCAGAAAACGCAAAGGGAAAGACTCTTGACCAGATCAAAGAACTGGACAAGAAATGGATGGCCACTGCCGGCGTCGTCGACTATATGAAGGCACTGATGGATAATGAATGTGGCAAATACCTGCGCAAGATCCAGGCGTCGGCCCCATACTATGCAGAGATCTTCGTCATGGACAATCAGGGCGCCAACGTGGCAATGAGTGACAAGACGTCGGACTACTGGCAGGGTGACGAGGCGAAGTTTATCAAATCCTATAACGGCGGCAGAGGTAGCGTTTTCATCGATGATGTAAAGTTCGATAACAGCACCCAGGCCTATCTGGTTCAGGTCTCGGTCCCTGTTAAAGATGGCGACAAGACCATCGGTGCCATCACCTTCGGAGTCAATGTTGACAAATTTGGCAAATGACGGAACTAGAAGAGAGGATGGCCCTTTCCAGTGCCATCCTCTCTTCCATCTTTGGAAAGGAGAGCGCGCGATATGAGATGGGTTACAAATCTTAAAATTGGAGCAAGACTTGCCCTGGGATTTTCTATTATGATCCTCCTGATGGTGATCGTCAGTTTTTTTGGGTACAGGAGCGCAAATAGTATTCAACACAATTTGGATGAGATCTTCACGGGGCGATTGCCCAGCATTGACTACCTGATCGAGGCAGATCGCGACCTGCAGCAATTACTGGTGGCAGAGCGGTCAATGATTTTCTGCGATACCGATTCTGAAGTATTCAAACAACTGGTGAAGGAGTATGAGAACAAATTGAAGCAATCGGACGAACGCTGGGGAAAATACAAAGCCCTTGCCACCACACTTGAAGAGAAGGCGATCCTGCCTAAGTACGATAAGGCAAGGAAAGAATGGATGGCAATCTCCAGAAAACTGGTGGATGGACGCAAAGAGGACACAAGAGAGGGGCGACGCCTGGCCATTGACCTTAGCTTGGGGGTTGCCAAGAAGGGATTTGAAGAGATGCGAGCCTATCTCGACGAACTGCAGAAGATCAACTTAAATATTGCTCAAAAGGCCCACCAAGCGGCATCGTCTACTTACAAAACGACCATGACCACTCTGCTGATTGTCTCAGGAATTGGACTTTTTGTGGGACTTTTTCTGATGTGGACGATTGGTCGAGGGGTTACCAGGCCATTGAATGCAGTTATCCAGGGCCTTACTGACGGGGCGCGGCAGGTATCGTCCGCATCGGATCAGGTCTCCCAGGCCAGCCAACAGGTAGCGCAGGGTTCAGGCGAACAGGCCTCGGGCATTGAGGAAACCTCTTCCTCCCTCGAGGAAATCGCCTCCATGACCAAGCAGAATGCAAGTAATGCCGGGGAGGCCAATGGGCTTATGTCTGAGGTCGCAGGCCTGGTCAACAAGGGGAAGGATTCAATGGACCGTTTGAACGCAGCCATCGAGGAGATCAAAAGATCCTCGGACGCCACCTCCAAGATCGTGAAGACCATTGACGAGATTGCCTTTCAGACCAATTTATTGGCACTCAATGCAGCGGTTGAAGCGGCTCGGGCCGGTGACGCAGGCAAGGGGTTTGCCGTGGTGGCCGAGGAAGTCCGCAATTTAGCGCAGCGGGCAGGAGAAGCTGCGCGCAATACAGCTGCCCTCATTGAGGGGTCGGTCAAGAACGCGGATCAGGGTGTCAGCGTGGCTTCTGAGACGGCGAAGGCCCTGAAGGAGGTAACAATTAGCGTACAGAAGGTCAGCGAGCTGGTCTCCGAGATCGCGGCGGCCAGTAAAGAGCAGGCTCAGGGCATCGAGCAGGTGGCCATTACCGTGGCCCAGATGAATCAGGTGACCCAAGCCAATGCGGCCAATTCTGAAGAGTCAGCCTCAGCCAGCGAAGAACTCAATGCCCAGGTTGAGCAGGTCAATAGCATGATTCAGGAGCTTGTCACTATCGCGGGGAGATCAAATGGGGCTTACAACGGGGGTGACCAAGTAGCCAATAAGGCAAGGCACGTGGTTGAAAGGCTCCGCGATACGGCCGTTGATATCCTCCGCCATGGGACCCCAGGGGGGCGGGTCCAAGTCACAGCGCAACAGCTCATCCAGAGCCAGAGAAAACCCAAAAAGGCGATGGAGGAGGGTAAACGTACCGCTCATAAAGTTTCGGGAGAGGTCACTCCCTTCCGTGAGGGTAAGGGAAAAGAAAAGGACGAGGACATCTTGAGACATTTCTGAGAAATAAAGTGAGGCAAAGGGCAAGGACGCGAGGATGGACACGGGACTAACGCCCATTAAACTGAAAAAGTCACAATTTGAGAGGATCAGCCAGTTGGTGGGTCAAATGACCGGAATCAACTTGCACTCGGGGAAACAGGAGTTGGTCAGGGCCCGTCTGGCAAAGCGGATGCGGTTACTGGGGCTGAAAAGCTTTGATGCATACATGGAGCACTTGGAACACGACCACCCCGAAGGGGAGGTTGTTGCCATGATCGAATCCATGACTACGAATAAGACGAGTTTCTTCCGCGAGCCACAGCATTTCGTCTACCTGCGCCAACAAATCGTGCCTGGACTGAGAAATCGAAAGATCCGAGTCTGGAGTGCTGGCTGTTCCTCCGGCGAAGAACCATATTCCACTGCCATTCTGCTTCAGGAAACGATCCAGGACCACGCCCTGTGGGACGTCGAGATCCTGGCAACGGATCTCTCGAGCTCGATGATAACGCACGCCCGAAAAGGTGTTTACGGCGTAAAACAACTTCAGGACGTACCCCCCTTACTGATCTCCAAATACTTCACCTGCATTGAGACAAGGCCCGTCCGCCGTTATCAGGTCGTTGAACCGCTTCGCCGCCGAGTTCACTTTGCCCGCTTAAACTTGATGGGAGAGTGGCCTATGAAGGGTCCTTTCGATGTGATTTTCTGCCGTAATGTGATGATCTACTTTGACAAGGTGGCTCAAGGACAACTTGTTGACCGTTTTTGGAAGTTTCTGAAGCCAGGGGGCCATCTTTTTGTCGGCCATTCTGAAAGTTTGGCGGGCTCGCCGCATCAGTTTCGCTATGTGCAGCCTGCCGTCTACGTGAAATAAGACTATCAATGGTCTTTCGGGGCTGAGGAGTGATACATACAGTGGGGGTTGCTGACATGAAGGTTTCAGCTCAGAGTGGTGACTTGATTATAACCCACGCACTGGGAAGTTGCCTGGGCGTTACTGTACACGATCCAGTAGCCTGCGTGGGCGGAATGCTCCATGTCATGCTCCCCCTTTCTACCATCGATCCAGCGAAGGCCCAGAGGAACCCGTTCATGTTTGTAGACACAGGGTTCTCGGAGCTACTCATCGAGTGTTTCGAGACCGGTGCTCTGAGACAAAGACTGGAGGTCAGGGTAGCGGGAGGCGCGAACTCACGGAATAATGAAGAAGACGATTTCTTTCAGATCGGCAAGAGGAATCTCGTCGTGTTAAGGAAACTCCTATGGAAGAACGGGCTGTTACTAAAGTCTTATGACGTGGGGGGCAGTATTTCGAGGACCATGTCTCTCGAAATCGGCACCGGGAAAGTGACGATTAAGAGCGGCGGACAATTGAAAAATCTATAAGAGTGAGACTGCATTGGAAACCCACAGGGGAGCGAACCATGGCATTAAACATTCTCGTAGTCGATGACAGTTCAGTGATGCGGGCAATTATTATCAAGACCTTACATTTGAGTCAATTGCCCATGGGCGAGGTCCATGAGGCCGCCAACGGGCAGGAAGCCTTAAAGGTACTCGATGGGAACTGGATTGACCTCGCCTTGGTAGACATCAACATGCCCGTGATGGATGGCGAGGAGATGATCAATCGGCTGAGGCAAAACCCGGCGACTTCGGACTTGCCAATAATCATTGTTTCCACCGAAGGCAGCGAATCCCGCAAAGAAGTGTTGAAGCGGCAAGGGGCTCGATTCGTCCACAAACCATTCACACCTGAGACCCTTCGGGATGCCATTTTGAGGACTTTAGGAGGATTGGATGAGCAAAAAGCTGGAGACGGAACTATATAAGGCGGCTACCCTGACCTTCGAGGAGCTGGGTTTTTTGCTTCCCACACCGGAGATCGACGAGCAACAGTTGAACGCCCAGGTTGAAGCAACGGTGAGCGTGGATTTCGAGGGCCCCTTCGCGGGAAAACTGTTGGTGAGACTCTGTGGTGGACTTCTTCCCATCATCGCCGCCAATATGCTCGGAGAGGAAGATGCCCCCTCGAAAAGTCTTCAATACGATGCGTTAGGAGAAATCGCCAACGTCATATGCGGCAATATGCTCCCGGGTATCGCCGGCTCGGAAGACGTGTTTCACGTCAGTGCCCCTAAGATGGCTGAAAGCACTGACTTGCCCCCGGTGGCGGAGGTGCAAGTGGGTCTGGGCCTAGGACGAGCTGATTTGCTCCTGTTCGTCTCCAGATATCCTGCGCTTGCGGAGGAGTAATCGGAGTGATTCGGGTATTGATCGTTGATGATTCAGCGCTTGTCCGCAAAGTCCTAACCGCAGAGCTATCTAAGTGCCGAGATATCGAAGTGGTCGGCAGCGCCGTTGATCCATACGTGGCGCGTGATAAGATCGTTAGATTGCGTCCCGATGTCATCACCCTTGACCTGGAAATGCCAAGGATGAATGGGCTGGCGTTTCTGGCCAAGTTGATGAAATACTACCCACTTCCTGTTGTGGTGGTAAGCTCGCTGACGCCGAAGAACAGCGAAGTAGCCATTCAGGCCTTGGAGCTAGGAGCAGTAGAGGTCATTTGCAAACAGGGATCAGCCTCCCGTACGTCCGAAATCTCCCGACAGCTCATCCATGCTGTCCGCGCCGCGGCCTCGGCGCAGATCGCCAGACAACAGGTCACTTCGGAGACGCCTGCGAGAAGCAGTGCAACACACCCTCTTCCTTTCCAGGCCTCGAATAAGGTGCTTGCCATCGGAGCTTCAACGGGCGGAACACAAGCGATCGAATCCATCCTTCGGGATCTGCCACCCACTTCCCCGGGCACGTTGATTGTCCAGCATATGCCCGAACAATTCACGGCGAGCTTTGCCAAACGGCTTGACCAGATCTCTCAGATGGAAGTCCGTGAAGCGCGCGACAGCGACCCCGTCGGGCTCGGGGTAGCTCTGGTTGCCCCAGGCAACCGGCACATGCTTCTCCAGCAAAGCGGCACCGGTTACCTGGTGAGGGTAAAAGCCGGTCCTGCCGTAAACCATCACCGGCCCAGTGTCGATGTGTTATTTCAATCCGTGGCGCGCAGTGCCGGGAGCAGCGCTGTCGGCGTGCTCCTCACAGGAATGGGGGCCGACGGAGCGAAGGGGCTCCTAGCCATGCATGAGAAGGGAGCGTACACTCTCGCCCAGGATGAGCAGACGTGCGTTGTCTTTGGAATGCCCCGAGAGGCCGTCAAGCTTGGGGCAGTAGACGACGTGGTTCCTATTCAAGGTATTCCGCAGGCAATTGTCAGTTTCCTGCACGCTCAAAAAAAGGGGATTCTAAAACCAGCTACTGAAACAATGCGAAGCTCGTTGGATCTGCACCATCGAGGAGATCGAAAATCAGAAAATGAAATACGAGAAGAGTTCGAGTCATGGATAAATTCTTACAAACCAACGAAGGCTTGAAATTGGACAAACGATAGAAGGTGATGCAATGGGAGAGTCCGAAAAACCATCGACAGGGAGCTGGTTCCAATTGCAGGCCCTATCCTTTTCGTGAACAGACAGCTCGTGAGGATCATCTTCATGAGCTGAAAGGGGGCTGGATATGTCTAACTGGGGGCGATTTTCAAAGTTGAGAAACAAACTAATCTTCTATTTTATCATCGTCGTATTGCTGTCGTTCGTTATTCTGAGTGCATACCAGTTTCGTCTCTGCACGGCAGCCCTGAAGCAGCAGACGCTTCCCTACCTGGAGAGCTCGGAACATCTTCTGACGTCCGTCGCTCTCTTGAAAACAAAAATGCTTCTTTCTATCTTGGTCGTCGCTGGGCTCGCAGTGATCGTTCTGTACGGGATCATTCGAAGGATTACGGGCCCTCTCTCTAAAATCACCGATGCCGCCGAAAGATTTGGAAAAACCGGGGAGCTGATTCAAACCGTTGAACTCGACACCGGGGACGAAATTGGGCAATTGTCCAAATCTTTTAGGGATACGACGACCTGGATGAAAGAATTGGCAGGGATTGTTTCGCGTGTTGCCGAAGGCAACTTGGATCAAAAAGTGGAAACCAAGTCGGAGAAGGATGCGCTTGGCTCGGCCCTTCACTCGATGATCCTAAACCTCAAAAATTCGCGCGAGGCGGCGCAGACATCGGAGCAGAAACTGAGGAATTTGGTGACCCATGCCCCCATTGGATTATGCATTCTCAGTGAGAGGGGCGTTTATGAGTATGTCAACCCCAAGTTTAATGAAATCTTCGGCTATACCCTGGAGGATATTCCCAAGGGCAAAAACTGGATGGAGAAGGCTTACCCGGACCCAGAGTACCGTCAGAAGGTGGTGGCTTGTTGGAGAGAAGACTCCAGTCAAACGAAGGTGGGTAAACATCGGCCCCGGGTCTTCACGGTCACCTGCAAAAACGGCTCGTCAAAAGAGATTCTCTTCAAACGCGTTGCCTTGGCCGATGGAAGGCACTTAGTGACTTCCGAGGATATTACCGAGCGAAAGCTGGCAGAACAGGCGATGAGGGAATCGGAGGAAAAATATCGGACGTTATTCGAGGGCTCCAAGGAGCCTCTCTGCATTACCACCAAGGAGGGAAAATTCGTCGATGTCAACAAGGCTATCGTTGAGCTGCTCGGCTATGACAACAAAGAAGAACTCCTGAAGATTGGATCGATGGTCCAACTCTATTTCAATCCGGGAGACCTAGGCAAAGTCCAGGAGTTGCTGTCGAAACAGCACTCCGTGGAGGATTTGGACCAAGAGCTGAGGAGAAAGGATGGAGGAAAAATTTATGCCTTGGTAACAGCCAGTACAAGAAAGGATTCCAAGGGAAATGTCATCGGCCACAAGCTAACGATCAAGGACATCACTGAGCTTAAGCGGACGGAGGAGTCGCTGAAGAGGCGTGAGGAGGAGGCGGGCCAATTGGCCATGGAGAATGCCATCTTGGCCGAGATCGGAAAAATCCTCAGCTCAAGTTTAAAGATTGAAGAAGTCTACGAGCGCTTTGCTGAGGAAGCCCGCAAGTTGATCCCTCTTGACCGAATTATGGTGGGATTGAACAACCCCGACAAAGGCAACGTCACAGTGGCCTACGTCTCCGGATCAAACGTCGACGGAAGACGAGTAGGAGATACCTATCCCCTTCGCCATTCCGGCAATGAGATGGTGATGAAGACCCGGAAGCCTTTTCTCATCCAGCCAGAATCCGTTGAGGAATTAGAGAGAAACCAACTTTTTAATCTCATCCCTACTTTTCGAGGCGGACTTAGGTCAATGATGTCCGCCCCCCTTATCTGGAGAGACCAAGTCATTGGGGCGTTGCATTTTCGGTCGGCAAAATTCAAAGCCTATACCGATCGAGATCTCAGCCTCGCCGAACGTATTGCTGCCCAGATTGCTGGTACGATAGCAGGTGCGCAACTGTACGAAGAAATGAAACAGATGGTCAAACAAATTGGCCACGCTGGGCTCCAAATCAGTACTTCCTCGGCTCAAATTCGGGCCGCCTCGGAAGAGCAAGCAACAGGTGTGGCCGGGCAGTCCTCCGCCATTAGCCAGGTCACAACCACCATTGAAGAGCTCGACACGACTGCCACTCGTATCGCCAAGAATGCTGAAAATGTGGCGAGAATAGCAGGAGACACCTTAACAGGGATGCAGGAGATCAATGCAAAGGTAAATGAGACTTCGAGAAAGATTCTCTCCCTCGGTGAGAAATCTCAGTCGATCGGCAATATCACAAAACTGATCGATGATATTGCCGACCAGACCAACCTCCTGGCCTTAAACGCAGCCATTGAAGCGGCTCGAGCAGGAGAAGTGGGCAGGGGTTTTGCTGTTGTTGCCCAAGAAGTTAGGAAGCTTGCCGAGCGCTCCTCGGAATCGACTGAAGAGATTCGTCAGCTCATCAACGAAATCCAAGGAGAAACAAACTCCACGATTATGAGTATTGAGGGGTCAACCAAATGGGTCAAAAAGGGGTTGGAGATGATCGAGGAGACAGCCAAATCCGCCAAGGAGATTTCTATAGCGACACAACAGCAAAAATTTGCCTCAGACCAGGTCGTCCAAGCCATGCGGGAAATAGACTCTGTTACAAAACAATTTGTCTCGTCAACACGACAAGCAACCGACTCGGCAGCACAGCTCAATACACTATCCGAGGAGCTTAAAAGCGCGATTTCGGACTTCAAGTTGGAAACAGGGGAAGATGAAAAAATGAGGGATTTGAAACATGCCTGATACGATGAAGGACTTGATCGCGATCTTCAAGGTGGAAACCGAAGAGCACCTCACCAAACTGGATAACGGGCTCGTTAAGTTAGAGAAACAGCCCAATAATGTGAACCTGGCCAGCGACCTCAACAGGGAGGTGCATACCTTGAAGGGCGCAGCTCGGGTCTTCGGATTCACCGAAATTCAGGATATCGCACATAGGATCGAAGATATCTTCGAAGAAGTAGCCGGGAAAAGGGCCGTCTTCAGTTCCTTCATGGCTGAAAGTATATTTAGGGGACTGGATGCCATCAGGGCAGTCTTGGATAAGATCGTTCAAGAGAAGCAGATCGATGTAGACGCCTCTGAAATATGCAGGGATTTGGAAGGGTGCCTCTCCGGGACACGTGGAATCAGGCCGCAGAAAAAATTAGAGAAAGAACAGGAGACAGTAGAGGAGGAGGCAGAACCCCAGAAAAGCGAGATCCAGGCAGAGAAAAAACCAGAGCCAAAGCACGAAATCGAAGCAAAGATTGTGGCCAAAACCCGAGAGAGAGTTGAACAAAAGGAGGAATGCGAGGAAGGAAAAAGGCAAGATGAAGTCGTGGATCGCATGAGTGAACCGGTGCCCCCTCTTCGGCTGGCCCCCATGGAGGAGTACATCCGTGTTCCTCTCAGCCGAGTGGACAAACTCCTTTATTTAGTCGGGGAGGTGTTAATCAACAAGATGAAGGTCTCTGCGATAACGACTCAAGCAAAAAGCCTCTCCAAGCTCAGCAAGGAGGCGCAGAAGAGTATTTCAAGTCTAGGTGAAGCGATGAAGAAGGAATTTTCTTCCCAGGCCAGGGATGTGACCAAGTTGCTCGGTCAATGTGACGCCCAAATACAGAAACTTAGAGAGAACAATGTGAAGTTATATGATCATGCCTCCACGCTTGCATTTCATCTCGACCCCATCATCGACGAATTGCAGGCGAATATGAAGAAGATAAGGATGTTGCCTCTTTCAGCTATTTTTGATGGGTTTCCCCGCATGGTCAGGGATATCGCCACCCAACAAGGAAAAGAGGTCAACTTGCTGATTTCCGGAGAAGAAACGGAGCTTGACAAAAAGGTCCTGGATGGGATCAAACCCTCTCTCATCCATATATTGCGTAACTGCATCGATCATGGCATTGAGGGGCCGGAGGTGAGGACTGCCCTGGGTAAACAACGAATCGGGACAATAAAGGTCTCGGCCTTACACGAGGCGGATAATGTGGTGATCACCGTAGAGGATGATGGAAAGGGCATGGATATTGACCAGATCAAGCAGACTGCCCTAAAGAAACAGCTCGCAACTCATGACGATTTAGAAAGGATGACAGATAAAGAGATTCTGAACATCGTCTTCATGAACGGTTATTCCACGAGTCCGGTAGTGACGGATGTTTCAGGAAGGGGAATCGGACTGGATATCGTCAGGCGGGACATCACCAGCCTAAAAGGTGGGGTGACTTTAACCACTCAGAAAAACGGAGGGAGTAAATTCACAATGGTCTTGCCATTGACCATTGCCATTATTCAAGTACTCTTGGTCGAGGTGCAGGACATGATCTTTGCCCTTCCGATGCTCCCCATCACAGAGAGTGTCAAAGTGAAAATGGACGATGTCTCTACCATTGAAGGAAGAATGGCTATTTCCCTCCGTGGGCATACCGTGCCCTTGGTGGCATTGAATGAGGTGCTTGAACTTCCGCCGGTGCGGGAAGAGAAAGAAAAGACGGATGGAGAAATGATGGTAGTGATTGCGGCCTCCCTCGACAGTCGCCTCGGCTTCGTTGTGGATCGGATTGTCGGAGAGGAAGAAGTCTTTATAAAGAGCTTGGGGAAGCATTTAGGCAAGGTGAAGAACGTCAGTGGTGCAATCATCATGCCCACCGGGGAGGTCGTCATCGTCCTGGATATGGCCGACTTGATTACCCATAGCGCCCTTAGTCTTCCGGCGGTGACAGGAAGGAAGGGTGCTCCAGAACTGAGGCGCAAGGAAAAGAAGATACTGGTTGTGGAAGACGCTTTCTCGACGAGGGAGCTTGAGAAAACGATATTGGAGACTCACGGGTACTTAGTCGATACCGCGGTAGATGGTTTGGACGCACTGGATAGGCTCACAGGTACCCATTACGACCTTATTGTCAGCGACATTGAGATGCCGAGGATGGACGGATTTGAGCTTTGCAAGACCCTAAAGAAAAAAGAAGGGTATGCGGATATTCCCTTTGTGATGGTTACCGCATTACAGAAAGAAGAGGATAAAAGGCGGGGGATGGAGGTAGGGGCCGCCGCTTACATTGTCAAAAGCGCATTTGAGCAGACAGGTCTTTTAGATACAATCGAACGATTAGTAGGATAATATGGAACTTGGGGCCAAGGCCATGATACGGGTGTTAGTGGTAGATGATTCTCCGCTGATGTGCAAGATCCTTACAAATATCCTGAACTGTGACCCTGAGATTTTAGTGGCAGCGGTTGCGACGAATGGCAAAGAAGCGGTAGAGCTTGTGCCTCGCCTCAAACCGGATATTATTACGATGGATATCGATATGCCGGTCATGGATGGCCTTGAGGCGACGAAACAGATCATGGCCTATCACCCTATCCCTATCCTGATTGTATCCTCTGCGGTCTTTCGGGTAGGGATGGAAAAGGTATTTAAGGCCATCTCTCAAGGCGCGTTGGACGTGATTGATAAAAGTGAACTGGAGTCAGTTGGAGATAAGAAGTCTGGGGAGTCTCTGATCGCGAAGATAAAATTCTTAAACGGTATCAGAGTCATACATCCGCCACCCTTGGAGCTTCCGAAAGAAACATCCGTCGTCGATCTTAAGGCGAACCCTAAAAACGTTTCAGATAAGATCTTAGCCATTGTCGCCTCTACCGGAGGTCCACACGCGCTTCTTGAGGTCCTTAAAAGGCTACCCGAAGATTTCCCCTGCGGCATCGTTATTGTCCAACACATCACCAACGGTTTTCTGGCAGGTCTGGTGGGGTGGCTTGCTAAGGAATGTAAAATCAAGGTAAAGATCGGAGAAGATTTGGAACAAATACGCCCTGGAGTGGCGTACATCGCTCCGGACAACGTTCAAATGAGAGTGGAGGAAGGTGGGAAGATTCGACTTTCCCATGAACCAGCCTTTGGAGGCCACAGGCCCTCGGGAGACGTATTGCTGGAGTCTGTAGCCAGGATCTACGGAAAGGGGGGCGTGGCGGCAATCCTCACGGGGATGGGAAGAGACGGAGCGATGGGAATGAGGGCTATAAAACAACTCCACGGCAAAACCATCGCACAAAACGAAAAAAGTTGTGTCGTTTTTGGGATGCCGAATGCTGCCATAGAAATGAATGCCGCAGACAAAGTACTACCATTGGAAAGAATAGCAGAAGAGATCATGGGGATAGTGAAATGAGCATGAGGCCATGCCCTCCGAGCGAACAAGCCATGGAACGGGTGATGGGTAAGGGAAGTCTGGGAAAAAAAGAAGAGAGACAGGTATTGATCTTTACCGTGGCGAGCGAAGAATTGGGATTGGATATCTCTTGTGTGCGCGAAGTGCTAAGACCACAGAAAGCTTACCCCATTCCCAAAACCCCTCATTTTATTCAGGGAGTGATCCATTTGAGAGGACATATCGTCGCGTTAATTGATTTGAGAAAGAAACTCATTGGAAAACCGATGGAAGAGGAGCCCAACAAAAGAATCATCGTCTGCAGGGTCAACAAGTTCGTCGTCGGACTGACGGTCAATAGCTTAAGGGAGATCATCACTTTATCCCGAGAGGATATTTTACCTACGCCCAAGGTCGTATCAATGCAGATGGAAGCAGATGTGATATTGGGGATAGCAAGGGTTGGTGAAAGAATTATCCCCATCTTGGACCTGGAGCACGTCCTAACAAAAAAGGAAGTTACTGAGTTATCGGCCCTTGAACAATGAAAAATATCTTACCCCTGTCCTCTGACGATTTCAGCCTTTTTCAAGAACTACTCATAGAGACGAGCGGCCTCTTCTTTGAAGAAAGCAGGAGCCAATCCTTGCATTTCGCTCTTTGGCAGCGTTTACAGCATCGAGGTCACGATTCCTACCGAGAATATTACAATCTTCTAAAATTCCATCCCGAGGGGCGTCTTGAGATACGAGAACTCCTCGATTTGATCACCATCGGCGAGACCTATTTCTTCAGAAACAAGGCCCAGTTTGATGTGCTGATGAAACTTGTCTTGCCTGAGATCATGCAGAGGAAAATGGATTCAGGGGAAAAGTGGTTGCGCGTGTGGTCAGCGGGGTGTTCAGGGGGAGATGAGACATATTCAATCGCCATGGCCTTGATGGAGGTTGTTCCTTCTTACCAGAACTGGCATATCTCCATTTTGGGCACGGACATAAACAGAAATGTACTCGCTTGCGCGAAAGAAGCAACCTACGGCGAAAAGCACATTGGCCATTTGCCGAAAGAATATGTGGCCAAGTATTTCACGGTTCGGGGCACAACCTACATTCTAAACACGAATGTGAGAGAGTTGGCTCGGTTTGAATATCATAACTTAGCCAAGGATCCATTTATTCATGAAAGGATGCAAAACATAGACATTATTTTCTGTAGAAATGTCATGATATACTTCGATAGCCAGACCAGCCTACGGGTCATTGAGAATTTTCATAACTGCCTTGCCCGCGGTGGCTATCTCTTTCTCGGCCATTCGGAGACCTTGTGGCAAATCACCGACAAGTTCGAAAGGGTTGAGTTTCCTCAGACATTCATCTACAAGAAAAGGCTATACCCGGTTCAGGAAGGCGCGATAAAACCCTTTATAGCCGTCCCGGAGATCGCATTCGAGGACTTGACCCTTTCGGCCACGCTGCGCCCTGCCCTGTACCAACACGGTTCAGGGTACGTATTTGAAGCCGAAGCAGGGAACCGATGGCCAGGGTCAACCCTGAGCGATTCCTCACCTCCCGGCGGGAGATTCGAGGGGCTGGCTTCCACAAAAGAAACGGACTTGCAGAAAAGCTCTTTTCATCAAGAGTTGAGATTTGGGCTGCGGGAAGGGCCCGAACCCCTCGGGGACTTCGAGAGACCTCCTGACGTCAACGAAAAAGCTGAATCCGTAGAGAAAGAAGCGACCCTTGGGTCGGAAGAAACGAAAAACCGCACTACCCTGCCCCTCCCCACTCACAGGACCGAACAAGGGAAAAACAATATACGCCCCTATCTGACGAGGGCGACCCTCTTGGCGAATGAGGCAAAATACAAGGAAGCGAAGGATATCCTCGGAAAGATCATAGAGGCGGATAACCTGAGTGTTGAGGCGTATTATCTCCTGGGTGTTTTGTCATACAAAAACAGTAATCTTAACGAAGCGGAAACACAATTCAGGAAGGTAATCTATGTGGACCCCGATTCAGTGATCGCCTATTTTAACCTCGGAAATATGTATTTATACCAGAAAAAGTATAGAGAAGCTGCCAGAGAATTTAGGAACGCCATCCGGCTATTGGAAAAGAGACCGAGAGACGAGCAAGTAAGGTTTTGTGAGGATTTTACAGTCGAGTTTCTCTTAAGGGCGTGCAGGAACAGTCTTGTAGAGATCTCCAAAAGAGGTGAATGATATGAACGGACACGAAAAATTCGAAGCCTATCTTTCGTCTGTAAGGCACGACCTGCGCAGCCAACTCATGGTCGTTCGAGAAGGGGCGAGCATGATTCTGGATGGCCTGGGAAACTCAAATTGCGACAAATGCTTCTCCTTCTTACGACCCGCGCTAGAATCCGCAGATGAATTAAATAAACTGATCGGGGAGCTTCTCAGCACCACTCGGGTTAATGCGATCTTAGCCTCACTCCCGTCCGCAAAGGAGGAACCACCGAAACGGGCTAGGGAAGAACTTCAGGAGAATGAGCTCGAAATCATGAAGGATGAACTAAGAAATGAGTTGGAAATTATCAAAGATGACCTGATGGGCATGATATCGCATGTCGTCCGTACCCCGTTGACCGTGGTCAAAGAAAGCCTGTCCTTGATGCTGGAAGAAATACCAGGCAAACTGAATCCCAAACAAAAGGAATTGCTTTCGACCGGAAAAGAAAATGTAGATGGTTTGATCCAATCGGTCGAGGAGATATTTGAGAAATCCTGGAATGAAATCGTCCATCCAGCCGAAAAGTATGTTCCCACCAAAACAACCGCCCAGAAGCAAACTTTAACGGCGAAAAAAAGAATACTGATCGTAGAAGACCAACCGCCTATCGTCAACATGCTCAAGATGAGATTGGAAGCACACAATTACGAAGT
>Ga0105106_10001871_pt1 | contig 15021 bp, 13 predicted proteins | sample PPLLaktember2015_5_FD_79109 | JGI IMG/M metagenome (GOLD analysis project Ga0105106, IMG submission 79109) | Freshwater sediment microbial communities from Prairie Pothole Lake near Jamestown, North Dakota, USA - PPLs Lake P8 Core (1) Depth... | ecosystem: Environmental > Aquatic > Freshwater >...
CCGGGATCCTCGAAGATCCGGGCTTTTCCGGCCGGACCGTTCTCGGACTCCTGAACCTTCGCTGGGACAGGGGCGATCGGACCCTCCAGTGGGCCCGGTCGTTCGAGGCGGGGGCGTTCAATGTGTTCGAGCGCGTCGCCCTCATCGGCGGTCCGGCCCGGGCATTCGTGCGCCGGATGAGGCGGACTCAAGCCGGGAGGAACGGAAGATTCGTGATCCTCGGGGATAGGTCCCCGGAGGGCGTCTTCCGGCGGCTCACTGCCCTTGCCGCCGGGCCGGCCCTCGTCGTCGGAATAGGGAACATCGGGGGCCCGGGCGTCGCTATCGTGGAGCATTGGGAGAGGAAGGGGAGGCTTCATGGTCTTTGAGACCCTGCTCATAGGCCTCCTGCTCGCCCTCGTTTATACGGAGGCGACCGGAACGTCCCCGGGCGGGCTCGTCGTCCCCGGCTACCTGGCGCTCTACCTCGATCAGCCCCTCAGGATCGCCGCGACGCTTGCCGTCGCCGGGCTCTCGGTCCTCGCCTATCGGCTGCTTTCCCGCCGCCTGATCCTTTTCGGCAGGCGGCGCTTCGTCCTCATGATCCTCCTCGGCGCGGCCCTCGCCCAGGGCTGGTTCTTCGCCCAACCGCGGCTCTTCGGGGATCCGCTCGAGCTTCGCGTCATCGGCTGGGTCATCCCCGGGCTCCTGGCCTCCAACCTGGAACGGCAGAAGACCCTGCCCACGCTGGCCGCGCTGGCCACGGTCGCCGTCATGACATACTTCGTCGTGCGCCTGGTTTCCCTGATATGAGAACGGTATCCGACCCGCGGAGGCTCTACCTTGTGGGTGCGCTCGGCCTGTTGTTCTTTGTCCTCTTCAAGCTTGTCCCGCCCGGCTCCGCTCCGGACAAGACGGTGATGTTGAGGGCGGCGGAGATCATGGCCTCGGCCGAAACGGCCGTTCGGGAGTGCCGGAACGCGAGGGGGATGGCGCCCGACCCCGAGAACGACATCAATCTGACGGGCCTCATCGGGATCGGGACCTCTCCGGTCACGACGACGCTCGGGAACCTCGAGGCCAAGCGGACGACCGCCAATCCGAACGTCGCCGGGCTCGTCGCCCGGCTTCTCGTCGACGCCGGAGTGATGGCGGGAGACGTGGTCGCCGTCGGGGCTTCGAGCTCGTTCCCCGGGCTTATCGTCGCCGTTCTTGCGGCCGCGCAGTCCCTGGACGTCGAGCCCCTCCTCATCTGCTCTCTGGGCGCGTCCCAATGGGGAGCCAACGACCCCCGTTTCGACGGGCTCGACATCCTGAATTGCCTGGAACGCGGGCCCGGTCCGAAGGGAACGATACTCGCTCTCGCCGTCGGCGGGGACGAGGACAGGGGAGGGGATCTGCCCGCCCTGGGACGGAAACTCCTCGAGGACAGGATCCGGCGGAGCGGGCTGACGGCCATCGAAGAGCCCGTTCTCGAACGCAACGTCGAGCGCCGGGTCCGCATCTACCTCGACGGCGCCGCCGGCCGGAGGATCGGAGCTTTCGTCAATATCGGCGGGAGCTGGGCCAATATCGGTACGGACGCATCGGTCCTCCGCGTCGCGCCCGGCCTGTCCCGGGTGACGGAGATCCCGGCCGCGGGGAGCCGGGGCGTCCTCCAAGAGATGGCCTTGCGCGGTGTTCCCGTCATTCACCTTCTCAACATCAAGGGTTTGGCTGTGGCTAACGGCCTTCCTTGGGATCCGAGCCCTTTGCCGCGGCCGGGGGAGGGGGACCTTTATACGCGGCCGGAGCGCCTGACCGGCGCGCTGGCGGCCTTCGGCGGCCTCTATGCGTGCCTGGCGGTGCTCATTCTCGTTCCCCTGCGGAGGGATCCGAAAAGCCGCCCGGGACCCATTCAGGGAGGAAGCGATGGATGAACTCGAGAAGAGCATGAGATCCGGATTGTCCGAACACGGGCCCCTGATCTTTTTCTGGGGAATTTGGATCATCCTGGCCATCGCCGGAATGTATGCCCTCGAGCTCCTGGGAAAGAGGGGCTGGTTCGGGCTCAATTGGGTCGTGTTCCTCGGCCTGGGATGGATCTATACGGTGGCCTGGGTCGTCAGGAAGTCGCGGAGCGGCGCGGCGGGCTTCCCTGCGGCGGCGAGGTCCCTCGGAACCGGGTGCGGGATCGCGTCGGTCCTTCTGGGGCTGATCTTCCCCCTCGTCGGGCTGTATCCTTTCGGGACCGTTCCGCCTCTCGTCGCCGCGGTCGTCGGGATCCTCGTCTACGGGTCAGGCGGGCTCTCCGAGGGGGACCTTCTCAAGGCCTGCGGCGTCCTGTGGTGGTTTGGGTCGCTGGGCATGATCTTCGTCCCTCGGGGCACGAGGGCTCTTCTGCTTGCGCCCCTGATCCTCGTCGGGCTCCTCCTGCCCGTCTCCTCCCTGCGCCGGGCTATTCGTGTAAGCGGCGCCCGGGCCCGGCCTTCGACGGGTCCTTGAGAAAGGCCCCGATGGTCTTCGCGACGACCTCTTCGTAGCGGGGGGACACCGCCGAGGAGGACGGACCTGTCCTATCCGTCACCGGCTCTGGATGGTCAGGCAGACGAGGCAATGATATCGCTCCAGGCCGTCCTTGTTCTGGCAGAGTCCCCGCTCGACGGTGAGGATGCCCCGCTCGTAGTCCTCCCAACGGTAATGATTGACGTCGCTGAGCTTGCCCGTGATGGCGGCGAGCTCGCGGACGCCGGACTTGACCGTCGGGAGCCCGAGGTCCCGCAGGACGCGGTTCACGGGCTCGACGTCCGTGATGTGATAGTTTCGACCGTTCGGATCGAGGGTCACTTTGAGCTTCGGGCTGGGACCGGGTTCGGACCCTTCCGGCCCGGGCGCCGGAAAGAGGTATCTGACGCGCCGGGGCCCTCCCGGGCTCGACTCTTCCTTGACGAACGAGTAGGGGCTCTCCTTCGAGGGAAAGAGGTCGGCCTTGATGACCGCCCATGAGATGGACACATGATCCGTCCGCTGGAGATAAAGGAAGGCTCCCCCGACGAGGGCGGTCACGACCAGGGCCCGGATCAGTGTCTCGAATTCCCTTTTGATGACGATCTTGATCACCCAGATGATGCTCAACCCGAAAAGGATCACGAAGACGGTTCTCAAAGTTGCTGTGGCGATCATGGTTACCCTCCCGCGGCCCGGGTTCGCCGGGCGCCGGCCTTATTCTATCAAAGGAGCGGCGGGACGGACAAGGGCTGCGACCTAAGCGGGGTCAATTCTCGGGGCGCCCCGTTCCATCGGCAAATTCGGGGCCGTTGCGTTCCCCGGGAAATTCGTGTATTTTGGCCCATTGGAGGAACATCGATGGCGAAAAGAATGAACCGGCGGGAATTCATGATCAAGGGCTCCTCGGCCGTCATCGGGGCGGGCCTCGCCGCGAACGCGGGACCCGTGTTCGGCCGTCCGGATTCGGACATCGGGATCGGCCGTGTCGTCGAGGTCGCTCATCCCGGGGCCGTCCTCGCAGACCGCGTCGTCGACCCCGCGATCACCCGGAAGATGCTCCGGCGGGGGATGGAGGCACTGACCGGCTCCTCGAACCCCTGGCGGAAATTCGTTTCACCCTCGGACAGGGTCGGCCTCAAGATCAATACCCTCGGCCGCCCGCTTCTCTACACGCACCACGAGCTCATCGCCGCGATGGTCGCCGAGCTCGAGGACTTCGGCGTGAAAAAGAATTCCATCATCGTCTGGGACCGCTTCGAGACCCAAATGCGCGACTGCAGGTTCGAATTCAATACGTCGGCGAGCGGCGTCTGCGTCTACGGCACCGACGCCCTCGACGAGAACGTCCGGCGTTACGACCCCGATGTCGCCTACGTCTCGGATTTCGATAACCCGGATCAGAGACAGAACGGCTCGACCGCCTCCCGGCTCTCGTCCGTCTTCACCGGGGACTGCGACAAGGTCATCAACATGGCCATCCTCAAGGACCACGGCTTGTCCGGCGTGACTCTGACCCTGAAGAACCTGGCCTACGGGCTCTGCGACAACAACCGCCGGTTCCACGGGCCGAAGCACATCGGGCCGTTCATCGCCGACTTCTGTGCCCGCCCGGACGTCCGGAAGAAGGTCGTCCTCCACCTCATCGACGGCCTGGAAGCCTGCTATGACCAGGGCCCCGCGCCCAAGAACCCGAAGGTCATCTATGCGGCGGACACGCTGTGGCTCGGGACGGACCCGGTCGCCCTCGACGCCGTCGGCCGGGCCGTCATCGACGCCAAGCGGAAACAGGAAGGCCTCGTTCCTCTCAAGGAAACGGGCCGCGCCTGGGACCACATCGAGCTCGCCGCCGAAAAAGGCCTGGGGACGGCCGACCTCGACCGGATCAAGATCGAAAGGATCGCGTTAGGGGCGGGAGCTTTTTGACCGTCCCCTCGCAATGTGTTATATTATTTCACTTTAAGCGGTCCGAATCACCCGATCATTGGAGTGTGACCCATGACGAACATGATCTTCTGGCTGGCCCCGCTGGGCTCCGCGAGCGCCCTGTTCTTCGCCTGGTTCTTCTACCACCAGATGAAGAAGGAGAGCGAGGGCACCGAACACATGGCCCGCATCGCCTCCTACGTCCGCAAAGGCGCCATGGCCTACCTCAAACAGCAGTACAAGGTCGTCACCATGATCTTTGCCTGCCTGGTCGTCCTGCTGGCGTTCATGGCCTTCGTCCTCAAGGTCCAGAACCCCTGGGTCCCGATCGCCTTCCTCACGGGCGGCTTCTTCTCCGGCCTGTCCGGGTTCTTCGGGATGAAGACCGCGACCTACGCCTCCGCCCGGACGACCCAAGCGGCCAAGAAGTCGCTCAACGCCGGCCTCCGCATCGCCTTCCGCAGCGGCGCGGTCATGGGCCTCGTCGTCGTCGGCCTGGCCCTGCTCGATATCTCACTCTGGTTCATCATCCTTCGTCATTTCTACCCGCTGAACGACGGCGGGCATAACCTCATCATCATCACGACCACGATGATCACGTTCGGCATGGGCGCCTCGACGCAGGCCCTGTTCGCCAGGGTCGGCGGCGGGATCTACACCAAGGCCGCCGACGTCGGCGCCGACCTCGTCGGCAAGGTCGAGGCCAACATCCCCGAGGACGACCCCCGCAACCCCGCCACCATCGCCGACAACGTCGGGGACAACGTCGGCGATGTCGCGGGCATGGGGGCCGACCTTTACGAATCCTACGCCGGGTCCATCCTGGCGACGGCGGCCCTTGGAGCCTCCGCCTTCCTCGGCGTCGTCGGCCCCAAGGGGAACAACCTCCAGCTCAACGCCGTCATCGCCCCGATGGTCATCGCGGCCATCGGCACGCTCCTCTCCATCTTCGGGATCTTCCTGGTCCGGACGAAGGAGGGCGCGAGCCAGAAACAGCTCCTGAGCGCTCTCGGCCGCGGGGTCAACTCGAGCTCGATCCTCATCGTCCTGCTGTCGTACGCCGTCATCCGCCTCCTGGGCCTGCCCATCGGGATCTGGGCCGCCCTCGTCTCCGGGCTGGCCTCGGGCATCGTCATCGGCAAGGCGACGGAGTACTTCACGTCCGCCTCGTTCAAGCCGACGATGCGCATCGCCGAGAACGCCAAGACGGGCCCCGCGACCGTCATCATCGCCGGGCTGGGGACGGGCATGATGTCCACCGCCATCCCCGTGCTTTCGGTCGTCGTGGGGATTATCTTTGCTTACCTCTTCGCTTCGAACTTCGACATGTCCAACGTGTCCCAGGGCCTCTACGGTATCGGGATCGCCGCCGTCGGCATGCTCTCGACCCTGGGCATCACTCTGGCCACCGACGCTTACGGGCCCATCGCCGACAACGCCGGCGGCAACGCCCAGATGACGGGCCAGGACAAGGAGGTCCGCAGGCGGACCGACGCCCTGGACTCGCTGGGCAACACCACGGCCGCGACCGGCAAGGGCTTCGCCATCGGCTCGGCGGCCCTCACGGCCCTGGCCCTATTGGCTTCCTACGTCGAGGAGATCAAGGTCGGACTCATGCGGATCGGCCGGGCCACGGTCCAGTTCGCCGACGGTTCGGTCCTCGAGACCGCCAAAGCGGGTTTCATGGACTTCATGCGCTACTACAACGTCAACCTGATGAACCCTCTGGTTCTGGTCGGGATCTTCCTCGGCTCCATGATGGCGTTTGCCTTCAGCGGGCTGGCCATGATGGCCGTCAGCAAGGCGGCCTGCCGGATGGTCGATGAAGTCCGGAGGCAGTTCCGGGAGATCGTGGGCATCATGGAAGGCAAGGCCGAGCCCGATTATGCCAGGTGCGTCGAGATCTCGACGCGCGGCGCCCAGAGGGCCATGATCCTGCCATCGCTTCTGGCCATCGCCGCTCCCGTGGTCATCGGGATCCTCCTGGGCATCCCGGGCGTCATGGGACTGCTCATCGGAGGGACCTCTACGGGGTTCGTCCTGGCCGTGTTCATGGCCAACGCCGGCGGGGCGTGGGACAATGCCAAGAAATATATCGAAGAGGGGAACTTCGGCGGCAAAGGCTCGCCGGCCCACCACGCCGCCGTCATCGGTGACACCGTTGGCGACCCCTTCAAGGACACGGCCGGCCCCAGCCTGAACATCCTGATCAAGCTCATGAGCATGGTCGCCATCGTCATGGCCGGCCTCACGGTGACCTTCTCGATCTTTAAGTAGGGGATTGCCCGGCAGCCCGGGCCGGGGACGGAGAGGATATGCACAACGCCCGCGCCGGAGTCGCCCTTGCCTCGGTCCTGATCGCCGCGTCCCTATTCGCCTCGTGCCGGGACCGGGGGACGGCTCCCGCGCCGGTGACGGTACGGGAGATCGCGGCGCATATTCGATTCCTCTCCGACGACCTCCTCGAGGGGCGGGCCGTCGGCAGCCGGGGCATCGCCGTCGCCGAACAGTACCAGGAGGACCTCTTCCGCACGTTCGGGCTGGAGCCCGTATTCGGCGGGAGCTACCGTCAGCCCTTCGACCTTCGGGGAACGGCCCCGGACCGGAACGCGGCCCTGGAGATCGTCTCCGACAAGGCAAGGATCATCCCGGCCCTGCTCGACGATTTTGTCGTGGGTTCCGAACGCCCGGACCTCCCCGGAGAGGTCTCCGGCGAACTAGTTTACTGCGGTTACCTGATCCAGGCCCCCGAGCGCGGCTGGGACGACGTCAAGGGCACCGATCTCAAAGGGAAGGTCATCCTCTGCGAGATCAATGAGCCGGGCAATTCCCCCGGGGGGATCTTCGAGGGGGAAGCCATGACCTACTATGGCCGCTGGATCGCCAAGTTCGAAAAAGCCGCCGAGCTCGGCGCCGCCGGGATCCTGATCATCCACAACGACAAGGGCGCCGCCTACGGCTGGGATGTCGTCCGGGCCGGTTGGTCCAAGGAATCGTTCTTCCTGCCCGAAAAGAACCCCTCGCTGGCGTTCCAGGGATGGATCTCCGGGGCGACCGCCGAGACGGTCTTCGGCGCGGCGAAGTTGAGCCTCGCGGAGCTCCGGGCGCGGGCCGAGGGCCCGTCCTTAGTTCCCGTCCCCCTGGGCCTGAAGGCGAAGGTCCGCCAGTCCCCGAAGTTCCGGACCGTCTCGGCCCAGAACGTCGCCGGCCTGGTCCGGGGCGGGCACAAGGCCGCCCGCGGCCGCTATGTCGTCATCTCCGCCCACCACGACCACCTGGGACGGGACGCGACGCTCGCCGGCGATCAGATCTATAACGGCGCGGTTGATAACTGCTCGGCCACGGCGGCGATGCTGGGCCTTGCCGCGTATTACGCCCAGCGGTCGGAGGCCCTCAAGGTCAACCTGGTTTTCGTCGGGTTCACGGCCGAGGAGGAGGGCCTGCTGGGATCGGCCTATTTCGCTCGCCACCTGCCTTTCCCCGCCGGGTCGGTCATCGCCGATATCAACTTCGAGATGACGAACGTCTGGGGGGAAACCGAGGACGTCTTCGCCATCGGAGGCGGGGAGTCGGATCTCGGCGGCGTCTGCCGGAAGGCGGCCGAAGCCCTCGGGCTCCGCTACATCCCCGAACGGAACAAGGAACTGGGGTTCTTCCTCCGTTCGGACCAGCTGAGCTTCGCCCGTGTCGGCATCCCCGGCGTCTGGCTCCATCAGGGCATCGTCTCGAAGACCGGGGACAAGGACCATGCCCTGAAGAAGTTCGAGGAATACAGGGCCTTCAAGTACCACAAGGTGACCGACGAGATCTCCGAGGACTGGGACCTCGCCGGGACCCTCCAGATCATCCGCTGGGCCCAGGAGATCGTCCGGGAACTCGGGGAGCGGCCGGAGCCTCCCCGGTTCCGGCCGGGGAGTCCATTCGCTAAGGCTTAGGGTTAATCCCATGCAAACCCCGGCCCTGGCCTTGCCAGGACCGGGACTGGGAAGCCCGGCCCCGACACCAGTGCCGGGGAGGCGAGGATCTTACCCGTTCGCCCCCGGAGTTCCGCCCGGTGGGTTGGCAAACTGAATAAATTGTGTTAGAATCATCGCAAATGGAGACATCGAGCCATCATAAAAGCTCTCATTTTTCGGATTACCTGAAACCGGCCCAGATCGTATTCGACCTCAAGTCCAAGGACAAGGTCGAGGCCTTCGAAGAGCTCCTTGACATCCTGGTCAAGCAGAAGCTCGTCGCCAACAAGAAGCTCACCCTCACCCGGATCATCGACCGCGAGCGTCTCGAGAGCACGGCCGTCGGCGAGGGTGTCGCCCTTCCCCATGCCCGAGTGGATACGGACGGCGAGATCGCCATCGCTGTGGGGCTGTCGGAGAAAGGCATCGCCTTCGAAGCGGCGGACAATAAAAAGGTCCATCTCATCATCCTGGTGGTCTGGAACCCGTCTCTGCCGGGCCTGTTCAATCACCTCTTCGCCGGCTTGGCCCGCTTCCTGATCAGGCCGGAGTTCCGCCACCGGCTGTTCCACGCCAAAGACAAGGCCGAGCTCACCAAGATCCTCACGGAGATTGAGCTCGTCCTTCCCCATCAAGAGGAGAAGATCATCAATCGGGCCGGCCTCCTGAACAAGCTGCAGGAGCTCGAAGTGAAGAAGAGGAAGGCGACTAAGGACCAGCAGAAAGAGATCCAGAAACAGGCCGGGCTCATCCGCGAGGAACTCGACGAGGCCCTCCTCACCCGCTTCGACCGGCTCATGGAACGGTACGGATTCGCGGTATCCGACGTCATCGACGGCGTCTGCCAGAGCTGTAACATCAACCTCTCGACCCAGATGTTCTCCCAGATCGAAGGCAGCAACGACATCTACATCTGCGAGAACTGCGGCAAGTACCTGGCCTACGGGAAGAAAAAGAAGAAGTAAGCTCTCTCTCTCCCCCTCCCTCTCAGTCCCCGATCGACGTCGTGACCAGGTTCGCGGGCGCGAGGAGCTTACGGACCGGGAGGGGCAGGTAGCCGCGCTCCCATTGGCCGGCGAGGCGCCGGTCGAAGAAGTTCCAGGCGACGAGGCCGTCATCACTTTCCGGCTCGAGCAGTCCGGCGGCCAGGCATCCTAGCGGCTGGCCGGTCCTGACCACCACCGTCCCCGCCGCGAACTCCAGTTTTTCCGTCAGATAATCGCCCTTGACCGTGTTCAGGCGGTGGCCCTGATAGGGGCGCTCCTCGCCCTTGACCTCCTTGGGCAGGAAGCTCTCGACCTCCAGGGTCGCCGGCTCGGCGAGCCTTTCAACGGTGAGACCGTGCCGCAGGAGCAGGCCGACGACCTCGGCGTCCGGAGCCGGGAGGAGATAGGCGAAGGGCAAGCGGACGCTCCGCTTGGGGACGTACTCGGCGAAATAGGGGACGGTATAGACGTGCTTGCGGTCCGTCTTTTTCAATTCGGGGCGGCTTCCCGGCTGCCAGGAGATCTCGGTTTCGTAGCCGTGGATGGTCACCGGGTCGGGGAGGGCCTTGAGCTCGTATTCGACGCCCACAAGGTCGGTCGCCTTGGGATCGAGCCCCCTCCGGACCGTCCTCAGGTCAGCCTCGGCGACCCGGCGGACGAGTTCTTCGGCATGCTCCCCGGCGTAATCGAGGATGGCCCTCAGGAAAGCATAGTTGCCGAGGACGCGCGTCCGGTAATCGGCATGGACGTAGTTCTCGTCGAGGATCGACAGGCGGTTCCGGAGCCCGACGTAGTTCGTGACGTAGCGGGACTGGGCGCCGAACGTCTCCCAGCCCTTTTCGGGCGCTTTCCAGTCCCGGAAGGTTCCGTAAGGCAGGCCCAGGGTTCCGTATCTTTCTTTCATGATGACGTTTATGGCCGGGAGCATCGAATCCCGTTGGAATTCGAGGAGAGGCAGGTCGCCGTTGGGGTTCAGGGGCCAGGACCAGGTCACCGTTTCGTCGTGGAAGGCGCCGTCGGTCGTGTGGCAATCCACGATGAGGGCCGGGTCCCAGCGCCCGAGGACGTTGCGGACGAGGCCGCGGAGCTCGGGACTCTCGAGCTTCATCGAGTCGCGGTTGAGGTCGAGATTCTGGCCGTTCGGCCGGACGCCTACCCCCTGCGCCGGTCCGGGCTGATGGGTCCGGTTCTCGGGGCTGATCCGCTCGTTGCCGTCGGCGTTGAATATGGGGGCGATGAGAAGGACGAGGTTGTCCAGGCAGCCCCCGGCCGGACCGAGGACGACGTCCCGGGCGAGCATGAGCGAGGCCTCCTTGCCCTCGACCTCCCCGGCGTGGATGTTGGCCTGGATATAGACGACCATGCGCTTGTCGGCTTTTAAGCCGTAAGGGGATGCGGGGACGGGCCGGCCGATGACGAGGAGCGGGACCGCGCGGCCTTCCGGGCTCTCGCACAGGGTCTCGACCCGGACGAGCGGGCTCAGTCGCTGAAGCTCGCGAACAAAGGCCATGACGTCGGCGTATCGCGACGTCGCGGCGTAGTCTGACGATTCGGCGACCGTCAACGGCCCCTGTTGGACTGAGGCGCGGGTATCGGCCTGGGCTCCCAGCGCCTTGGGGGACACGCCCGGCACCGTTAAGAGGATCAAGAAGATAAGCAGGAGTGCTCTTGAGTGCTTGATCTTTATGATCGATCTCATGGTGCCTCGATGTGTGTTAACTAGCTGATCAAAGATCAGAGTTTATGCCTTGCGTCGCCGAGAGTCAATTCCCGGGCTCATGCCGGCCTCCTGAAGCCCGGGGTTACAGTTCGGGCCAGGGCACCGGCATTGACAAAACCCCGACGTTCCCGGAAAATCGTGATGGACATTCAAGAGACAGGATCATGGCACTGACAGGCGTGAGCCCGGACAAGGAAGAAGCCCTGCGCCTCCGCATGGAGGCCCTCGGCATCTTCGAGAAGGATATCGAGGAGTCCTTCGTCCGCTCCGGCGGCCACGGCGGCCAGAACGTCAACAAAGTCGCCACCTGCGTCCGCCTCAAGCACCGCCCCACCGGCATCGAGGTTAAATGCCAACAGGAGCGCTTCCAGTCCCTCAACAGGTTCTTCGCCCGGCGTATCCTCACCGATAAGATCGAGGCGCTCGTCCGCGGGAAGGAGAGCGCTGAGGCCCAGAGGATCGCCAAGATCCGGCGGCAAAAGAGGAAACGCTCGCAGAGGGCCAAGGAAAAGATGCTCGCGGACAAACATGTCCGTTCCGAGAAGAAGCAGGGACGGGCGTTCCGCCCGGGCCCCGGCGAGGATTGATCCTTATGTCGCCAGCTTGACGAGAGCCCCGAGGAGGACGTTCGCTCCCTTTTCCAGGTCGTCCCACCGGATCGCTTCCTCGGGGGAATGGCTGGCGCCGTCCGGGCTGGGGATGAATATCATTCCCGCGTCGCAGGCGGACGCCAGGATCTGGGCGTCGTGTCCGGCGCCGCTCCCGAGCCTGAGAAACGGGACGCCGAGCCTTCCGCATTCGCCTTCCAGGACCCCCAGCAGGCGTTCGGGGACGAGCACGGGCTCCGTCGTGTCCATGAGCTTGGCGGCGAAAGAGAGTCCACGGGTCGCCGCCACGTCCTCGGCGATCTCCGCGAGCTCCCGGTCGAGGTCGCGGAGGACCTCGAGCGAGGAGCTCCGGTAATCCAGGGAGAATTCCACCCGGCCCGGGACGATGCTGAATGAGCCCGGGTGGACCGCGACCTTCCCGATCGTGACCATGGCGCCGTAGTGATGTGTTGCGACGTGCCGGGTGCTCCTGAGCGCCATGTCGGCCAGGCCGAGGAATGCGTCCCGTCTGAGCTCGAGGGGGGTTGTCCCCGCGTGGGAAGCCGCTCCCGCGAACGAGCCCAGGAGGTATCTCTTGCCTGAAATGGCCTCGACGACGCCGACGGGAACCCCCTCGTCGTCGAGGTAGGATCCCTGCTCGATATGAAGCTCCAGATAGGCCTCGAGGTCCGGCCGGCCGATGTGCGCCTCGAGGATCCCCTCGATCGTGAACCCCGTCCCCTCGAGGACCTCCGCGAGAAGGGGACCGAACTGGGTCCGCTCGCGCCGCAGGGCCTCTCCGTCAAGGAGCCCGAGGAATGCCCGACTGCCGAGGAAATCGCCGACGAGGTTCCCTTCCTCGTCCGTGAACGAGGCCGTCTCGAGGGCCTTGGCCAAGGGGAGCTTCTCTTCTTTGATGCGCCGCAGGCATTCGAGTGCCGCCAGGACGCCCACCGCGCCGTCGAACATCCCGCCGTTGAGGACCGTGTCGATATGCGAGCCCGCCATGACGGTCTTCCCGGGGCCGTCGAGCCGCCCGAAGATATTGCCCGCCCCGTCCTCGCGGCAGGCCAGACCGGCCCCGGCGATCCTGTCCTTGAGCCATGCCCTGGCTTCGAGGTCGGCCCGGCTGAACGACGGCCGGCTGATCCCGCCCTTGGGGTCGCGGCCGAATCCAGCCAGAGCCTCGATGTCCATCCGGAGGCGGCCGGCGTCGATGCGGATGTCCATGACGTCCCTACTCGTTCTCCAGGAGCGCCTTCATCTCCCGGACGGCCCATTCGATCCCCACGATCGCGGCCCTGGCGACGACGGAGAAGCCGATGCTGAGCTCAGCGATCTCGGGGATGGCCAGGATGGGGAAGACGTTCCTGTAGTCGAGGCCGTGGCCGGCGTGGACCTCGAGCCCGAGCTTTGCCGCGAGCTCGGCGGCGTCCTTGACGGCCGCGAACGCCTCGTCCTGGGCCCGGCCGGGCTTGAGGTCGGCGTAGATCCCGGTGTTGATCTCGACGAGGTCGACGCCGAGCGCCGCCGCGGCCCGGATCTGGTCGAGGTCGGGGCCGATGAAGATGCTGACCCGGATGCCGGCCCGCTGGAGTCTTTTGACGAACGGGCCAAGAACGGCGCGGTTCGCGACGACGTCGAGTCCCCCCTCGGTCGTCAGCTCCTCGGGACGCTCCGGGACGAGCGAGGCGACGTCGGGCCGGACCTTGAGGGCGACCTTGAGCATGTCGGCGGTGGCGGCCATCTCCATGTTGAGCTTCGTCTTGAGGGCCTCGCGGAGGAGGAGGAGGTCACGTTCTTTGATGTGGCGGCGGTCGCTCCGCAGGTGGCAGACGATCCCCTCGGCGCCCGCCTGCTCGGCGAGGAGGGCCGCGAGCAGCGGCTCGGGCTCCCGGGCCCGGCGCGCTTCCCGCAGGGTCGCGAAATGGTCGATGTTGACGGCTAATCTCATGTGTGCCTCCGGCGCCGGCCCGCGCGTCCGATCCTAAGCCAGGTATTTCCTGAGGATCGAAGCCAGCCGGCTCGCGTGTTTTTCGATCTCGTCCCTGTCCCGCCCCTCGACCATGACCCGGGCCAGGGGCTCGGTGCCCGAATAGCGGAGGTCGATGCGGCCGCTCGCGCCAAGCGCGTCCCGGATCTCACCGAACGCCCGGCCGATCTCTGGGAACTCGTCGAATGCGGATTTCCTCTCGACCCTGACGTTGAGCAGGATCTGCGGGAACTCCTTGAAGCCGGCGACGAGGTCGGATAAGGAGGCTCTGCGGGCGATCATCGCCTCCGCCATCCTGAGGGAAGTGAGGATGCCGTCCCCGGTCGGGCAATCGTCGAGGAAGATCGTGTGGCCGGACTGCTCGCCGCCGAGGTTGGCGCTCAGCCGGACCATTTCCTCAAGGACGTACTTGTCGCCGACCCTCGTCCGGACGAGGCCGATGCCGCGGTCGCGAAGCGCGATCTCCAGGCCCATATTGCTCATCGAGGTCGCGACAACCCGGGCAGAGCGGAGCCGGCCGAGTTCGGTCATGTACGCGGCCTGGACGAAGAGCGTGTGGTCCCCGTTGAGGACGCGCCCTGTCTCGTCGGCCCAAACCGCCCGGTCCGCGTCTCCGTCGTAAGCGACGCCGAACGCGGCTCCCGTCTCCCGGACCTTGGCGGCCAGGCTCCCGGGGTGGAGGGATCCGCAGTCCCGGTTGATGTTCCTGCCGTCGGGAGCGTCGTGGAAGGGGATTACTTCGAAGCCGAGGTTGCGGAAGACGAGCGGGGCGACGACGGAACTCGCGCCGTTCGAACAATCCAGGACGACACAGAGCCGCGCCGGCCGCAGGGCGGCGGGGAACAGGCCTTCGAGGAAGGCCGCGTATTCGTCGAGGAAACCCGTTCGGGCGGGGCCCTCCGGTCCGTCGGTCCGGCCCGCTTCCGTCCCGCGGAGGATGGCCGCTTCGAGACGGTCTTCCCAGGCCTCCCCGATCTTAGTCCCGGCCGGTGAGAAGATCTTGATGCCGTTGTCGTGGAAAGGGTTATGGGATGCCGACAGGACGATGCCGGCGGCGAAGGCGTGCTTTCGGGTCAGGTAGGACACGGCCGACGTCGGGAGGATCCCGGCCGGGACGGCGTCGCCGCCCCCTTCCCTGAAGCCGCGGACCAGTTCCCCCTCTATCCAGGCGCCGGACTCGCGGGTGTCCCGGCCGACGATGACCCTTGGCTCGAGGCCTTCTTCGCGGAGGAGCGAAGCCAGGGCCTTGCCCAGGGCGCGGACCGAAGGGGGATCGAGGGGGAACGTGCCTGCGGCGGCCCGAATGCCGTCCGTTCCGAAGAGCTTCGCCATTACGCCTCGGAATCCTTCCCTTTGGCGGCCTGCTTGTCCTCTTCGAGCGTGATGTCGA
>Ga0105106_10001873_pt1 | contig 15012 bp, 12 predicted proteins | sample PPLLaktember2015_5_FD_79109 | JGI IMG/M metagenome (GOLD analysis project Ga0105106, IMG submission 79109) | Freshwater sediment microbial communities from Prairie Pothole Lake near Jamestown, North Dakota, USA - PPLs Lake P8 Core (1) Depth... | ecosystem: Environmental > Aquatic > Freshwater >...
AAATAGGGACTGTCCCTATTTAAGGCCTTTGACGCGGAACGCCGGGATCGGCTGGGTGAAGCCGCGCAGCTGCATCGGGCCCGCGGGCTCGACGTGCACCGCGTCGCTCACGTCGGCATAGGTCACGGCGTCGATCAGGATCTCGCCGGCTTTCGCCTGCCCGCACAGGCGCGCGGCGAGGTTGGGCACCGCGCCGATCGCGGCGTACTCCCAGCGCTGCTCGAAGCCGATGACGCCGAGGGTCGCCTCGCCCTGCGCCACGCCCACGCCGAGCGCCACCTGGTGCCCGCGCTGCTCCCAGGCCTGCTCGATCGGGCGGAAGGCCTGCTGCAGCTCGATCGCCATGCGCACCGCCTGCACCGCGGGCCGGTCCACCGGAACCGGGTCGTTGAAGAAGATCATCACGCCGTCGCCGGCGAAGTGCTCCAGCGTGCCGCCGTAGCGGTCGACGAGCTTGCCCATCGCCGCGTGGTAGTCCGACAGCAGGTCCATCACCTCGTCGGGGTCGGCGCGGTCGGTGAAGGAGGTGAAGCCGCGCAGGTCGAGGAATACCGCCGTGATCTCGCGCCGGTGCGGCTCCAGCATCTCGGCGCCGCCGGCGACGATGGCGTCGGCGACCGGCGGCGAAAAAAAGCGCTTCATCTGGGCCAGGCGGTCGATCGCCGCCACCTGTTCCTTGACGCGCTGTTCCAGCCGCTCGTTCCAGTCGCGCAGCTCAGCCGACTGCCGGCGCACTTCGTCCTGCAGCACCTTCACCCGCAGCAGCGAGCGCACGCGCGCGAAGAGCTCGGCGTAGCGCACCGGCTTGGCGAGAAAGTCGTCCGCGCCGGATTCGATGCCCCGCACGCGCTCGTCGTGGCCGTCGCGGTCCTCGAGCGAGGTGACGAGCACCACGGGCAGGAGCTCGGTCGCCGGTTCGGCGCGCAGGCGCTGCGTCAGCTCGAAGCCGTCCATGCCCGGCATGCGGATGTCCGAAATGACCAGGTCGCAGGGCTGCGCGGCGATATGCGCCAGGGCCGCCTCGGCGTCGTACACGCCCGTCACCTCGTAGCCGCGCGAGCGCAGCAGCTCGACCAGCATCTCGACGTTCGCGCGCTGGTCGTCGACCACCAGGATGCGGCCGCGCCGCGCCGCGACGATGGAGGCCATCAGAAAACGATCACGCCCCGCGCATTGCGGCCCGACTCCAGGTCGGCGAACGCCTGCGGCGCCTCGTCGATCTGGTAGCGGTGCGTGATGAGCTCGTCGAGCTTGAGGCGCCCGGCCATGTACAGCTGCAGCATCTTCGGGAAGTCGATCCGCGGCACGCAGGAGCCGAAGTAGCTCCCCTGCAGCGTCTTTTCCTCGAACACCATGGTCATCGGCTTGAACGAGGTCGAGTCCGTGGCCCGCGCCACGCCCACGATCACCGCCTTGCCGCCGCGCCGGATCGCGCGGTAGGCGGTCTCGGCCAGCGCGCCGGCGCCGACGCACTCGAACGCGTAGTCGGGGCCGCCGCCGGTGAGCTTCTTCAGCGCCTTGGCGGTGTCCTCGCCCGGCTTGGCGAGGATCGTGTCGGTGGCGCCGAAGCGCTTCGCCAGGTCGAGCTTTTCCTGCATCGTGTCGATGGCGATGATGCGCCCGGCGCCCGCGATCGCCGCCCCCTGCACCACGTTGAGCCCCACCCCGCCGCAGCCGAACACCGCGACGCTCGAGCCCGGCTCGACTTTCGCGGTGTTGAACACCGCGCCCACGCCCGCGGTGACGCCGCAGCCCACCAGCGCCGCGCGATCGAGCGGCATCTTCGGATCGATCTTCACCACGTTGTCGACCGAGAGCGTGGCGTACTCGGCCATCACGCCGCAGCCGGAGAAGATGCCGACGGGCTTGCCCGCCTTGTCGTGCACGCGCGGCGTGCCTTCGGCGGTCGTGGTGAGCGCCTTGCCCTGCTCGAGGCACAGCACCGGCCGGCCGGCCGCGCAGAAGCGGCACTTGCCGCACATGTAGATGAAGGACGAAATGACGTGGTCGCCCACCGCGAGGCCAGTGACGGCCTCGCCCACCTCGATGACTTCGCCGGCGCCTTCATGGCCGAGCACCAGTGGCGGCGGCAGCGCGATGGTGCCGTTGGTGGCCGAGAGGTCGGAGTGGCACACGCCGCAGGCGGCGAGCTTCACCATGACTTCGCCGCGCTTGGGCGAGTCGACGCTCACCTCCTCGACGACGACGGGCTGGTTCAGTTCGCGGCACAGGACGGCTTTGCCGGTGCGAGGCATTCAATTTCTCCCATCTCCCTGACAGATCGCGGCGAGTATAGCGCTTCGGCGAAACAGGCTAGACTTCCGACGCCATGATACGGATGGGTGCCGCACGGCGGATTTTCGGCTTGCCATCGGCGCTCGCCGTCCTGTACGCCGCCCTCTACAACCACAACAACCGCGCGCGCGTGGGCCGCGCAGGGCTACGTCCCGCCGTACTGGCAACCGGTGCGCCTTGCGCGCGAAGCGGAACGACAGCGAATTTGGTTTGCAACGAGGGGGAAGGCCATGTCCACCAACGTCGATCGCGCCGTCAGCTACCTCCTGGAGCTACTGGAGCGCAGTAGCGGCAAGGACCTGCTCGATCGCTTCGCCCCGCGGCCGCGCGAGCCCTTCGAGCGCTTTCCCCACGGCAACGAGATCAATGCCGAGATCCTCGCCAGGCGCTGGGCGCTGATCGAGCGGCGCGCGGCCGGCGCCCGGGGGCCGCTCCTCGGCGAGGCCGACGCCGCCGTCGCGGCATGCTACGAAGCGAACATCGAGAACTACATCGGCACGGCGAAGGTGCCGGTCGGCATCGCCGGCCCGCTGCGCATTAACGGCCTGTTCGCGCACGGCGACTACTACGTGCCGCTCGCGACCACCGAGGCGGCGCTCGTCGCCTCCTACAACCGCGGCTCGCTGCTGGTGACCGCGGCGGGCGGCTGCGCCGCCGCGCTCATCGACGAGGGCGTGTCGCGCGCTCCTGGGTTCGCCTTCGAGTCGCTCGCGGAGGTCGGCGCCTTCCTCGGCTGGCTCGCCGAGCACCTCGAGACGCTGAAGAAGGTCGGCGAGGCGACCACGCGCTACGGGCGCTTCAAGGACCTGCACATCAACCTCGAGGGCAACCACGTCTATCTGATCTTCGACTTCACCACGGGGGATGCGGCGGGACAGAACATGGTCACCATCGCCGCCGAGGCAATCGTCGCGCACATCGTGGCACAGTGCCCGACCAAGCCGAAATACCACTTCGTCGAGGCCAACCACTCCGGCGACAAGAAGGCCTCGGCGCAGTCCTTCCAGCACGTACGCGGCAAGAAGGTCACCGCCGAGATACGCCTGCCCGCGGCCCTGGTCGAGAAGGTCCTGCACACCACGGCGCGCATGATGGTCGATTACTGGCGCATGTCGGCGCTCGGCGGCGTGCTCTCGGGCACGCTCGGCGTGCAGGGCCACTACGCCAACGGCCTCGCGGCGCTGTACATCGCCTGCGGCCAGGACGCGGCCTGCGTGTCCGAGTCGGCGGTGGGCGTCACGCGCATGGAGCGCACCGACGAGGGCGACCTGTACGTGGCGGTCACGCTGCCCAATCTGATCGTCGGCACCGTCGGCGGCGGCACCGGGCTGCCCTCGCAGCGCGCGTGCCTGGAGATCCTCGGCCTCGCGGGCGAAGGCAAGGCGCGCGCCTTCGCCGAGGTCGCCGCCGCGCTGTGCCTCGCGGGCGAGCTGTCGATCATCGGCGCGCTGTGCGCGGGGCACTTCACCCGCGCGCACCAGATGCTCGCCCGCCGCCCCGGCCGGGCGCCATGACCGGGCGCTGGTGGGTCTACCAGCGCGAGCGCTTTCCGCTGTTCGCGCACGGCCCGCTGATCGCGGCGTTCAGCGTTTCCGCAGTCAGCTATTCGACGTTGCTGCGCGGCGGGACCGCGCTGCCCGTGGCGGGCACCCTGGTCGCCTTCGCCACCGCGTTCCTGTTCTTCCTTCAGCTGCGCATCAGCGACGAATTCAAGGACCACGAGGAAGACGAGCGCTACCGCCCCTACCGGCCCGTGCCGCGCGGCTTGGTGAGCCTGCGCGAGCTGGGCTGGGTGGGCGTGGGCGCGGCGCTCCTGCAGCTCATGCTGGCGCTCGCGCTCAAGCCCGCGCTCGTCGCGCTCCTGGTGGCGGTCTGGACCTACCTCGCGCTGATGAGCATCGAGTTCTTCGCCCCGGCGTGGCTCAAGGCACGGCCGATCACCTACATGTGGACGCACATGCTGATCATGCCGATGATCGATTTCTACGCCACCGCCTGCGACTGGCTGGTGCGCGGCGCCGACCTGCCCGCGGGCCTCTTCTGGTTCCTGCTGGTGAGCTTCTTCAACGGCATCGTCATCGAGATCGGCCGCAAGACGCGCGCGCCCGGGGACGAGGAGACCGGCGTCGAGACCTACAGCGCGCTGTGGGGACGCGCTGTGGCGGTGCGAGCGTGGCTGGGCGCCATGGCAGCGTGCGCGGCCTGCGCGCTCATGGCGGCCTGGTCCATCGACTTTCTGCTCCCGGCCGGCGCCGTGCTGATCGCGCTCGTCGCCACCGCCGCCTGGCTCGGGGTGCGCTTCGTAGGCGCCACCGCGGCGGGCGCCGGCCGCCGGCTCGAGCTGTTCTCGGGCGTCTGGACGCTCTCCATGTACCTGATCGTGGGCGTGGTGCCGCTCGGCATGCGCCACTTCGCGTGAGCGCGCCGCGACTCGTCGAGGCAGGCGGGCTCGCCGGCGCCGACGAGATCGGCGGCAAGGCCGCGGCGCTCGCGCGGCTTACCCTCGCCGGTTTCCCGGTCCCAGAATGGTTCGCGCTCGCGGCAGGCACCGCGGACGCTGCCGCACCCGATATCGGGCCCGCGCTCGAGCGCCTCGGCCCCGGGCCATACGCGGTGCGCTCCTCGGCGATCGACGAGGACGGCCGCGGGCACTCCTTCGCCGGCCAGCTCGAGAGCTACCTGTTCGTGCCGGCGGGCGAGGTCGCGGCGCGCATCGCCGACGTGCAGCGCTCGGGATTCAGCGACCGGGTGCGCGCCTACCGCCGCGAGCAGGGATTGCCGGAGGCGCCCTGCGCGCCCGCGGTGCTCGTGCAGCGCATGATCGACGCCGAGGCGGCGGGCGTCGCCTTCAGCGCCGACCCGGTGAGTGGCGCGCGCGGCCGGCGTGTGGTGAGCGCGGTGCGCGGCGTGGGCGACAAGCTGGTCTCGGGCGAGGCCGACGGGGACACCTGGCACGTGGATCGCGACGGCCGCGTGCGCGAGCGGCGCCCGGCGCAGCCCGGTGTCGCACCCACGCTGAGCGACGCGCAGGCGATCGAGGTCGCGCGCCTCGCGGAGCGCGCCGAGACTCACTTCGGCGCCCCGCAGGACATCGAGTGGGCGCTGCGCGACGGCCGCATCTACCTGCTGCAGTCGCGGCCGATCACCTCGCTCGCCGCGCTCGCCGACCCGGAGGGCGAGCGCATCGTCTGGGACAACAGCAACATTACCGAGAGCTACGCCGGCATCACCACGCCGCTCACCTTCTCCTTCGCGCGCCGTGCGTACGAGGAGGTCTATCGCCAATTCTGCCTCGTGATGGGCGTGCCCAAGCGCAAGGTGGAGGCGAACGGGCGCACCTTCCGCAACATGCTCGGTCTGATCCGCGGCCGCGTGTACTACAACCTGAACAGCTGGTACCGCGCGCTCGCGCTGCTGCCCGGGTTTACGCTCAACCGCCGCTTCATGGAACAGATGATGGGCGTGAAGGAGCCGATGCCCGAATCGATCGTCGCCGCGCTCGCGCACGCCGGTGCCGGCGAGCGGCTCGCCGACGCCGCCTACCTCGCGCGCATGGCGGGCCTGCTCCTCGCGCACCATGCCCGCATCGACGCCACGATCCGCGAGTTCTACGCCCGCCTCGGCGTGGCGCTCGCCGAGCCCGCGCCGCCGCTCGCCGCGCAGCGCCTCGACGAGCTCGCCGCCGGCTACCGCGAGCTCGAGCGCCAACTGCTCACGCGCTGGGACGCGCCGCTCATCAACGACTTCCTCGCCATGATCTTCTACGGCACGCTGCGCAAGCTGGCGCAGCGCTGGTGCGCCGACGACGCGGGCACCTTGCAGAATGACCTGCTGTGCGGCGAAGGCGGCATGGTGTCGGCGGAGCCCGCGCGGCGCGTCGCCGAGCTCGCCTTGCTGGCGCGCCCGCACGCCGAGCTCGTGGCGCTGCTCGCCGATGCGCCGCCCGGGCGCGCCCGCACGGGGTTCGAGCGCCACCCCGAATTCGAGGCCGCGTGGCGCGCGTACCTCGAGCGCTTCGGCGATCGCTGCATGGAGGAGCTCAAGCTGGAGAGCGCCACCCTGCACGACGATCCGACGACGCTGATGCGCGCGGTGGCGCAGCTCGCGCGGCGCGGCCCACAGGCGCGCGAGTCCGAGGGCGTGCAGGCGCGCCTGCGCGCGGCGGCAGAGCAGCGCGTGGCGGCCGCCCTCGGGGGCAAGCCGGTGAAGCGCGCTGTGTTCCGCTGGGTGCTGGCGAACGCGCGCGCGCGCGTGCGCGACCGCGAGAACCTGCGCTTCGAGCGCACGCGCCTGTTTGGCCGCGTGCGGCGCATCTTCGTCGAGATCGGCCGACGGCTCGCGGCGCTCGGCCGCCTCGAGGACGCGCGCGACGTGTTCTACCTGGAGATGGAGGAGGCGCTCGCGCTGATCGAGGGCACCGCGACCAGCGTGGACCTCGCCGCGCTCGCCGCGGTGCGCCAGCGCGAGTTTCAGGCCCACCGCGGGCAGCCGGCGCCCGCCGACCGCTTCGAGACCACCGGCGCGGTGCACCAGGGCAACGCCTTCGCCGCGCCCGCGGCAGCCGCGACCGAGACAGGCGACAGCGTGCAGGGCATCGGCTGCTGCCCGGGCGTGGTGCGCGCGCCGGTACGCGTGGTCACCGATCCGAAGGACGCCGTCCTGCAAGGCGGCGAGATCCTGGTCGCCGAGCGCACCGACCCGGGCTGGATCATGCTCTTTCCCGCCTGCGCCGGCCTGCTCGTCGAGCGAGGGAGCCTCTTGTCGCACTCGGCGATCGTGGCGCGCGAGATGGGCATTCCGGCGATCGTCTCGATCCCGGGGGTGATGCGCTGGGTGCGCGACGGCGACTGGGTGGAGATGGACGGCGCGAGCGGGCAGGCGCGCCGGATCGCCGCGCCGGGGACTGGCTGAGGCCATGGAAAGCGAAGCCGCGCGCCACGCCAGCTTCGAGCGCATCCGCTACGCGCAGTGTTGGGAGGACGCCGACGTCCTGGTCGCGGCGCTCGACCCGCGCCCGGGCGACGTCTGCGTCTCGATCGCCTCCGCGGGCGACAACAGCCTCGCGCTCCTCGCCCGCGGGCCGGCGCGCGTCGTGGCGCTCGACCTGTCGAGCGCGCAGCTCGCCTGCGTGGCGCTGCGCGTCGCCGCCTACCGCGAGCTCGCGCACGCGGAGCTCCTCGAGCTGATCGGCTCGCGCCCGAGCGCCCGCCGCGCCGCGCTATACCAACGCTGCCGCGTCCTGCTCGAGGCCGAGGCACGCGCGTTCTGGGATGCGCGCCCGGCCGAAATCGAGTCCGGCATCGGGGCGGCGGGCAAGTTCGAGCGCTACTTCCGCCTGTTCCGCGACTGGGCGCTCGCCTGCGTGCATTCTCGCGCCACGGTGCGGCGCCTGCTCGAGCCGCGGCCGCGCGCCGAGCGCGAGGCGTTCTACGAGGAGGTGTGGAGCAACCGGCGCTGGCGCGCGATGTTCGCGATCTTCTTCTCGCGCCGGGTGATGGGCTGGCTCGGCCGCGACCCGAGCTTCTTCCGTTACGTCGAGGGCTCGGTCGCCGAGCGCATCCTGGCGCGCACGCGGCACGCGCTCGTCGAGCTCGAGCCCGCGCGCAATCCCTACCTGCACTGGATCCTCACCGGCACGCACGGCGCGGCGCTGCCTTTCGCGCTGCGCGCCGAGAACTTCGAGCCGATCCGCGCGCACCTCGACCGGTTGGAGTGGCGCGCCGCGCCGCTCGAGCGCTTCCTCGAGGAGCTCGGGCCGCGCTCCGTCGACCGCTACAACCTCTCCGACATCTTCGAGTACATGTCGGAGGAGAACACCGCGGCGCTGCTCGCGCGCCTGGCGCAAGCCGGGCGGCCCGGCGCGCGCCTGGCGTACTGGAACATGCTTGCGCCGCGCCGGCGCCCGGAGGCGCTCGCGGGCGTCCTCGCCGAGCGGCGTGACCTCGCCGAGCCGCTGTTTCGCGAGGACAAGGCGTTCTTCTACAGCGACTTCGTGGTGGAGGAGGTACGCTGAGCCTGCACCCGCTCCTCGGCATCCTGCTGGTGCTCGCGCTGCTCGGCGCCCTGGCGGGCGCGCTGCGCTTCTGGCAGGTGAAGCGCGCGCCGCACCCCGAGCTGGTGCGCAAGCTCCTGCACGTTGGCATGGGCCTGGTCACCCTGTCGTTTCCCTGGATCTTCCGCTCGCCCTGGCCGGTGGTGGCCCTGGCGGCGCTCGCCGTGGGCGCGATGCTGGCGCTGCGGCATGTCGCGCCGCTGCGCGCGAAGCTCGGCGACGTGGTGCATGGCGTCGGGCGCGATTCCGGCGGCGAGATCTACTTCCCCATCGCGGTCGCGCTCGTCTTCACGCTCGCCCAGGGCGTGCCGATCCTGTATGTGGTGCCGGTGCTGCTGCTCACGCTGGCGGACGCCACCGCCGCGCTGATCGGCGTGCGCTACGGCACGCTCAAGATCGGCACGCTCGACGGCGGCGTGAAGTCAGTGGAGGGGACGCTCGCCTTCTTCATGGTCGCCTTCCTCTGCACCCATCTGAGCCTGCTCCTCACCACCCACGTCGGCCGCGTGGAAACGCTGCTCATCGGCCTGGAGATCGGGTTCCTCGTCATGCTGGTCGAGCTGATCGCCTGGCGCGGCCTTGACAACCTGTTCATCCCGCTCTTTTCGTTCGCGCTGCTCTACAACATCGAGTACCTGGAGGTCCACGAGCTGACGCAGCGGCTGGTGTTCCTCGTCCTGCTGTCAGGCTTCGTGCTCGCCTGGCGCAAGCGCACCACGCTCGATCCAGGCGCGCTCGTCGCCGCGGTGCTCGTCGCGCACGTATTCTGGACCGTCGGCGGTCTCGCGTGGCTCGCCCCGCCGGTCGCCTGCTTCGCCACCTACGCGCTGCTCTGGCCCGAGGACCGCCTGCGCCGCGGCAGCAGCCACGACCTGCGCGCGGTGCTGGCCTTCTCGGCGGTGGGGCTCGGCTGGCTGTTCGTCGCCACGCGCCATCCCGCGCTCGACTGGTCGTACCTCGGCGCCGCCGCGTTCGCCGCGCAGCTCACGGTCATCGGCTGCGCCGCCACCGACCTTCCCGGGCGCGCCCCGTGGGGCCCGCGACGACTCGCTCAGTGCGCGCTCGTCGGCTGGATCGTGCCGTTCCTGCCGTACGTGCTGCTGCACAAGCTCGACCTGCGCACCGTGCAGCTCGCCGGCGCGGCGCTGCCCGCGGTCGTCCTTGCGCTCCTCGCCTTCAACCTGCGCTGGGCGAAGCTGCGGGATGCGCCCTACAGCATGGAGCGCTGGGTGACGCAGGCGGCGGCGAGCGCCGTGGGCTCGCTGCTCGCGCTGATCCCGTGGCGGTTGCTGCCCGCATGAGCAGGCTGCGCTTCGAGCAGCGCGATGATTCCGCGGCGCAGGCGCACTGGCGCGCGCTCGAGGGCGGCGCCGAGGTCGCGCGCTGCTCGCTGTGGTGGCGCGGGACGCCCGAGCTCGACGGCGCGGCCCTCGGCGTGATCGGGCACTTCAACGCCGCGCCCGGCGCGAGCGCACATCTTCTGCTCGCGCACGCCTGCGCCGATCTCACGCGCCGCGGCGCGCGCCGCGCCATCGGGCCGATGGACGGCAACACCTGGCACAGCTACCGGCTGGTCACCGAGGCGGGCACCGCGCCGCCGTTCTTCCTCGAACCCGGCAATCCCCCCGAGTGGAACGCGCATTTCGCCGCGGCCGGCTTCGCACCGATTGCCACGTTCCACTCGTCGGTCACCGACGCCGCGTCCTACGTCGATGCGCGCGTGCCGCAGGCCGCCGCGCGCCTGCGCGACGAGGGCGTGCGCCTGCGCCCCCTCGATCCGGCGCGCTTGCTCGAGGAGCTCGAGCGCATCCACGAGCTGTCGCTCGCCAGCTTCGCGCGCAACTATTTATACACGCCGATCGGCCGCGACGAGTTCCTCGCCCAGTACCAGCCGATCGAGCGCGCGCTCGACCCGCGGCTGGTGCTGATCGCCGAGCGCGGGGCGGAGCTCGCGGGGTACCTGTTCGCGCTTCCTGACCTGCTCGAAGCCCGGCGCGGCGCGCCGGTACGCACCGCGATTCTGAAGACCATGGCGGTGCGCCCGGGGCGCCGCTACGCGGGCCTGGGTGCGTGGCTCGCCGCCGAGTGCCACGTGCGCGCCGCGGCGGCGGGGTTCACGCGGGTCGTGCACGCGCTGATGCACGACGCCAATGTCTCGGCCGCCACCAGCCGGCGCAGCGCGCGCGTGCTGCGGCGCTATGCGCTGTACGCACGTACGCTGGAACCGGCGTGAACCTGGTCGAGGTCCTGGTGAGGCGCGCGCACGAGCTCGGCGCGCGGCCGGCCATCATCGAGACCCGCGCCGGGCAGGACCGCGAGACGAGCTTCGCGGCGCTCGAGGAAGGCTCGGCACGCGCGGCCGCGGCCCTCGCCGCCGACGGCGTCGGGCGCGGTGCGCACGTGCTGTTCCTCGCGCCGATGAGCGCGGGGCTGTACGCCTGGCTCCTTGGCACGCTGCGGCTCGGCGCGGTTGCCATGTTCCTCGACCCGTCGGCCGGCCGCGCGCACGCGGCGCGCTGCCTGCGCCGCATCGCGCCGCAGGCCTTCGTCGGCAGCCCGCGCGCGCACCTGCTGCGCCTCGTGCTGCCCGAGTTGCGGCGCGTGCCGGCCAAGTTCTGTCTCGGCGGCTGGCTGCCGTTCACGGCTTCCTGCGCGCGCGCGCAAGCGCTGGATGCCCGCCCCGGGCTCGCGCGGTGCACGCAGGACGATCCCGCGCTCATCACCTTCACCAGCGGCAGCACCGGCGAGCCGAAGGCAGTGGTGCGTTCGCACGGCTTCCTGCTTGCCCAGCACCGCGTCCTCGAGAAGGCGCTCGCACTGCGGCCCGGGGGGCGCGACCTGACCACGTTGCCGATCTTCCTGCTCGCCAACCTCGCCTCCGGCGTCACGAGCGTGATCCCGGATGCGGACCTGCGCCGTCCGGGCCTGATCGATCCCGCCCCGGTTCTCGCGCAGCTCGCGCGCCTGCGGCCGCAGAGCTGCGGCGCGGCCCCGGCATTCGTCGAGCGGCTCTGCGACGGCGGCGAACTCGCGCCGCTCGAACGCCTGTACGTCGGCGGCGGCCCCGTGTTTCCGAACCTCATCGGGCGCGCGCGGCGCCGGCTGCGCGGCGGCGAGCTGATCGCCGTGTACGGCTCCACGGAAGCCGAGCCGATCGCGCACGTCGCCGCGGGTGAGATCGCGCCCGCGGACTACCAGGCGATGCGCGAGGGCGGCGGCTTGCTCGCCGGGACGCCGGTCGAGGAGATCGAGCTCGCCATCCTGCCCAACCGTTGGAGCGAGCCGATCGGCCCCTTCAGCGCGGGCGCCTTCGCCATGGAACGCCTGCCGCCGGGGGAGATCGGAGAGATCGTCGTGAGCGGGGCGCACGTGGTGCGCGGCTACCTCGACGGGCACGGCGACGCCGAGACCAAGTTCGACGTCGACGGGCTGCGCTGGCATCGCACCGGCGACCTGGGACGCATCGACGGCATGGGACGGCTATGGCTTCTCGGGCGCTGCGCCGCCGTGATCCGCGACGCGCGTGGCGAGCTCTTCTCGTTCGCCGTCGAATGCGCCGCGCAGCAGGTCCCCGGAGTGCGGCGCGCCGCGCTCGCGACGGATGCCGGGCGGCGTGTCCTCGCCTACGAGGCGGCCGCGGACGGTCCGGCCGAGGACGAGCTCGGCGACGCGCTGTCCTGGGCGCAGCTCGAGCGCGTCGTCCGACTCGCGCGCATCCCGCTCGATGCGCGCCATAACTCCAAGATCGATTACGCTGCTCTCGCGGCGGCGCTGCGCGAGCCGCTCGGACACTAGGGGCCGAGCCGCTCCAGCCTCTCGTCACGCAGGTGCGTCAGGAGCAGCTCCCCAAACGGCGAGACGCGGAACTCGCCGTAGCGCGCGCGCTCGTAGGTCTTCGCCGTGCCTTCCTGGAAGAAGTAGGCGTTGGTCGCGAACTTCACCCGGCCGTCGCGCACCCGGTAGCGCAGCCGCGCTTCGCCCGGCACGAGGGGCTCGCCGCCGTCGCGCCGCACGAACGCTGCGACACCGCGCTCGTCGGCGCGAACGATGATTCGGCCGTCCTCCGCCGCCCTGCCACGGTCGCGGCCGAACGCGTCGTTCTCGACCTTGAAGCGCAGTGCCATGTAATCCCCCTGCATGAGCGAGCGCGGATCCACCGGCGCGAGCTCGAGGAGCACCACCGTGCCGTCGGCGAGCTGCCGCTCGCGCGAATGGATCGTCCAGTTGGCCGCCGCGAGGACGGCCAGGCCTGCCAGTATCGCCAGCGCCTTACGCATGACGCGTCTCCTCCGCGGGCCACCAGCGCCGCAGTCCCCAGCGCGCCGCGAGCAGCACGAGGCCGGCGGCGGCGAGCAGCGCCGACTTCTCGAGCAGCGTGGCGTGCAGCGCGTAGTAGTAGTGGGACAGGTAGCCGAGCAGCGCAACCACGCCGAGCCCCGCGAGCACGCGATTGCCGTTGGCATATCCGACGATGAGGATCGAGGCCGCCGGCCCCACGCCCGGCGCCTTGAGGGAGATGAGAGCGAGAAGCACCGCGCCCGCGAGCGCGATGCGCCCATGCGGCTCGCCGAGGCCCACCCCCTCTCGCTTCAGCAGCCGCAGCACCGCCCAGACGAGCACCAGGCCCGAGGCGAGGTTTCCGGCCCACAGGACCGCCGGGGCTGCGTCTCCGGTCTGCCACAGGAGGAGTCCGAGCAGCCCGCCGTGCATCACAGCGGTCTGTACCGCCGCGAGCGCGAGCCCGTAGCCCCCGGCGCGCAACAGCTCTCCACGGCGCGGATGATCGAACTCCGCAAGCCAGGGCCAGAGGAAGCCGAACGTGACCACCGCCGGCGAAAAGGCGTGCAGCCCCAGGTGACCGAGGGCGTACACGGCGGCGTACGCACCGGTCCACGAGGTCCAGACCCGGTGGATGAAATTCGGCACGAGCACGAAGAGCACCGCCTGCTGCAGCGCGAGCGCGAGGGCGGCTGCGCCGAAGGAATGTTCGAACCAGCGCACCACGGCGAATCCCATCAGCGCCTGCCCGGCGAGGCTCACCGCCAGGCCGAACTGGTTCAGGAAGTCGCTGTGCGGAGACGAGCGGTAGAGGAAGGCCGCGCCCGTGCAGACGACCGCGCCCGCCAGGAACGACGCCGCCGCGCTCTCCATCAGGAAGGCAAAGCCCAGGCCGGCGAATCCGAGCAGGAACATCGCGCCGATCCACCCGGCGATGCCCAGCATCACGCGCACGAACCACGGGGAGCGCGAGGCGGAAACGTCCGGCGACGCCCCTTCCACCAGCCCTGCGTCACGCAGGCGCGCCCACAGGGCTTCCCGATCGATCGCGCTCATGCGTCCTCCTCGTTCGCGACATTCTTCAGCCAGAAGCCGCCCGCCGCGGACATCCCGATCACCACCAGGCCGATGAGCAGGAACGCGCCCGCCTCGAAGCGCACCTCCGAGAGCCCACGCACGAGCAGCGAGGCGACCACGATCACGGCGGACAGCACGCCGCCTGCGAGCACGTACAGATCCTTCAGCCGCCGCCGGTAGACAGCGTAGCCTGCCGCCATCCACCCGAGCCAGGCCGCCCAGCCCCAGCCGGCGACATGCCGGTCGAAGATCTCCATCAACACGAGTGCGGTGGCGAGCCCGCCGCTCGCCGTCGCGATGAGGCGCGGCGCCCAGCGCTCGCGCAGCCACGCGACGCTCGCCGTCGCGAGGCCCTCCCACACGGCGAGCGCGATCGTATTCAGGCCGAAGAGCAGCCACAGCTGCCGCTCAGGGCCGAACAACACGCCGAAGAGGCCGTGGAACGCCTGGAAGTAGAGCACCACCGCCAGATTGACGAGCGCGAGCCACAGCACCCAGAGCGCGGCGAAGCGTCCGAGCAGCGCCCAGGGCAGGATTGCCGCTGCCCAGGCGGCGAACAGCTCGAACGGGTCGGCGCCGGTCTGGTAGGTCTGGCCGATGAGCGCGAGCAGCGCGCCGGTGAAGATCGCCGCGGCGAGCAGCGCCGCCTTGCCCGCCGCCCGCTCCAGGCCCTGCCACCAGAGAACGGCGAGCGCCCCGACGATCAGCCCCTGGGCGAGCCCGAACTTGGCGAAGCGGCCAAGGTCGTCCCAGTTGTAGGCGAGGAAAAAGACCGCGGCCGCGCCGAGCATCACGGCGCCGAGCCACAGAAGCAGCCGGTCGAGAAACCGGCGCCATTGCGCTCGGTCCGGCAGCACGCCGCCGACGTCGAGCGCGCGGCGCAGGCGCTCCGGGGCGATGCGCCCCGCCTGCGCCCATTCGAGGATGTCCTGCCGCAGATGGCTCATATTCGGCTCCTCCACATTCAGCGCCAATCCCCGCGCAGTTGCTGCACCGTGGCCTGCATCCCTTCCGGCGTCGCCTGCGCCGCCGGCACCGCCTCGCCCACCGCCACGCCGATCTTCGCGAACGGCCGCATGCGCCAGGGCCGCGTCATCGCCGAGCCGCCCATGCGGGAGAAGAACGATCCCCACAGGCCGCGCAGCGCGATCGGCACTACGGGCACCGGCGTCTCTTCAAGGACGCGCGTCAGGCCCGGGCGGAACGGAAACAGCTCGCCGCTGTCCGTGATGCGTCCCTCCGGGAAGATGCACACGAGGTCGCCCGCGCGCAGCGCCGCCGCAACTTCGGCGAAGGCGCGCTCCATCATC
>Ga0105106_10001874_pt1 | contig 15011 bp, 15 predicted proteins | sample PPLLaktember2015_5_FD_79109 | JGI IMG/M metagenome (GOLD analysis project Ga0105106, IMG submission 79109) | Freshwater sediment microbial communities from Prairie Pothole Lake near Jamestown, North Dakota, USA - PPLs Lake P8 Core (1) Depth... | ecosystem: Environmental > Aquatic > Freshwater >...
ACGGGATCGGCGAGGTGGACTCGACGGTGGGCTATGCAAGGCTGACGTACCGGATGGGCAGGGACCTCAAGCTCGATCTCTACGGAGGGGCCGCCTTCAACGGCAAGATGAGGATCGCCGACCGCAACGGCAACGAACTGGGCTCCGACGACTTCGAAACGGCACCCATGGCGGCCCTCTCCCTGACGCTGCAGATCTGATCCCCCGGTGGCCTCCGCACGTCCGGCAGGCGGAACAAGGCATCTTTCTTGCTATGGAATAACCCCGTCCCCGGCCCATCGCCAGGCGAGCCTGCGAAACATGACCCGGGGCGAGGTGATCCATGCCGTACAGAAAGCTTGCAGCCATCGTCCTGGTTCTTTGCGTCGCGGCCTGCACGGGCGTAAAGGACGAGCCCCTTCCGCTCAGCCGCGAAAACATCGAGAAGTACACCACAGCGGTCAGCAAGAGCTCCCGGAAGATCGAGCTCAATACGGGGACCGTCCTGGAACGGGTTGCCACCCTGTACAGGGACCCCCTCGAGAACAGCCTCGGCTACAGCTTCGACCGGACGCTCCGGCATTATTTCGTCAACCGGGCCGGCATCACGGCAGACCCCGAGGCGAAGGTCTTCGCCGACCTGATTACGCCGGGTGCCCAGGCCGTCCTCATGAATGCCGACGACGCCTTGCGGGCAGGGATCATTTCGGCAAAGACCCGCGACCTGCTTGCGGTCCTGGCGAAGTTTCGCTGCGACCACGCCCTGCTTCTCGGCAACGGGGAGTGGGAGCGGATGAGCGGCTTCCTGGGCCTGGTATCGGACTGCGAAAAGGAAAGCGATGGGCCCTGCACGGCCGGGAGACTCGTCGAGCTGGCCGTCGAACGGGAGATCATCCCGAGGCAGGAGATGGAGATCGCCTCGAAAGCCGCTGAAGAAGAGAGAATCGGCTGCGTCCGGAATTTCCTGATTGCGCATTTCAACCTCGCGCACTGGGAGGGCGCCCAGCTTTTCATCGGATCCGACGGGCGCGAAATCGAGATTTCATCCCTCTTCGATGACCCGGCAGCTCAGATCATCACCAACGAGCGGGTCGTCTACCTGGCCGAGCAGTATGCGAAGATGATCAAAAAGGAAAAGGGCCTCCTGACGGAAAAAGGCGGCACCCCGCTGCGGGCCCTGCAATCCGAACCGGGAAATCGCTCCTGACAGACGGGGCCTTCCGTTCATCCCCCCTCTACGTATTGACAGGCGACGCAATTCCCCCTAGACTGCCCGTGGCGGTGAAGCCCGTCGCACGGCCCATGGCCGGGCTCGCGTTCGCAATGACAGGAGAAAGGGTTATCGTTCCGTTACCTCACCGGTCACGGATCAATGACTGAAGGAGGGAGTTGTCATGGCGCTGGACCTGTCGGCAATCGGCCGTCCCATCGGCCCCATCGTCCGGGAATACGGCTGGAAGGACGTCATCCTCTACGCCCTCTCGGTGGGCGCCGGATTCGACGAGCCGGGCTACACCTGGGAGAAGGACCTCAAGGTCGTCCCCACCTTCTCCGTCGCCACGATCTTCGACTTCTTCTGGGCCGTGGCGAAGAATTCGAACCTCAACCCGAAGGGCGCCCTGCACGGCGAGCAGGAAATCCTCTTCCACAACCCCATCCCCACCTCGGGTACGCTTACGACCGGCGGGACCATCACGAACTGCTTCGACAAGGGCAAGAAGGGCGCCGTCATCCGCGGCGAGAGCGTCACCCTCCACTCCAGCGGGGCAAAGCTCTACACCAACACCATGAGCATCTTCAGCAGGTTCGACGGCGGCTTCGGCGGCGAGGAAGGTTCATCACGGACCGTCGAGTTCCCCGGGCGCGGCCCCGACTTCACCGTCGATGCACGGCCCTCCCCTGACCAGCCCCTGCTCTATCGCCTCACGGGCGACTTCTTCGCCCTGCACGTGGACCCCGAATTCGCCCGCGCCTCGGGCTTCGAGAAGCCCATCATGCACGGCCTGTGCACCTTCGGCTTTGCCTGCCGGGCCCTCTTGAAATGTCTCATCCCCGGCGAGCCCGAGTGCACCCGGAGAATGGCCTGCCGGTTCACGCGGCCCCTCTATCCAGGCGAGCCCATCCAAACGCTCATCTGGAAGACCGATGCAGGCAAGGCCCTCTGGCGGGTCGTCCACACGAAAACAGGCCAGAGCGTCATCGACGGCGGGGAGTTCGAGTACGGCGACCGCTGAGCGACCGCAGCCTACTTGTAGTAGCAGATGTAAGAGGCGTCAGCGGACACGTCGAGCTGGAATTTCCGGTTCGCCGCCACTTCGAATTGCTCGTACGGTTTGTAGGTCTTCCACTCCGCCTGGCCGGGGAGCTTCACCTTCAGGACGCCTGTCGTGACGATCATGATCTCCTTTTGGGATGTCCCGAACTCATAGCTGCCTTTTGCCATCACCCCGACCGTTGCCGGCCCTTCGCTCGTTGTGAGCGAAATGGACTTTACGTTCCCCTCGAAATACTCATTCACATTCAGCATGTCCTGCCTCCCGGGATCATTTTGCATGATCCTATGGGGGGAAGACGTACCCGTCAACAAAAATGATGACCCGTCATGTATCCATAGGGGCGGCTGATCGTGCAACCAATGTCCGGATATCTAATGCCTGCGGTATTAGATTCGGCCTTTTCCCCCTACTACTCCTTTCGTATTTTTCAAAACGCCGCGATTCTCACTTTACATTGTGAAACAGAGAATTGTAGATTTTCATCCTCCTCCTTCCACAACCGGTGACGAAAGAGCAGGACGGCATATCCGTATTTCTCGTATGGGTGCCGCCCGAAGAGGCCGTTGTGGGCAACTGGCCTGGCGGGAGCCGCACGTCACGGCCGGTGATGCCGGTGCTCGTGGCATCTTCCGTTCTGTCGGCTGGGGTGAATGAGAAGGCGCAGCGCTTTCGAAAATAAGAAGGAGGGGTTCACATGATTTGCTATTTCACGAAGAAGAGGGGACAGAAGGGCTTCACGCTGATCGAGCTCATGATCGTCGTGGGCATCATCGCCATCCTGGCGGCCATCGCCATCCCGCAGTTTGTCCAGTACCGGTATCGCAGTTACCGGGCCGAGCTCAATTCCGACCTCAAAAACGCCTACACGGCAGCACAGGCCTATTTCTCCGACTGGCCGAATGCGACCGTGAGCAGCTTTGACATGCTGTCGAGAGGCGGCTATCAAAAATCTCCCAACATCGCCGTCGGGACGAGCAACCTGACCCTTGCCGCCGGCTCGATCACGCTCACCCACACCGCGCTGCCCTCAGGCAAGCAAGACGGGACCGTCAACAACACGGGTGTCATCACGATGCCCGCATTGCCGTGAGTGCAGGCATCACCGTTTTACATGGGACGGCAGGTTCAGGCGATTTTCGGGGCAGTGCCAGGGGCGCTGCCCCGTTTTTTCCCGACAGGGCAACGTGGGGCCCTTCACTCCCAGCCCTTTTTCCACATGTCCTCGTCGTCGTAGACCTTCTCGTCGGCGGCGTGGGCCTCGGCCGCGTCGGCCTCGTAGTCGCGGGAGAGTTTCCCCTTTCGCTCGAAGTGCTCCCGGTACCACTCGTGCGCCGTGATCAGTGACATGACCTCGCTCGTGCCCGTCCAGATCGATGCCAGGCGGATGTCGCGGAAAATGCGCTCGACGGGGAAGACGTTCGTGTAGCCGATGCCGCCCATGACCTGCATGGAGTTGTGGACGGCCTTCTGACACGACTCGGTGATGAACTTCTTCGACTCGGAGACAAGCCTGCGAATGAGGTTCACGTGCGCGCCCGCGTCGACGGCGCGGGCCGCCATGTTCGCCATGGCTCGGCAGGCATCGAGCAGCATGGCCGCCTCGGCCACCTGGAAGCTCACGCCCTGGAACTGGTTGATCACCTGGCCGAAGGCCTTGCGGCGTGTCGTGTAGGCCGTGGCCACATCGAGGGCGGCCCTGGCCGATCCGATCGTCATAGCCGCCGTACCCAGCCGCTCGGGGATCATCATCGTGTTGAAGACATCAAAGGCCCCGTGGATCTTCCCGACCACGTTTTCCTTCGGGACCCTGACGTTTTTGAATACGAGCCGGCCCGTCCCGCCGCCGCGGCAGCCCATGAGGCCATAGAGGTACTTCGTCTCGACGCCGGGTCCCCGCTCGACAATCAGGCAGGAGATCGCATCCTGGGGCTTTGCCGAGGGGTTGCTGCGGGCGTAGACGAGGAAGAAGTCCGCACCCTCGGCCCCCACGATGAAGCGTTTCTGGCCGTTGAGCAGGAAGTGGTCACCTTGATCCTCGGCCTTTGTCGTGGCTCCGAAGAAATCGGAGCCGCCCCGGGGCTCCGTGAGGCACTCGGCGGCGAAGCGCTCGCCGCGCAGCAACGGCTTCACGAATCGCTCCCTCTGCTCGTCGGTGCCGTGCAGGATGATGGCGTCGCAGACCAGCTCAGCCCCCACGCCGAAGACACAGGCAAGCTCGTAGCCGAGCGTCCCGATCTCCTCCATGAGCAGGCACGTCGTGACCCAGTCCATACCCCGGCCGCCCGCCTTCACAGGCTACCGGCACCCCAGGAGGTTTCGCCTTCCCGCCTCCTGGAGAAACGCCTTCGGGAATTTGACCGCATCCGTGTCCATGTCGAGGATCATCTGCCGGGGGACCCACTTCACAAAGTCCCTCGCCTCGTCCCGGACCCGCCGCTGCTCTTCCGTCAGCAGAAAGTCATGCATTGATCATTTTCCTCCCTTCATGGTGATGCTTTCACGCATCTATCTGCCACAATCCACGGGCAAAAGAAAGGGGCGGTCCGGCGACCACCCCTGCTTGAATCCAGAAGTTGAGAGGGTGAGAATGTGAGAAGCTTGGACAGACCGGAAATCAATCGCAGATCTTCTGCTTCTCCAACCTTCTTACCCTCAAACCCTCTTACGTTCTTCTACTTGGATACCTCCTGCCAGCCCGCCGCGGGCGTGTACTTGATCCGGGGCCCGTTGAGGGTCTTCACCTTGGCGTAATCTTTTGTCATCTCGAAGTTGGTCTTGAGCATCCCCGTGCTGTCGTCGGCGCCGTGCTTCTTGTAGGTGAACCACTTGTGCTTGCCGTAATCGTAAAGGGACACCTCGTGGAGGCCCGCGGCCAGCGCGAAATTATCGTTGATCATATTGACGAAGCCCTCCACTTTGTGGCGGGTGATGGTCGTCATCTTGTGAAACTCCCACTTCTTCGTAGAGCCGTCATAGACCGACGCGCCCAGGAAACCGTACTTGAGCGTCATGTTCATGGATTTGCTCTGCAGCGGCTTGAACGCGGGCGATCCCACGTTGGCCGGGTCCTGCTGTGCGTGGCAGACAACAGCGCCGGCAACCATCATGGCCATTGCGAGCACAAAGACGTAAAGACTCTTCTTCATGAAATACCTCCTGCTGGGCTCTGGTTGAAAAAGGGAAATCGCAAGGGCCGTGCCTGGTGGGGAGTTCGGTCAGCCGAAGGCCCGGGGGGTAATCGCTTCGGTCAGGATCTCACGGTCGAATCCCCGGGGCGTCTCGCCCTTTTTCGCATACTGATAGAGGGCCGCCTGGAAGATCCCCTGGAGGGCGGCCTGCACGACGGAGATCGCGATGATGTAGATCACTGCGAGGGCGACCAGGCCGAGCGCCAGGAGTCCCTTGCCGCTCGCCGCGCCGCCGGCGATCAGCAGGATGGCCGGGAGCGACAGGACGAAAAAGACAAGACCGAAGCTGAAGCCGCCGATCAGTTCCTCGCCCCAGGTTTTTTTCAGCAGGCGCGCCGACTCCTGGAAGGCCTCCATGGGGCCCTTGCGCTCGTTGACGAGGATCGGGATGACGAGGTAGCTCGTGATGCCCCAGGCCATGCCGAGCAGGCCCGCGACGATGCGCCCGACGATCTTCGAGCGATCTTCGATCACCCGGAGGATCATGCCGACGCTGGCCGACACGAGGGCCCAGCCGGTGATCTCGAAGATGCGCTCTCCCGAGGCCTGCAGGCCATCGCCCACCGTGGGGTTGCCGCCCCGCATCCGGATGGTGGCGCAGGCCACGATGGCCGTGTTGAAAAAGATGACGACGAAATAGTTGATGAAATAGAAAGCGAAGAGGACCACGAGGTTTCCCACCGCTCCGTTGTGGCGTGCGATCCGCTGGAACGTGTCGAGGCCGCCCAGGGCAAATACGGGGACGGCGAAGGAGGCCATGATCAGGATCAGCGCGATGCCCGAAAGCACCGGGAACACCAGGATCTCCTTGTCCTGCCTGAGCACGTCCCAGGAGGCCCTCATGATCTGCCACGATCTCTCGAACTTCTCCACGTCTGCACCTTCTCTCTTTTCTGCTGTCGACTGCCGGCTTTCTGTTTTCGGTTTCTTGCTGTCGGCTGTCAGCTGTAGGCTTTCCCCCTATTCCCTGTTCATGACTTGCGCCTTGACCTTCTCCACGTGGGCGACGATTCCGGGAATATCGGCGGCAACCTCCTCGTGACTGTACAGAAGGTCCTCCAGATGGACATAGGCCCGCAGGTCGTCGGGGCAGAGGTTGACGGCCTGCAGGAACGCCTTGGCTGCTTCGCCCAATCGGCCCTGCCCCTGGAGCGCAAGGCCCAGGTTCCTCACGGCGTTGTGGCTCCGGGGGTCTATGTCGAAGGCGGCCCGGCAGTAGGACTCGGCTTCGCGGTGGCGCCCGCAGCGGCTCAGGGCGTGGCCGAGATTGCTGTAGATGGAGTACCAGGTGTCGTTTCTCGAAGGGGTAGTCTGAAGGGCCTCCGAATAGGCCGCCGCGGCGGCCTCGTAATTTTCGCGCTGCTCCATCAGCAGGCCCAGGAAGAGGCACCGTTTGGCCGTCTCGGCCCCATCGCGGGAAAACTGCATCGCCGTCCGCATGTAGCTCACCCCGGCCTCGTTGCAGGCCTGGACGAAACAATCCTGGGCCAGCCCCCAGAGGGCGCCGGCGATGTCCATCTCATCGGTCCTCACCTCCAGGATGCGCATGAGCACCCTCTCGGTGTCCTCGATGGAGATGCTCTCGCCGTCGGGAAAAACGAAGAAAGCGCATTGACCCTGCTTGCGGATGCGGTTCATCGCTTCTCTCTTCCTGACATGGTTACTTTCCTTTGGGCAGCCGTCCTTGCCGCATGCCTCAGGCATTGAAGCCGGGGTTTCCCGCCCGGAAGGCCGAGAAGGAGGTCGGGCGCAGGTCCGTTGCCTGCCGGGACCGCTCCGGGAACAGCGCACGGATTGTTTCCGTGAAGACCTTCATGTCGAACGGCATCCGGAAAAAGAAGTCTGCACCGACCCGGATGGCGATGTCCTCGTAGAGAAACTCGGCCGGGAAGGCCGCCGTGGCGATGATGGGCCTGCCGTGGACTAACTTGAGATGCCTGACCAGCATGAGGGCCTTGATGAAACTGTCGGCCTCGAGGTTGCGGCCCCACTGCCCGAAGGTCACGTTGTTGAGGAACAAAACGAAGAGGTCCGCGGGCCTCTCGTCGGCCATGGCCAGGATCCGGTCGGCCTCCGGCGTGCCGTGGACGCGCAGCCTATGGCAGGGGTCGAGGGCATCGGCAACCGACTCGGCGACAATCTCGACGAACGCGTCGTTAAAGTCTCCAACGATGACATGGAAATCTTCAGCAGTTGCCATCACCCCCTCCATGCCGATCGGTTACGGCGCTTTCCGGTGGACCGCCGCCGAAAGGCAAACGTGCCCTACTAATGTATCGCCCCGGGCAGGCCAAACTTAAGGCGTTTTATACCCCTGGACGGTGCAGGCCCCGCACGGCAGGTAATAAAAAAGCGGCCCGCAGGCCGCTTTCTTCACTCAACGCCTTCCTTTTCCGGGAGGCTGTCAGGTCAGGTTGATCGTGTGGGTCTTCAGCAGGAACTCTTTGAACTGCTCCTTCGTCGTTTCCTTGACGTCGGCCAGCTTGACCAGGATGGCATTGTTATAGAATGAATACCCGTCGTCGATCTTCTCGGGGTTTTCGTCGTCGTCGATGAAGCGCTCCATGAACTTGAGGGCAATCTTCCGTGCCTCGCGCTCGTCCTTTGCCGCGATGAGGTAATGATGGTGGCGCAGGTCCTCGTCCTCGCGCTCCGCAATCTTGATCCAATAGTCGGGCATGATCCCTCCCGGTGACCTGTGATTTCCTCCGTGCTTTTACCATTTCCCCACCCCATACGCAACGACTCTTTTCATGCCGGCAATCCGCCCTCCCTTCGGCTGCCCCCCTGTTGATAGCGTAAACCATTGAAACGACAACTACTACTCCTTTCGTATTTTTGTGTCCCGAGGCCGGCTTTCTATTGATTTTTCCCCCGAAGCATGAAAGCAGAGGAATAATTTGCAATGCCTGATGTCCACCGGCCAAGGGAGATATTTTAAAGCAACGCCGCTCTGAGCGGAACCCAATTGACAGAAAGTTCATGAATCCCCTGATGGAGGGAATAACCAATGAACAGGTCCGGTAAAGGTTCTCAGGCCAGTTTTCTCTTCGAGATCAAGGGGGCGCCAGAGATCGAGGTTGCCTATTTCCAGGCGCAAGAGCGTATCTCCGAGCCCTTTGTGGTCCACGTCGCCCTGGCCGGCACATCCCAGATCCGATATGAAGATGTCATCCAGAAAGAGGCGCTGCTGACCCTATCGGGGGGCGAGGCCGACCGGTACTTCCACGGCATCGTGAGAAAGTTCGAGCACACGGGCAAGAGCGGGACGAAGTTCCTCTACCAAGCCGAAATCGTGCCCTCCCTGATGCTGCTTTCCCTGAAGCAGGACTGCCGGATCTTCCAGGACAAGAAGGTCCAGAACCAGGGGGTCCAGGGCCAGAAGATCCAGGACATCGTAGCCCAGATTTTCCAGAAGAGCGGCATCCCGGCCGACCGCTACGAGTTCCGCCTGAAAAACAAGGACCGCTTGCGAAAATTCTGCGTCCAGTACCGCGAAACAGACATGGATTTCGTCTGCCGCCTCCTCCAGGAAGAGGGGATATTCTACTTCTTCGAGCACTCGAGGGACAAGCACGTGATGGTCTTCGGCGATGACACCGTCAACTACAAGCCGATCGAGGGGAACCAGGAAGTCTCGTTCAAGCCTGCAAGCGGCCTGAACCCGGAGAAGGAGAGCATATCCTACGTCGACTTTTCGCGCAGACTCCGCCCGGGGACCTATACCCACACCAACTACAACTTCAAGAAGCCCTCCGTTGATCTCGAGACAAAGGAAAAAGGAAAAGACGCAAAGCAACAGAAGTTCGAGATCTACGACTACCCCGGGCAATACGGGAAGGAGGAGCAGGGCAAGAGGCTGGCCAAAATCCACCTGGAGGCAGGCAAGGCCCTGGAGGAACAGGCCAACGGCACCAGCACCTGCCCGCGGCTTCTGGCGGGCTTCACCTTCAAGCTGGAAGGCCATGACTTCAAGGCCTTCAACCGGGAGTATCTCCTTGTGGGTGTCTCGCATTCAGGGCAGCAGCCCCAGGCCCTCGAAGAGCAGGACGGAGCGGGTGCCGGCGCAAATTACTCCAACAATTTTCTGGCGATCCCGTCGACAGTGACCTATCGACCCCTGAGAACCATCGAGAAGCCCTTCGTCCGGGGCATGCAGACCGCGACGGTCGTCGGCCGCAAAGGCGAGGAGATCCACACCGACGAGTGGGGTCGCGTGGCGGTCCAGTTCCACTGGGACCGTATGGGGAAGAACGACGAGAACAGCTCATGCTGGATCCGGGTAGGCCAGATGTGGGGCGGCGTGGGCTGGGGCACGCAATTCATCCCCCGCGTGGGCGACGAAGTCCTGGTGGACTTCATGGAGGGCGACCCCGACTGGCCCATCATCGTCGGCAGCGTCTACAACGAGGCCAACCAACCCATCTACGAGCTCAAAAACAACAAGACCCAGAGCGGCATCAAGACCCGCAGCTATCCCGACGGCCCCGGGTTCAACGAACTGCGCTTCGAAGACAAAAAGGGCGAGGAGCACGTCTATCTCCAGGGCGAGAAGGACTGGAACATCCTCATCAAAAACGACAAGGGGCAGAACGTCGGCCACGACGAGACGCTCTCGGTGGCCAACAACCGGACCAAGACCGTCGGCGCAAACCAGAGCGAGACGATCGGCGCGAACAAGGAGATCCAGGTCGGGGCCAACCACACCGAGTCGATCGGATCGAACATGAGCCTCTCCGTGGGACAGAGCAAGACGGAGTCCGTCGGGGGCACGAAGACCGAATCCGTGGCCCTGGCTTCAGCCGAGAATGTGGGCGGCGCCAAGGCGGTGACCGTCGGAGGGGCCCTGGCGTTCACCGTGGCCGGCGCCATGAATACAGCAGTGGGGCTCGTCCAGGCCGAAGAGGTGGGGCTTGTCAAGAAGACGATGGTGGGCAAGAGCTACGACATCACGGCCGGCGACAGCGTGAAGATCACCTGCGGCAAGTCGATGATCCAGCTCGACAAGGACGGCCAGATCACAATCAGCGGTGTCAGGCTCGATATTACGGGGTCCGGCCCGGTGAACATCAACGGCACTAAGCTCGACATGACGGGCTCGGACCACGTACAGATCACCGGCGACACCGACATCAACTAGGCGGGAGCGGGGCGTGGGCTGCGCTGACTTTTCAGCGTTCGGGGCGGCCTTCTTCGAATGCACCTCAAGGCCGGAGGGTTCAGAACCGGCCCCACCTGCCGGGGTTCATGAGAGACGTGAGATTGTTCATGAGCATGTTGTTGCAGTCCGCAACCATGCTGTTGCAGTTCCGGACGATCTGAAACCAGCTTTCATATACCCCCAGGTATATCTTTACCGCGTTGCCGGGAGCGCCAAAAGCCGCGAGGCCCGGGGACGGGATGTCCCTTTTCGGCGGGGCGGCCGATTGCGGGCTTTTCGGAGGGGCGTCTGCCTTCGGCTTTTTCGGAGGGGCGGCTTTCTTCACCTTGATTTTTTTGGCCGCGGGCTTGCGGGCGGCCTTGCCCCTCGTCTTGGTCGGCTCGCTGGGCCTGAGCGCGCTCAGCTTCTGCATGATGTCTTCGTGAGTCTTTTTAGCCATGGATGATCTCCTGCGCCAGGGCGAGGAAGTCCTCGGCGCCTTTGCTTGACGGGTTGTATTCGAAGAGGTTCTGCTGGGCGATCTGGGCCTTCACGATGTCCACGTTCACGCGGATGACGGTCCGGAAAAGCTTGTCGGGAAAGTGGCTCTTCAGGGTCTCGTAGGTCTGCTCCGAAAGAGAGCTGCGGCGGTCGTACTTGCAGGCCAGCACGCCGAGAAGTTCGAGTTTCGGGTTAAGGCTCCGCTTCACGTACCCGATCTCCTCGAGCAGCTGCTTGAGCCCCAGGAGCGGGAAGAACCCCGAATCGACTGGAATCATGACCTCGCCGGCGGCCACGAGGGCATTCTTCGTGAAGACGTTGAAGCTGGGCGGGCAGTCGAAGAGGATGAAGTCATAGGCTGCCTCGACGGGCCCCAGGACGGTCTTCAACATCTCCCAGGCCTGCTTTCGTACGAGCCTCTCCTCCACGTCCTTCAGGGAGTTATTGGAGGGGATGATATCGGTCCAGCCTGTCGCGACGATGTAGTCCGCCGCCTGTCCCTTCTCGAGGATCAGGTCTTTGAGCGTCCGCTCGTCGTTTTCGATAATGAGCCCCACGGCGGCCGAGGCGTTCCCCTGGCTGTCGAGATCGACAAGAAGTGTCTTTTCCCCGCTGGCCCTGAGGGCCGCGGCGAGACAGACAGACGTCGTGGTCTTGCCCACGCCACCCTTCTGGTTCGTGATGGCGATTTTCCTGGCCATGGCACACCCCTGAGCATGTTCGCTCAATCCTGCAATTTCATAATACAAAACGGCGCAAATGACAAGGACGAAGGACCGCATCGCAAAGATCCGTCAACTTCCTCGACAAAAAGCAAAAAAAGGCTTATCAGTGGTATGAATCATTCAGCAGGTGCCGACACGATAACAGAGAAACCATGAAAATTTATTTCACCAAGAACAACGGCCCCATTGACGAGATCATCGAGAAATTGATGGAGACCGCCGAGGGCATCGGGAGGCCGAAATACGTCCGCGAAATGATCCTCGCCTCGCTCAAGGCCGGGCAGGAAGCCGACGAGAGCGCGGACCTCAAGCTCATGAACACAACGCTCAAGGAGATGCGGTTCACGTCCAAGGTCTTCGGCCCCTACCGGAATGTTCGCAAGGTCACGGTCTTCGGCTCGGCGCGCACCCTGCCGGGCGATCCGGTGTACGAGATGGCGAAGCTCTTCGGGAAACGGCTCGCCGAGACCGGTTATATGGTCATCACCGGCGGGGGGGGCGGCATCATGCAGGCCGTCAACGAAGGAGCCGGCCACGAGCATTCCTTCGGTGTGAACATCCGCCTGCCCTTCGAGGAGAAGCCGAATCCCGTGAGCGAGGGGAACCCGCGGTTCATCACGTACAAGTATTTTTTCAACCGCAAAGTGGCCTTCCTGAAAGAAGCGGATGCCGTGGCGCTCTTCCCGGGCGGCTTCGGCACACTCGACGAGGCGATGGAGACGCTCACCCTGGTACAAACGGGCAAACGCAATCCCATGCCGCTTGTGCTCGTGGACGATCCGGACCGTCCCTACTGGCCCCACCTGATCCAGTTCCTCAAAGAAGAACTGCTGGCTCGTAACTATATCTGCCCATCGGACTTTGCGCTCTTTGAGCGGGTCTGTTCCGTGGATGCCGCGGTGGAAAAGATCCGGCATTTCTATCGCCGCTATCACAGCCTGCGCTTCGTGCACGGCCAACTCGTGATCCGGCTCACATCTGCGCTCGGCCCCGATGCCATCCGGAAGCTGACCGATCAGTTCCAGGATATCCTTCAGCCCGGGGGAAGCATCGAGGCGTCCGGGGCTCTGGAAGCGGAAAGGGAGGATGCCGACGTTCTTCATCTGCCGCGGCTTGTGATCGACTTTAACCGCAAGAACTTCGGCAGGCTCAGGAGTCTCATTGATTCGATCAATGATTTTTAACCTTCTTTCATCCTCCCGGGAACGGCTGCAGGTTCCCGACAACCTGCAAACGTTATCTGTTCATCCGGAACATCTGCTCCGATTTTCCATCCGTGATCGGTTTTCTCCCCGCACCCAAAGGTAAACAGGATCTAACAAACCGAGATCCATAAGAAAAACAGATTATGTTACGGATAGGTAGGTGAAAGACGCGGCCTGAATCCGCTTCCGGCCATCGAAGGCGCCCTCGAGATCACACACCCCTGAGACTCGGGCACTTCATCCCTTGACAGCCGTTTTCCAATCCATTACAAATTACACAGTGTCCGGTCGATCCCTAACCAACCAATCCGCTTAGACATGATGGGGGTCCTTGAGAGAAATAATAAACCCTGCTTTCAGTGGAAGGCGGGGTTTTTTACTGATTCATCGATCATCCTTTTCACTGAGCCCGGCCGGCATGGCCATTGTGAAAGGAGGCCTTGCCACCGCAGTCATCATCACCGCAACGGATAGGAGGAGTGCATGAAATACCCTGAGCTGAGCTTTGAGCCGTTCTTCACGTGGGCAAACCGTCCGAGGATCCTGTACAAAGCCGGCGTACGGGAAGAGTTGGGATTTGAAATGGAAAAACTCGGTGGCACGAAGGTCGTCCTCTACACCGACAAGGGGCTTGTTCAGGCGGGTGTGGCCCAGATGGTCATCGAGGCCATCAAGGCTTCCAGCCTGGAGCTGGTCGGTGTCTACGACAATATCGTGCAGGACGCCCGCCTCGGATTGATCAACGAGGGGGCGGCTTTTTACCGGAAGTGCGGTGCCGACTGCATGGTGGTCGTGGGAGGCGGCAGCGTCATGGACACGGCCAAGGCCATCAATATCATGATCGGCGGAGGCCATGAAGACTTTTCGCCCCTGGCGGAGCAGGTCGGATTATTTGATGGCGCCCGGCTCCTGCCGCCGCATATTGCGTTTCCCACCACAGCCGGGACAGGCGCTGAAGTGACCTATGCCATGGTGGTTTTGAACGAAATCGACAAGGTGAAGGTGGCCGTGGGGCACCCTTATTGCACCCCGGACATCGCCATGCTGGATCCGGAGCTCACGGTGAAGCTTCCCCCGAAGATTACGGCCTTCACGGCCATGGATGCCATGACGCATGCGATCGAGGCCATCACCACCGTCAGTGCGAATCCCATCTCGGACGCATTGGGGCTGCACGCGGTCCGGATCATCACGAAATATCTTCCCGAGGTCATGAAAAACCCGTGGAATGTCGATGCGAGAGGTTACCTGCTGATCGCCAGCACCATGGCGGGCATGTCCTTCATCAACGCCTTCACCGGCGGGGTCCATGCCACAGCCCACGCCCTGGGCGCCCTCTACGGGATACCCCACGGTCTGGCCAACAGCATCATGCTGCCCCATGTGATGACCTTCAATCTGGAAGAGAAGCCGGAGCGCTTCGTCCTGATCGCCGATGCCATGGGGGTGAGAGTCGACGGTATGACTCCCGATCAGGCGGCCCGGGCCGCCGTTGAGGCGGTTAAAGATCTGCAGAAGTCTGTCGGCCTGACACAAACCCTGAAGGATTTTGATGTCCCGGACGATCGCGAAGCCCTTCAACCGCTGATCGATCTCGCCATGGGGGATTCCCAGCTTCCCTACAACCCCCGCGATCTGGAAGAGGACGACGTGTACAATCTGTATTTGAAAGCCAGATAACTTGATGAAAAGGAGGAACCCATGAAGTATTGGAAAGACGAGGCGGAACCCGTCAAGGCGTTTGTCACCCTCTGGGAAACGCTCTCCAAGGAGCAGGAATTCATCGACGGTATGAAGAAGGTCAACCAGCTCATCTGGTTCGATTACACCGAGGACGGCCCCGGCTGTTCCTTTCACGTGGACGGCCGCGACGGAAAGTTCATCGTCAAAGCCGGCAAACCCGCCGAGGCACCTGATCTCACGATGAGCCTCACCGCCGACAACGCCCATCTGTCCTGGGCAAACAAGCTCAACCCCGTGATGGCCATCACCCGGGG
>Ga0105106_10001877_pt1 | contig 15005 bp, 16 predicted proteins | sample PPLLaktember2015_5_FD_79109 | JGI IMG/M metagenome (GOLD analysis project Ga0105106, IMG submission 79109) | Freshwater sediment microbial communities from Prairie Pothole Lake near Jamestown, North Dakota, USA - PPLs Lake P8 Core (1) Depth... | ecosystem: Environmental > Aquatic > Freshwater >...
GCTTTCGCACGGTCAAGGACCGTGTCAGGAACCGCGCCGAGCTCGAGCCCATGATCAACGAGGTGATGATGACGCGCACCGTCGCGCAGTGGCAGGAAGTCCTCGATGCCGCCGACGTGCCGCATGCCCCCGTCAACAGCATCGGCCAGGCGCTCGAGCAGGACGTCGTGCGCGCGCGCGGCTTCGTCAAGGTGACACGCCACCCCACCGCCGGCGCCCTGAAAGTCGTGGGCAGTCCGCTCCGCTACCCCGGTACGTACGACGAGCAGCCGCTCGATCCGCCGCCGCGCCTCGGCGAGCACACGCGTGAGGTGCTGAAAGAGATTGCAGCGCTCGGCGAAGCAGATATCGAGCGGCTGATTGCGAGCGGAGTCGTTGCCGAATCCAAAGGAATCCAATGAGTCAGGACGCAGGATATGCGAGCGACGCGGAGCTCGCGCGCGTGCGCGCGAAAATCGGACAGAAGGTTACGATCAGCGAGCCTCCGTACCTCACCGAGGCGACTCGCGATTCGATCCGGCACTGGGCGCACGCCACCGGAGATCGAAATCCGCTCTATCTCGACGAGGCCTACGCCCGCGCCTCGCGTTACGGGACGCTGATCGCGCCGCCGTGTCAGCTCTATGCGTACAGCCGCATCTCGATCGGCTATCGCGGAGGCCTTCCCGGGGTCCATTCCTTTTTCGCCGGGTCGCACTGGCGCTGGAAGGAGCCGATCCGCCTGGGCGAGCGCATCGATCCCGAAGTGACGTTCACCGATCTGATCGAGCTCCCCAGCAGGTTCGCGGGGCGGATGTTCAAGCAGGTGTCGCTCATCCGCTTCCTCACGCCCGACGGGCGCGAGCTTGCGCAGGCCGACTCATGGGGCATGCGCGTGGAGCGCGGCAGCGCGCGCGAAAAAGGCAAGTACAGGAAGCTCGAGCCGGCAGCGCCGTACACGCAGGAGCAGCTCGACGAGATCGCCCGACTCTACGAAGCGGAGGCTTGTCGCGGGCGCGAGCCGCTGTACTGGGAGGACGTCGAGACGGGCACCGAAATTCCGCGGATCGTGCGCGGCCCTTACACCGCTACGACGGCGGTCGCATTCGAGCAGGCGTGGGGCGGGCTTTTCATCAAGGCGCACGGTTACTGGTTCGATTATCTGAAACGCCATCCGGCCGCAGGATTACCGAACAGCTACAACATTCCCGAGCCGCCCGAAGCGGTGCACTGGGATACGGCGCTCGCGCGACACGTCGGCGTGCCGGAGGCCTACGATTACGGTCCCGAGCGCGTGGCGTGGCTCGCCACCATGCTTACCAACTGGATCGGCGACGAAGGTTTTCTCTCCGAGCTCTACTGCGAGATACGCCGCTTCAACATGGTGGGGGATCTCACCTACGGACACGGCAAAGTCGTTTCCAGGGATGTCCGCGACGCACGCAGCGGGACGATCAAGCTCGAGATCGCAGCCCGCGACCAGCGCGGGCAGACCACCGCCGCCGGATGGGCGATCGTGACGCTTCCCCGCCGCTCGGCCTGATACGCACGGGGGGCGCTGCAGTCCACACGGATACAATCCCGGCCATGTCATTCAAGACCAAAGAAGAATACGTCGCCGAGTACCTGCGCGAAGGCATATTGGCCGGCCGCTTTCCGCGCGGCACGCGCCTGAAGCAGGCGGATATCGCCGCCGAGCTCGAGTTGAGCATCACGCCCGTGCGCGAGGCTTTTCGCATCCTCGAGGCCGAAGGTTACGTCTCGAGCGAGACGCACCGCGGCGTCCTCGTCGCTCCCTTCGACGCGACTGCCACCCGCGAGATCAACGATTTACGCGTGCTGCTCGAAACGCGTCTGGTGCTGGCCGCAATGGAGCACATGACGGCGAACGACTACGCCGAGCTCGGCAAGATGCATCGCGAATTCGAGGCCGCGGAGGCGCGGCAGGACCGGGAAGCCGTGCGCGCGCTGAATTACCGCTTTCACAGCCAGCTCTACGCAGCCGCACGGCAGCCGCAGACGCTCCATTTCGTCCAGGTGCTGTGGGCGAAGTATCCGTTCGACCTGATCAACCAGATCAAGGGGCGGCCGGCCCGCGCCACCGCCGAGCACCGGCGCCTGCTGAAGGCGATGAAAGCCGGCGATGGAGAGGCCGTGGCGGCTTCGGTGCGCGAGCACATCGAGGCGGGCTGGCGTGAGCTGCAAACGCAGCTTGCCCAACAGGCGGCGCGCGCCGCGCGCAAGACGCCGGAGCGCACGTAAGCGCTCAGCTTCGCTTTTTTCGGAACGCCGGCAGCGCGAAAAACAGCAACAGCAGCCCGGTGGCCGCCATGAAGCCGGCGCTGATCGGCCGCGTCACGAACACCGTCGGGTCGCCTTCGGACAGGAGCAGCGAGCGCCGCAGGTTCTCTTCCATCAAGGGCCCCAGCACCATCGCGAGGATCAACGGCGGAAACGAGCACCCGAGCTTGAGCAGAATGTAACCGGCGAAGCCGAAGAACGCCATCAGCAGCACGTCGGTGCCGCTGCTGTTCAGGCTGTAGATGCCGATCCCCATCATCGTCATGATGATGGGAAAGAGCAGCCGGTAAGGCACCCGCAGCAGCCTCACCCACATGCCGATGAGCGGCAGGTTGAGCACCAGCAGCATGCCGTTGCCGATCCACATGCTCGCGATCAATCCCCAGAAGAGGTCCGGGCGCGAGGTCATCACCTGCGGTCCGGGCGTGATGCCTTGCATGATCATCGCGCCCAGCATGAGCGCCATCGACGCGGTCGCCGGTACACCCAGCGTCAGCATCGGAACGAACGTCGTCTGCGCGCAGGCGTTGTTCGCGGCTTCCGGCCCGGCCACGCCTTCGATCGCGCCTTTGCCGAAGCGCGACGGGTCTTTGGCCAGTTTCTTCTCGACGAGATAAGACGTGAACGCGCTGATCGTGCCGCCGAGGCCGGGCAGCGGCCCGAAGGCGGCGCCGATGGAGCTGCCGCGCAGTATGGGTCCGAAGCTGATCTTGAGGTCTTGCCACCGCGGCATCAGCCCTTCGATTTTCCCGCCCGAGATCATCTGGATCATGTGCGCGCCCGCCAGGTTCCTGATGATCTCGGTCATGCCGAACACGCCCATTGCGACGACCGCGATTCCGATGCCGTCGCTCAGCTCGGGGACGCCGAAGTTGAAGCGGAGCTTCCCCGTGCTGACGTCGGTGCCGACGATGCCTATCAGCAATCCCAGAATCACCATGGCGAGAGACTTGAGCAGCGATCCGCTTCCGATCACCGAGGCGCACACCAGCGCCATCACCATCAGCGAAAAATATTCGGGCGAGTTGAATTTGAGCGCCACGTAGGCGAGCGGAGGTCCGACGAGCGCAATCAGCAGAGTACCGACGCAGCCTGCAAAGAAGGAACCCATGGCCGCGATCGCCAGCGCCGGCCCTGCCCTGCCCTGTTGCGCCATCGGATGGCCGTCGAGGAGCGTCACCACCGAGGAGCCTTCGCCGGGCAGATTGACGAGTATCGCAGTCGTCGAGCCCCCGTAGTCGGAGCCGTAATAGATCCCGGCGAGCATGATCAGCGCGGAGACCGGCGGCAGCGCGAGCGTCAGCGGCAGCAGCATGGCCATCGTCGCCAGCGGGCCGATACCGGGCAGCACGCCGATCATGGTGCCGAGGAAAACGCCCAGGAAACAATACAGGAGGTTCTGAAGCGAGAGCGCGACGCTGAACCCGAGCGCGAGATTGGGCAGCAGCTCTTCCATCAATCGCTCCACCAGAAGAGCCGGTACGGCAGGCCGATGCCGTAGGAGAATATGGCGACGGCGCCCGCGGTGACGAAGAGGCTGAGGAGGATGGTCTCGCGCCAGTGCACGTCCTTGTGGGCCAGCGCGCAACCGATGATGAGCACGATAAGCGACGGCACGAACCCGACGTCCGCATCCATCAGGAGCGCATAGACCGCAAGCGTCCCCGGCAGGACCAGCCAGGGCCGAAACGCCCAGTCACGCAGCGCCTGTCTCTCGGCCTCGTCACCCTCGATCCGGAACGACTGGCCGCCGATCACCACCCCGAAGCCGATCATGATGGCGCCCAGCCAGGTGGGAAAATAGCCGGGGCCCATGTTGAGCGCGTCGCCCATCTTGTAGTCGCGGGACAGATAGATCGCGAGCGCGCCCAGCGCGACGAACAGGATCGCGCACCAGAAATCCTGAGGATTTTTGTTTTTCAGCCGCACTGTGTTTTCCCGCAGGCTTAGAGCCTGGCCCACACTACTGTATCCTCGGTGCGATGAGCTCGACCGAATCAGCCGCACCCGTGTCGCCTTCGCCAGGCCGCAGGCTACGCCGCGTGGGCCGCTTTCTGCTTTTCCTCTGCACTGCGGGCTGGGCCTTCCCCCACGTGTGCACGGAAGATCTGGATCTCACCCGGATCCAGAACGAGCACATGGCGAAGAAGACGTAGCGCGAGCCCTCCTCGCCGCGCCACCCCGGCCCGGTTTCGCCTTCGCGATGCGCTAGAACGTCAGTCCGACCTGCTTCACCGACTTCTCGAGCTCGGCATAGTCGCGCGCGACGACAGCCTTCAGCTCCTTCGGGGCTATGGGATCCACGGGCTCGCTGCCGCGTGACACGAGCGTCTTCTCCACTGCCGGGGAATTCATCCCTTCGCTCACCACACGATTGAGCGCGGCGACGATCGCGTCGGGCGTGCGGGCCGGCGCCCACAGGTTGTAGCTGTTCGTGATCGAGAAGCCGGGGAAACCCTGCTCGGCGACAGTCGGCAGATCGGGCAGCACCGGAACCCGCTTCAGGCCCAATGACGCCAGCGCGCGAACCTTGCCGGTTTTCACGGCGGCGATCGCGGCCATCGCGCTGGTGGCGGCCATGTTGATCTCGCCGCCCATCAGCGCCAGGATCGCAGGCGTGCTTCCCTTGTACGCGACGTGCTTCAGTTTCATGCCGGACAGCGTCGCGAAGCGCTCCATGCCGAGATGGACCGTGCTCCCCACCCCTGAGCTTCCCGCGTAGGTCAGAGGTTTCGCCGCCGAATGTGCGATCAGGTCCTTCATCGACTTCGCGGGCAGGCCCGGATTGACGAGGAGTATGTAAGGCTGGGAGGTCGTGCGAACGATCGGTATGAACGTCTTCAGCACGTCGAACTCCACGCGCTTGGTCGCGCCTTGCAGGAGGAGCGCGAACCCGTTCTGGTAGAGCGTGTAGCCGTCGGGCGTTGCTTTGGCCGCGATTCCGCTGGCGATCACGCCGCCGCCGCCGGGCCGGGGATCGACCACGACGTTCTGGCCCCAGCGCTCGCTCAATATTTTGCCCGTCAACCGTGCGACAAAATCGGCGCCGGCGCCCGGCGCGACGCTGATGATGATTCGTATGGGCCGGGACGGATAGCCGGCGGGTTTGTCCTGCGCCAAGGCCGCGGTGCTGGACGCGAGCACGACGGGCGTCAACCAATACCCCAACTTTCTGGTTACGGTATTCATGGAATCCTCCTCCTCGAATGAAAACTTGTTCTTGCGGCACACACTTCTGCGGTGATGTGTCTGTCGCGCTGCCGCTTCGGATCGGCTCGAGCCGAGGGCGGCGCAAACGCAATCTTATACCCTCGGAGCTCTCGCGTAGATGATCGGCGCGTGCTAACGTGCGCGCCGAACGACAACAACGTGGGATGTGAATGACGCCAGCAACCGGCGCCGCCCGGCGCCGCTCCGCCGGGACGCATCAGGCTAGCTTCTGCCGCCGCGCGGCCGCCGCCGTGCTGGCGCTCGCCGCCCTTGCGCTCGCGGGCGGCGCGGACGCCTATAAATCGGCAACCGGGAGCGCCGCGTCGGCGCCGGGCCCGAAGCGCGCGGCCGCAGCGCCTCGTGCCGCGCCTTCGCGCATGAATGCGCCGGTCGTGAGCGTGAACGGGACGGCGCCCGGTCAGGCCGGATTTGTCCATTACTTCGTCATCACCGGCCCGGACGGCGAGCCGGAGACCCAGGTGGGGCTCGAATTGCCGGGCGATCGCGTCGCCTGGTCCTTCCCGAACATGGGGGTGACGGTCTCGCCGTTCATCGCGTCGGGACACGTGATCGCGAACGGCGAGCCGTACGAAGTCGAGCACCTTTACGGCATCAGGCCGTTCCCCGACGAAGCCTCGATGTCGCTGCTGCGGCGCCATCTCGAAACGCGCGTCTCGTGGTGGGTCGGGCAGAAGGCGCCGTACTGCGACGAAGAAAATCCGTCGCACGAGCTGTGCGTGAGTTGCCTGGGTTTCGTGTTGAGGGTGCTGTATCCCGCGGAGACGCCCGGCTCGCACGCGCTGCCGTCCGACTTTCGGGGTGCTCGCAACAACGTGTACACGACCGAGGACTTTCTCATGTACCTCGCCGGCGTGCGCGTCAACGCCCCGCGGCAAAGCCGTCTCAAGCGCATCAAGGCGCTGAAAGTGCCGCCGCACCTGCGCCAGGAGCTCGTGCGCATCGCAACCGCGCCGGCGGCGAAACCCATCCGTACCGCATCCGCCAGGCCGCGTGCGAACGCGCGCCCGCCGCTGCAGTCGCAGAAGCGTCCGGCGTCGCGCCCCCGCTCCTGAGCTTCCGCGTCCGGCCTCTCGCGCTTTGTCGCAGAGGGACGACACCGGACGGCTCAAAAGTACGGTCGGCGGCGGCTCACACATCGGTGCTACCAGCGAGAACGAAACGGCAGGCTCTTCGGGTGCCGGCACGCGTCGCTAGGTCTACGCTGCACTCGAAAAAAAGGCACCCTCGGGTGCCTTTTTTCTTGAGCGGCTCGCGTTCAGCCTTTCATGCGGCTCCGATACTCGCCGGTGCGCGTATCGACTTCGATCTTGTCGCCGGTCGCGCAGAAGAGCGGCACCGGAACTTCGAAACCGGTGTGAAGCTTCGCAGGCTTGAGCACCTTGCCCGAGGTATCGCCGCGCACCGCGGGCTCGGTGTAAGCGATCTCGCGCACCACGGTCTGGGGAATCTCCACCGAGATCGGGCGCCCATTGTAGAGGACCATCTCGACCTGCATGCCGTCTTCGAGGTAGTTGAGCGCGTCGCCGAGGTTTTCCTTGTCGACCTCGTACTGGTTGAACTCCGCGTCCATGAAAACATAGGCCGGATCGGCGTAGTAGGAGTAAGTGACCTCCTTGCGCTCGAGCGTCACCATGTCGAACTTCTCGTCGGCGCGATAGACGGTCTCGCTGGTGCTGCCGGAAAGGATGTTGCGCAGCTTCATTTTCACGACCGACGCGTTGCGGCCGGACTTGTTGAATTCCGCCTTGAGAATCACGAGCGGGTCTTTCCCCACCATGATCACATTGCCTACTCTCACTTCCTGTGCCGTTTTCATGGCCGTCCCATATCTCGTTGAAACAAAAACGCTATTTTAGCTTGCTCGAGCAGAAGCGCGCCAGATTTCCGGCAAGCCCGCCGATCCCCGCGGCGCGCTGCGCCCACGCGGTGGCGTGCTCCCGGAGTGTCACGGCTACGCCGGCGTAGGCCTCCCACGCGGAGGCCGGTGTGACTCCCGGGACTTCGATTTGGTTCCATATACGCGTGAGGTCTTCGACCGCGGCGCGAGCCCGTGCCGGCAGGCCCTCGGTGTACAGCGCGAGGAAAGCATCGAGCTTGGCGGTGTGGGCGCTGTCGTGCTGCGGATAGATGTGCCATACCAGAGGACGCGCGGCCCACTGCGCGCGAACGAAGCTGTCCTCTCCGCGCACGAAATTGACGTCGCATGCCCACAGGAGCTCGTCGTAACGCGCCTGCGGCACGAAAGGCACGATGCGCGCTTCGAGCGCGCCTCGCCGCAGAACGCGGCTTGCGGGCGCGGTGTCGACGCCGAAATACCGCAGCACCGCCGGCAGCGCTCGCCCTTCCGGAATCGCGACGACGATCGGCGCCGTCCCCCCTTCCCAGCACTGCAGCAGCGCCTCGATGGGCGCACTCTCGTAGGCGAACAGCGAGGCGGTCATCGCGCCCTCGGGAGGCAGGGTGTGACCCAGCGCGCCCCACAGGAGCTCGCGCTCGCGCGCGCCAAAGCGCTCGCGGCGCCCGAAGAGGTCTCCTTCGCGCAGCAGGCCTCCGGTGCCCGCGACGAACCCGGGGAAAAAGAAATAGCGCTCGAGGGACACGCGCGGATGCGGTGAAGGCAGGCCGTGATGCTCGGGAACCCACGCTTCCGCGCTCAGGTACTCGAGCACGATCCACACCGGCGGCTGCGCGGCCGCCGCCATGGCAGCCACGTACTCGTCCGGCAGCCCGCAGCCGAATGCTTCGATCACGATCCGCGCCGGCGTGTTCGCGGGGAGCGGTTCGACCCAGCGGCGCACGCGCACGCCGTCGACGTCCTGCGTCTCGACCGTCGCCGCGACGGCCGGGTTCAGGCGATGCAGGCTCTGCAGGTCGTCGATCCAGAGGCTCACGCGGGCGCCGTGCTCGGCCGCAAGCTGCCGCGCAAGACGCCAGCACACGCCGGCGTCGCCGAAGTTGTCGACGACGCGACAGAAGATATCCCAGGTGAGAGGCGCGGCCATTCTCGCGGGGTTCAGACGGAGCCGTCGATTATCCTGCGCCTCGGACGAAAAAAAGCCGGGCAGCGCCCGGCTTCTTCAACGGGTGGCGATGCCTAGACCGCCTGAATGTTGCTCGCCTGCTTTTTCCCCTTGTTGCCGGCGGTGATCTCGAAGCTCACCTTCTGACCTTCCTTCAGCGTCTTGAATCCCGGCATGTTGATCGCCGAGAAATGGGCGAAGAGATCTTCGCCGCCGCCGTCCGGTGTGATGAAACCGAAGCCTTTCGAATCATTGAACCACTTGACCGTGCCAGTTGCCATGGAATGTTTTCCTTCGAGAAATTAAACGAGGGCTCTTGGGCCCACCGATGTTTAATCTCCAAGCGTCTGAAGAACCAACACCAGCGCACTGCAGGGTCGACATTCTCTAGAACTCAGAACTAAACACGCGCCCACGGTATACGGCTGCCTTAAGGCCGTCAAGAAAAATATGGAAGCTTTCGGTGCAGCGCGATGGGGCTTTTTGGTGCAGTGCTAAACGGGTTCGCCGGACGATGCTGCGGACGCTGCATGCGGGGCGTTAGCGCCGTCAGTTTCATCCAGCACCACTGCACGGATCGCGTCTTTGCGCGGCAGTGCGGTGGGCTCGAGCTCGAGATAGCGCACGCCGGCCGCGGCGAGCCGGGTGCGCGTCGCCGCGCGGTCCGCCTGCGCTGCACCGCCGAAGCCGTGTGCCGCGAGGTCGATCACCGCAACCGGCCGCATGCCCTTGTCCGCCACGACGAAATCCACCGTAAGCGCCGAGAGCCGCCGGGTCTGCTCCTCGCGCGCGACCCGTTCGAGCCCGGGGCCGGCTTCGAGCAGCGACGCGAGCGTGACGCGCGCAAGGATGACGTGATCGGGCAAGCCGGTGCGCAGCAGGTAATAGAGGAGCGTCTGCGGCGAGCTCAGCACGCGCTCGCGTGCGGCATAGAGCGGTGCGGCGGGAACGGCAGCGGACTGCGGAACGGAAGCCGCGGACGGGACCGCGGTAGCTGGTGCGTCCGCGGCCGCGGAAACCGGCGCTCGCAAACCTTCTCTTGCCGCAAGCTGCGGCAACGCAGCGACGCCGAGCAGCTCCTGCAGGCGGCTCGCGCTCGCCGCCTCTCGCTCCGCCATCTTGCGCCTGTGGTCCCAGACGATGTACGCGACCACGACGATCGGCATCACGACCAGCAGGATATAGCCGAGGACCACGGAGTCAGCGCTCGGCGGCGGCGCGCGCGGTGTCGAGGAGCTTCAAATCCGCCCGCGCGTGGGCCGTCCGGCGGAAAGTGTTGTCGGTGAAGTGCAGCAACTCGGGGCCGAGCTCTTCGACGCTGCGTGCGCCGAGTAGCGCCATCACGCGGTCGATCTCTTCGCGCAGCAGCGTGATCGCGCGGGTCGCGCCCGCGTGTCCGCCGGCTGCCACGCCGTAGAGCGTCGCGCGGCCGATCAGCACCGCGTGCGCGCCGAGCGCGAGCGCTTTCACGACATCGGAGCCGCGGCGAAAGCCGCTGTCGACGATCACCTGGACGCGCTTGCCCACCGCGTCGACGATCTCCGGCAGCGCTTCCAGAGGCGCCATCGAGCCGTCGAGGTTGCGCCCGCCATGGTTGGACACGACGACGCCGTCCGCGCCGCAGTCGGCCGCGAGTATCGCGTCCTGCGGGTGCGCCAGGCCTTTCACGATGAGCGTGCCGGGCCACATCCTGCGCAGCACTTTGAGATCTTCCCAGTTGAGCGAATCGTTCTTCATCTGCGAGCGGCCCATCGGCTTCGCGGTGACTTTGTACTTGATCTCGCTCGGGTAGTTTTCGTAGCGCGGCATGCCCGTCGTCATGACGTAGCGCGCGAGCACGCCGAAGAGCCACCGCGGGTGCGAGAGCACGTCGAGGATGTTCGTGCGCGTGAAGCTGAAAGGAATCGTGAAGCCGTTGCGCAGGTTGTATTCGCGGTTGGGCGAGACGGCGCCGTCCACGGTCACCACGAGGGCTTCGTAACCGGCGTCGCGCGCGCGCTCGACGAGCTTGTGCGACATCGATTTGTCGGGCCACATGTAGAGCTGGAACCAGAGCCTCCCGCCCGCCTCGCTCGCGACGCGCTCCATCGCGGTCATCGAGCCGGTGGCGAGGCAGAACGGGATGCCGGCTTCCTTCGCGGCCCGCGCGAGCGCGATCTCGCCTTCGTGCCACATGAGGCCCGCGGTGCCCGTGGGCGCGATGCAGATGGGCATCTTCTGCGGGTGGCCGAAGAGGGTCACTTCCTGATTGCGACCGGAAACGTCGACGAGCGTGCGCGGCTTGAACTTGATGCGCTCGAACACCGCGCGATTGTTGCGGAGCGAGACTTCGTCCTCGGTGCCTCGATCGACGAACTCGAAGAGCCCTTTCGGAACGCGCTTCAACGCGATCTCGCGCAGATCGAATATGTTGTAAGCGCCGAGGGTCTTGTCGTCAGCCATGCTTCGTCTCCGGGCTCTGCTTCCTTGGGTAAGTCGTTATCTTAACGGCTTTCAGGCCCGCGCCTCTCGCGCGGGACGCGAGCGCGTCAGCCCGCTAAAGGCGTCCGGTTACGGTTCCGGGTGCGCCTGCGATCGAGCCACCACGCGAGCGCCGGCAGCATGAAGAAACCGCCGGGCATCACCACGACGACGAGATAAGGGCTCAGCCGCGAAAGACGTTTCATGTGCGCGGCGAGCGCGGCCTTGTCCTCGGGAGTCCAGCTCTGATGATTGCGCTGCTTCATGAGCAGCGGCATCAGGCCTTTCACCTGCACCATTTCGTTCATCAGGTGTTGCTTCTCGCGCGCCGTGAACGCCCCGAGCGAGCGTAAGAGGCCCCGGGCGCCCGTGCCGATCGGCTTCTGGGCGGCGATTGCTTCGGTGTTCTTGCTCTCGGGGACCATCGACTAAGCGCCGTCAGGATCGGGTGCAGTGCTCGCGGTCTTTCCTGAGCTGCTCCAGGCTTGCCGAGAAGGGACGGCTGGCGCGGCTCGCCTCGCTCTTCGCATAAGCGGCGATTCCACCGCCGATGGCGAGATAGACCAGCGCGAGAAAACCGATGACGACCAGCCGCTGACTGTCCCAGAACAGCACGATCACGAAGAGCGTCGCGGTGATCGCCCCGAGGGCGAGGAAGAAGAGCGCCACGATTGCGAGCAGCGCAAGCCGCGTGATCCGCAGCCGCTCGCGCTCGATCTCGTGCGTGAGCAGCTCGACGCGGCTGACGAGCGTCGCGAGTAACGTCGAGCCGAGACGGCGCACCGACGCGAAGAGCCCACGAGGTCGTGGCTCGGCCGCGCCGCCCCCCTGTAGCGCCATGGCCGGCTTACCGGCGGCTGATCAGCAATCCGAGGAGCAGCCCGATTCCAGCGGCAACGCCGATCGCGCGCCAGGGGTTCTCGTGCACGTACTCGTCGGTGTAGCGCGCGGCCTGGCGCGCGCGCTCGGTCACCATCGCCTCGGCTTCGGCGAGCTTCACCTTGGCCTGGTGCAGGCTGTCTTCGATGCGCTCGCGCGCCACGGCGATCTTCTCGCCCGCCTGATTGGCGGTCGCGCGCAACAGGTCTTCGGCGTCGGCGATCACTACTTTCATGTCCTGCACGAGCTTGTCACGGTTTGCCGGGTTGTCGTTCATGGGCGTCCTCTTGGTGGGCGGAAGGGAGTGTCACTGCAGGGCCTGCTAGGCTACCCATTTTCCCCCTACGGATCAAATCCAGCGGCCATAGCCGCATAAGGGGGCCGTTGCGCCCGGAGCGTAGCGAAGGAGCGGTGTAGCGGTTTCCGTAGCGGCCATAGCCGCATAAGGGGTGCTTCGCGCCCGGAGGCGCAGCTTCGCTGCGCCGAAGGAGCGGCGTACCTTTATGACATGGCCTGGTAGTACAGATTCTGAGGGTGGCGCGCCTGCGCGAAGAAGAACCAGCGCTCGGCGATGAGGCCGGCATACTGCGCGGCGAACGCCAGGCCGACGAGCGCAGGCACGCCCCAGACGCCGCCGGCGGCGAGCAACGCCATGGGAACGGGAAAGACCAGCACGAGAAAGCTCCACTTCACGGCACGCACGACGCTCTCCGGTTTGCCGTGGAAGAACTCGCGCGTGTTGAAAGAGCCGCCCATGAAGCCCTGCGCTTTCTGGGCGATCCTGGGATGCTTGATCCCGATCGCGGTCTGCAGCGTCGAGCGCGGCCTGATGCGCGCGTTGCGCATGAGGCTCGCCGTGCGGGTGCACAGCGCGACGAACGTCAGCACGATCGCGGTCCCTGCATAGACCGTCGCGAGATCGGGCGCAGCCACGAACGCGTAAGCCGCCGCGAGCGTGTACCCCGACGCGCAGCCGAGGAGCGTGAAATTCACGATCGTCCACAGGCTCGCCCACTCCTGCAGGAACTTGATGCACGCATAAATCATCCCGGTGCACACGAAAAGCGCGAAGCACAACGCGACCCCGGCTGCGCCCACGACGAGCGTGCCGCGGCCGCCCAGGAGGTGCAGCGCTCCGTACGCGAGCACCGTCGCCATGAAAGCCGGCAGCACGATCACTTCGCGCGAGAGCCACGAGGTGCGCCACATCGTCGCGCTGCGCCACGCGCGCTCGGGCCGCCCGAGATGGAAAAACGACGCGCCGAGACCGATACCGAGGAACGCGAGCGCGATGAGACTGCCCCACGCGTAGAACCGGGCGTCCTGCGCCGGCAGCCACTGCAGGACTGAAGCCACTTCGGCGCCATAGAGCGCGAGGAAGAGGCCCTGCCCTACGCCGAGCAGCGTCGTGAGGAAAATGACGGAGAAAGCGGGATGCATGCGCTACCAGGACGTCACGTCGTCGAGCGACGGGTCTTTCACCGGCGGCTTGGGCAAGAGGCCGTCGATCTTCAGCGGATTGTCGACCCGGGTGAGCTCGTCTTCGTGTATCCGCAACTCGGTCTTGCGGCGCGGGAGATAGTGGTTCGCGGGTTGCGTGCCCCACTCGGGCATGAGCTGGTAGCCGCCGTTCTCGCGGATCGCCCTCGAGACGACCGATTCGGGATCGTGGATGTCGCCGTAGAGACGCGCGTTCGTCGGGCAGGCCATGACGCACGCGGGTTTGCGATCGGCCTCGGGCAGCGCCGGATTGTCGATTCGATCGACGCACATCGTGCACTTGCCCATCACCTTGCGGTTTTCGTCGAGCTCGCGCACGCCGTACGGACACGCCCACGCGCAGTACTTGCAGCCGATGCACTTGTCGTAATCGACCAGCACCAGGCCGTCCGACTCGCGCTTGAAGCTCGCGCCGGTGGGACACACCGGAACGCACGGGGGATCTTCGCAGTGCAGGCACGATTTCGGGAAATGCACTGTCTGGGTGTTCGGGAACTCGCCCACTTCGAAAGTCTGGACGCGATTGAAGAAGGTGCCGGTAGGGTCGCGGTCGTAAGGCCTCTCGTCGACGAGCGTCCCCGCCTGCCCGGAAGTGTTCCATTCCTTGCAGCTCGTGACGCAGGCGTGGCAGCCGACGCAGACGTTGAGGTCGATAACGAGGGCTAACTGAGTCATTTCATTTCCACTGGCCTGTTCCGGCGACGAACGCCTGCCAGAGCTTCCTCACCGGGTTCGTGCCGGGCGCCGCGGGCATCGCCTCGAACTGCGGGGACGTCTCTTCGGGCTCGCCTGCTTCCGCCTTGTAAATCCGCACGCGCACGTCGTACCACCCTGCCTGGCCGGTGATCGGGTCGGAGTTGGAGATGCGCGGGCCGCCGTTGCCGCCCGCGGGCAGCTCTTCCGAAAGGAGGTGGTTCAGCAGAAAACCTTCGCGGGACTCGTTCGCATCCGGCGCGAGGCGCCACGCGCCGCGCGCCTTGCCGATGGCGTTCCACGTCCAGACGGTGCCGGGCTCGACCGCTTCGCTGTAACGGCACATGCAGCGCACTTTGCCGTGCATCGACTCGACCCACATCCAGCCGCCGTCCGCGATGCCGAAACTCTGCGCGAGCTTCGGATTCACGAAAAGATAGTTGTGGGCGTGGATCTGCCGCAGCCACGCGTTCTGCGAATCCCACGAGTGGTACATCGCCATCGGGCGCTGCGTGATCGCCGCGAGGGGAAAGCGCGCGTTGTCGGTCACCTGCACCTCGAGCGGCGCGTAGTAGAAGGGCAGCGGATCGAAGTACGTCTCGACGCGCTTCGCGAGCGCCGCCGGCGGTCGCCTCGTCGACGGCCCTTTGCCCTGCGCAGCCAGCCGGAATTTCTGCATCACCTCCGAATAGAGCTGGATGATGAGCGGGTCGAAGTTGCGCCTGAGGCGCGTGCGGCTCGCCCATTCGTGATAGCCCCGGTTCCAGTTGCGCATGTACTGGTACGAGGGCGGAAGCTTGTACTCGAACACGCAGTTGTTCTGCGCGTACATCTCCCACTGCCGCGGGTTGGGCTCGCCGCGCAACGATTTCTCGCCGCCTTTGCCGCGCCAGCCCATGAGATAGCCGATGCCCGACCCGGCCTCGGTCTCGAAATTCGTTA
>Ga0105106_10001879_pt1 | contig 14990 bp, 12 predicted proteins | sample PPLLaktember2015_5_FD_79109 | JGI IMG/M metagenome (GOLD analysis project Ga0105106, IMG submission 79109) | Freshwater sediment microbial communities from Prairie Pothole Lake near Jamestown, North Dakota, USA - PPLs Lake P8 Core (1) Depth... | ecosystem: Environmental > Aquatic > Freshwater >...
AGAGTGTCCAATAGCGACTGTGGGACTCCGCAGCACGTCATTCCGGCGGTTTTCAAGCCGGAATCCAGACTGATCAAAGAAAACCTGGATCCCGGCTAAAGCTTGTCCCGGCAGGCTCTAAGCCGGGAGATTGCCGGGATGGCGTTTGCGAATTCGAGCCCTTAATTGCGTGGACGTGCATTCAGCAGGTCAGGGCTCCGAAGTTCACATCGTACCTTTGACAGAATGCCTGCCAGTCCAGGCGATGCTCCTGAGTTCCGTACTGCTCGACGGCATAGGCGGCGGCGACCGTGCCCATCTGGCAACAGGTTTCCCAATCCAGCTCCAGGGCGCGTCCCTTGAGCACTCCGGCGCGGAAGGCGTCTCCCGCACCGGTGGGGTCCAGAACGTCTTTCACGGGTAAGGCCGGAATCAGGATCTTTTCACCCTGGCGATCCAGGAGCACACCCTCCGGCCCCCGAGTCGTGATGACCATCTCCACGGTCCGGTAGAGGGAGTCCATCTTCCAGCCTGCGATCTCAAGGAATTGAGAGAGCTCGTAGTCGTTGGAGATGAAGCAGAGCGCTCCCCTCACGGCTTCGCGGATCTCCTCGCCCTCCCAGATGTTGAGGCTCTGGCCGGGGTCGAAGAAGAAGGGGACGCCGCTTTCCCGCGCCTTCACTGCAAAATCGAGCATGTCCGTTTTGTTTCCAGGCCCGATGAGAACCTGGGTGGGTTCGGTGGAATCGCTGAGGGACGGGAGCTCGGCTTCGAACGCCATGGCTCCGGGGTTGAAAGCGGTGATCTGGTTGTCGTCCATATCGGTGGTGATGTACGCGCCGGCGGTGAGGACGCCGGGTATCCGCTTGACCCAGCGATCCGGCAGGCGGTTGGAGAGAAGCCAGTCCCTGTAGTGGTCGAAATCGTCTCCGGCTGTGGCGACGATGAATGGAAGCTCACCGAGCTGGCTCAATGTGTAGGCGATATTTCCGGCAGTGCCGCCGAATTTCTCCACCAGTCCATTGATGTTGAAACAGACGTTGAGCACATGGATTTTATGCGGTAGAATATGATCTGCAAAACGTCCGGGAAAGTCCATGATACGGTCATAAGCCAGTGACCCGGAAATGAATGTGCGCATGCCCATGTCTCCTTCGATGGTTTTGAGCTTATATCTCTGATAGCCGAGGCGCTGATCTCCGCATCGGGCGGCATAGAATCAACATGATCTCAAGATTCATGGTGATTATCCCGAATATCCCCTCACTGGTGACTGATTTCTGATCAGGTTGAACGCTCGATAACCGGCGAGCAGAAATCTCTATAATACAATCATTGTGCCGTAAAGCTAATTCCGAATGCGGGTTGCTGCCAGATGGGCAGGTCCCGCAGCATTCTGTCATGAACTCAAACACAATCAGAGGGTGCGAAGGATGAAACGCAGCGTTGTCCACGGGTTTTGGAAGAGTGTGAGCTTCGGGCTTTGCTTCACCTTGGTCGCTGGGACTTCCTTGGTGTGGGGTGGGTCTTTGAGGCTCAAGATGACTGACGGAACAGCCGTTGAGGTTCCCTATTACTGGGAGGAAGACGCGGAGCTCAAATTCGAGATTCCCGGGGGTGTTGCAGGCGTGCCCAAGGTGCAGGTCGCGGCTGTACAGGAAATCGTTGTGGACAGGGAGTTTGACCCCCAGGTTCTGACGGAGGCGAGAGAGGCGGAAGGCAAGTCGGCGCAGATGCAGATGCTTCAGGATCTGATTGCCGCCGCCACCCCGGTGACGGCAATGTCCGAGAAGGTGAAACCCGAGGAGAGCCTGGAGCTTCTGAGGGCGGGCCGGGGGGTGGGCGAGAGCGCCCGGGGCAGGGAAAAGGTTCAAGGGACCCTGTATGATGTCCATGCGGACTTTTCAGAGCTCGTGAGGATACCTGGAACCGGCCTCATGATCGAAATGAGAAAAGTTGTGACCAGCCGGAACGACCTGCGACAGAAGGGCTTCACCCTGCAGCTGTTCGATGGAGAGGGCAATGTGATCCAGCGGCAGTCCTTCGCGGTGAATGAGCTGGATATGGATCGCAAGGCCATGAAACAGCTGGGGCTGCGGGGGCGCGTTTTCACCCTGATGGCCTCGGTGCGGCCCGATGAGCGGATCAAGCGCTATGAAATCACCGTCGATCGCCGCTGATCTTTGGCCGTGATCGGTCGGATGACCCCGTCTTCAGAAAGACGACAGTAGCCCCCCACCCCCCTCGTGAGCTCTCTGCCTGCCTGAAGGACGCCACGAGGGGGTGGCGCTCCAGGATCCCCTGGACGCGACGCCTCAACTGCCCCGTCCCTTTGCCGTGAATGATCCGCACTTCTTTGAATCCCTTTTCGAGGGCGGCCGTGAAATAGTCCTCCAGGAGGCCTTCGACCTCGCCGGGCCTGAAAGTATGCAGGTCCAGAGAGTCCTCAATGGGGACCGTGACGGGGTCTTCCGGGAAGTCCTCCCCCTCGGGTCCCTCGCGATCGTCATCTGAGTCTGTGAAGTCGCTCATGGCCAAGCTTGTCCAGGATTGTTCGTGCGCAGATTTCGGCTCCGTCCGTCCTGATGGATGGGGGGCGTGGGGAAGCGCCCCGGACAGCACCGATGGCTTGCTCCCATTTGCCGGAATAGAGATTCTCGGACGACAGGAACGCAACGGAAAGGTGCTTTCGCATGGTGTCAACCAGGATGGGGTATTCAGGGAAGACTCCCCGATCCGTGTAAATCATGGGAGTGCCGTGGGCCAGGCAATCGGAGACGATTCCGTAACCGGGCTTGGTGACCACGGCGTCCGCTGCGGCGACCACGTCGGCGTAGGAGAGGTCGTGGGCGTCGAGGGAGAGCCCGTTCGAAAGCCTGTAGTGGAGGGGGTGTTTGAAAAGAAAAAGTGCATCCGGGATGGATTCGAGAGATCTCAGGGCCGACCCGGTCAAGCTCAGGTCCCCGAAGGCAATCAGGTAGGCGGGCTGCTGCAAACCGATGCCGAGGAGCTGGCGTGTTTCCCGGGGGTGACGCGTGGATCGGCGGGCAACCAGGGGAACATCCATGCGTTGCGGGCAGGCGGAGCAGTCGCCATGCATGGGGAGCTGAAGCAGCAGGTCGCAGAGTCCGTAGCCTTCGCGAATCCATTCAATGAGCTCCCGCCATTTCGGGTCCTCCTCGGCGTAGGCGGAGTAGATCCAGTCCCATGTGAAGTTCCCGACGCCCAGAGAGGGAAGGCCGCAGCGATGGGCGGCCCGGAAAGCGATGAAGGGGATGTCGGCCACCAGCAGATCGAAAGATTGCTCTTCGAGGAAGCGGGCCTCTTCTGCCACGAGCTGCTCCGCTCGGTTTTGAAGACGGAGAAGGGCCTCCAGAGTGGAGTTGAGGTCGAAGCGAATGCTGTCCAACTGAGCCAGGCCGATGTCCAGCCGCTTTCTGCGATAAGGAAGAAGCCGCCCGGTGTTCTGCGCTACCAGAAACTCGGGGATGTCGGACACGATCGTGACCTCCACACCCGAATCCATGGACAGCAAGCTGCGGATGATTTCGAGAGACCTCACCGCATGCCCGTAGCCATGGGGAGTGATATAGTAAGCCACTTTCCGAGTTTGCATGCTCATCCTGACACTTGATCGCCGCCGGCTGCATCGGCCTGCACCTGTTCTCTCCGTTTAGCCCGAATGGTCCCGGAGTTCAAGGTTTCCGCTGCACATCGACATCGATGTGTGATATTTCCCTCCAGGCACTGAAGAAATCCTTCTACAGTATAATGCGTGAGGGATATCATTTTCCGTGACATCCGTGTTGAAAGGTCGCCGCAGGATCCCAGCAGGAGGATTGCCGTGCGGCCCATTCCATAATGAGGAGTGATCGTCAATGCCCAGACTGCGTCCCAGTTGGCACGAGTACTTCATGCTCATCGCCAAAATCGTCAGCAGCCGGTCCACCTGCAACTCGCGCCCGACCGGGGCCGTCATCGTCAAGAGCAACCACATCCTGGCAACGGGCTACAACGGAGCCATGCCCGGGGCCGCCCACTGCATCGATCAGCCCGACGTGGACGGGAATCCCTATTGCTTCCGCCGCTTGAGCGGCGTGCCCGACATCGACAAGTACAACTTCTGCAAAGCCTCCCATGCCGAGGCCAATGCCATCGCCCAGGCAGCCCGCTACGGCATCAGCATCGAAGGTGCAACGCTCTACGCCACGCTGGCCCCCTGCTACGTGTGCCTCAAGCTTGTGGCCACGGCTCGAATTCGAGCGGTTTATTACGAGCACGTGTACGAATCCATGGCTCCGGAAAGGGATCGGTTCTGGAGGGAAGCGGTTCGCGAGTCCGGAATCCAGGTTTTCGAGCGGTTGATCATCTCCCCGCGCACCTACGAATACATCCTCTCGGACATCACGAATATCACCTCACGTCGAAGAACCCAGGCGACCGACTTTCTGCCGGGACCGCCAGGAGAGCGGATGCCCAAGGATGAGGCACTTTGAGCACCCCGGTGGAACTGGTGAGCCTTGGGAAATCGCACCGTCTTCTTTGATCTTGGAAACACGCTCCTCCAGCCGGCGGGTACGTCGGCCCGCAGAATGCTCGGGGAACGGCTGAGCCTGTCCGAAAAGGAAGTCAAACGGGCGGGGCGGCTGATCATGACGCGGTCCCATGAGACTCCCGAGGCTTTGGCCGCCGAGCTGTCAACGGTCCTGGGCGGCAGGGATCCTCGGAATGTCCTGGAGGCAGTCCGCGCCGTCTGGCGGGAACAGGTGGACCGGATCAGGATTCACCCGGATGCGCCGGAGCTTCTGGACCGTCTCAGGGAGGCGTCCGTTCGCCTGGGCCTTCTCTCGAATCTTTGGGCTCCCGTCATTGAGTCGATTGAGTCCAGGACCCCCGAGCTCCTGACACGATTCGACCATCTCATCTTGAGCTGCCGCCTCGGCGTCAAGAAGCCGTCCCCTGCGATCTTTGACGCGGCCATTGCCGCTGCCGGCATGCCTCCGGACCGCTGCTGGATGGTGGGGGACAGCTATGAGCTGGATCTGGCTCCGGCCATGGGAGCGGGAATGCATACCGTGTGGTTTTTGACTCGTCCGGAGGCCGAGAAGGAACTGCTCGCCCAGGTTCTGAGGGGTGAAAGACCCCATCCGGACTTCGCTGTGGCAGAGCTTCTGGATCTGCCGCGACTTCTCATGGATGGGCCTTGTCGATTGGAAGGGACCACGGGATGATTGAAGTGCTCAAGCTTTTGTTTTTACTATCGTTTGGTTTTTCCGCTCTCACCCATGCCTTCTTCTGGTATGAATCCGCCAACGGGCTTCATCGCGAGTACCTGGAAAGGCTGTCCCGTGGCCGGGTGATGTGGTGGATCGCGAGGGGGGTGGTGAACGGGATCGGCTCGATCCTCCTCGTCGGGATCCTGTTCCCTTTGGGCCTGTTTCGTGGTTTTCGCTTTCCGTCCGCTTCCGGCGGGAGCGGACTGCCTCCCGTGATCCTCGTGCATGGGCTGTATCACAATGCGAGCGCCTGGGCTCTCTACCGATACTGGCTCAGGCGCTCGGGGTTCACAAGGACTTACGCTGTCAACTACTCGAGCTTCGGAAAGTCTTTCGAAGAGATTGTGAAGGGTTTGGAGGACTTCGTTCGGGAGGTGGAATCCGAGAACCCCGGCCGGCCGGCCGTCATGATCGGGCACAGCCTCGGTGGGCTCATCTGTCGAGCCTTTGCGGATGCTCCCGGGAACGTGGGGCGAATCCAAGCTGTGATCACCCTGGGAGCCCCCCACAGAGGGTCAAAGCTCGCTGCACTGAGTTTGGGACGTTTGGGCCAGAGCCTGCGCTACGACGGCCCCCTGTTCAAGGAACTGGAGCGCAGCAGCGCTCCCGCGGGCAGCCATCGCCTCGCCCTGTTTTCGCCCATGGACACCATGGTGCTGCCCTTCGAGGCATTGAAGATCAACGACCCCGCCTGGAGGCAGCTGGAGGTGGCACCGGTGGGGCATCTCGGCATGCTGTTCCACCGTCCGACGGCTCGAGCGGCCATTGATTTCCTTCGCGCAACCGCCCAGTGAGCTCAGAAATCGTATGGGTAGAACCGGCCTCAACAGGGTTTGGGCAAAATCATGCGGCGGGCCGGCAGTAAATGATTCCGCGATCGAGGAAAAAGCGCATCACCTACTCCACCGAATCGTCCAGTGACTGGGAGGACGTGTCCACCACCAGGTCGGGGTGCTCAGGCTCCTCGTAGGGTGCGGAAATTCCGGTCATGTTGCGAATCTCACCCCGCCGGGCTTTCCTGTAGAGTCCCTTGGGGTCGCGCTCCTCGCAGACGTCCAGGGCGCATCGCACGTAACATTCATAGTAAGGCCAGTTGCTCATGAGGTTTCTCACGAATTCGCGGCTTTCCCGAAATGGCGCGATAAAGGCGGCGAAGACGAGCAGCCCGGCGTCCACCATCAGCTTGGAGACCTCGGCGATGCGCCGGATGTTCTCCTTTCGGTCCTCGGCGCTCAAGCCAAGGTCTGCGTTCAAGCCGGTCCGGATATTGTCGCCATCCAGCACGTATCCTCGAATCCCATGGCGGTAAAGCCTCGCTTCCACAGCGTGAGCCAGAGTGGATTTGCCGCTCCCGGACAGCCCGGTGAACCACAGGAGGCCGCTTCGGTGCCCATTGAGCACATGACGGTCGGAGCACTTGATGAGGGACTCGAAGGGAAAGATGTTCTCGGCTTTATGGGGTTCTGTCATATTCTCGCTTTCATGAAGGGTTGGTGAGCGCAGCAGCGTAAGTACACATCCACAGAATAAAGTGTCCATTGAAGAAGCACGTCATCCCCGCATGCTTTTGGCGGGGATCCAGGGATTTGAAGGCCTCTGGGTTCCCGCCAGGGACACGCGGGAATGACGACATAACCGGTCATTCAATTCTGTGGAGATGTAGTAAGGAATTCGCGCTGTCTTCTGGACATCCACTCAACGGGTTGGAGGTCCGTTCAAAATCATCCCGTCGCGCTCAGCAAAAGCAATCACTATGCCAAATCTGGTGAAATGTATTTGAGATGACTGACGCACCCCCTCCTGCAGTCGGTGGCCCCAAAGCGTGGAAACAGGATCCTGCCGCGAGTGGCTCGATTCCAGAAACATTCCTCCAGGCGGGATCTGTGCACCGCCAGCACGCGCACCGAAGGATTGGAAAGCAGATAGTCGATGTGCCAACGAATGTGCTTGGCCCCCGAAAGGTGACGACGGATTCTCTGCTCCAGATTCCTTCTGCCGCTCCCGGTATAGATGTAGACGCCCGCTGGAAAGTCAAGAAACCCCAGGGATCCCACGCGAAGAGTGACGGGTTCTCCTACCTTGATCCACAGCTGATAAGCCAGATAATCCATTTCCGGGGGATTTTCAATGATTGCTTAACGCCAAGAGGTCCCATCCCGGGCTTCCGTCAGAGCTGGATGCGCAGAAGGTCGTCCCTGGGGCTGATCCGCTCAATCTTCACGCGGACCATCTCGCCCCGCTGGAGGGCGTTCTTCTCGGGAAGCGGCACATTGGCCTCCATGAGAAAGTCGGGGAGCAGCACGTGAGCGAACCGGTCGTTCTGGTCCAGCACTACGGCGTTCAGCGTGTGCAGGTCCTCCTGCTCCATGTACTTCAGGATCCAGTAGCGGGTCCATTTTCGCTGTATCAGGAAAATTTTGGACTGGACGGCGGCGAGGCGCGTGATCAGCTGGCGCAGATCATCTTCTGAATAGGGGTTTTCCTGGTCCAGGAGGAGGTGGCGGATCTGCCGCTGAACCACCAGATCGGTGTACCTGCGAATGGGCGAAGTCGCCATGGCGTAGCTCGAGAGGGCCAGACTGCAGTGGGGACGGGGCTGTGTATCCATTTCGGCGCGTGCGAAAAGCCGACGCCGGCGGTAGGTGTGAAAGATCTCGTGCTCGCTGGCGACCGGGTCGGTTTCGGGCTTGCACTCCGCCTGCCCCCTGTAGACGGAGGGGACCCCTTGCTCAGCCAGGTAGGATGCGGCCGCTGCGTTGGCCGCGATCATCCATTCGGAAACCATGACCTGACTGGGGCTCTCCTTCTCATAGCGGGACATCTGGATCATTCCGGCCGGATTCACATGGACGTGTATCTCGGGGAGCGGCAAAATGATGGCCCCGCGATCGATCCTCTGCTTTCTCACCTTGATGGCGAGCTCGTAGAGGCTGGAAAGAGCCGGGTCATGGGCGATGCGCTCGTTGACATCCTCGTAGGTCAGCTGCTCGCGGATCCTGATGACGCTCAGAGCGATTTCGCGCCCTTTGACAGCCCCTTCTGAATCAACCGTCAGCAGGAAGCTCATGGCAAATCGGTCTTTTCCCGATTTGAGGCTGCACCACTCCTCCGAAAGCACCGAGGGCAGCATGGATATCCGTCCGTCGGGAAGATAAATCGAGCTTGCCCGGGACTCGGCCTCCCGGTCCAGGATATCCCCCGGATCGATGAATTCGGCCACATCCGCAATGTGGATCCCAACCTCGCAAGTCCCGTCTTCCAGGGCCCGCAGGCTCAAGGCATCGTCGTGGTCGCTTGTCAGGCTGCTGTCGATGGTGAAAGCGTTCAGGTCCCGCAAGTCCCGCCGGGTCGAAGTGTCCCAGCGTCCAGCGAGGTCGGTTTCGGCGACGGCGCCGGCCCTCGAAAGCACCTCCTCCGGGAAGTCCGGTGAGATGTTCTGTTCGTGCAGATAGAGGTTCTCGTTTTCCTTCCAGATGCCCAGGCGAACCAGCAGACGAAACGCCGAATTGGATGCGGGCGGAATACTGGCCCTTTTGAAAAGCTCCTTGACGAAGGCGGCGTCGGGGGAATCCTGGCCGAACAAGCAAAAGCTCTTGATGCTGTCGATGAGCCCCAGGTGCTCATCGGGAATTCCCGGTCTGTGCTTCCGGCTCCATACGGCCTGAACCCAGTGAGCACCGCTTTCGATGCGAGCTTCCTTCTCCGCCTCCCGCTCGATCTCCAGGCGCCGCTGCTCCACCTTGTCCTGGGGGCGCGCATGGAAGAGACCGTCTTTGAACTGGAAAAAAAGCCGGTCGTAGAGCAGGACGCGCTGGACCGCCGCCACATGATGATCCGTCAGGGCTTCGTTGAAGACGAATTCCGCAAGACCGCGGATGTCGTACCCTTCGCTTTCAGATTCGAGAAGAGACCAAAGCTCCTCCACGTCCACGAGCTGCATGAGGCTCTTGCGGGCTGCGGTGACTCCCTGGAGCCTTTTCACCTGTTCATCGCGGGTGAGGCTCAGGTCGAGGGTTTGGCTGGAAACATGCAAGATGCGGCTCTGGGCGAGGCTGATCTCTTTGTTCTGCTCCGTCAGGATGGCCAGCCGGCTGCCTTTCACGGCCGTACAGATTCCGCACAGGATCTGCCGGTTCTCGAAAAACTCGACGATGCTTCCCGGACCGATTTCGGGCAGCGCGGCCGGGTTCATGAGCGGTCTCCCAATCGGGCCAGCCCTTTCATCTGCTGGATGTAGGCGCCAATGCCCGAGGCCATCCCCTCGGCCATGCAGCGCCGAAATTCCCCGTCTTTCAGGCGGGCCTCTTCACGCGGATGAGTGATGAATGCGGTTTCAACCAGGATGCAGGGCATTTCGGCACCGAGCAGCACCCAGAACGGGGCCTGCTTCACCCCCAGATCGCGCACCTCGCCGTACTGCCCTCCGCGAAGCCCTCTGACGATATGGGTCTGAACCTGTTTGGCCAGCTGCGAGGACTCCTTGATCTTGGTGTTCATCAGGAGATCCTGGAGGATCTTTTCGAGGTCGCTGATCTGCTTGGTGGATGTGGCGTTCTCGAAAGCGGCAACCCGCGCCGATTCCTGGTCTTTGGAGAAATCGAGAAAATAGGTTTCCGTACCGAAATACCTCGGATCGTTGTGAGCGTTGGTATGAATGGAGATGAAAAGGTCGGCCTTCTGAGCGTTGGCCATGGCCGCCCTCGCTTCCAGGGGAACAAAACGATCCGATGTTCGCGTCAGAGTGACCTGACAATTCATCTGAGACTCCAGGATCTTCTTCAACTCCAGGGCAAGGGCCAGGGTGACGGTCTTTTCATGGACCCCGTTGGGTCCTGTGGCTCCCTTGTCTTTGCCGCCGTGCCCGGGATCGATGACGATCCGCTTCACCTCGAGACCGAGCTGCCGGGCCAGGCTGGGCAGTTTGGCGGTTTCCACGGGCGGGTGCGGCACTTCGGCAGGCGGGGGAGCTGAGACGGGGGGCGGCCTGGTGCCCTGTACGTCGATGATGAGCCGATGGGGATCCGAGAGGGTGAAGATTCGGTAACGGTCCAGAGTACGAGCGTCCAGCACCACCTGGGTGATGTTGTTGTCGGCCTGCCTGGCGCTGACTCCCTCCAGAAAAGGATCGGTGGTCTTCAGATGAGTCTCCATCTTGGGATTCACCACACAGCTCCGGAGCGACAGGATGATCTGCGCCGGCCTGTCCGGTGACCCACCAGCCGCCGAGGCCTGCTCCTCAAAGGTCACCGGCCCGCTGGTGTAGAGGGCGACCCTCGTGTAGGATTCGCCCGACCACGCCTGAATCCGCTGCAGCTCGGCGACCGATGGGCAGGGAGGGGGGCCGGAGCCTGGTGCCGCCTGTGTGAAAAGCCCCTGCGGCTGCTCCATCGGCGTTGAAGGCACCGGTTTGGCGGTCGGTGGGCTCGATGGAATACTGCCCTTGGAGACGGCCACCTGATGCGGGATGTCCGGTTCCTTGAGGTCCTTGCAGCCCGACTCGCGTCTCAGCTGATCCATCATCTGGTTGGCCTTGGCCCTCAAATCGCCCTTCGGGAAGAAGAGCGCCACTTTTCTGAGCTCGATGAAGGCCTGCTGAGGATCGACCGTCATGAGGACGACCCCTTTGAGGTACTGGGCATCATCGGCAAGGGGGCTGTTGGGATGCTGCTCGACGAGCTTCTTGTAAGTATCCACAGCCGCCCTCAGGTCCTGATCGGTTTTGCTCAGATCGTACAGATGATGGTGGCACTGGCCGATGAGATAGAGGCATCGGTCGGACACCATCGTCTGAGCGTCGTCGCTCAGGATATCGGACAGCTGCCGGATGCACCGACGGAGCGCTTCCGACTTGCCCTGAATGTCCTGTATGCCGAAAGTGCTGCGATACATGTCGCGGACGACGCCGTAACGCTCCTCGATGGTCTGCGCGCGGCCCGCTCCGGGGAGCCCGGGAAGGAGGCACAAGAGCAGGCAGAACGCTGTGAGCTTCGCGACCATGCCCACCTTCCCTCCTGCCGGAAGGGTCACGATCTTCGAGATGATTGGCCGCCCTTTCAAGAAACGTGGTGACATCAACATGCTGAGCTCTTCACCGCTTTCCAGTTGAGGCTGAGCTTCTGCTCCCAGGGGCCGAAGTGTCAGGATTTCGGCGCCTTATCTGCTCTCTCAACGCATAGAGCGTCTGCAGGGCCCCAAGCGGGGTCATCTGATCCATGTCGAGGGCCAGGATCTGGTCCCGAAGCCATTCCATGGAGGGCTGAAAGAGCCCGAGCTGAAGGCCGGTCTCCTTCTCCTTGCCTCGCCGTCCCTTTGTGCGAGTGCCCGACGGGACCGGGGCCAGGAAGGACTCTCCACGCTCGATGCGTGCCAGGATATCTTTGGCCCGCTGGGTGGCTTCCGGGGGCAGCCCCGCCAGTTGAGCCACCTGAATGCCGTAGCTGCGGTTCACCCCTCCGGGCACGAGCTTGTGGAAGAAGAGGATTTCCCCCTCCCATTCCTTGATGGCCACGTTGTAATTCTTGACCCGCGAGCGCGTTTTGGCAAGCTCCGTCAACTCGTGGTAATGGGTGGCGAAAAGCGTTTTCACGCCCAAGCCCTCCAGGTCGTGCAGATACTCGGCAACGGCCCAGGCGATGCTCATTCCGTCGTAGGTGCTGGTGCCGCGCCCGATTTCGTCCAGAATGATGAGGCTTCCAGGGGTGGCCTGGTGCAGGATGTTGGCGGTCTCCTGCATTTCCACCATGAAGGTCGACCGCCCCCTGGCCAGATCGTCCGATGCACCCACGCGGGTGAAGATGCGGTCCACGAGCCCGATGCGGGCTTCGGAGGCAGGAACGAAGCTCCCGATCTGGGCCAGAAGGACGATGAGAGCCGCCTGCCGCAGGATGGTCGACTTGCCGGCCATGTTCGGGCCGGTGATGATGAGCACCTGCTGTTGATCCTGATCGAGATCGAGGTCGTTGGGGACGAAGCTTCCGGGGTCCAGGAACCGCTCGATCACCGGATGGCGCCCTTCCCGGATCGTGATGGCGCCCGAGCCGTCGAGAACCGGGCAGCAATAGTCCATCCGGGCCGCCGTCTCGGCCAGGCCGCACAGGCAGTCCAGCTCCGCCACGGTGTCGGCCATGGCTTGAATGCGGTGGCTCTCGCGAGCCACGGCCTTCCGCAGGTCTGAAAAAATCCGCTGCTCGATCTCCAGCCGCCGCTCGTCGGCCTCGAGAACCTGGGTCTCGAAAGTCTTGAGCTCTTCGGTGATGAACCGCTCCCCGTTCACCAGGGTCTGCTTGCGGATGTACTCGGCAGGGGCCGCAGACAGGTTGGCCCTGGAAATTTCGATATAGTACCCGAAAACCTTGTTGAAACGGACCTTGAGAGATCCGATTCCCGTCCGCTGCCGCTCGCGGGCTTCATATTCGGCCATCCAGCCCTTGGCGTCGCGGCTCAGGCGGACGTAGTGATCCAGTTCCTCACTGACTCCGGTCCTGATGACGCCTCCCGAGTTGAAATTGAGGGGCGGCGGGTCCGTGAGCGTTGCCTCGAGGGTCCCGGCGAGGTCCGCCAGGTCGTCCCATCCTCCGAGCAGCTCCTGCAGGCGTTGACCGGGCAAGTCGCCCTCTGCCGTCTGCTCAGCCCCGTTCCCGGCTGCAGCAAGCGAGGGCTCGAGCGACTGCCGGATGTCCGGCAGCAGCTGTAGGGATCGTTTGAGTCCCGCCAGATCCCGAGGAGTGGAAAGCCCCGTGCTGTTTCGACCGTTCAGCCGCTCGAGATCATTCATCTTCTGAAGGCTGCTCCGGACCTGGGCGCGCGTGGCCGTCTGTTCGACCATCCGGGCCACCCCGCCCAGGCGGCGCTCGATCCGATGCCGGTCGAGGAGGGGGTAGCGCAGCCATTGCTGCAGCTTGCGGCCTCCCATGGGTGTGAGGGTCCGGTCGATCACATCCAGAAGCGAACCCTTGCGACCCTGGAAGCTCGACGACTGGAAGACCTCGAGATTGCGCAGGGTGGCTTCGTCCAGCACCATGTAGTCGGAGCGGCTGTAAGGGGCGATCTTGCGGATGTGCTCGCAGGCTCCCAGGCGATTGGCCTGCATGTAGGCCAGAATGGCTCCCGCTGCTCCCACGGCCAGGTCCATCCCCCGCACTCCAAAGCCCTCCAGGGAGTGAACCTTGAAATGGCGCGTCAGCTCGTCTTCGGCGCGGCGAGGGTCGAAATCGCTTCCATCCAGGTGCGTGACGACGAATCCCGACTGGCGCTGGAGCGCGCTCAGTGAGGCGGGGAGGGAGGAATCCGGCGCCAGAAGCTCCTTGGGGGCAACCCGGTGGATCTCTTCCACAAGAGCCTCGGCGGTCTCGAGCTCAACGGCCCGGAATTCGGCCGTGGAGATGTCCAGATAGGCGAGACCGAAACGATCGTCACGCGCTGAAACGGCAACGGCGGCGAGATAGTTCGGCTGGTTGGCCGTCAGGTTCTGGCTCTCCAGGACGAGTCCCGGCGTGATGACGCGGGTCACTTCGCGGCGCACCAGCCCTTTGGCTTTTTTGGGGTCCTCGACCTGATCGCAGATGGCCACTTTGTGGCCGGCGGCGATGAGCTTCGGGATATAGGCTTCGGCGGCGTGGTAGGGGACGCCGCACATGGGAATGGGATTCTCGGAATTCCTGTCGCGCGAAGTGAGCGTGATCTCGAGGACTCGCGCCGCTTCCACGGCGTCCTCCATGAAAAGCTCGTAGAAGTCCCCCATGCGATACAGGAGCAGGGCCTCGGGGACCTGCGCCTTGATCTCCAGATATTGCTGCATCATGGGGGTGGGCTTGGGGATGGACAACCCTGCCTCTCCTGAAAGGGATTGCATGAAGCTCTGAAACGACCGCAGCGCTCGATGGCCGCCGCCAAGGGCAGCTTCGAGACTACTTATCATAATGTCGCTCGCGAGAGGTACGGATTTCTACGGTCTCAGGCCGGCGGGGGATCGAAGAGATTTCGGGAGGCTGATCGGATCGGGGCGCCGGGTGATCGCACCGCTCGGCATCTCGCAGGTCAGGTTCACATCCTGCAAAACGGCCGGATTCTCGGGCTGCCCCTTCATCGAGTCGGCATGGCCCGCCAGGGGGTGGTGCTCGGGAGAGGGCAGAGGAGGACGCCACGGAATCGTCCATTTCCGCCTGGGCAAACAGGTCGGGGTAAGCATGCGCCGGCTAAAGGTCGGGATAGAGCACGTCCTTGCAGCCGGGGCAGATGGTGTGCGTGATCCTCGATTGGGTTTGGCGCTCGACGTAGAGATCTATCGGCCACCATTTGCCGTTCTCGTCCCGTATGCGTTTGCAGCCGCTGCAGATGGGAAGGAGGCTTCTCAGGATCTTCAGCTCCCTGATGAGCCTGTCTTTTTCGGACAGAGCTTCGGCGAGCTGCCGGATCAACTCGTCTTGTTTCTGTTCCGCTATTTTGCGGTCATTGATCTGACGTGTGACCCCGACGATCTTCAAGGAACTGCCGGCCTCCTTGACGAATCGAGCCTTGATTTCAAGCCAGCATTTCTGGCCATCCTTGTTGATGGATTCGACCTCCAAAACCCGACTCGTTCTGGCTCCCTGGTCAAACTTCTTTTTCTCTTCCTCCAGGACAGCTCGAACTTTGGCGAAAGACGCGGGGGTCAATCGATCTCTGATGGTGCGCTCCAGGATTTCGTCCACGGTGTAACCGCTGATGCGCTCAATGGAAGGTGTCATGTACTCGTAT
>Ga0105106_10001880_pt1 | contig 14987 bp, 12 predicted proteins | sample PPLLaktember2015_5_FD_79109 | JGI IMG/M metagenome (GOLD analysis project Ga0105106, IMG submission 79109) | Freshwater sediment microbial communities from Prairie Pothole Lake near Jamestown, North Dakota, USA - PPLs Lake P8 Core (1) Depth... | ecosystem: Environmental > Aquatic > Freshwater >...
GGCCTGCAGCTCCAGCGGTAATTCGCCGATTTCGTCGAGGAACAGGGTGCCGTTTTCAGCTTCCTCGAAATAGCCGGCGCGCGCAGTGGTGGCTCCGGTGAACGCCCCCTTGGCGTAGCCGAACAGGGTGGGCTCGACCAGGGTGGGTGAAATGGCCGCGCAGTTGAGCGCCAGATAGGGCTTGGCTGCACGGGGCGACAGGTGATGCAAACTGGAGGCGACCCGTTCCTTGCCGCTGCCGGATTCACCTTCGATCAGGACCGGGAACGGCGCGGCAGCGTATTGCTTGATCTGCTCGCGCAGCTTGTCCATCGCCGGGCTTGCACCGACGATGCCGGAATCCTTGGCCGGCGTGGGCGACTTGTCGGCACTGCGCTCGGCGTCCTGTACCAGCAGCGCGTTGAACAGGAGGGACTTCAGCCGCTCGGGTTCGCAGGGCTTGGCGACAAAATCGATGGCACCGAGTGCGCGCGCATGACGCGCATTGGCTTCGTCGCTCTGGCCGGAGAGCACCAGAATCTTGATGCTTGGCGAGATACCCAGCAGGTCGGCGATCAGGGCAAAGCCCTCATCGGGCTTGTGCGGCTGCGGCGGCAGGCCCAGGTCCACCAGGGCGAGTTGGGGCGGTTCGTCGAGCTGCATCAGCAGGCTCTTCACCTGGGCGCGCGATTCGGCAGCCGAGATTTCGAAGTCCTTGCTCAGGACATAGGTGAGCGTATCGGATATCAACGGATCGTCATCGACGATCAGCAGGCTAGGCTTATTGGATTGGACCACATACCCTCCAGGTCGAATGGCCCCCTTGGGGGGGCATCAATGCCGCAAGCGCGCCTGCCTCTGTGTGCAGGGGAAACGGTTACACGCTTGTCGGATTTTCGACGATTGTGCCAGAGACCCGGTGAAAGTTAAACCGGAACCGGCAGGCAGGGCGGAGGTTTGGGCGCAATCAGGACAAAGTGATTGGCACGTGCAGGGTGAGACCTGGCGTCAACTCTTCGCGGGTTCGGCGACGACGCGAATCCAGCCTTCAGAGCGCTCGATCGGGTTGCCCAGGGAAATGTGCTCGCGTTCGCCCAGGCCGTTGACCTGGAACGTCTTGCCGGGCATGAAATGAACCGGGTCGATGATCACACTGTCGGGACCGTTTTTGCCTTGCAGCCACAGACTGGGGTGCGGCAGGGTGGCGCCGCTGTTGTCGAGTCCATTCACGGTGTAGTCCGGCGTGGTGGTGTCGTGCAACATGACCCGTTCAGGGATTTCGGCCAGAGTCTCGATGCCGACCGAACTGTTGTCGTCGTCGAGACGCGACAAGCGGCGAATGACGCCCAGCTTCCATGCAGTGGAATCGTGCGGTTTGACGCTGATCAGCGCGCCGACGCGCAGCCAGTCCTTGTCGCGGGATTCCACGACGGCACCATAGCCGCATTCACTCTCGTCGTGCATCACCCAGCGCTCGTGCTCGTGAGGGTTGGCGTTGGCCTGGACGTGCATATGCGAGACGCGTTCCCGGGTGCGATCGGTGATGAAGCCGTACACCTGCACGTCGTCTTCCTCGCTGTAATTCAGTCCGCTGCCATAGGGCGACGTGGCGGAGGATTTGTTGCTTGGCTTCATCAGGTTCAGGATGGCGGTCAGCCCGTGCGTGACGTCGGCCAGGCGCTTGATCGATTCGCGGGGCGCACGACGCTGCTCGCGGCCGGCCAGGGACGACCAGTGACGCTGCAGATGATCCAGCATCTCCAGGCTTTCGGCGGTGCGCGTGTTTTCAGTCAACCCCAGTTGTGCCGGCGTGCTGCCCTCCCGCAGGGCGGCATGCAGTTCGTTCAGTTTGAGCAACAGGTTCGCCGTGGCCCAGAAGCGCAACGGCTTGTTGGCGTCGGGCTTGCGCACGCGACGCGGACCATGATCCGATGAAAGGTCGACGACGAAGTTGTGCACACTGGTGTCGACGCGGCTATCCAGGCGGAGGGGTTCATGCCAGTTGTGCAGCCAGTTGTCGAGCAGATCCAGTTGCTTGGGGTAGAGCGTGCCGGAATCGGCCAGGTTCAGCATCAGGATGTGCAGGTAGGCCGTTTCGCAACTGCACTCGGTCGTGTCTTCCGGATAGGCACGCTGTGGTTTCCGGTGGAAACCCTCGGATTCCGCGACACGATAGAGATTGTGCAGGCGCAGCCAGAGCTTCTCCCCTGCGGGCAGATAACGGATCGCACGCCATTTCAGCAATTGTCCGAAGGTCATGATGGCCCGCAGGGTGATCAGCGGAATCTGGCTCTCGTGCTGGCTTTTTCCCGCCACGCGCGCAAAGTGCAGCACAAAGGCGTGATAGCCGCGCGCGACTTCCCAGTACAGGCCATACACGGAATGCCACAGCTGGCTTTCAACCTGACGCGACATACGGGGGTTGCGCAGATACTGGCGCACCAGGGTGTCCTGCAGGTCACGTGATTTTTCGTCCAGCAGCATCAGCACCGCCAGACGATCTTTCGTGAATTGCGACGAATTTTCATTGAAGCGCTTCAACTCGTCGAGAACGGCCTGCTGGCACTTGAAGGCGTCACCGATCGGCAAGCTCTCAACCCAGCGTAATGCCGTCTTCAAGTTGGTGAGCGGATCGTCGTCCCGCCTGCCGAAAGGGCTAAGGCGAGCGAGCTTTGACGCGAATTTATCTGCCAGGGTATTCATGTTATTCACGCTATTCCGAGATGACGTTCCTGTTGTTTGTCACTTTACCTAGGTCCAGCAAATTCCATACCCGTTCACTATCCCAGTTTGTTCTGCACCCAGGCGGCTACCGATGCCAGCGCGGCCGGCAGATGGCCAGGCTCGCTGCCGCCGGCCATTGCGAGGTCCGGTTTGCCACCGCCTTTGCCGCCGACCTGGGTGGCAACGAAGTTGACCAGCTCACCTGCCCGGATTCTCCCCGTGACGTCGGGGGTCACGGCAGCGATCAGGCTGACCTTGCCGTTTGCGACGGTGCCGAGCACCAGCGCGCATGATTTCAGCTTGTCGCGCAGCTTGTCGGCGGTTTCGCGCAGGCCCTTGGCATCGATGCCATCCAGCTGTGCTGCCAGCACGCGGACGCCGCCCATGTCGACGGCCTGCTGCACGAGTTCGTCGCCCGCATTGGCGGCGAGCTTCGATTTCAGGCGGTCAAGCTCCTTTTCCAGCGATCGCACGTTGTCGAGCATCTGGGTCAGCTTGGCGCCGAGTTCGGCGGGCTGCGCTTTCAATGCGGCCGCCGCCTGGCGGATTTCATCCTCGCGCGTTTGCACATATTTGAGCGCATTGTCGCCGGTGATGGCCTCGACCCGGCGGATTCCGGCAGCAACGCCGGATTCGCCGAGAATCTTGAACAGGCCGATGTCGCCCGTGCGGGCGACGTGGGTGCCGCCGCACAGTTCGCGCGAGTTGCCGATATCGAGCACGCGCACTTCGTCGCCGTATTTTTCGCCAAACAGCATCATGGCGCCGGTCTTTTGCGCATCGTCAATGCCCATCGCGCGGGCCTGGGTGGCGGTGTTGGCCAGGATCTCGGCGTTGACGCGACTCTCCACCTCGCGAATCTGCGCGTCGGTCATCGGGTTCGGCTGCACGAAATCGAAGCGGGTCTTGTCGGCGTCCACCAGCGAGCCTTTCTGCTGCACGTGGGAACCGAGCACGTCGCGCAGGGCCTTGTGCATCAGATGGGTGACCGAGTGGTTGCGCATGGTGCGCGCACGCGCCAATTCGTCGACACGGGCCAGCACGACATCGCCGACCACCAGCGAGCCGGTCTTGACCACACCGTGGTGGCCGAACACCTGTGCCTGGATTTTCTGCGTGTCCTCGACGGCGAAGACGCCGTTCAGGCCCTGTAAAACCCCACGGTCACCGGCCTGACCGCCCGACTCGGCGTAGAACGGCGTGTGGTCGAGCACGGCCACGCCGAGTTCGCCTTCCTTCAGTTCGCTGACCGCGCTGCCATCGAGGTACAGCGCGAGGACGGTGGCATCGTGCGTCAGGGTGTCGTAGCCGTGGAAGACGGTCGCCGGGCCGTCGAATTCAAGTCCGGTTCCGATCTTGAACTTGCCTGCTGCACGGGCCTGGTCCTTCTGCCGCTGCATGGCGACGTCGAAGGACGCGGTATCGACGCTAATGCCGGCTTCACGGCAGATGTCAGCCGTGAGATCGAGCGGAAAGCCGTAGGTATCGTGGAGTTTGAATGCCAGTTCGCCGTCGAACACGCCGCCGGCGGGCAGTGTTTTCAACGTGGATTCGAGGATGCCCATGCCGTGCTCGATGGTCTCGAAGAAGCGCGCCTCCTCCTGCTGCAGGATGTCCATGACGCGTGCCTGCGCCGCGACGAGCTCGGGATAGGCGTCGCCCATCACGGTGACGAGATCGGGCACGATGCGGTAAAAGAAGGCTGCGCGCGCACCGAGCTTGTAGCCGTGGCGGATGGCGCGACGGATGATGCGGCGCAGCACGTAGCCGCGTCCTTCGTTGCCCGGGATGACGCCGTCGACGATCAGAAACGAGCAGGCGCGGATGTGGTCGGCGATGACCTTGAGCGAGTTGTTGGCGAGATCGCTCGTCTGCGTCTCGCGTGCGGCGGCGGCGATCAGTACCTGGAACAGGTCGATGTCGTAATTGGAATGCACGTGCTGCATTACCGCGGAGATGCGTTCCAGCCCCATGCCGGTGTCGACGCTGGGCTTGGGCAGCGGGTGCATGGTTCCGGATTCGTCCCGGTTGAACTGCATGAACACGTTGTTCCAGATTTCGATGTAGCGGTCGCCGTCTTCGTCGGGCGAGCCGGGCGGGCCGCCCGCCACGTCCGGACCGTGGTCGTAGAAGATTTCGGTGCAGGGGCCGCAGGGTCCGGTGTCGCCCATCGCCCAGAAGTTGTCGGAGGCGTAGCGCGCGCCCTTGTTGTCGCCGATGCGGACGATGCGATCCTTGGGCACGCCGATGTCCTGGTGCCAGATGTCGTAGGCTTCGTCGTCTTCGGCGTACACCGTGACCCAGAGCTTTTCGGTCGGCAACTTGAGAACGTCGGTGAGAAATTCCCACGCGTACTTGATCGCGTCCTGCTTGAAATAATCGCCGAAGCTGAAGTTGCCCAGCATCTCGAAGAAGGTGTGGTGGCGTGCCGTGTAGCCGACGTTTTCCAGATCGTTGTGTTTGCCGCCGGCGCGCACGCAGCGCTGCGACGACACTGCGCGGGTGTAGGCGCGCTTGTCCTGGCCGGTGAACACGTCCTTGAACTGCACCATGCCAGCGTTGGTGAACAGCAGCGTGGGGTCGTTGCCGGGCACCAGCGGACTGCTGGCAACAACGGTGTGACCCTTGGAGGCGAAGAACTCGAGAAAACTCTGGCGAATGGCGCTGCTTTTCATGATGTAAGGAGTGGAGTCGTGCATCAACGTCGGACAATAAGCCATTGTATCCGTTAAAGTTCCACCCTTACAGGCGTTTGGAGAGAGGTTGATGAACGAAGACGACATCATCGCTGCGACGCGAGCGTGGCTGCAAAAAGCCGTCATCGGGCTGAACCTGTGCCCGTTTGCCAAGGCGGTCACCCTGAAAAACCAGGTGCGCTTCGTCGTCAGCACGGCCCCGCACCTGGATGGCTTGCTGGAAGACCTCGATCGCGAACTGGACTTCCTGGCCGCGGCCGATCCCGAGGCCGTCGATACGACGCTCCTGATTCACCCCACGCTGCTGCCGGATTTTCTCGATTTCAATGATTTCATGCAATTGGCCGAAGCTGCGGTGGGCGAACACGGGCTGGAGGGCGTGATCCAGATCGCCGCTTTCCATCCGGCGTTCCAGTTCGAGGGGACAGCGCCCGACGACATGGGCAACTACACCAATCGTGCGCCATTCCCCACCCTGCATCTGCTGCGCGAAGCCAGCATCGAACGGGCCGTGGCTGCCTTCCCGGATGCCGCAACGATTTATGAACGCAACATCGAAACCCTGCGTGCGTTGGGACACGCAGGCTGGCAGGCTTTGTGGCGCAAGCCGTGAAGGTGTCAAACCGACTCTGCGGGTGACTGGGATTGCTTGAAAACGGTTGATTCCAGCAGCCCGGCCAGGCCACCGCTTCTGGCGACCGGATACAAGGCATTGTGCTCGACTGAACCGTTTGGGACGCTGATCGTGACCAGTTGCGCCGGAACCACTTTGGCGAAAGCTTCAGCGGCTTCCTTGTCCTTGACGCAGTCTGTGCCGTAGACTAGGTAAACCCTGGGCGCTCCTGTGGAGGCGTCGACATAGCGCCTGAATATTTCCCTGAGACCCGTACCCTCATGGGTATTCCATCTCGGGTCATCGGGGTGGTTTCCGCCGACGGACAGTGCCGCATTGAGATTCAACCGCAGGGCGCTCATGACCGCGGGCACCCCCCCACCGCTCGTGCCGATCGAGACTGCGCTCCGGTAGCCTCCAATTCCAAGGATGTCGCCGAGCTTGTCGATGGAAACTTCCAGGCTGTCGGCAACGCCGCCGATCCCGAGCCGGTAGCTATTCCTCGTCGGGTCGCGCATGAATGCGACATCAACTTGCGTCGAGTCGATATTCTGCAGAAATACCGGCAAGGGCAGCATCATTCGTTGCGCACGCCCCGAGAAGCAGATTGCGAGTGTCTTGCCTGACCGACTTCCTCCCGCACTGAAAAGCGTTACCCTCCGCCGCAAGCGATGGCGTACAAAAGGTTCCGGGCAAGACTTTCCGCTTTTCGCGGCGAGGTGATGAAGATTCTGTATCCAGAGTTGCTGGGCAGGAGACGGGTCGGTACGTTGCGGCGCGCGAAAGAGCGTTTCCCACGTGTGCCGCGCAGGCGACAGTTCCGAACGCAACGCGTCAAGCTCGAGTGGCGTCATGCGATTTTCAAGATCGATGTGCAGCTTGTTCAGCTGGTTGTGGGTCTTGCACCCTCGCACCAGGCGGTTGTAGAAGTCAATCATTGCATCCCCTTGCGGACGACATCCACCAGGCAATTCAGGGTGCCGATGCTTTGCAGTTCGTTTGGCACGATCGAAACGCCGGTGTTGATTTCTATGGCGATGCACAGCTCCATCTCTGCCAGGCTGTCCATTTCAAGTTCTCCCAAGGCTATGTCGTGGCGCCCTTCCAGGAAAACGGGCGTCAGCTTCTTGTCCCGCATGACGGTCAAGCATGCGTACTCCAGTTGCTGCGCGATAATGTCGCGGATTTCGTGGTCTGTCATGTCTCAGACTTGATCGGCTGGAAGGATGGCCGGATTTCCCGCCGCATGATCTTGCCCTGCGAGTTGCGAGGCAAACGCGCCAAGATGAGAATGCGGCGCGGGGATCTCAAGGCCAGCTGTTGCCGGGCGTAGCGCTGAAGTTCGGTCGCCGTGACAACCGCGTCCGGGCGCAACTCGACGGCCGCGACGGGAATTTGGCCGTGTACCCGGGACGGCAGGGACAACGCCGCCGCCGCACTTACCGCCGGATGACTTTCAAGCACGCGCTCGATTTCGGCGGGATAAATGTTGAGGCCATTGAGGATGATCATGTCGTCCTTGCGCCCCTTGACGACCAGCTGGCCGTCGGAACGCAAGTAGCCGATGTCGCCCGGATAGAACCAGCTGTGCCGGAAACGCATGGCACTATCGTCACGGCTGTCGAAATATTCCGTCGCCATGCCCGGCGCACGCAGGCGAATCTCCCCCATGCATCCAGGTGGCAGCGTGTTGTCGTCCGCATCGACAATCTGGAGGTCGACCTCGTCCAGCAGCCTGCCGACCGTCGCCTCGTCATCGTGCTCGCCGGGGCGTGCCATGGCTATGCCGCCGCATTCGGTTGCCGCGTAGCGCACGTACAGATTCCGGGTGACCTTGTCCTGGATGCGCTGCCTGACATCGAACGGAACTTCAGATCCGCCGGTTCTAAGCTTGACGCCCGCAAGTTCATGCGCGTTGCCCGCTGCAGCCAGGTCTGACGCATGCATTCTCGAAATATCGAGACAGGTGACCGCATGGCGGAGCGAGAAATCGACGATGTCGGTCGCGTCCCTGGGGCGAAAGACGTTGGTTCCGCCAGCCCACACGCAATAGAGTCTGTGTCGCTTGGAATTGTTGTGCTCGATCGAGGCAAGGCGGAGCAGCCGCTCGCCGGAATAGTCGTCGTGCCTGGCTGCTTGCGCGGCGATTTGCTCTTCCCTGAAGGCGACGATATTCATGTCGCCCGTCGTGCCAGATGTCTTGAGAAAGAGCGTCGACCCGTGCTCGGCGGGCACCTCGGCAGCCATGGTCGATGATGCCGGTTCCTGGCTGGGAAACTGTATGAACGCCGTGCCGGCAACCCGGAACGCATCACTCGCGGCAACGACATGCGACAGTTGCACCCGCTCCGCAAAGCGAGCGCGCAGTATCGGTGTGTCGTGGGTGGCGAGCGTGATTTGCCCCGCGCCCGCGGCCATCAGCGAGAGCGTCGCGACCAAATGCTCGACTTCATCGTCAAGCGTCAGTCCGACGACTGCACCCGGTACGATTCCCTGCCTTCTGAAGTACTCAAGGCCTGCCTGGACCTGTCGGAGTAAATCACCGTAGTTCAGCCTGACCGAGGCAGTAACGATGGCAGCATGCTGTGGCCTGCAATCCGCATGTTGCGACAGCCTTTCAAAGAAACCAGACGACAACAGCATTAACTCCTGTATAGAGCACTGCCCTCGGTTATTCGTTTTCCAACAGGCGGCATTTACAAACAGCTATATGGCTGCCAACTGCTTGAAGACTAACTGAAACATTGCATGCCTGCTTTACTGGGACGGACAGCCGGCGTTAAAAAAAATTGCGCTTCATTCCTGAATCCGCCGACGTAAAAAAGGGGCTTGCGCCCCTCTTTTACATCCTTTGCCATAACAAATCAGGGTTTCATGACGCCGCGAAAGTCCTCGATGCCGGGGTTGGACTTATTGACGCCGATGAGCGTGGGCTCGTTGAGCTTGATACCCTTGATGACCTTCTTGTCGCGCAGGTAGGTGGAAACAATCTCCCAGATTGGCGCGCCTTCTGCGTTTTCGCCGACCGGTGCCCAGCCGGCGACCTTGTAGGTCTTTTTGGCATCGACCGGCTTGCCATTGATCCGCATGTCGTTGATGCGTTTGCCGATGGTCTGGGCCGGGGTGACCGAATACTCGATGCCGCCCACGCGCACCATGTCGCCGCCCTGCTGGTAGTAGGGGTCGGCGTTGAACAGGTTGTCGCAGACGTCCTCCATGATGGTCTTGATGGTTTCACCGGTCATGTTGGTCAGCGAGGTCTGCGGATACGTGATCGCAGTCTGGTCCATCAGGCGCTCCATGGTGATGGTGTCGCCCGGCAACAGCGTGGTGCCCCAGCGGAATCCAGGCGAGAACGACGCATCGGCACCCTTGACTTCCATCAGCGCGTCGCAGATGAGCTGATCCCAGGTACCGTTGAAGTTGCCGCGGCGATAGAGGAAATCGTCGGAGACGGCGAGCTTCTCGTTGAGCTTGTCCTCATAGGGCGCGCGGTGCTTCTTGATCAGCGCCGTCATGCCCGGGTCGGCCGGCAGCAGGTTGGAGAACACCGGCAGCAGGCGGTACTTGTAGCTGGCGACGCGGTTGCCCTTGACCTCGAAATCCATCACGCCAAGGAACTTGCCGTTGGAACCGGCGTTGGTGACCAGCGTGATCCCCTTGGCGTTCTTGACCTGCACCGGTTGCGGCACGCCGTCATGGGTGTGGCCACCGAAGATGGCGTCGATGCCGGTGACGCGGCTGGCCATCTTGAGGTCGACGTCCATGCCGTTGTGCGAGAGCACGACCACGACCTTGGCACCCTTGGCGCGCGCATCGTCCACCCACTTCTGCATGCCGTCGTCGCGGATGCCGAAACTCCAGTCCGGCACCATCCAGCGCGGGTTGGCAATCGGGGTGTAGGGGAAAGCCTGGCCGATGACGGCGACTTTCACGCCATTCATTTCCTTCATTACGTAGGGCTTGAACACCTGGTCGCCGAAGTCGTTGGTGACGATGTTCTGTGCAACGAAGTCCACACCGGCTTTCTTGAAATCATTGTTGACGATTTCCATCACGCGATCGGCACCGTAGGTCGCTTCCCAATGCGGGGTCATGATGTTCACACCGAGCGCGATGCAGGTATCGACCATATCCTGGGCATCGGTCCACAACGCAGTGGCCGATCCTTGCCAGGTGTCGCCGCCGTCGAGCAACAGGGCGCCGGGACGCTGCGCGCGCATCTTGTCGACCAGGGTCTTCAGGTGGGCGAAGCCGCCGACCTTGCCATAAACCTTGGCAGCTTCAGGGAAATCAAGAAACGTGAACGCGTGAGCTTCGGCCGTGCCGGGCTTGATGCCGAATTTCTTCAGCAGGCTTTCGCCGACGATGTGCGGAACCTTGCCATAGGCGTCGCCGATGCCGATGTTGACGTTGGGTTCACGGAACCAGATCGGCAGCAGTTGCGCATGGCAGTCGGTCATGTGCAGGAAGGAAACGTTGCCATGACGCGGGACATCATAGAAATTGGCGGGGGCGGTGCCGGCAAGGGCCGACTTGCTATCCAGCGCCATGCCGGATGAAGCGGCAATAGCCAGCAACTGCAGAAACTCACGACGGTTCATGTGCATGGTGTTCTCCTCGGGTGGTGTTGTTTGAGTCGGTGCCGCATTTTTGTTTTTCAGGGCACTTCAAGTAAATAGTAGCTCCGGCTCATGATGACGGTTGGCACGGACTATCAATGCAAAGAAGCCCGGTTGCCCGGGCTTCTTCTTGCTGCAGTTTGCTTACTTGCGGAACACCGATGCCTTCATCGGCAGGCCGTTGGAAATTGCGGAATGGAAATATTCCAGATTGTTCAATTTGGTGGAGCCTGCCGGGGCTGAAATGGCACGTACGGACTTGTAGCAGCCGACATAGCGACCCTGCAGCGTGACCAGGCTGTCTCCGCCACGGAACACCGGCCAGTGAACGGCTTGGCCGATCGCGGGCGAGATGAGCTCCGAGCGGAGGCGGTTGCCGGCGTTCTGCACGTGGCAGCTGGAGCAGGCGAAGTTCAGTTGCCCGGCGCGACTGAAGAAGGACTTCTTGCCGTCCTCATAGGCCGCCAATGCTTTGGGACCTTCGACCTTGATGTTCATCAGCATGCCATCGGACAAAGTGCGCATATAGGCGGTGAGCAGGCCCATTGTCTTCGCGTCGTCAACCTTGTAAGCCTCTTCGCCGTTCGCGGTGCGGCAGGCGTTGATGGCATCGCTCAGGGTGACAACCTTGCCGGAGGCGTCGTCGAACATGGGGAAGTTGCCTGCGATCTGCTTGCCGCCGTTGGGCAGGCAGTCGGCGTAGGTCTTGCCGTTCTTGAACGGGGTTTCCCACAGCTTGCGGCCCTTGTCGATATCCGCCTCGAAAGGCGGGAATTCCATGATGGCGTCATACTGGGACTTGCTGTCCGCATCGAATGCCAGCGCGCCGTAGACGTAATCGTCGATCTTGATGTTGGGGTACTTCTCCGTATAGTACTTGGTGAGTTCCTGCCTGTCCGACTCGGGCGAGGCGTGTGCCGTGGCCGCACCCAGGGCGATGCCCAAGCCCGCCATCCCTGCCAGCAGATGTGTAATGATTTTTTGTTTCATGCCGTCCTCCAGAAACCTTATGAATAAAACACGAGCGGGGCCTGTCGCCCCGCTCGTGTACTGCTCAGCTTAGCCGATGGTGGCTTCGGCGGTGTTCTTGTCGCCGGTGTTGTCAACCCAGTTGACAACGACCTTGTCACCCGCCTTGGCGCCCTTGACCTTGAATCCCAGGTAGGGGTTCTTGGAGATGCCGCCGCTCATGCCGCCATTGAGCACGTTGGCACCATTGATGGTGGCGGTCACGGTTGTAATGTAGTGGGCGGGCACGAGCTGGCCGGTCTTGGCGTCTTTGCGCTGACCGGTTTCCATCGGGTGGTTCATCAGCACTTTGACATCGGCAACATCGCCAGCCATCGTGGCACGGATACGCATGGGTTCAGCCATTTGGCTTTCCTTTCCTAAAAATTGATCAGTTTCGAGAAATTCTCTGTGGCAAAAGCGTCAGGCGATTAACCGCCGCAGCCGCCGATGGTTACCTTGACTTCCTTGGCGGCCGTGTAGGTCTTGCCACCGGCCATGACCACCGCGCGGATCAGTGCGGTTGCACCCATCTTGATGCGGGTGGAGATGAAGCCCTCTGTCCCGCCCATCAGGTCGAACTGGGCCACCAGCGGGGTCACGTTCTTTTCGGCGATGATGGCGATCGAGGTGGTACCGGCGATGTTGCTGGTCACTTCCACCGGCACGACGGCGCCGTTTTCTGCGATGTCCGGTGCCTTGACCACGATATCCTTGGAGTCGGCCGGGGCACTGGCTCCCATGGCGCTCATGGCGTCGCCCACGCTCTTGGCTTCGAAGGCGCTGCGCGGTGCGACGGCCATGGCCAGGTTGGGCTTCAACAGTCCGGCGGCAACGGCAACGGCAACGGTGCCCGCACCAGCGGCGCCTTTCAGTACGTTTCTACGAAGTGCATTCATTGGCAAGTCTCCTTAGGTTCAACAATTACAACTGAATTTACAGACCGTAAATAAAATCGGTCACTTTATCGATTTCCTGCTCCGTCATCACCTGGTGCTTGCCGAACGGCGGCATGGTGGTGGAAGGATTGAAGGCCATCGCGTCCCAGATCTGGGCGCGCAGCTTGGCCTTGTCGGGGTAGCGGGCGCTCATGGCGATCAGGGGCGGGCCGTACGTGCCGGTGGATTCGGCATCAGACTGGGTCGGCATGCCGTGGCAGGCAAGGCAGTTGCCCTTGCTGCGGTCGAAGGCGAGTTGTTTGCCGGTCGGTTCCTTGGCAGCATCTGCAGCGAGCGCGCTGCCCGTCAGCGTGATGGCGCCCAGTGCGCAGGCAGTTATTAGCTGGTGCAACTTTCGCATAGTCATCCTCCTGTTTTTGACATCTTGATGAAAGCGCTCCCCGCACTGTCAAGCATCGCAGCGAGCGCTATCCACTAATGGATGAGCCGAAGCATAGTGGAATTAGTTTTTTCGATGCAAGGCCAGGCACGAACTTTTACGTCCAAAACGCAGGGTAAATTCCTACCAGCCGCGTAAATACTGGGTTTGCGCCCAAGGGGCTAATCCTTGCGCTGGGCCTTTTCAATCGCCTGCCACTCGCGTCGCCGCGCTTCGGCCGCCGACATTTCGTGAAAACTGCCATCGCCAGCCTTGATGCCGAGGGAGATTTGCTCGATGGCGGATATCAGATTGCCGCTCAATGCCGCCGCCTCGGCCTGGGCGCTGTGGCTGAGCAGGTGCTGGCCGAGTTGGTCATGCGTCTGGGCTGCCAATTGCCACAGACGGCGGTCGAGCGGGTACAGGTCCAGTTGCTTGTTGACCACTCCCAAGGCTTCGCTGCTGCGGCCTGCAGCAAGCAACGCGCTGATGTAGCCATATTGCATGGGCCGGTACCCGGGATACGCGTTGCTGCCTGCCTGGTAACGCTGCAGGGCGAGTGCCTGGTTGCCGGCAGCCAGTGCAGTGTTGGCGGACAGTTGCTGGATCATCGGATTAGCGCTGTTTGGACCGGACAGAATTTTCTGTACCTCAACCTCGGCTTCCTTGAACTGCCGCGCCCGCAGCAGCGCGGTGACCAAAGCATAGCGCGCAGCGGTCTCGTTGCTGTAGCGCTTGTCCTTCAGTGTGTTGCGTGCCGCAATGACCGCGTCGGCCGGGCTGTTTTCCTGTGCGCGCAGGCGAGCGCGCACCAACTGGAAGTCGAGGCTGTCCTGGACCTGATGATAGGGCGCCGATTCGCTGCGTGATTCCATGTCGGCGATACGGTCGCTGGTCAGCGGGTGGGTTCGCAAATAGGCGGGTGCGTTGCTGTCATAAAAACGGCTGGCGCGTTGAAGGCGATTGAAAAAGCTGCTCATTCCGCGCGGATCGTAGTCGGCGCGGGTCAGCATTTCATATCCCAGACGATCGGCTTCGCGCTCGAAATCACGGCTGTAATCCAGCTGGTTCTGCATCGAGTAGGCCTGGGTGGAGGCGATGGCAGCACCCGCTATGTTGGGATTGGAACGCGACGCCAGCAATGCCAGTGCCAGTGCGGCCATGGATGGCCAATAGGCCTGTTGCTGAGCGGCCACCTGGCGTGCGATGTGATCCTGGGTGACATGGGAGATTTCATGCGCAATCACGCTCGCGAGTTCGGATTCGTTTTGCGCGGCGAGCAGCAGGCCGGTGTGCACGCCGATGTTGCCGCCGGGCATGGCAAACGCGTTGATGGTGGGGTCGTCGACCACGAAAAAGATGAATTCACGCTGGTTGCGGGAACTGACCGAAACCAGCTTGTAGCCCAACTGGTTGAGATAGTTTTCAATTTCAGGGTCGTCCAGATAGCGCGGGTCGGCATAGACGTCACGCATGATGGCGCGTCCCAATGCCTCTTCCTGCTGATCGGAAAAATACTGGCGTGACACTTCGCCGAGGTCGGGCAGGTCGGCGGCCAATACCGGCTGGATAGCCAGGGAGAATGCAAGCAGGGTGCGCAACATCAGCGGCAGGTAAGGATGGGGGCGAATGACAGCAATTCGTTTACGATGCGGAAATTGTCGGCAAGGTTCCTGAGCATGAGCGAATTCACCCATTTTGACGAAAACGGCCGCGCGGTCATGGTCGACGTGGCGGGCAAGGATGACACCCGGCGTGTCGCCGTGGCAAGCGGACGCATCACTATGTTACCCGATACGCTGCAGCGGATTCTGCAAGGCCAGGCGGCCAAGGGCGATGTGCTCGGCATCGCGCGGATCGCAGCCATCCAGGCGACAAAACGCACAGCCGAACTGATTCCGCTGTGCCACCCGATCGCGCTGACCCGGGTCGGCGTCGAGTTCAGCACCGATCAAGCCGAATCCGCCGTTACCTGCACAGTGACGGCCGAGACCGTCGGTAAGACCGGAGTGGAAATGGAAGCGCTGA
>Ga0105106_10001882_pt1 | contig 14977 bp, 12 predicted proteins | sample PPLLaktember2015_5_FD_79109 | JGI IMG/M metagenome (GOLD analysis project Ga0105106, IMG submission 79109) | Freshwater sediment microbial communities from Prairie Pothole Lake near Jamestown, North Dakota, USA - PPLs Lake P8 Core (1) Depth... | ecosystem: Environmental > Aquatic > Freshwater >...
CCTGGCGGCCTGCGGCGTCCCCGTGGCCGTCGCCGAACAGCTCATGGAGAAGAGGATCGGCGAGGTCGAGCGCCGGCTGTTGCCGGTCAATCACGAGCGGGCCGTCGATGCCGCGAGGGCCCTGAGCTTTCCGATGATGTGCATCCACACGCCCGCCGATAACTGCGTCACAAGCTACCTCACGCGCCTATTCGGAGAGAAGGAACCGCGGACCCTCGGCGACCTCGTCGGGCTCCTGAAGGAGATCCCGGAATATCGGAGGGCCGCCCGGCGCAACGCCCCCCCCAGGATCGTCAACGGCTCCGAGGGCGGGAAGTGCGGCCGCATCTTCGTGGACATGACGGGTGGGACGGAGGGATCCAAGGACATCTACGACAGGTTCGCGACGGCCGGGGTCAGTACGCTCGTCGGAATGCACCTCGGGGAGGAATCCCTTGAAAAGGCCCGGAAGGCCAACTTGAACGTCGTCATCGCCGGGCACGTCTCGAGCGATACGCTGGGGCTGAATCTCCTGTTCGACGAGATCGAGAAGGACGGAGCACTGGACTGCGTGCCGGCGTCGGGGTTCGAGAGGATCCGCCGGACCTCCGGCTGACGAGCCGCCTCAGAAGTGTGCGTGGGTGCTTCGGGTCGCGATCCAAGTCGCGAAGGCCCGGGCATCGGCGACATCGTGTTCGTCGGGATGCGTGCTCGCCGTCGCCGCCATGTCCGTCCAGGCTTCGTGCTCCGGGGACGTGCTCAGGACTTCGCGGGCCTGGATCGAGACCTTGCCCCGGCAGGAAAACGTCCCCAAAAGTTTGGCCTTGGAAACGAGAATGGACGCGTATTCGAGGGCTTCCCGGGAGAGCTTAATTCCCGAGAGCGAGCCGTGGGTGGAGAAGAGGGCGACCTTCTTGCCGGCCGGAACGCTTTTCAGGAATTCCCCGACCTTGTATGGAACACTGTGGGATTGTACGGGGAAGCCGATAAAAACGAGCGCGTAGGGGGCGAGGTCCGTGACTTTATCCATCGGCAGGAGATCGGGGTGCCCGTCGAGCGCACCATGGATGGCTTCCGCGATCCTTCGCGTGTTCCCGGTCCAGCTGAAATAGGTGACGAGCACTTTGGCCATGTCATGTGTCCTTTCTCGGAAGGCCTATTGTTCCATAAAACCGTCCCTGATTCTAGGGACCCGCGGGGAGTTCGACGGTGACCGCCGTTCCCTTCCCGGGTTCGCTCTCCACCCGGATGGTGCCGCCGTGATCTTCGACGATCTTTCGGGTGATGGGGAGGCCGAGGCCGGTCCCCGCATCTTTGGTCGAGAAGTAGGGCTCGAAGATCTTATCGAGGACGGCGCCCGTCATCCCGGCCCCCGTATCGCGGACGGTGATCCTCCAGGACGGCCCCGACCGCCGGACGGCGACGGCGATCTCTCCCTTGTCTCGGATGGCCTCGATGGCGTTGGCTACGATGTTCCGGAACGCGGTCCGGAGCTTGGCTTCGTCGCCAAGGCAGGCCGCCGCGCCGCCCTCATAGGATTCCTTGAAACGGATCCTCGCGGAGAGGAGCTTGCGGTAGGGATCGACGGTCTCCTCGACGATACGTCGGACATCGCAGGCGTCCCTCCGGATGGACGTGTCCCGGGCGATCTCCATGAACTCCTGCGCGACGCGCCGGAGGTGCTCCACCTCGCCGATGATGTAGAACATGGATTCCCGGAGAGTCTTCTCGAAATCGCCGTCGCGGTCCTCGTAGACCCGGAGGACGTGCTCGGCCGACAGCTGGATCGGGGTGAGCGGGTTCTTGATCTCGTGGGCGACCTTGCGGGCCATCTCCGCCCAGGCGACCTTCTTGCCCATCTCGGCGAGCTCCTGCCGATGAGCCCGGAGGCTCCCCACCATGGCGTTGAACCCTTCGACCAGGGTCCTCATCTCGTCCCGGGATGGGTGCTCGATCGCGACGTCGAGGTTCCCGAGACTAACCTCGCGCGTGCCGGCTAGGAGCTTCCGGACCGGGACGACGATCATGGCCCGGATGCCCCGGGCGAACACGAAGACGAGTCCGGCGAAGAAGAGCGACAGGAAGAACAGAAATTCCACGAGCTCGCCGGTGGCACGGGCCGCCTCCTCTTTCTCGAAGGGGAAGGGCATGGAGACGAGGAACGTGCTGCCGCGGAACTCGTATGGGACGGTGAGCGTCTGGAAGGAATAGCCCCCGATTTTCTTCCTTTGGGTCGTGAACGGGGCTTTTTCGACCGCCAACCGATGGTAGATCGCGCCGTCCGCCAGGTCGGGCAAAAGCCCCGCGTCGAAGAACTCGCGCCGGCTCGACGACAGTAGCTTGGCGTTCCGGTAAAGGTTGACGTCGTTGGACAGGGTCGCCGCGACCCAAAGGACCATGTCCTCGGGGGGGGACGGCAGGCCCGGCCGGCTCCCGTCCTGAAGGAAAATGAAGTCTTCCATGATGCTCCGGGCGAAGCCGGCGTGCAGGGCTGCTTCCTCGACGAAGCGTCCAGTGAAGATGCGGTCGAAAAGCCCCCGGGTGAAGATTGTGAATAGGAGCAGGGGCACCAGGGCGATCGCGAAAAAGGACGCGTAGACCCGGTTCGAGAACGAGCGGAGGACGTTGCGGAATGACAGCCGCCGGGATGCGAGGGCGGCCGGAAGGACGAGGGCCAGGACGAGAAGGATCTCGAAGGCCAGGAGCTTCAGGAAATCGACGGCCCGGGCGCGAAGCCCCTTCTCGCGTGTGTACAGGGAATAGAGCTTGCCCTCGTGGCGGAAATAAAAGGAGCGGTACGACCGGTTTCCGTCCCTGAACGAGGCCCAGAACGCGGCGCCGGGAGCGCCGAGGCGGGCTAGAACGGCGGCCGGGATCCCCGAAGAGATCTTCCCCGGGTTCGTCAAAAGACGGCCGTCGGTGCCATAGATGGCGAATCCGAAGTCCACGGCGTTCAAGGACGGGATGGAGCCGGACCGGAGCAGTTCGAAATAGGGATTGGCCGAATAGAGGAAGGGGAGCATTTCTGGGTCCAGGGACAGGAAGAGAAGCGTCCGTCCGAGCGGCGTGTCCCCCTCGAACCAGTCCCTATAGGCGACGAGGAAGTCCCTCGGCCTGCCGAGCGAGACCGCGCTCCGGCGCGTCACCGACCAGGACCGGCTCGGCGGCAGGGAAAGCTCGCGGCCGTAAACACGGGGAATGTTCAGGGAGAATCGGGAAAGGGTGTTGCCCTCGGCGTCGAGGATCTCCAAACCCGAATACCAGTTGAAGCGGGCCGGGAGCGTCCTGTCCCAGATCCCGTGGGCGAAATCGGGAGATCCGGGCTCCTTGAGGAATGAGGAGATGGCGGCTCCGCGTTTTTCGATCTCCGGGATGGATTCTCGGACGAGGAGATTCCCCCATTCTACCTGGGAGGTCACGACGTTCCTGAGAAAATGCTGGATCAGCGAGCGGGTCCTCATCGCCGAGGCGCTGTCGGCCGCCTGGCCGAGGAACAGAGTCCCGAGAACGAAACCTGCGGCGACGAACTCCCTGCGTCGGGCTTTTTTCGGAGCATGGGCCAGGAGCAGTCCAAAGGCCAGGAGACCCGCCTGGACGGCCGCGAGGAATAGGTCCGGACTCCCGCCTGTGAGGTATAAGTTCGCGATGACAGCCGGACCCGTGAGGGCGAGGGATACGCCCGGCCCGGGCGAACGGATGGCGGCGGTCCTCAAGGCAAGATATACGGCGACCAGGACGGCGGCCAAGAAGAAAAGAACGCTCAAGTGGAGGAGGAGGAACTCCGGCCGCGCCGAGAACCGGAGGAGGGGGACATTGGCGTTGAAGACGAGCTTTTCCACAGCGCTCCGGTACAGGTCGAGAAGGAGAAGTGAGACGCCCAGGGCGATCCCCTGCGAGAGGAGGCGGACGACGGGAGAGGCGGACCGGCGATCCGCCTCGAGCGGGGGTCGGGCCAGGATCGTGAGGCACCCGACGACGAGAGCGATCGCCGCGGACGTCAGAAAGATGTCGGCGGGAGAGCGGGTCAGCCCCCCGACGGAAAAAAAACCGGCCCCGGCCGGCGAGAACACGGTTAGGGATTGCACGCGCCCGAGCCGGCTCAGCGGGAAGAATAGGGCCCGGAGGCCGGCCGCGAGCAGGATCACGGACAGGACCGCGCCGAAGTTACGTTTGCCGAAGAAGCGGGGTGAGGCAAGGAGGCTGAAGAGCAGGATGAGCAGGGAGACGAAGAGCAGTGTGTAGAACCCGAGGAGCATATCCTCGCGGAAAGTCGTCAGCCTTTCGGTCAGGGACGGAGAACTCAGGGTGACCGTAGCCAGGATCCTCGCGTCGGGCCCCCGGAGGGGGAAATAGAGCGTCTGGATCTCGTTGGCCCGGCGAGGCTCGCCCGCGAACTCGTCCTCGTGCTTGGAAAATATCCGTTCGAACCCCGAGACGTCCTCGCGGAAGCTCCAATAGTCGACCGCGCACCTCCGCATGAGGCCGGGCTTCAGGAAATGGGATTGCCTGACGTAGGACGACTGGAACTGAGGAATGAACGCCAGAAGCCTGAAGAGGGCGATGTAGCCCCCCCCGGGCACGGCTTCGACCGAGGCAAGATAGACGGAAGCCTTATCGCGGACGAGGAAAGGCGCTCCCGCGGCGGAGAATGCCGTCAGGTCTCCCGAACGGGCATGATCTCCCACGTCGATGACGTTTCCGAGCCATACGGCGAGCCGGCTGTCCGGGCCGTAGAAGGCAGCTCCCTCGCGGTCGCCCTCCATCTCCAGGGCCGAAAGGCGCTCGAAAAGAAGCGGCGGGTCCCCGGGAGCGGCCTCCCGGAGCCTCCCGAGGAGTTTGGCATGGGCGGCGAGGACCGCGGCGAACTCCGTCCGGACGTCACGGGCGCGGCGCTTCAGACGATCGAGGCTTTTTCGATCGTAATCCGGCCGGATGAGCGAGGGACAAACGAGTGACGATATGAGACAGACAAGAGCCAGGCCGATCCCCGCGAAAAAAGCCGTACGGAAGCCCTTCCTCACAGGCGCTCCGCCTTGATCTCGATGATCTCCCATCCGGTCCCGGGCGAAGAGCGGCCGACCGCCGGGGCGCCGGGACTCGGTTGGACCTGGAAAAAGATCCTGAACAAATAGGGGTTGTCATTCCGGACGTTCCGGAAGGACCAGCGGGCTTTGAAAATGAAACCCGGCTTTCCGGGGACGAGCGCGAGCTCCTTATCGGAGACGAACTCGAACGTCCGGTGGACCGCGAAGATGCGCTCGAACAGGAAATATCCCTGTTCGCGCGATAGACGGTCGGAAAAGGAAATGGGGTCGGGGAGGGAAACGTGGAGCCCGGCCGTGGGGGAAAAGAGCGAGGCGAGGGCCCGGGCGTCGTTTGCGGCGCAGGCCCGCCCGATATCGAAGGTTACGGACGGAACAAACGCCAGCAGGGACGAGATCAGTAAAGCTCTGAAGGAAAACACCGAGAAAATAGTATCACAGGCATTTCGGAGCAGGCAAGCACCGCGCTTCCCGGAAGGGAGGAAGTCGCGGCGCTTCCGTCGGGGGCGCCCCGGGTCAAGGGGCTCTTTTCTCAGCCCTTCTTTTCGGTCGTCTCTTCCTCAAGCTTCCGTGTCCTCTGGGCGTCCTTGATGCTGGAGATCCCGGCGATCAGCGCGATCAGCCCGCCGAAGAACAGGATGGGGGGGATGAAACCGAACACGAGCTGGTAGAATTCGCGCCACCAGACGAAGCTGATGAGGACGATGCCGGCGGCCATAGCGATGAGCCCACCGAGGACGGCGATAAACTTACCCATGGGCAAACCTCCCTGACATTCGTGATGCGACCGGGATTATAACAAATAGAAAAAGCCGACGCAAGCCGAGATGGACCGTGTGGCCGGAGTGAGGTAGAGCGACCCGCGAGGACGTCGCGAGAGGAGGCCCGGATCCCCGCGGTGAGAACGGCCCCGTTTGGCGGAGTCGTCCTCTATATCATAGGGACGCCGCCGGCCGCCGAGGGAGAGCCCCTGTTCTAGATCGGAAGGATCCGGGGAGATCTAAAGTCATCTTTGGAAGACGACCCGCCCTCCGAGGATGGTGACCAAAGCCTCGGTGGTCAGGATCTCCCGGGGAGCGATCGTGAACAAGTCCCTGGAAAGGACCACCATGTCGGCGAGCTTCCCCGGCTCCAGCGTCCCTTTGACGGTCTCCTCGAACGAGGCATAGGCCGCGGCCTTCGTGAAGAGCCCGATCGCCTCGGCCATGGTCAGCTTCTGCCCGGGAAACCAGCCGCCTTCGGGAAAATCGCCCTCGATGTTCGTCCGGGTGACGGCCGAATACAGTCCCCGCATCGGATCGAGCGGCTCGACCGGCCAATCGGACCCGAAGGCCAGTCGGGTCCCTTTGTCGAGGAGGGATCGCCAGGCGTAGGCGCCGCGGGAACGCTCGTTCCCGATGCGCGCCTCGCAGAAGCGCATGTCGGTCGTGCAATGCGTCGGCTGCATGGAGGCGATGACTCCCAGGGCCGCGAAGCGCGCGAGGTCGTCGCGATCCACAACCTGGGCGTGCTCGATCCTGTGCCGCAGGCCTTTTCTCCCGTATTTTCGCTGGGCTTTTTCGACAGCATTGAGCACCCAGTTGACGCCTTTGTCGCCGATGGCATGCGTGCCGGTCTGAAAGCCGTTCGCGTGGGCCTCGGCTATGAGGGCGTCGAATTCGGCTTCGGACATCTGGGGGAGCCCGATCTTCCCGGGCTCATCGGCGAACGGTGCGAACATCAGCGCCGTCCCGGAGCCCAGTGTCCCGTCGATGAACGCTTTCAGGAAGCCGACGCGGAGCATATCGTCGCCCTGTCCCTGCCGGACGCCCTCTCGGAGGCAATCCTTTATCGATTCCGCGGGCAGCCAGGCGTAGACCCGCAGGGTCAGCTGACCCGCGGCGGCGAGCTTACGGTAGATCGCCGTTTCGGCGAAGCTCGAATCGGTATGAACCCCTGTCAGTCCGAGCCCGGCGGCGTGCTCGAGGGCCCGGACGATATCCTGTTCGGGAGTGGACGCGATCTCCGGGCCCGGGATCCGGACCAGGCCGGCCGCGGCCTCGGTGAGGATCCCGGTCGGCTCGCCGGTTTTCGGGTCCCTGAGGATCTCGCCTCCGAACGGGTCGGCGGTCTCCTTAGTGATGCCGGCTCGTTCGAGGGCCAGACTGTTCACCCAGAGGCTGTGGCCGTCGACGCGCTCGATAACGACCGGGTTCGACGGAGAGACCTTGTCAAGGTCCTGCCTGGTCGGCCAGGCCCCCCCGGGGAAGAGCGTGTGATCGTAGGCGCTGCCCGAGACAAGCGCCCCGGTCGGGAGTTCCCTGATCTTCGCCGCGATCATCTCCTGAACCTTGGCGATCGAAGAAACGCCACGGAAGCTCAGCCCGATGAGAGACCTCCCGCCGGATGCGAAGTGGGTATGGGCGTCGATCAGGCCGGGGATGACGAGCTTCCCTCGGACATCGATGACCTTGGTGGCGGGACCGATGAACCGTTCGATCTCCCGGTCCGTGCCGACGGCGACGATCCTGCCGCCGGTCACGGCGACGGCTTCGGCCCAGGGCGCGGTGTCGTTCGCGGTGAAAATCTTGCCGCGGGTGACGGCCAGGTCGGCCTTCCGAACGGGCGCGGCGAATGTCCGGAGGCTTCCCAGGAAAAGCAGGGTCGCCAGAGTGATGGTCGTTCTTTTGCTCATGATGCCCCTTATCTTAACAAAAGGCCGCCGACAAAAAAAGCCGGGCCGTAGGCCGCCGCCCTTGCTATAATCGCGATAATCGGCAAGAATGGATTGGATTCTCAGGAAGGAACAGGGACATGTCGAAAGAGAAACTCCTTTTGATCCCGGGGCCGACCCCCGTCCGCAAGCGTATCCTCGATGCGTTGGCTGCGCCGACCGTCGCCCATACGGGCCCGGAGATGCAGGCGGACCTCGGGGAGGCCTGTGCGGACCTCAAGCGGATCGTCTTCTGCGAAACGGGCGAGGCCTTCATAATCGCGGGCGCGGGCACGCTTTCCATGGAGATGGCCGTTCTGAATACAGTCTCCCCGAACGGACGGGCGCTTGTCCTCTCCCAGGGATATTTCGGCGCCCGGATGGCCGAGATACTCCGGGCCTTCGGACTGCCCCACGATGTCGTGGAGGCCGAGTGGGGGAGGGCGGTCCTCCCCGGCGAGCTCGAAGCCCGGCTCGCGGCGGACCCGTACGACACGGTCATATGCACTCATGTGGATACGGCTACCGGCGCCTGCGCTCCCGTCGAGGAATACGCCGGGGCGTCGAAGGCTCATGGGGCGCTCTTTATCGTCGACGGGGTCTGCGCCACGGGAGGCATCGCTGAGCGGATGGACGACTGGACGATCGACGTCGTCCTCACGGCGGCCCAGAAGTGTATCGGCGTTCCTCCCGGCCTGGCCCTCAGCGTCTTTTCGGAGAGGGCCATGTCCAGGCGCCGGGCGTTCTCCTCGATCCCCGCCTATTATTCGGATGTTCTACGCTGGCTTCCCGTCATGAGGGACCCGGCGAAGTATTTCTCGACGCCCTGCGTCAACGAGATCCGCGCTTTCCGCGAGGGGACGCGCATCATCCTGGAGGAAGGCCTCGAGGCAAGGTTCCGCCGTCACGAGCTCCAGGCCCGGGCCCTCCGGGCCGGCCTCGGCTCCCTCGGATTCACGTTCTTCACCGCCCCGCCCTTCATGGCCTCGACCCTTTCTGTGGTCGCCTATCCGGACGGGGTGGACGACAAGGCTTTCAGGGCGGCCCTCGACGTGCGGGGAGTCGTCGTGGCGGGCGGATTGGCGGAGACCGCCGGGAAAGTTTTCCGCATGGGCCACATGGGAAACCTGACCGCGGAAGATATCCTCTTCGCGGTCGAAGCGGTCGAAGGGGCCCTCGGCTCCCTGGGCGCGCCCTTCGCCGCGGGAGCGGCCATCCGCGCCGCAGCCGGCGTCCTCGATTCCGGAACGGGAGAAATACGGCCATGACCGGGAAGAGCCCTGTCTTTTTCGTTCCGGCCGACGGGAAGGAAGCCGCGGACGCGCTGTCGGCCAAGATCCGAAAGGCCTATCTCGCCATCGGCTTCAACGACATGCTCGCCGAGGACGATTACGTGGCCATGAAGATCCACTTCGGCGAAAAACACAATACGGGATTCATCAAGCCGTACTGGCTCCGCGGGCTCGTCGCCGAGGTCCGGAAACGGACGTCGAGGGCGTTCCTCACGGACTCGAACACGCTGTACGTCGGCGAGCGCTCGAACTCCGTCGACCACATCCGGCTGGCCTGGAGCCATGGGTTCACGCCCGACATCGTCGAGGTCCCGGTGATCATCGCCGACGGGCTCATCGGGCGCGACGACCGGAATATTGCGGCCGGCCGGTCCCGTGTCCGGGCGGCGAAGATCGCCGGGGCCATCCTCGACGCGGACGCCCTTCTTTGCCTGACCCACGTCACGGGGCACGTCCAGACGGGGATCGGCGGGTCCGTCAAGAACATGGGTATGGGCTGTGCCTCGCGGGCGGGGAAGCTTGACCAGCACTCCGTGGTCCATCCGCGGGTCTCGGCCAAGGCCTGCCGCAACTGCGGCATCTGCTTCGACCATTGCCCGGAAGCCGCCATCCTCCAGGCCGAGGGGCACGTCGTTATCGACGGCGAGAAGTGCGTCGGCTGCGGGGAGTGCCTGGTCGTCTGCAAGCCGGGGGCGATCCGGTGGAAATGGGACGAAGATTCCCCCCGAATCCAGGAGAAGCTCGCCGAATACGCCCTGGCCGTCCAGGACCGGTTCAAGGGCAAGGTCGGATTCGTCAACGTCCTGATCCAGGTGACCAAGGATTGCGACTGCATGGCGAAGAGCCAGCGGCCCATCGTCGGGGACATCGGGATCGTCGCCTCCGCGGACGTCGTGGCGGCGGACAAGGCCTCGGCCGATCTCATCCTGGCCCGGGCGGGCGAGGATGTCTTCCGCAAGGGGTACGACCTCGACTGGGCGGTCCAGTTCCGCCACGGCGAGAAGATCGGCCTCGGGTTCATAGACTACGAGCTGACGGTGCTCGATTGACCCTTCGCCCCGGCCTTCCTGCCGGGGGGGGGGGCGCCGGTTTGACTTTTCCCGGATTCCCGCCTATAGTGGATTCCTTGTCCTGACGGGTTTCCGACCCGCATGGAACGTTCTCAACACCGGGTGATCCAAATGAAGATAGGCATAGTCGGTTTACCCCTCTCGGGGAAGACGGAGCTCTTCAAGGCCCTTACCGGAGCCGAAAAAGGCCCCGGCGCGCCCTCTCCGGCGAGGAACGGCCAGGAGCGCCGGGCTGTGGTCAAGGTCCCCGACGAGCGGCTGGAGCGCCTGTCCTCGCTCTTCTGTCCCATGAAGACGACCCCGGCGGTCGTCGAGTATCTCGATTTCGCCGGTCTTCAGGTCTCCGGGGAGGGCCGCCAGGGATTCAGCAACCAGTTCCTGGGGACCGCCCGCGCGGCCGACGCCCTGATCGTCGTCGTCCGAGCGTTCACGGATGAGCGCGTCCCGCATCCACTCAAGTCCATCGACCCCGTCCGCGACCTCAAGGCCGTGGAAACGGAGTTCATTATCAGCGACCTGGCCATCGTCGAAAGCCGCATGGATCGGCTCGCCAAGCAGGCGAAATCGCAGAAGAACGAACGGGATGTCCGGGAGCTCCGCCTCCTCGAGCGGTGCCTGGCGTTCCTTGAAGAGGAGAAGCCCCTCCGCGAATTCGCCTTCGAGCGGGAGGACGAGCTCCTCGTCCGGGGCTTCCGCTTCCTGACCCAGAAGCCTCTCATCGTCGCGGTCAATATCGACGAGGGCGCGATCTCCGGAGAAGCCGAAATCCGGGACCTTTTCGCCGGCCGGGCGAGCGGCGCGGGGACTGAGGTCCTCTGCCTTTCGGCCCGGATCGAGCACGAGATCCAACAGCTCTCCGGCGAGGAAGCGAGCCAGTTCCTGAAGGATTTCGGGCTCTCCCATTCGGCCAGGGCCAGGCTGATCGCGACATCCTACCGGCTCCTGGGGCTCATCTCGTTCTTCACCGTCGGCGAGGACGAGGTCAGGGCCTGGGCCGTCCCGGCCGCGACCCGCGCCGTTCAGGCGGCGGGGGCCATCCATTCGGACATCGAGCGCGGCTTCATCCGGGCCGAGGTCGTGAGCTACGACGATTTCATCCTTCGGGAGTCGCTCGTCAAGTGCAAGTCCGAAGGGACGGTCCGGCTCGAAGGGAAGGATTACCCCGTTTCGGACGGGGACATCGTCAACTTCAGGTTCGCCGTCTGAGACCTCATTCGCCCCGGCGGGCGAAGAGAAAATAATCGTAGACGGTTTTGCCGATCAGGGCTATGGCCTGTTCCGCGCGATCGGGATCGGTCCCCCGGCTGAGGACGCTGAGGGCCACGTGGCCCGCGTCGCCGGGCAGCACGATAATCCCGCAATCGTTGACGGTCCCTCCGATGGTCCCCGTCTTATGGGCGACGACCGTTTCCCGCGGGAGAAGCCCGCGGATGCGGTTCTCGCCGGTCTGACAGCCGGCCATGACCTTGAAGATGTGGTCGCAGGACTCCGGGTCGAGGATCTCTTTTCGAAAGATCTTTTCGAGAAGAGTGTTGACGGCTAGGGGAGTGGCGTGGTCCGCCGGGTTGTTCGCAAAATCGGCGCGGGCCTTGGCGAGCGCGCCGGGGTTCTCGAGGGCCATCCGGTCATAGACGCGGGCGAACTCGTCCTTCGGCATCGACAGGTATTTCCGGGAGTCCCCGACATAATAATCGAGGAGCAGTTCGCGAATGGTCCTGCCGACCAGGATGCCGTCGATCCCCAATGAGCGCATCCGGGCGTTGACGCGGTCGATGCCGACCCTGGTCAGGAGGAGGTCGGTGGCGGTATTGTCGCTCAGCCACATCATTAAATTGATGAGGTTCTCCACGGAGACTCTGATGCCCGGGGCCCTGAGGTCGGAGAGCAGGCTCCCGTCGTAGAACTGGTCCGAGGGCTTGAGGCTCCACTCGTCGGAAAGGCTGAAGCGGCAGTCCTTGATTTCGGCCATGACCTCGGTCAGGATGGGGAGCTTGACCACGCGGGCCAGCGGGAGGGAGGTATCGCCGTTGACCGAGAATTTTTCGCCGGATTCCAGGTGCTTGACCGCCACGCCGATCGTTCCCTTCGAGCCGTTGACGATCGACTCAACGACCCCTTGGACGCGGTCGATGCCGGCCGGTTTTTCGACGGCAGGAAGGACGAGAGCGAGCGTTCCGATCAGGACGGGGAACATCGCGCGAGCGATCCGCCATTTCCATGGGGTCATGATTGCCTCCTCGACGCGGGATTGCCCATCAGTGTAAGACCTTGGTCCGCGATTGGCAACCGGATTCATGCATGGGGCGGCAACGGAGCCGGATGCCGTCCGACGCGGCGCCGCGCCCTGAAGGCTCCTCTCAGCTCCCGGCGAGCTCTTCGGCGAGCTTGTGGTACTACTCGTGGACGCCCGCTTGGCGCACCGTGCCCGTGCGGGCGATGGCATCGACCTCCCGTTTCACCACGTCCAGGACCTTAAGGATGATCCTGTGCTCGTTCACCAGTTCTTCGGTCGGGGTCATGGAACCTTCCTCGATCGGAATCGCCGACATATCGATTGTAGCGACCTCACCGGGCTTTGTGACGGATGCCGCGCGTAACCCCTATTTAAGCCGGCGAATATCGGGAATGAAGAACCAGACGAGCAGGGCGTAGCTAAGGGTAATGGAAGATCCGATGAGGACTGCGGCCGGCTCGCTGACGCGCTCGGCGACTGCGCCGATCCAGAGGGCGCCGAGGGGAAAGACCCCGAAGAAAACCATGCTATAGATGCCCATGACGCGGCCTCGGAGCCCTTCGGGGACCTGGGTCTGGACGAGGGAATTACATAGGTTGAAGATGAAGATCTGGGCGATGCCGACGCCGAAGAGGGTCACGAGGGACAAGGGAAGCCAATGGATGAGCGAAAAGACGATGAGCAGGCCTGGAAAGGCGAAGGTCCCGAGCGTTAGGAGCCGTCCCCGGAATTCGAAGCGGCCGAGCGACGCGATGAGAAGGGCGCCGAGCAGGGCCCCGGCGCCCCGCGCCGACTGGAGGAGCCCGTTGGTCGTGGCGTTCCCGCCGAGGATCCGGACCGCCCAAGCCGGGACGAGGGTAGCGAAGGCGAGGCCGAACGTGGTGACTACGCCGATAGTAGCGATGAGGGCCCGGATCGTCGCGTGCGTGAGCACGAAACGAACCCCTTCGCGGAGGTCCCTGGCGACGGACGCGACGCGGTCCCTGGGGACGAACGGCTTGAGGCGCATCGAGGTCAGGGCGGCGATAACGGCGATGAAAGACAGGCCGTTGATGACGAAGCACCAGGCAGGCCCGAACAGGGCGTAGGTCACGCCCGCGACGGCGGGGCCGACCGCCGTCGCCGTGTTGAACATGGCGCCGTTCAGGGCGATGGCGTTCGTCAGATCCGCCGGCTCGACCATCTCCAGGACGAACGCCTGGCGGGCGGGGGCGTCGAAGGCGTTGGCGATTCCCATCCCGAACGCCAGGATGAGGATGTGCCACGGACGGACGGCTCCAAGGAAAGCCAGGGCGGCCAGGGTGAAGGCGAGGATCATCATGATCGTCTGGGTAATGACGAGAAGCCGGCGGCGGGGGACCCGGTCGGCGACAACGCCGGCGTAGAGCATGAAGAACCAGGTCGGGACTCCGTTAGCGAAGCCCAGGAGCCCTAACTGGACCGGGGACCCCGTGAGCTGGTAGATGAGGAACCCTTGGGCCGTGATTTGCATCCACGACCCGAAGAGCGAGGTCATCTGGCCCCAGAACCAAAGCTTGTAATTCCTGTAGCGGAGGGCGGCGAACGTCTGCTTCCAGCTCATCCGGCGGCTCAGGCCGATCAGCCTCTCGGCCAGGGAGAGATTTGGCTCAGGGGAGGACGATTCCATCTTCCTTATTCATTCGGGCGCGAGCGCCGAATACGCTACATCCCATGCCCCGTGTCGCGATGGCACGAGGTGTACCTTAGGCTCTTCCGGTCCCGGTTCCGTAAGATCGGGTCCGCCATTTCGGCATGACAGCGCACGCAGTTCTCCTGGAGGTTCAGGAACCCGCACTTGGACATTTAGTCTCTTTGGACCGCTTCAATATATAAAAAAGCCGGGCCGAAATCCAGGGGGCTTTCGGCCCGGGGTCCGGCTAGAGGATCTCTTCATCCTCGGACCGCCAGGCCGGGTCCACGATACAGAGGAACGCTAGGTCGGCCCTCCCCGGGTTCTCAATGAACTGGACTGAGCCGGGGGGGATATAGACGGCTTGCCCGGGACGGACCTTTTCGGCCTCGTCCCCGACGTGCATGATGCCGCGCCCGGCCAGGATGTAATAGACTTCCGCGGTCGCGAGACGGTGGGGCAGGGTCGCCTTTCGGGCTTTAACGACGGCGTGCGCCAGGCTGGAACGGACGGCGATCCGGTCTTTGCCCGGATGGAGGAGCTCGCGCAGGATGGCCTTGTCCCCGGAGATGAAGCGGCGGCTTTTTCCGAGCTTCCGGATCAGCATGTGGGTGTTCGAATCGGGGAGGTGGGACTTGAACCCACGGCCCCAGCGTCCCGAACGCTGTGCGCTACCAGACTGCGCTACTCCCCGATGGAAGGGCGTATTATAAACGAGTCCGTTGCGTCTGTCCAGCGAAACGATTCGCGGAGCCCTTCCTTCCTTTCCGGCCTTTCCTGAGCTATCATAGAGGGCCGAACATCAAAGACCATGGAGGACCGATGAGATTTAGAAAAAGCCGAACGATCGGGCTCGTCCTCGGGCTGGTCCTCATCGTCGCCGGCGCGGCCGCCCATGTCAGCCAAGGCGACGATGAGGGCATGTGGATGCCCCACCAGATGAAGGACCTCGACCTCAGGGCCAAAGGGCTCGGGATGGACCCGGCCGATCTCTATAAAACGGACGGCACCGGCCTGA
>Ga0105106_10001883_pt1 | contig 14971 bp, 12 predicted proteins | sample PPLLaktember2015_5_FD_79109 | JGI IMG/M metagenome (GOLD analysis project Ga0105106, IMG submission 79109) | Freshwater sediment microbial communities from Prairie Pothole Lake near Jamestown, North Dakota, USA - PPLs Lake P8 Core (1) Depth... | ecosystem: Environmental > Aquatic > Freshwater >...
AGACTTCCTTTTCGCAGACCCCCAGGGCCTGGGAGAGCTCCCGGGCCGTCAGCGGATTGTCCTCCAGGAGATCGGCTATCCGTTTGCGGATCGTCTCCATTCCATTCTCCCTTCAAGGACCGTCCATATGTGCAGGCATGGGAGCACCCCACCGCACAGATCCGTGGTCAGCTTCGAGCCAAATCCGGGACCTGATCCCTGGCTCTTCCGGTCTGCCTTTCGGATTACAAAATAGTCTCTGTACGGCCGAATGGAAACAAGTCATGAGGAGGGTGATGATTCAGGGGGGGGATTCTGCAACTGGAACCCATTCCATCTGAATCGTTCAGGAAATCAAGGCGCGCTTCAACTCTCGAAGCATATCGGTGAACCGGTACGGCTTGGTGATGAATCCCGAAGCGCCGGATTCGATCATCTCCTTTCTTCGTTCCCTTTCCAGATAGCCTGTCGCCACAATGATCTTCATGCGGGGACTGCGTGAAAGGAGCCGCTCCAGGCAGCTCTGTCCGTCCAGACCGGGCATGTTCAGATCCAGAATGACGCATTGGACATCACTTTCGAATTCCGAGAAGACCTCCAAGGCGTTCTCACCATCATAGGCGGTCAGGACCCTGTAGCCGAAACGCTCCAACAATTCCCTTCCGACCTCCAGGACCTCCTGTTCGTCGTCCACCAGCAGGATCGTCTCTCCATTGCCCTGGATCTCGTGGTCCAGGACCCTTTCGCTGAGCCCGCCCACCACCTCGCCCGTCTCCGCGGGAAAGTAAATCTCGAACGTCGTTCCTTTGCCCTTCTCACTCACACAGCGCACGAAACCATTGTGGTTCGTGACGATACTGTAGACGATGGCCAATCCCAGCCCGGTCCCTTTGCCCGGCTCCTTCGTGGTGAAGAAGGGGTCGAAGATCCTCTCCAGAACCTCCTGATCCATGCCTGTTCCCGTGTCAGAAACACTGAGGCAAACATATCGACCGGGTGAAGTGCCCACATGACTGCGGCAGTACTCCTCCTCCAGGACCACATTTCGAGTCTCCAGCGTGAAGCGCCCGCCGTGCGGCATGGCATCGCGTGCATTCACCGCCAGATTCATGATGACCTGCTCCAGTTGAGCGGGATCGGCTCGAACGGGTCGAAGCTTGGGGTCGAGCGCCTGCTCGATGGTGATCATCTTGGGAATCAATCGTTCGAGCAACTCGCAAACCTGCGTGACCTGGTGGTTGAGGTCCACCACTTCCAGCTGACTTTCGACCCTGCGGCTGTAAACGAGCAGCTTCTTGGTCAGAGTCGTGGCCCGCTGAACGGCCTTGTCAATGTGATTGAGATACCTTGCATCGGGATTATCCGCGGATTTGGATTTAAAGAGCAGCTGCAGGCTTCCCGAAATCACCTGGAGCAGGTTATTGAATTCATGGGCTATCCCACCTGCAAGGGTGCCGATCGCCTCCATTTTCTGTGCCTGCATCAATTCAGTTTCCATGGTCTTTCGCTGTGTGATGTCGCGAAGCAGATGGAGCGTGGCCAGCCTCCCCTTCCATTCAATGGGAACGGAGTTCATATCCACCCAGAGAACCTTTCCGTACTTGTTCACCATGCGGAAAGGAAGCATGAAGACCGGCTTTCGCTCGCAGTCGATGAAACGGCACTTCTCCAGGACACTGTCCCTGTCTTCATCCGCCACGAGCTCCATGAAGGATGTCGTGCTGAACTCCTCTGCGCTGTATCCCAAAATCTCACAGGTTTTCGGATTGGGGAACTGGACCACTCCGTCCTGCACGATGAAAATGCCCTCGTTGGCATGATCCACGAGCATCCGGTATTTGACTTCGCTCTCCGCAACGCTGTCCTCCAGCATGCGTGAGTAAACCTTGAGCTGGGACTGAGCTTCTTCCAGTTTCAATCGCAGTTGGTACTGTCTGAAGCGGTGGCGGTAGTCCGTGAAGGAGGCAATGAGCCCGATGACGAGCGTTGTAAAGATGAACATGTTGTTCGCGATGAAGAGATTAATGTTTTCCCGGGGTGAAAAGAGAAAGACCGATACCATGTAGGTGAAATAGATGACGGCGGAGTGAAAGAGGACGAAGCGCATCCCGACGGTCATTATGGCGCAGAATGCCAGGAAAATCAGGTTCAGCCCGGCGTAATAGGTGGTCGTGTAACCCCCCGTGACAATGATCATCCGGATGATGCCCAGTGCCGTGATGTAAACCCCGGCCGCGCCGAGATAACAGCTCCGCTCGCCGAGGTCCCACCGACGGTTGAGCCCCCAAAGCGCCATGCAGACCCCCCCCACTAGCAACCGTATCGTCAGGAATTGCGGCAGGTGCTGGGGAAACAGCAGGTAGTCGACAATGCCGAAGAGCGGGACCAGAGTGGCCCCGATGAGCAGAGTGATGCCCACCCGCTCTCGAACGAAAGGGATCTGATCTTTGTCGAATTCACGGATGAGAGGTGGATCGGCCCTGAATATCGCCACGTGCGAACCTTCGATGCATCAGGCTGGAAAGCTGGAAAGACCAAGGGACCATCCAGGCCATCCGGGGTCCCTGCTCAGAAATGGGATCACCCGGTTTGCCCGATCGTCTGGCGTCAGCTCATTCGCGAGTTGCTTTGACGAAGAGATTGACGCCGTTCTTTTCTGCAATGATCTCAGCTTGTTGTCCGAATGGGGTTTCCGCAAACAACTGCCTCAGCTCGTCTTCATCCCGATGTATGAGCTTCCACTGGAGGATGCGATCCATGAATATCCTGTTGGGGTTGTTGGGGCCAAAATTTCCGACGATGAGCATTCCTCCGGGTTTGAGATGTTCGTAACAGCGGCTGACGAGAGCCTTGAACAACCGACGATCCAGGTAGTCGGTCAAACCCGCCGAATAGATCATATCCAGCATTCCAAAATTGTGCCGGATTCTCCCCAAAGACCATTTCACGACATTGTCGTTCATGAGCCGGATCAAGGCCCCATGATGGAACACATTGACGTACTGGTTGGTGTACTGAAGTGCATCGAGGTCCGCATCCACGCAGATGGCCTCTATCTTGTCCGTGTAATCGCACTGTGAGAGAAAATCAAAAAGCTCCCGGTTGGATCCGCAGGCCAGATTCAAAATACGGACCATCTCCGTGGATTTCACTCTCTCGGCACAGGACTGCTGCAGGCTCTCTCCAAGAAGCTCGCGACGTCCCCGCACGGCCCTGGCCGCCGAAGTGCTGAGATACCAGCGATCCAGGATCACCCCCAGCTTTCCGTCCCCTTCGGGCTGATTGCGATAGATCATTTCCATCATCAAGTAATCGCCCGCATAACCCTTGGGCTTGAAATAAGCCCTCTCTGCAAAACGGCTTCTCATGAAGTAGGGGAAGAGCTCCTTGAAGAAATAGCCCCACACATTCTCTTCGACATCCGGGTGCGTCAGGACATCCTTGGAAGCCTCCAGTTGTTCGTTGAGGCCATCCAACAGGGCATGGCACTGCAGCTGTGCAGCTTCAGGGATCTCTGCACTCGAGTCCTGCTGAAGCCGATGCGAGAGATCGAAGAGCTGGGCCTTCATATCCTCTACGATGCGGCTGACGGAGCGCCACTCTCGGGTCTGGAGGAAACTCTCCGGCAAGGGCCGCGAACCTTGATACCCGCGTTTTCCGGTAGACAACGAGGCGGCATAAGCCGTCAAAGGCTCACGCTCCTCCAGGATCGTCCGGAATTTCGCACAGATCCGTCGAGTCATATAAGTCATGAATTTGCCGTAAAGCCTCGGGTTTTCCTCCTGGACCCGTTCGAGCATGTCCTCTTCGAAAATGCGTATGATGCAATCGGAAGTCGCCCTGATGTTCCTCACTCGGGACACACCATCAAAGTAGGCGATTTCCCCAAAAAAATCGCCCTCGCCAATCATGGCCACGACGATCTTGGTCTCCTTGAACGTATGATAGACTTCCACTGCACCCTGCTGTACATAATAGATGCGGTGGGAATCCGTTTCCTTGATGGGAACTTCTTCGTCTTTCTGATACTGCACCACCAGGGAGATGGGAAGAATTTGTTCGATCACCTGGGAGCCGACCGTTGGCCCCTGATGCGCAACAGACTGAGCCGTCGAAGCGTACGCCCGAACCCCGTTCTCCATGTTCACGTCTCCTTGATATGGATGCTAGTGGTCGTCCGCTCGTGTAAACAACGAGGGAGGCCGCCCTACAAAGGAGATTCCATTGGGCCAAAGATCCGTCGGTCATCACTTTGGGCACCACAACGACGCAAACCACAATATTGCCGCTACTGAGCCGCCGTTACACTCCCCCACCGAGCAGTAATGGAACTTCGTATCATGCCAGGATAGCAGACCATAACCTTAATCATATCGGATCGATGAGGATATTACAAGTGAGATCTGAATAGTATTCGCACCCTTCCGCCAGATCCGCAGCCCGGCTCCGGAGGTCTTGAAAAGCGCTCCAATGGCTGCATTGCGCCATGGGGGCAAAGGTCCTTGGTCCTTGACCCTCCATTACGATTAAGCTAGATTTGTTGTGTTTGTTAACTCTTTGTTCTCCAGTCAGCCAAAGCTGCTCTCACTCGCAAAGGCGTACGAAAATGGACATCCCACCGGGCAACGTTGCAGGCGGCTGGAATCCTCAAGCGCTTTAACTTGAATTTGAAAGTACACATTCCAGAGAGATTTGTAGCATTGATTCATCACGCACTTGATGTAATATTAGCGAGAATGTTAGATCCAAAAATCTGACTCAGCTTGTGGGTTTATGGTAAATGAACCCATCTTACTCTGGATGATTCAGAACATTTTGAGAAGCTGCATAAATCATGTATAAGCAGTTCATGAGCTCCTACCACAGTCTGATCTTCAAACTTATCCTTCTTGTTGGATTTTTTCTTTCTATCATCATATTTACCTGGTCTTATTTCAATATTGAATATCAGAAAGAAAATACAATCAATACTATTATTGATGAAGTTGACAGGCTTGGAACTACTATAAAACTTGGAACGCATTATGCCATGATGCTCAATGCAAGAAATGATATCAATAAAATCATCAATAACATTGGAAGACAGGAAGGAATAGAATTCATTCGGATTTTCAATAAGAATGGGCAGATCAAGTTTTCGAAAGTTCCTGAAGAGGTCGACAAGATCACAAATATCAAGGATGAAGCATGCATCATCTGTCACATGACCGAGCCGCCCCTCCAGGAAGTGGGGATGGCGGAAAGAGGGAGGTTCCTGTCACAGGGCGATGAGCGGCTGCTGGGCATCATCAGCCCCATCTATAACGAGCCGGCTTGCTGGACGGATGCCTGTCATATTCATTCCCCGGACAAAAAGGTTCTCGGAGCCTTGGATGTTGTCGTTTCGCTGGCCAAAACGGACCGTGAGATTCTCGCCTACGAGCGCTGGATCATCCTTTTGGCGATATTCACGTTCGTCTGCACGTCCACGATCGTCGGTACCTTTCTCCTGATCTTTGTCAAGCGCCCCATCACCAGACTCATACACAGGACTCAGCTGATCGGACAGGGAACTTACGAGCCCGGATCAGAATCGTATTCTGATGACGAGATCGGGGCGCTTGAGGCGGCCATCGACCAGATGGGGTTGCAGATCCTTGAGAAACAGGAGGCGCTGAACAAGCAGCGCTACGAGTATCAGCAGCTTTTCGAGCAGGTTCCCTGTTATATCACCGTTCAGGATCGAAACCTGAGGGTGCTGCGATACAATCATGAGTTCACCCAGCAGTTCGCCCCCAACCCCGGCGACTATTGTTACAAGGTTTACAAGGGTCGTTCGAAACCTTGCGAAATCTGTCCCGTGATGATGACTTTCGAGGACGGTCAATCCCATTACAGCGAAGAGACCGGGGTCACCAAGGATGGCCAGGTCACTCACTGGATGGTGAGAACCGCAACCATCCAGGACATGGACGGCGAGATCACCGCCGTCATGGAGATCTCCATCGACATCACCCAGCTCAAACGCCTGGAAGAGGAAATCCGTAAATCCGAGGAGAAATATAGGGCGATCTTTGACAATATCCCCAACCCGGTATTCGTTCTGGACAGGAAGAACCTGACGATTCTCGACTGCAACGACAGCGTCAAACCGGTCTACGGTTACACGAAGGACGAGCTTGTCAAGACCTCGTTTCTGAACCTGTTCGAAGACAGCGAGCACCAGCAATACGCCCTGGAGCTCAGAACTTCAGACGTCTTGACCCATACCCGCCAGAACACTCGAGAGGGGAGGCAGATCTACGTCAACATCCGACGCTCCCCTTTCGAGTATATGGGTAGAGAGGCTTTTCTCGTGACCGCCAGCGACATCACCAAGAGACTCATGGCTGAGCAGCAATTGATTCAAGCCAGCAAGATGGCGACTTTGGGGGAAATGGCCACGGGAATTGCCCATGAGCTGAATCAGCCCCTCTCGGTGATCAAGACAGCCAGCAGCTTCATCATGCGGAAAGTGAGGAAAGGCGAGAGGATCAAAGACGACATCATGGTGACCATGACTGAGGAAATCGACAGCCACGTGGACAGGGCCTCAAAGATCATCAATCACCTGCGGGAATTTGGACGCAAATCAGACGTAATGAGGGAGGAAGTGAACGTCAATGTTACTCTGAGGCGCTCCCTGGAGATTTTCAGCCAGCAGCTGAAGCTGAGAGAGATCGAAGTGATTGAAGATCTGCAGGAGGCTATACCTCCGGTCTTGGCGGATGCCAATCGATTGGAGCAGGTCCTCATCAACCTGCTCTTGAACGCCAGAGATGCCATTGAAGAGAAACAGGAGAAGCAAGGCAGAAGAGACATTGAGAAGAAGATATGCCTTCGGAGTTACTCGGTCAGCGGCAAGGTCGTGATCGAGGTGCGTGACACCGGCATGGGAATCCCGGCAAATGTGCGGGAGAAGATTTTTGAGCCCTTTTTCACCACAAAGAAGGTGGGAAAGGGGACAGGCTTGGGACTGTCCATCAGTTACGGCATCGTTCAGGACTATGACGGAAAAATCCGGGTCGAGACTGTGGAAAACGAGGGGACGGCTTTCATCATCGAGCTCCCGGTACCCGCGGAGAGCTCATGAAAGAGAAGATCCTTCTGGTGGATGACGAGGAGGGGATTCGCAGGGTTCTGGCCATATCCCTTGAGGACGAGGGCTATGAGGTGTTGACGGCCGAGAATGGCGAAGAGGCACTGAAGGTGTTTTTTGAAGCCCTTCCGCGCCTTGTGCTCACGGATATCAAAATGCCGGGTATGGACGGGATCGAACTGCTCCAGCGCATCAAGGCGCTCAGTCCCGATGCGGAAGTCATCATGATGACGGGGCACGGAGACCTGGACCTGGCCATCAGGAGTCTCCAGTTCGAAGCGGCCGATTTCATCACCAAGCCCATCAACGATGATGCACTCGATATCTCACTCAAACGTGCGCGAGAGAGGATTGCGCTGAAAGGGCAGGTTCGAGCGTATACTCAGAACCTCGAACAGCTTGTTTCCGAAAAGACCCAACAGCTCCTCGATTCCGAGCGATTGGCCGCCATAGGCCAGACGGTGGCGACCCTCGCCCATGCCATCAAGAATATCATCGGAGGTCTCAAGGGGGGGATGTATGTTCTGGAAAAGGGCATGGAGCTCGACAACAAAGAATACCTGTCTCAAGGTTGGGACATGCTCAAGGGCAACGTTGGGAAAATCACGAACCTTGCTCTGGACCTGCTGAACTACGCCAAGGAGAGAACACCGGACTACCGGCAATGTAACCCGAATCAACCCCTCCGGGAGGTACATGAGCTCATGCTGAGCCGAGCGGAGGAATGCGGGGTTTCGTTGCGGGCGGAAATGGACGACAGTTTCGGGAACATCCTGATGGATCCGGAGGCGGTTCATTGCTGCCTGCTCAACCTGGTCAGCAATGCTTTGGATGCCTGCCTGTGCGGAGGGGGTCGCGGTCAGCCCGGAGAAGTCATACTGAGATCCCGGCGAGCGAATTCCTGGGGGGTCGAGTACCAGGTGGAGGACAACGGCTGCGGCCTGGACGAAGAAACCAAGGAGAAGGTCTTCAAGGCTTTTTTCAGCACCAAAGGAACCAAGGGGACGGGACTGGGGCTCATGATCGCCAAGAAGATCGTGCGTGAGCACAAAGGGGAAATCGAGGTCAGCTCCCCCAAGGGAGGAGGGACCATCTTCACCGTCCGACTGCCCGATCTGCCGGCCTCCTGAAATGAGAACTTTTCACATATGCACCTCTGAACTGGACTTCCTGGAGAGAGGAACGTATTCGTAGGGGCGTTCCACGCTGCGACGGCGATCGGTCCGGTGGCTTTGCCTCTGGGGAGGGGTGTCAACTCGCAATCTTCGACATGCATGAAAAGGAGATGCCATGGTCGAGTATAAGAATATTCTCTTCTGCACAGACTTTTCCGAGGACGCCAATATCGCCTTCCTGCACGCAGCGAACTTCGCCAGGAAGTACGGGGCCAGGCTGCATATTCTGAATGTCCCCCATTCCCCATTCACCTATTCGCGCCACATCGTGGACGAGCACGTGCCCCCGGAGAAATCTCAGAATGGACAGGCCTTTTTCGACAAAGATATTGAAGAGCAGGCGAAAAAGGTGCTTCGCGAAGCCTATGAGAATAAGCTGAGTGGCATTTCGGATTACACATTCGTGGTCCGCTGCGGCGCCCCCGATGTCGAGATCATCCGCTACGCCAAAAAAAACCACATTGACCTGATCGTGATGGGTGCGCTCGGGAAGTCGGATCTCGACCGGATGGTTCACGGAAGCACCGTCGCCAACGTGTCCAAGTACGCCCACTGTCACGTGATGGCTATTCGGAACCCGGCAAAGCAGTTCACACTACCCGGAAAAATGCAGTAAGCTCTGCCATGCGGCATCGTGAGATCGGATGCGCTTGAGAATCTGGAGGGTGGATCAATGGCCAAGAAGGTCCTCGTAGTAGACGACGAACTGGACATGAGAGTCTTCATCTCGACATTGTTGGAAACGAATGGCTTCAAACCGGTGCGCGCCGAGGACGGCCAGGAGGGTCTGGCCCTCGCCAAGCAGCACAAGCCGGCGCTCGTCATCATGGATGTCATGATGCCCAAGGAGAGCGGCATCTTCCTTTACCGCAGCCTGAAGACTGACCCCGAACTGCGGAACATCCCCATCATCGTCTGTTCCGCCCTGTCGAAAAAGACTTTCTTTCATTCACAGAAGGTCCTGGATGAATATGAGGGCAATCTTTTGGGTGAGCCTAATGAATATATTGAAAAACCACCCGAGCCCGAAGAGCTTCTGGACGCTGTCCAGCGAATGCTGGGATGAAGGGTGCAGGAATTGGAGCAAGTACCCCGGATGAGTCTCTGCAGGGGTTCCGCTCCGGCAGATAAGAAACCGGCCATCGATTGAGGAGTTTTGACGCGGCCTTTTTGATCTTTTCAGAAATAGAGGTGATATGCCATGCCAAACGAGCCGGCCAGGTTGGAAGCCCTCGCACTGCTCAAGCAACTTTGTGAAGCTCACGGAGCCCCGGGCAGTGAGCATGCCGTTCGACGCATTTTCAGAGAGGAATTGGGCAGTCGATCCATTCGATCCGACGGCATGGGCAACCTGTTCTGCGAAAAACCGGGCGGTGCCGTTGCACCCCGTGTGATGCTGGCAGCCCACATGGACGAAGTGGGATTCGTCGTGCAGACCATCACGAAGACAGGCCTGATCAAGTTCAGTTCCCTCGGAGGATGGTGGCCTCATACGCTGCTGGCTCAGCGCGTCAGGATTCAGACGAAAAGGGGGGATGAAGTCCTGGGCGTCATCGGGGCCAAGCCACCACACTTTCTGCAGGAGAGTGAGCGAGAAAAGGTGATGAAGATCGATGACATGTTCATTGATGTCGGAGCAGGAGGGCGTGAAGAGGCAATGGACGGCCTGGGGATCTGCCTCGGAGACCCTGTTGTTCCATTCAGCCCGCTCACTGCCATGTCCAATCCAGACCTCATGGTCTGCAAGGCCCTGGATGATCGCCTTGGGGTCGCCCTGGCGATTCAGGCAATCCGGTCGCTCGAAACATTGGAGCATCCGAACACGGTGGTTGCGGTGGGAACGGTTCAGGAGGAAGTGGGCGTGCGGGGTGCCCAAACGGCTCCGCACCTTGGCAAACCGGATGCGGCGATCGTCCTCGAGGGGACTCCTGCCGATGATTTTCCCGGAATCCCCGAAGAGGAGCAGCAGGGAGCACTGGGCCGCGGCGTGCAGATCCGGCTGATGGACCCCTCGGCCATCATGAATCGCGCATTCGTAGATCTTGCTCTGGACCTTGCGAAGCAGCATCAAATCCCGCATCAGGTGGCCGTTCGCAAAAGCGGCGGCACCGATGCCCGGGCCATTCATCTCCACGGTTCAGGAATCCCCACCCTGGTTTTGGGGGTGCCCGCGCGGTATATCCATACCCACAACAGCATCTTCAACATCCAGGACTATTTCAGCGCCCTCGATCTCACGCGGCACCTTATTTTGGCCATGGACTCCAGAGCTGTGGAGGGTTTCACTGCCTTTTGACGGAAAGAGAACGCGCTCAGCCATGAAAGTCTTGCTGCCGGCACTGTCGGTGCGGAGGCCCTCGTGAATCCGATGAGAGGCCTCGTTCGGGCTGCTGACCAGGGAGGGGCGGGAGGGAAAAGCCAGTCGTCCCGGTCCACAAATGCCGACCGGACCGACTCGCCAGCCCCTTGTCCCAGGCAGAGGACCTGCTTTCATGCCTGACTTCGAGCCAGGATGCTCAGGGATCAGTTCTCGCCCTGCGACCGCAATTTCATGTAATTGTTGAATTCCTCCAAAATCATATCTTCACTGTCACTGTTGTAGACGATCACATTCTTCAGGAGGATGAAAGAGTCCAGATCCATCCCGGTGAACTCAATGGCGATCTCCCCTTCCTGCTGACGAACCACTATGCCGGTTACTCGTATGGAAACCTCGGACGTCGCCCCGGTCAACTGAATGCGGATAGCCACCGGCTTTCCAAGGGGACATGGGTCGGCACTGGTAACCAGCATGCCACGAAGACTCAGGTTGTTCAGCTCACCCCTCACCGACTTGTTTTCACAGCGCAGCTCTGCCTCACCCCGAAATAGGACTCGCGTGAAATTCCGCCTTTCACCCATGTGATTCAACTCCCATTGTGTTCGGATCGCTTTGTCAGCGATGCTGATTCAAGATTGGCACGACTTGATGGCCGAAAGAAACTCATGCCTCTTCTGGAGATACATTCAAATACAGCTCCCGATCCCCCTGTGCAGCATGAGGATCATGGAGAGCCCTGGGTAAATTTAATACTCGGTCAATTACCACCAAATATGAAGGATGGAAAGGCGAGGTTCGGATGGATCATTCCATCCCTCAGGACAGAGGTGGGACTTTTCCACCGGATCAAAGCCCCGTCGTGGTTTGAGACCTCATGGGAAGCATCCATGCGTGGCATCCTTTCAACATTTTTGTATCCGTTATGCCACTCATTCTCAAGACAAGGAACAGATAATCACCGTGAAAATCTTTGATAAACAATGAAAAGCTGAAGAAATAGATGAAAGAATGAGATCACCGCTCATCATCCTCTGCCAATGAACTTGGGCCTTAACAGAGAAAAAAAACGTTCAAAAATCGGCTATCTATCAGCGATACCCTCCTTTTTTGTCCAAATCTTCACATATGGAAGCCCATGGATTTCTGTGGATCCCAAGATCCCACGAATCAGCCCATAATTCCGTCTAACCGCGGATAAACCCTGATTACCGCGTTTGCGCATCCAGCCAAGAGGCTGCTAGAACAGCGGTCCATGAGCAACGGTTACACTGCGAGGGCGATGTTGAATTTCTTTGACAAGACAAGGAGAACCAGTATGGCGCCTGTTTCCAGAATCTGGAGGCACCAGCTGGGGGAAGCAACCACCAACCAATGGCGCACCTGCCATCGCGCCACACTTCTGTTATGTATCCTCTCCATACTTCTCGCAACACCGGCAGAGTCTAAAACCGACCTCAACGGTGGCGTCTGGAGCGATCTCACCATAGGGTTTGTATCCACCCGCGGATCGCACCGGACCGAGGCTCTGCAGATGGCAAGTCTCACCTCAACCCCTGCGTTTTTTCATGCTTCCCCTGCTGGAGGATCGAGCAACAGGATGAGAATTCCTATTCCGAATCATCCAGCAATCAACCATTACATCGAACGCTACAAGGACAGAGACCGAAGAACTTTTCGAGAAGCCTTGGACCGCTCGTGGCTGCATCTCCCGGTGATGGAGGAAATCTTCCAATCCGAAGGAATCCCCGAGGAGCTGATCTACGTTGCTCTTGTGGAGAGCTGTTTCAAAGGGAGAGCTTCGTATCGCGGCGCGAAGGGGTACTGGCAGCTGCTCGGTTCCACGGCAAGGTCCCTGGGGCTCAGGGTGGATTCATGGGTGGATGAACGCGTCGACCCTGTCAAGTCCACTCTCGCTGCAGCGAGATACCTTCGCATGCTTCACGAGCAGTTTGAGTCTTGGCCTTTGGCCCTGGCAGCCTACAACGCAGGCAGCAATGTTGTGAGCAGAACGACACAACGTCATGGGTCGGACAACTTCTGGGCGCTCTGTGATCGCAAGGCCTTCTCCGGAAGGACCCGTGCATACGTCGCCAAGGTGCTGGGAGCTATCCAGATCGCGCGCAATTTTGAAGAGCACGGTTTCAGCCGACCCCATTACGTCCAGGTGTTCAATTTCGAGTCCATTCAGGTCCGGAAGCCACTCAAACTGGACGAAGTTGCCAAATGGCTTCAAGTGCCGGCATGCGATCTGCGAGAATTGAATCCCTCGCTGAGCAAAGGCTGCGTCCCTTCGGGCTCGGAATTCACCCTGCGCATTCCCTCGGGTGCCCATGACCGCTTTAACCTGGCGTACAGGGATTACATCCGGAAGTAGAGGCAAGACCGGTTAACAACGCATCGCCCCGCGGGATAACCATTCCCTCACGCGTGAAGGGATTTCTTCCGGAAATGAGCATTCGGCTGATTGCTCTCGAGCTCTACGGGATCATGAAAGAGGTGGAAGCCCTGGAAAGACAAGTCCAGGAGCTTCCACCCCATGAACAGACCTCAAGAGCAACCATTCAGGAAAAGCTCCGGAGGGCAATGGCCGATCAGGAGCGAATCCGGAGAATCCTGGAAGGGGCGAAATCGGACTGATCCAACTCACTCCGGGCCGACTTGAAGCCTCACACTGACTCCACCACGATTCACTCGATCACCCACACGGCACAATTCTTGGCGTCCCTCACCACTTTGCTGGACACACTGCCAAAGAGAAACTCCTGGCGCTTGCTGACGCCCCTCCTGCCCACCACCAGTGTCCCGTATCCGGCATTTTGCTGCTCCTCGAGGATCAGATCCGAGACACTCATGGGTTTCTGGCAGACCTGGATCTTGAGGCGGATATGCTTCTCGGAAATGCCCAACGCCGTGAGCCGCGCACCCGCTTCTTCCATGAGGGCCAGAGTCTCCTTTCGGGCTTCCTCCACCATTCTGCCTCGTTCCTGATCGTCGGGCACGATGTCGGGCGACGGCTCCTTGATCACCGTCAAGAGGGTGATTTCGGCCGTCCCGTGGCAGCGAAGCATCCCTCCCACGTAATCCACAGCTTTGAGGGAATTCTCAGAAAGATCAACGGCAATCAGCACCTTGTTTTCGATACCCCCGGCCAATTCAATCATAAGGACCTCCCCCTGTGTCCGTCCGGCTCTCAGAAACCTCAATGAGCCCTTCTGTCATCGGGCTGCGATGTCCAACCGGCAGGCGCTGAGATCCTGGAGCAGCTCGTCAGTGTGCTCGTAAAAAACCCTGGCCCCCTGGCTGAAATGTAGCAACACGTAGTTCAGTGAATCCGGAATGTAAGGAAAAAGCTTCTGCAGATTTGCAATCCGGTGCTTGAAAAACAACGATAAATCGCCATGTTCCAGGCACGATCGCATTCTCATTCCCTCGGGTCCACAGGCCGCCAAATCAGGCAAATTATGAAACCCCTTGCCCGCAGTGAACAAGAGGATGTTGCCCAGCCCGAAGAGATCCACGCCATAGGGGCTCTCAGCCCAGTCATAAGTGTAGTCGAAGTCGATCCAGCGATACGAGCCGGTGTCCCGTTCGATCAGGATGTGATCGTTGCGGATGTCCCCGTGCAGTTCTCCCATGCGATGCAACCGGTTGATGGCCTCCATGCAGCCGAAGACCTTGTCGAAAATGATGGGGAAATGGTCATGAAAGTAAACCTCGTGGTCCATCTGAAAACTGTGGATGAGGTCGTAGTAGCGGTCGCCCTGAATCCGCTCTATGATCCTCACGTGATTGCCGGCCGAATCCAGGACATTGAACCCCTGCATGAACCGCAAATCATCGCGAACCTTATCTAAAACCCGGGCCTCCTTGACCGGGCTTCGGAAACACAGGATCTGCTCCGTTCCCAGCTGCATCAGGAATTTCTCATGGAAGACCAGCTTGATGATCTTGGAGCTGCCGTCAGCCAGATCGATGGCTCTCTTGACCCAGTACTTGGGTTCGCCGTCCAGCCCAAACCGGCCTTCCACTTCCTCGCCTCGCACCAGGTAGTAGGCTCCTCCAAGCTCGAGGACGTCACCCGACTGTATCGACATGAACTCCGTCGTGTCGGAGAGGATGTTGAGATTCCCCCGCGGAGGGAACCTCGAGTAGTTTGCAATCTGCTCCCTGAGCTGCGCTTCATTCATGGGGCACCGTCCGTTCAATCGTCCCAAGGGTTCAACGGGCTGCCAAGAGGCACTTGATCCGAGAAAAGGCAGCGTGCAATGCTTCCCGCTTGACAGGAGTAAAATAGTTCAGCGGCGAAGGATGATACGTCACAAACACTTGAAAAGGATGAACCTGAAATAACACTCCGTTGGCCGCACCCATTCTCAAACC
>Ga0105106_10001884_pt1 | contig 14970 bp, 11 predicted proteins | sample PPLLaktember2015_5_FD_79109 | JGI IMG/M metagenome (GOLD analysis project Ga0105106, IMG submission 79109) | Freshwater sediment microbial communities from Prairie Pothole Lake near Jamestown, North Dakota, USA - PPLs Lake P8 Core (1) Depth... | ecosystem: Environmental > Aquatic > Freshwater >...
CGGCAGCTTTGAGCTGGAGGGCGACGGATCCCCCCTTCGGCTGGTCGGCGTGGTGCGGGACATTACCGAGCGCGTGACGGCCGAGCATGAGCGCGCAAATCTCCTTGCACAGGTTCAACAGCGTTATGCCGAGACGGAAGCCGTGCTCTCGGCCATCAACGACGCCGTGCTCATCTACGATAGCGACATGAAGGTCCGGCGGGTCAACGCCATGTTCATCTCGACCTACGGATTCGATCCCGTCGGCCTCAACGTCCGGGAGGTCATCGATCGGACTCGCTGTCGGCTCCTGGATGGGCGGCCACTGCGACTGGATGAGCAGCCGACGCCGCGGGCGCTGCAAGGTGAAAAAGTCGTCAACAAACGCTATTGGATCACGAGGTTCGACGGTGCGGAAGTGGCGCTGGAAACTTCCTCCGGGCCCTTGTATTCGGGAGACGATGTCGTCGGCTCCGTGACCGTCTGGCATGACATCACCAGTCAGATGGCTACGGAGAAGGCGCTGCGCCAGAGCCAGGAGGACCTCAATCGCGCTCAGGCTGTAGGGCAGATCGGGAGCTGGCGCATGAACGTGCAGCGAAACGAGCTCCTCTGGTCCGACGAAAACCACAGGATGTTCGGGATTCCCAAGGGAACCCCCATGACCTACGAGTCATTTCTTGGCACGATCCACCCCGACGACCGTGAATACGTGCACGAGAAATGGTCAGCCGCATTGCACGGCGAGCCTTACGACATCGAGCACCGGATCGTGATGGACGGGTCCGTGAAGTGGGTGAGGGAGAGGGCCGAGCTGGAGCTCGACCACAATGGACAGCTGCTGGGTGGATTCGGCACGACCCAGGACATCACCGAGCGCAAAAAGTCCGAGGATGCCCTGCGTGAGAGCGAGGCCCGATTCAGACTGCTTTCGAAAACCGCCGCACGGTTGCTGGAATCCGAGCATCCGCTCGGGGTCGTCCATGACCTGGCCGGCGAGGTGATGACTCACCTGGACTGCGATGTCTTCTTCAACTTCTTGGCAGACGAGCGTGCGCAAAAGCTTCACCTCAACGCCTACGCCGGCGTTCCGGAAGAAGAGGCCCGAAAAATCGAATGGCTGGAATTTGGAGTGGCTGTCTGCGGATGTGTTGCCCGGGACGGCGTCCGGATTGTGGCTGAAGACATTTGCTCAGCTGCCGATCCCCGAACAGAGCTGGTCGGCTCCTACGGCATCCAGGCCTATGCGTGCCATCCCCTGTCGGCCGGCAGGAGCGTCATCGGCACCCTTTCCTTCGGCACCAGGACGCGAAGCCATTTTTCGCCCCAGGATCTTGACCTCATGAAAACGGTTGCCGACCAGGTGTCCGCAGCGGTGGAGCGTGTGAGGCTCTTGGGAGAAATCGAACGGTCCCGTGATGAGCTGGAGAGACGGGTCCAGGAGCGGACGGCGGAGCTTGCGGAAGCCAACCGATCCCTTGCAGCGGAGGTTTCCGAAAGGATCAGGGCCGAGCGGTCTCTCCTGGAGAAGCACGAGCAGCTCCTTCAAAGCGAGGAGCTTCTCCGCACCGTTCTGGACGCCCTTCCCGTCGGGGTCTGGATCACCGATGAGGCAGGCACCATTTCGCAGGCCAACCCAGCCGCTCAATCCATATGGAGGGGTGCACGGTATGTGCACCTGGAGGACTACGGAGAATACCAGGGATGGTGGGCCGATACGGGGAAACCCATTGCGCCGGAGGAGTGGTCGCTGGCGCGGGCCCTAACCCAAGGAGAGGTTTCCATCAACGAGGTCGTGGACATCCAGTGCTTCGACGGAGCTCGGAAGACGATCCTGAATTCCGCAGCGCCCGTGCGCAATGATCGGAATGAGATCGTCAGGGCCATCGTCGTGAACCAGGACATCACCGAGCTCCGAAAGATTGAAACGGCGTTGAGACGCTCCGAGGAAAGGCTTCGAACCAACAACGAACTGCTGCAAAAGGTCTTCGATGGAATCACCGAACCCTTGGTCATGCTCGACAGCGCGGGGCTGATCACCATGCTGAACAAGGCTGCCATGGACTACTACACGGTGGGGGAGGGCATGGATTGTCTGGGCAAAACCTGCTTTCAGGGTCTGAGGGGAAGGGAAGCGGTATGTCCCGAGTGCGAGCATCCCTTCCTGGGGGCGGAAACCCGGACGGCGAGCTTCGAAAGGAAATCCCTGCGCGACCCGGGGAGGGTGGAGCACGTCACCGTCTACCCGGTCCTCGACGAACGGGGCAGTCTGGATGCCTTCATCGTCAGGATCAGCGATATCACGCAGGCCAGGATTCTGGAGCGCCAGATCCTGCAGAACGAGAAGCTCGCCTCCCTTGGGCTCGTGACCTCCGGGATCGCGCACGAGATCAACAATCCCAACAGCTTCATCTATTTCAACCTTCCCATCCTCAAGAGCTACCTGCTGGAATTGATGCCCATACTGGATGAGTATGCAGCTGCCCACCCGGATTTTGAGGTGCTGAGCATGTCCTATGCCGAGCTGCGGGAGGACATCTTCAGTCTGCTCGAAAACATGGAGCACGGGTCAGAGAGGATCAGCAGAATCGTGGGGGTTCTCAAGAGCTTCGTTCGCAGGAAAGAATCCGAGGGAATGCAGCGAGTCGACCTGAAGCAGCTCATCGACAAGGTGGTCGTGCTGTGTCACACGGAACTGAGGCACAGGGTTCGCTCGTTTGAGTCCCTGGTTCCCGAAAACCTTCCTCCGTTTTTCTCGGAGCCCGAAGCGCTCGAGCAGGTTGTCATGAACCTGCTCATCAACGCCATTCATGCATGCGATAAACCGGATTCCCGGGTGAGCCTGAGGGTCGAGCAGGGGCCACCGGGGACGGATGGCTTCGTCATCGAAATCAGGGACAACGGGTCCGGCATCGAGGATTCAGTCCTGGCCAGGATCTTCGACCCCTTTTTCACCACCAAGTCATCCAGCCAGGGAACCGGCCTTGGGCTTTACATATGCCACAACCATGTGGAATCATTGGGTGGAAGTATAGAGGTGGAGAGCCGCGTCGGGGAAGGGACGACCTTTCGGGTCGTGCTGCCCGGTAAGAAAGCCGAGGAGGTTGAATGAGCTGTGCCATCCTGGTAGTTGACGACGAAAAGGATTTTCTGGCGAGCATGAAAAGAGGGCTTGTCATCTCCGGGTATACCAATCTCCGTTTGATATCCGACCCGGTGGAGGCGGCTCGTCTGGTGGAGAGTGGAGAAGCCTGGGATATTGCCCTGCTCGATGTCACCATGCCGGGCATGAACGGCACGGAGATCCTGGAGCGGATCAAGACCTTCAGCCCGAGCACGGAATGCATCATGGTCACGGCCATCAACGAGGTCAGCACCGCCGTTCAGTGCATGCAGAAGGGGGCCTACGACTACCTGGTCAAGCCTTTCTCGAGGGAGGATCTGGTTTTGAGAATCCGGCGTGCGCTGGAAAAAAAACGGTTCATGGACATCCTCGAGCTGAAATGCAGCCCGTCGCTCCCCGCCATCGACAACGTCGAGGCTTTCCAGGACATTTGCACGCAATCGCCTGTCGTACAGCGCGTTCTGAAGGAGGCCGAACTGCATGCCATGAGCGATCTTCCGGTGCTCATCACGGGAGAGAGCGGCACGGGCAAAGAGCTTCTGGCCCGGGCGACCCACAGGGCCAGCCCGAGGGCGAAGCTCCCTTTCGTGGCCATCAACATGGCGTCCATGTCGGAAACGCTCTTTGAGGCCGAGTTCTTCGGCCACACCAAGGGCGCTTTTACGGGGGCGGAGAAAGATCGTTCCGGGTACCTCGAAAACGCCCACAAGGGGACCCTTTTCCTGGACGAGATCGGGAACCTGCCTTTGAGCCTCCAGGCCAAGCTGCTGCGGGTGCTTCAGGAGGGCGAGTTCATGAAGATCGGATCGAGCAAGCCCCAGAGGATCGACATTCGGTTCATCGCAGCCACCAATCAGAACCTGGAACGTTTGATGGCCAAAGGCCAGTTTCGAAAAGACCTTTTCTACCGCCTGCGAGGCGCCTGGATTCATCTTCCGCCGCTCAAGGAGAGAAGGGATGACATCCCGGTGCTCATCGATCGATTCATGAACGAGGTGGAGCCCGAGCGGAAGCCGCAGGGCATTGAACGGGAGGCGCTGGACGTTCTGACCCATTACCATTATCCCGGGAACATCCGGGAGCTGAGGTCCATCATTCAGGCGGCTGCAAACCTCGCCCGGGGAGGACCGATCACCGTCGCAAGCCTGCCGGGGTATCTCAGGGAGGTGAAAGACCGCACGGGAGCAGCCGCCAACGGCTCCGAGGGGAGCTCCCGGTCGCTGGCCGAGGTGGAAAGGTCCTGCATCGTTTCAGTCTACGAAAGCACGGGGCGCAACAAAGCTCAAACCGCCAAGCAGCTCCAGATCGGGTTGAGCACCCTCCGGCGAAAACTGGAATCTTACGGGATGGAATAGGGCTCAGTCGGCGCCTTCAGGTCTCAAGCGCCGCCCTGATCTGGCCCTGCATGGCTTCGATGACGGCGATGGGATCGGACGCCGTGCTGATGGGCCTGCCCACCACCACATGGTCGGCGCCGCCGGCTATGGCGCTTCCGGCCGTGACGATGCGCTTCTGGTCGTCGGCGGGAATCTCGCGGAAGGTGCCGGGACGGATTCCCGGTGTGACAATCAGGAGATTCCCTCCCAGTTCACGGCGAAGACGCCTGGCTTCCAGCCCCGAGGACACGACCCCGTCGCAGCCGATTTCCAATGCCCTTCGGGCCCTCGAGAGGACCAGATCCTCGATCTTCACAGGAGCTCCGAAGGTTTCCTTCATGTCCTCCTCCCCGAAGCTGGTGAGCACGGTCACGGCCAGGATCTTCAGGTCTCCCTTCGCCCGGGCGGCGGCCTCCAGTATCGGTTCATTTCCGTGAACGGTGGCGAAGGTGACGCCCCGGTCCCTCAATTGCTTCACAGCCAGGCTGACCGTTTCCGGGATGTCGAAGAACTTGAGGTCCAGCATGACCTTGTGGCCGCGGCTCGTTATCCCGTCCACAACGTGGAACCACCCGGCCAGGAAGAGCTGAAGTCCTACCTTGAAGAAGCCGATGTGGCTCTCCACACGCCTGACCCATTCCATGGCCAGGTCCGGCGATTCAAAATCGAGAGCAAATATGATCCGCTCGTTCAGCGGAATACTCTTGCCGCCCATCCCAATCCCCCCAGCTTCTCAGGTCGATGACGCCGCGCAAACCCAAGCGAGCGTCTTGAACACACCGCATATCGTCAGCAACGGGTATAGTTGGCGCGGGGCCAAAAATCAATGCTGAGCTCATCCTGAAGGACCAGGATCACGAATAGGGCAGGCTTTGAGGCAATCCTCGACGGCCTGAAGGAGAGTTTCGAGCTCAAAAGGTTTCTCCAGAAAGGCCGTGCAGAGGGCGCAGAGTGGATTCACGTTGTGCACGTAGGCCTTTCCCGCTGTCATCATGATCATTGGAAGGCGCCTGTCGCCACTCCGAATCCGGCGGATGAGCGCGTCCGAATCGGGCAGGACCGTGGCGTCATCGGTGATGATCAAGTCGATGGATGGGGCGTCCCCCCAGAGAATCGAAAGCGCCTCGAGAGCATTGGTCGCGGGGAAAACACGATACCCCTTCGTTCTCAGGCCTCTGGCGAGTGTCTGGATGTGCGATGTCAGATTGTCCACTACGAGAACATTCATCGGCATCCTCCCGCTTTCATACTCCGAATCTGAGGAGGTAGTTTTTTTTGAAGAATGAATATTTGCGGAAGGTGCGGGAGATGACCAGCGCAAGACGCACTGCCCGTAAACCGGAAGTCGTTCCGGAAGTCGAGCAGTACAAAGCCAGGAGCTTCTTCTCCCTGATGCAACATTGCGATCAGGCCGCTCAGCCCAGTTCGGCGTCGGCATGAAGCCTCGCCGATCTGAGGGTGAATCTGCCTTTCGGGCAACAGATCAAATGCGCCAGGTCGCACCCGCATACCAGATTCTCGCGAGCTCATCCCACAGCATCCTCTCCTGCTGGGTCGTGAGCCGCTGGAACTCCAGTTCGCAGCGTCGGATCATCAGGGTGCTCAAGGGGCTGCCCAACTCCGAAACCCGCTCTTCGACGCGGAGACAGGAAATTGCCCTGATTTGGAGCCCATCACAGGATCTAAACAGGTCGACCGTCACTTCATGGGGATGTTCTTCTCCGCAGTCGATGAACTCATAGGTCACGCGGTGGGGGCTCAATCGGGTGACCTGTCCCAGCACGGTAAACCCGGCACCTGAAGCGTGAAGAAACAACGGGTGTTTTCGGAGACTTGTGCTTGTGTTCATTGATCCTTTCCTCCCTATACGAGCCAGAATCGCAGTCCACGGGCTTTCCCAGCTCGGCTGCAGAATCTAAAGGATCGCAGTTATGAATGTTGTCGTACGGCTGACTGTAGAGCATCGGACATGCCAGGCGGGACATGATTTGAGCGATTGACCTGTTAAGTCAATAGTGTCAATAGCTTAACTCATCATCGTCTGCCCTGATGGCATCCTCAGGCAGCTGGTGGGAGATGGGAGGAAGGTGATCATTTTGGACTGGCAGTGTTGAAGATCGGCTGTTATTTTAGAGGTTTATGAGAAGAGGGTTCATTTTGGAAGGGTTCAAACCGGCCCCCCCCGGACAGCGGAGGCAGGATCCAGACCCACGCCATTTCCCTGGGGAATATGTGGAGCATACAAGGACAGACCTGGCAGGAAGCGGGCTCGCAGCATGAAATCGGCGTGTACAGTCACTCTTCGGATTTGCCGCCCTTGATGAGATGAAGCTTCACCTTGTGCTCCAGGCGGTCTTCCAGATGGGGTGAGCGGCATTCATTGCAGAGCAGGGTTGGGGAGTAGGCCAGCTCCAGGATCAGGAATGCGGTGGCTTTGATGAAGCCCAGCTCCGCCGGATTGGCGGGCTTTTCGCCCCATTCACGAAGCATTTCCGTCCGAGCTGCTTCCCGGGCCTTGTCGCCGAGCTCCAGCGGGTCGATGGAGAGCTCCTTGCACCGCTGCTCAATCCTTTTGCGGACGGCCTCTGTCATTTCCTTTCCGCACTCCGTGCAGAAGAACTTCACCTGTCCCAGCCACATGAAACATTTCCTCCATGTCCTTGGTCGATGTCTTCCCTCCCATGGTTCTCCCACCCCACCTCCGACACTCAACCACAACCGTTGTTCGTGATCAGCCCGACCTTCCTGCCCCGAAGGGATGCGAAATTCGTGGAGGCCAGAACGTCAATGCCGGTTCGTACCTGCCTGGGTTCATCGCTTTGTCCGTGCAGGGGGTCGTGTTCCTCTTTCGTCATCCCCGCATGTTTTTGGCGGGGATCCAGCCGTCTGAAAGCCTCTGGATTCCCACCAGGGAGAGGCGGGAATGACGATCCATACGGTCCCCTGATGAGCGGTGTTTTACTCAGCAGGATTGGGATCCGGGTGTCGTGTGCAACCCCCGACACGTGCCGTAGGCCGGTTCAGGAATCGCATGGGAAAGCCCGCATGCAGCTCCACTCGATTCGATTGGCAGCGTTTATAGCATTGATGGGGTCTGAATCCAAAACCATTAATGCCCCCTCCAGGACCTCCTGCATTCCCATTCCGCAGCGTCCCTGACGCTTTGTCGTCTGCAGGGAGATCCTCATGTTGGTTGCGCCGCGCCATGGCCCTGATGTACGCCTGAATTCGTCTCGACTTAAGGGAGCTATTACAGTAGGCTACGCAAATTCTTAATGAGATGGAGCATACAGCAGAGAGGATGGAGGAATGGACCCGATTTCCCGCCAGGAAGAGCTCGTCAATTCCCATCTTGAACAGAATGACAAGGAGGCCGCTGTCAAGCTGCTCTTCGAGATGATCGTCCAGTGCGCCAGGGGCAAGGACTTTGCCAGGGCGGAGGCCCTGAGGGCCAGGCTCCTCGAAGTGGACGATCTGGCGTTGAACGAGATCATCCGATCGGCGGAGATCATCGAGGAGGAGAAGAGCCAGGCCGTCGATGCCGAGCACCTCACTACTTGGGCGAGTCTTTATGGCAGGCTGACCCCCGAGGAAAGCACCACGGTTTATCATGCCCTCAAGCAGGAAGCCCATGAAGCCATGCAGAGCATCTTCAACCAGGGTGAGCAGCACTCGAGGCTTTACCTGGTCAACCGGGGCGAGCTGGCTCTCCTCTGGCGCGAAGGTCCCCGGGAAAAGGTTCTGAGGCGGATCGGCCCCGGCGAGACCGCCGTGGCGGACGGATTCTTCTCGGACAGTGTCTGCACCGTCTCGCTGGTGACCCTCAGCCGATCGGAAGTGTCCTATCTGGACCGTGACGTGCTGCTTGCCTGGGAAAAGGATTATCCGGCCATCGAGGGCAAGTTGCGGGACTTCTGCCTGGTTGCACAGGACACGCCCTCCATGCTCAAAGAGCGGGGGGTCGACCGCCGGGACCACAACCGCAAGATGATCAGCGGCAACGCAGCGGTTCAGGTTTTCAGCGGTTCCTGGCAGCCGGTGGCCAAGCCCTTTCGAGGCGATGTGGCCGATATATCCCGCGGCGGTTTGGCCTTTATCGTGAACATCAAGGATAAAAAGACCGCACGGGCCCTGCTGGGCCGAAATGTGGGTTTCACCGTGACCATTCCCGGGCACGAGCCCAAGGTGAAACTGACCAAGAAGGGCTTCATTGTGGCCATCTCCCATATTCCCTTTGAGGGGTACTGTCTGCACGTCAGGTTCAATGAGTTCCTCGGCCAGAACGAGATGAAGGAGATCTCGGTGCTCCCCGACAGGCAGCGGAAGCCCCTTTGATTCATCGCGGCATCGCGAAGGAAGAAACCCGATGCAAGAACATTCAAAGCTGTACAAACTCTTTGTGGCAGGGCAGTGGGTTGGAGGCGAGCCTGCTTTGCCCGTCCTGGACAAATATTCCGGAGAAGTCATCGGTACGGTGCCGATGGCCGGTCGGGCCACGGTGGAGAAGGCCGTGGAGGGGGCCTGCGCCGCTTTTCCTGCTTATTCGAGGACCCCTGCGCATCGCAGAGCGGCCATCCTGGCCAGGACGACTCAAATCCTGGAGCGATGCAGGGAAGAGATGGCCACCCTCATCTGCCGGGAGGCCGGCAAGGCCTGGAAGTACTCCGTGGGTGAAGTCTCCCGCGCCATGGAGACTTTCCAGTTTTCAGCGGAAGAAGCCAAACGCATTCACGGAGAGACCGTGCCCATGGATGCGAGCCCCACGGGTGAAGGCCGGCTCGGTTTCTATCTGCGAAGCCCCGTGGGGGTGGTGGCTGCCGTGACCCCGTTCAATTTTCCGCTGAATCTCGTGGCCCACAAAGTGGGGCCAGCTCTGGCGGCGGGATGCTGCGTGGTTCTCAAGCCGGCTTCGACGACTCCCCTGACGGCCCTCCGGCTGGGTGAAATCCTGGAGGAAGCGGGGCTGCCGCCGGGAGTCTTCAACGTGGTGGTGGGGTCCGGGGATACCGTGGGCGACTGGCTGGTGACCCACCCATTGGTCAGCAAAGTGTCCTTCACGGGCAGTCCTCCGGTGGGGGAGGCCATCATCCGGCGGGCCGGTCTCAAGAGGGTCACCCTGGAGCTGGGGAACAACTCGGGGACCATCATCGAGCCCGATGCGGACCTGGACGACGCGGTCCCGCGTTGCGTGATGAGTGCTTTCGCAAATTCCGGCCAGGTCTGTATCTCGCTCCAGCGGCTGTATGTGCACAGGGCCATTGCCGCCGACTTCACACGGCGCTTCGTGGAAGCCACGGGTAAGCTTGTGGTGGGGAATCCCCTGGATCGGGACTGCGACGTGGGGCCCATGATTTCCGAGAGCGAAGCCGCCCGTGCCGAGGCCTGGGTGAAGGAGGCCGTTGCGGAGGGAGCCCGGGTGCTCATCGGCGGTAAACGGGAGGGGGCGATGTTCCAGCCCACGGTCCTCGCCGACGTTCGGCCGGAGATGAAGGTCATGTGCATCGAAGCTTTCGCTCCCCTGGTTTCCATTTACGAGCACGAGCGATTCGAGGATGCGGCCCGCATGGTCGATGACTCTCCCTACGGGCTCCAGGCGGGGGTTTACACCCGGGACATCGCGAAGGCCCTCCGGGCCGTCGACCAGATCAATGCCGGCGGGATCATGATCAACGACACCTCGATCTTCCGGGTTGACCACATGCCTTACGGCGGAAACAAGATGAGCGGTCTGGGCCGCGAGGGAGTGCGGTTCGCCGTGGAGGAGATGACCAACCTCAAAATGGTCGTGATCAAGCCTTGATCCGCCATGCAACTGCCAACAGGAGCTGAGGGTGCCATGTACAGGATCGAGCACGACGGCGAGGATATGGTGATTCGCTTCAACAGGGACCTGGTGGACAGCGGGGTGCTGTCGAAGTTCCTGAGCCACGTCAACTTGCAGGCCATGTGCCGGAAGAGCGCTTTCGGTGGCGTGGTCGAGCGAATCCAGAAGGTCAGCAGGCTTTCGAGCCTGCCGGCGGGAGTGGCCCTGCTCAGGGACCCGGCCCTGAACAAGGGGACGGCGTTCACCGAAGAGGAGCGGGATGCTCTGGGACTCCGTGGACTGCTCCCACCGCGGGTGCACACCGTCGAGGAACAGGAGCTCCGGGTGCTCGAGAACCTGCGGCGGAAGCCCAACGACCTGGAGAAGTACATTTTCCTGATCAGCCTCCAGGATCGCAACAAGACGCTCTTCTATCGGGTGCTCCTGAACCATATCGAGGAGCTGATGCCCATCGTCTACACGCCCACCGTCGGTCAGGCCTGCCTGGAATTCGGTCATATCTTCAGGAGGCCGCGTGGCATCTACATCTCGGCCCGGGACCGGGGCCAGGTGGGCGATCTCCTGCGCAACTGGCCTTACAAGGACATCCGCATCATCGTCATCACGGATGGGGAGCGGATTCTCGGGCTCGGCGACCTCGGGGCGGACGGAATGGGCATTCCCGTCGGAAAGCTGGCCCTGTACACGGCCTGTGCCGGGATTCATCCGTCCCTCACCCTCCCCGTGGACCTGGACGTGGGGACGGAAAACGAACAGCTGCTGAACGACCCCCTCTACATCGGCATGAGGCAGCGGCGTGTGCGTGGGGAGCCGTACGACGAACTGGTGGAGGAGTTCGTGATGTCCGTGCAGGAGGTGTTCCCCGGCGCACTCATACAGTTCGAGGATTTTGCGAACCGCAATGCGTTTCGCTTTCTGCAGCGTTACCGGGACCAGGTCTGCTGTTTCAACGACGACATTCAGGGGACGGCGTCCGTCACCCTGGCCGGGCTCTATTCAGCCATGCGGATGACCGGAGGCAGGCTGAAGGACCAGAGGGTGCTCTTCATGGGGGCCGGCGAAGCGGGCATCGGAACGGGGGACCTGACGGTTTCGGCCCTGGTCGCCGAAGGGCTGTCCCCTGAGGAAGCCCGGCAGCGGTGCTGGTTCATGGACTCCAAAGGGCTGGTGGTCGGGAGCCGGACGGATCTCAAGAGCCACAAGCTGCATTTCGCGCACGACCACGAGTTCATCCCGGACCTGCTGCAGGCCGTCCGGGTGCTCAAGCCCACGGCGCTCATCGGGGTCTCGGGCAAGGCGAGGGTGTTCACCCAGCCGGTGCTGGAGGCCATGGCCGAGATCAATGACCGGCCCATCATCTTCTCGCTCTCCAACCCGACTTCCAATACCGAGTGCAGCGCCGAAGAGGCCTACCGATGGACCGACGGCCGGGCCGTTTTTGCCAGCGGCAGCCCGTTCGACCCGGTGACCGTCAAGGAGAAGACCTTCTTCCCCGCCCAGGGAAACAACGTTTACATCTTTCCCGGAGTGGGGATGGGCGCCATAGCCTGCTCGGCCTCCCGGGTGACGGACGAGATGTTTTTCGTGGCTGCCAAGACCCTGGCGAAACAAGTTTCGGCGAGCGATCTGGATGAGGGGCGCATCTATCCGCCTCTCACCAGGATTCGCGAAGTCTCCCTGGTCATTGCCGAGGCCGTGGCCGAAGTGGCTTATGAACTCGGATTGGCGGCCATACCGAGACCCGAGGACCTGGGTGCCCATATCCGGTCCCTCATGTATGTGCCTGAATATCAGAGTTTTGTTTGAAACTCGGGACCTCTGGATTCCCGCCAGGAACATGCGGGAATGACAAATCACTCGGTCACTCAATCTTTTATCATCCAAACGGGGGTGGAATGGACAATTCGAAAGACGTGGTTTGTATCATGCCTCGAATCAGGAACGAGTCGCATGGAAGATCTCAGCAGTAAGGTCAGTCAGTTTTTTGAGCTCTTCAGCAGCCAGGGACTGGACCAAATGGCGGATTTTTTGACCGAAGACGCTTGCCTGTTCTTCCCTAAAACTCAGCCACTGGTGGGCAAGGAAAAAATACTCAAATTCTTTCAGATTCTTTTCCGCCAGTATCCGGAGCTCACCTTCACGGTCGAGCACATCATCGCCCAGCAGGATAAGGTCGCCGTCCACTGGAGAAACAAAGGAGTCACCAGGAAGAAGGAGCCTTACGAGAACGAGGGCGTGACCCTGTTCTTCTTCGAAGATGGGCTGGTCTCCCTGATGAGCGACTTTTTCAAGGATACCGGGAAGTTTTGACCCGCCCGGCAGTGTTTTGGCGTGAGCCCGGTGAAGACGTCAGGATGCCGGCCTCCACCGGCATGACGCGGCCGAAATGAACATCTTCCATCATGATGTCTGGCTCAGTCGCGCTCGCGGTTCTTCTGGAAGGCAATGTCGGGCCACTCTTCCATCAGGAAGTCCAGGCGCCACGCATTGGGAGCGAGGTAGGTCAGGCGGCCTTCCGAATCTCGGGCCAGGCTGGCCAGGTGCTTCCTTTCGAACTCCTCAAGCCGCTTTTTGCTGTCGCAGTCAATCCAGCGCGCCGCGGCAAACTGCACCGGCTGATAGACCGCATCCACGCCGTATTCCGCCTTGAGCCGTGCCACGGTCACATCGAACTGCAGGCCTCCGACGGCCCCGAGGATATAGTCCGAGCCCCGGAGCGGGCGAAAGAACTGCACGGCGCCCTCCTCGGCGAGCTGTTTCAAGCCCTTCTGGAGCTGCTTCACTTTGAGGGGGTTTCTGAGGACCACCCGCCGGAAATGCTCCGGGGCGAAGTTCGGGATTCCGGTGAACCGCAGCGCCTCTCCATCCGTGAACGTGTCTCCGATCTTGATGGTTCCGTGATTGTGAATGCCGATGATGTCCCCGGCATAAGCTTCCTCGACGTTGGTCCGGTCCTGGGCCATGAAAACCGTTGCATTGGCCAGGGTGATTTCCTTGCCGAGTCGATGGTGAATGACCTTCATCCCCCGGGTGAACTTCCCGGAGCAGATCCTCAGGAAGGCGATGCGGTCCCGGTGAGCGGGGTCCATGTTCGCCTGGATCTTGAACACAAAGCCGGAGAAAGACTCCTCGCAGGGGGTGACCACTCGTGTCAACGTGGGCCTGGCTCTCGGTGACGGGGCCATCTCCACGAAGGCATCCATGAGCTCCCGCACTCCGAAGTTGTTGAGGGCGCTCCCGAAGAAGACGGGAGTCTGGTTCCCCCTGAGATAGTGCTCCATCTCCAGGGGATTGGCCGCCCCTTCGAGCAGCTCCACATCCCTGCGCAGGTCATCCGCCTGGCTGCCCAGCAGCCTTTCCAGCTCAGGGTCGGCCAGATCTTCGATGAGAATGCCATCCTGCGTGCGCGTTTCCTGCCCGGGTGTGAACAGATGGAGCTTCCTGCGGTAGAGATTGTACACCCCTTTGAAGCGGCTGCCCATGCCGACAGGCCAGGAGAGCGGGGTGCACTCGATCTGGAGCTTGTCTTCGATCTCGCTCAGGATTTCCAGCGGTCCCAAGCCGTCGCGATCCAGCTTGTTGACGAAGGTGATGATGGGCGTGTTGCGCATCCGGCAGACCTCCATCAGTTTCTCCGTCTGCGGCTCGACGCCCTTGCCGCTGTCGATCACCATGAGGGCGCTGTCCACCGCCGTCAGGACCCTGTAGGTGTCTTCGGAAAAGTCCTGGTGCCCCGGCGTATCGAGAAGATTCAGCTCGAAATCCCTGTAGGTGAACTTCATCACCGATGTGGTGACGGAGATGCCTCTCTGCCGCTCGATGGCCATCCAGTCGCTCGTGGCATGACGGGCTGCCCTCCTTGCCTTGACGGCCCCGGCTATCTGGATGGCCCCTCCGAAGAGGAGCAGCTTTTCCGTCAAAGTGGTCTTGCCGGCGTCTGGATGACTGATGATCCCGAAGGTCCTGCGCCTTTCGATTTCCCTGTGATACGGTCGATTCACTCGAGCTTCCTCCGTTGGGCGGTTCAAGATCTGCGCAATGTGTAGAGCGGCTGCTTTCGGGCATGACCATCAGGCTCTTCACCGCAATGGCTTCCCCCCCCCACCGGGCGCATTCCGAAACCCGGTTCGTGGATGCTTGCCGGTCGACAGCGTGGCGCTTTGCTGTCAGGCGACCGCGAAGTCAGAGGTGTTCTTCAATCAGGGTGGATTTCCAAACATTGGATGGATGGAACGGATACCGTCGGAGAAGATGGGGCACCAGTATTGCCAATCACGGGGAATCAAGGTCACCAGGTATAGTCCTCAAAAAGGGAAGTCTCTTCAATCCTCTTGGGATGGCTCGGACAGCCGCCGAGCGTTTCCGTCAATTCCAGATTAGTGAGTATAATGCCATGAACAGGTCATGGTCAACGCCGGAAGCGGATAAGGACAGGGCAAGCGCATGCAGCAGTGCCGGACATGCGGCATCGGGTGTGGCCATCCCCCTTGACCATTCTACGCCCGAGAGGAGAATGGTACGGAGGAGGCAGTGAAGGAATAAGAATCCTTGCATTGCCTCGCCGACGCAAAAACACTTTTTTGCTCGTCCGAATCCGGGTACGATGAAATGGCGGGAACGCTGTCGCCTTATACTCGTTGAGGCTGAAAAGTGGCGTTTCTGTAAAC
>Ga0105106_10001885_pt1 | contig 14966 bp, 11 predicted proteins | sample PPLLaktember2015_5_FD_79109 | JGI IMG/M metagenome (GOLD analysis project Ga0105106, IMG submission 79109) | Freshwater sediment microbial communities from Prairie Pothole Lake near Jamestown, North Dakota, USA - PPLs Lake P8 Core (1) Depth... | ecosystem: Environmental > Aquatic > Freshwater >...
CGAACTTCTGCGGCGCGATGGCGGGCTCTTCCGCGGGCACGCCGAAACCGTCCAGCGAGACCAGCCGGCGCACACGCTGCGGTCGCACCCCGGCGTAATGCATCACGATGTTGCCGCCAAGGCTGTGCCCGACGAGGTTCACCGCCTCGCCCGGCGCGAACGCATCGACGAGCGCCTCGAGGTCGGCCACGTAATCGTAGAACCAGTAGCCCTGCGCCTGCCAGGCACTTCGGCCGAAGCCGCGCAGATCGGGAGCGATTGCGAACCAGTCGCCGGCGAGCGCGTCGACCAGAAACTGGAACGACGCGCCGGAGTCCATCCAGCCGTGGAGGAAGAACAGCTTCGGCGCGTCCGGTTCGCCCCACGTCAGCACGTGGTGATCGAGACCCCGCAGCGAGAGCCGCTGCGCGCGCACCGGCGTCACTTTCTGCGGCACAGCGCGAGGCCGTCGGCCCAGCCGGTGCGGTAGTTGCCGTCGGCGGCAAATCGCGCGCCATCCTTGCGCTCCGGCCCGCTGGCGCTGGCGCAACCGTCCGCGTACCCCTGCCGATAGGTGAGCGGAAATCCCGACAGATTGACCGCGGGCGGCGGTGGCTCGACGGTGGCAGGCATCGGCGGTGCCGTCGTCCGCGGTGACGTTCCGGGACCGGGGACACCCGCCGGACCAGGCGCTGTCGCCGCGCAGGAGCCCAGCATCAGTGCGAGCAAGAGCACACGCACGCGCGGCACGATGCGCGCGGCGCGGACAGCGCGCGGGGCCGAAATCGGGAACACGAGAGGATCGATCGATGGTGAACGGGGTAAAATTCTACCACTCCGGCATCAACGCTCCATGAACGATCCGCGCTTCGTCCATCTCCGGCTGCACAGCGAGTACTCGATCGTCGACGGCACCGTGCGCATCGATGATGCGGTGGCGGCGGCGGCGGCCGATGCCATGCCGGCGCTGGGGCTCACCGATCTGGCCAACGCGTTCGGGCTGGTCAAGTTCTACAAGGCGGCGCGCGCGCGCGGAATCAAGCCCGTCTACGGCTGCGATGCGTGGCTGACGCATGAGGCCGAACGCGATCAGCCGACCCGTGTGCTGCTGCTCGCGCAGTCGCGCGCCGGCTATCTCAGGATCTCGGATTGGCTCTCGCGCGCGTATCGCGGCAACCAGCATCGCGGTCGCGCCGAGCTGCGGCGCGAATGGTTCGCCGAGGGCACCGACGGCCTGATCGCGCTGTCCGGCGCGCGCGACGGCGACATCGGCCAGGCGCTGCTGCAGGGCAATTTCACCGGTGCGGCAAAAGCGGCCCGCGAATGGGCCGCGCTGTTTCCGGAACGCTACTACCTGGAACTTCAGCGCGCCGGACACGGCGACGACGACGCGCTGGTTGCGGCGACGGTGCGCATCGCGGGCGAGACCGGCTTGCCCGTCGTGGCGACGCATCCGGTGCAGTTCCTGCGATGCGAGGACTTTCGCGCGCACGAGGCGCGCGTGTGCATCGCCGAAGGCTACGTGCTCGCCGATCCGCGCCGCCCGCGGACGTTCACGCCGGACCAGTACCTGAAGTCGCAGGAGGAGATGGCGGCCGCCTTTGCCGATGTGCCCGAGGCGCTCGCCAACAGCGTTGCAATCGCGCAACGCTGCAATCTCGTCATCCCGCTCGGCAAGAACTACCTGCCCGACTTTCCGACCCCCCCCGGCGTCACCCTCGACGACCACCTCCGGCACGAGGCCGCGGCGGGGCTCGAGCGGCGGCTCGGCGCGAACTTTCCCGACCCGGCGACGCGGGACGCCAAGCGACCGGAGTACGTGGCGCGCCTCGAGTTCGAGACGAAGACCATCGTGCAGATGGGCTTCGCCGGCTATTTCCTGATCGTCGCCGACTTCATCAACTGGGCGAAGGACAACGGTGTGCCGGTCGGGCCCGGACGCGGATCCGGTGCGGGTTCGCTGGTCGCCTACTCGCTCGGCATCACCGACCTCGACCCTCTGCGCTACGCGCTGCTGTTCGAGCGCTTCCTCAATCCGGAGCGCGTGTCGATGCCCGACTTCGACATCGATTTCTGCCAGGACGGTCGCGACCGCGTGATCGACTACGTCAAGAAGAAATACGGCGCGGATTCGGTGTCGCAGATCGCGACGTTCGGCACGATGGCGGCCAAGGCGGCGGTCCGCGACGTCGGCCGCGTGCTCGACCTCGGCTACAACTTCTGCGACGGAATCGCCAAGCTGATTCCGTTCCAGCCCGGCAAGCTCATCACGCTGAAGATGGCGCGCGAGATGGAGCCCCTGCTCGTCGAGCGCGAGCGCAACGAGGAAGAGGTGCGCGAACTGCTCGAGCTCGCCGAGTCGCTCGAGGGCCTGACCCGCAACGTCGGCATGCACGCGGGAGGCGTGCTGATCGCGCCGGGCAAGCTCACCGATTTCTGCCCGCTCTATACGCAGGCCGGCGCCGACGCGATCATTTCGCAATTCGACAAGGACGACGTCGAGGCCGTCGGCCTGGTCAAGTTCGACTTTCTCGGGCTCACCACGTTGACGATCCTCGACCGGACGCTGCGGTACGTGCGCGGCCTCGATCCGGAATTCACGCTGACCCTCGAATCGCTTCCCCTCGACGACAAGGCCGCCTACGACGTGTTCCGCAACGCGAACACCACCGCGGTGTTCCAGTTCGAATCGCGCGGGATGCGCGATCTGCTGAAGCAGGCGCCGCCGACGCGCTTCGAGGACGTCATCGCGCTGGTCGCGCTGTACCGGCCCGGGCCGATGGAGCTCATTCCGTCCTACAGCGCGCGCAAGACCGGCCGCGAGCGCGTCGACTACGCCGATCCGCGGCTCGAGCCGATCCTCGGGCCCACCTACGGGGTCATGGTGTACCAGGAACAGGTGATGCAGATCGCCCAAGTGATCGGCGGCTACACGCTCGGCAGCGCCGACCTCCTGCGGCGCGCGATGGGCAAGAAGAAGCCCGAGGAGATGGCGCAGCACCGCGACACCTTCGTCGCGGGCGCCGAGCAGAACGGCATCGCGAAGGCCAAGGCGTCGCAGCTGTTCGACCACATGGAGAGGTTCGCCGGTTACGGGTTCAACAAATCGCACGCGGCCGCCTACGCCCTCGTCGCGTACCAGACGGCCTATTTCAAGGCGCACTACCCTGCCGCATTCATGGCGGCGAACCTGTCGCTGGTGATGGACGACACCGACAAGGTCCGCGCGTTACGTGACGACGCAATGGTGCAGGGTCTCTCGATCCTGCATCCGGACGTCAACGCATCGAATTACCGGTTCGAGCCGGTGGACGCAAAGCAGCTCCGCTATGGCCTCGGCGGCATCAAGGGGACCGGCGAGCAGGCGATCGATTCGATCGTCGCCGCACGCGCGCGCGGCGGCCCGTTCAAGGACCTGTTCGATTTCTGCCGCCGGGTCGACAAGCGCCTGGTCAATCGGCGGGTGGTCGAGGCGCTGATCCGCGCCGGCGCCTTCGATGCGATCGACGCCCGTCGCGCCACGTTGTTCAACTCCGTCGGCCTCGCCCTGGGCGAGGCGGAACGCGCCGAGGCATCGGCCGCGCAGGTGTCGCTCTTCGGCGAGGAACACCACGCGGCCGGCCTCACGCTGGCCGTCACCCGCGAGTGGTCCGATGCCGAGCGGCTGGCGCACGAGAAGGCATCGCTGGGCTACTACCTTTCCGGGCACCCCTACTCGGCCTATGCGGCGGAACTCGCGCCACTCATCCGCCATTCGCTGGCCGACCTGCAGCCGAAGCGCGAGCCGATGCTCATCGCCGGCATCGTCACCGCGTTGCGTGCGCAGACGTCGCGTCGGGGCAAGATGGGCTTCGTGACCCTCGACGACGGCCGGGGATCGGCCGAGATCGTCGTCTACAACGAGAACTGGGACGCGGCGCGCGCACTGCTGCGCGAGGACCAGCTCGTCGTCATCGAGGCAAAGGTCACGCCACGGATGGGCGACGGAGGCGAGACGCAGGGACTGCGCATCATCGCCGAACAGGTCTTCGACCTCGCGGCGATCCGCAAACGGTACGCCAGAGGATTGCGGCTGGCGTGCAATGGCGGCGCGAACGCCGAGCGTCTGTTCGAGCTGCTCGCTCCCTTCCGCAACGGCTCGTGCCCGATCGTCGTCGAATACCGCAACCGCGGCATCGGCGGCGAGATGGAGCTGTCCGACGCATGGCGCGTCGACCCCGACGAGGCTCTGATCGCCCGGTTGCGCGACTGGCTCGCGCCGGACAACGTCCAGGTCGTGTATTGAGCGGTATCGGCGGCGGCCTGGGGCGACGGCGCCGTCGCCGATGAAGCACCTCTTTTCGCGCTACGGCGCATTTCTCGGTCAGCCCGGTGTCGTCCGGCTGCTCGTGACCGCGTTCGTCGCGCGGATGCCGATCGGGATGGTGTCGCTTGCGCTGCTGATGCACCTGCGCGACCTGACGTCGTCGTTTGCCTTTGCCGGCGCGGTTGTCGGCGGATATCTCGTCGCGATGGCCGCCGCTGCGCCAGCCATCGGCCGGCTCGTCGACCGCAGGGGACTTGCCATCCCGCTGGTCGTCACCGGAATCGTCCAGCCGCTGGCGCTCGGCGCCGTCCTGTTCGCGGGACCGCTCGGACTGTCGCGGGCGAACATTGCAGCCTGCGCGGCGATCGCCGGTGCGTTCGCGCCACCGATATCGGTTCTCGCGCGGACGCTGTGGCGACATCGTTTCGATGGCGACGACGAACGCCGGATCGCCTTCAGCTTCGATTCGGTATTGGTCGAACTCAACTTCACGCTGGGTCCGGCGCTGGTCGCGCTGCTGCTGGCCGTGGCCACGCCGGCGGCTGCGCTCGGTGCCGCGTGGCTGTTCGTTGCCGCGGCCGCGCCGCTGTTCCTGTCGTCGCCGGCACCGAAATACTGGAAGCGCGTGCACGAAGCCGAGCGACACCTGCTGGGCCCGCTGACGGAGCCCCGGCTGCTGGTCGTCTACGCCACGACGTCGGCGTTCACGTTCGCCTTCGGCCTGCTCGAGGTCGGCTATCCCGGCTTCGCGGCGGCGATCGGCGCACCGGCGGCAGGCGGCGTGCTCATCGCGATCTGCTCGATCGGGAGTGCCATCGGCGGACTGGCGTACGGTGGAATCCAATCGACGCTGCCGGTGGAGCGCCAGCTGCCCCGGATCACCGCGCTGATGGTGCCGCCGTTGGCCGCGCATGCGCTGGTCGCCTCGCCGTGGCTTCTGGCACCTCTCGCGTTCTGCGCCGGCCTGCTGATGGCGCCGGCGCTGACGGCGGTGACGATCCTCGTATCGCACCATGCCCCGGCACGGTATGCCACCGAGGCCTTCACGTGGTCGACGGCGTGCATCGTCAGCAGCGTGGGCGCCGGTATGGCCGCAGGCGGCGCGCTGATCCAGGCATGGGGGCCGGCCGCCGCGTTCGGCACCGCCGCCGCGAGCGTCGTGCTCGCGTCGCTGCTCGGGTTGCTGCTGCAGCCGCCCGCGGTCCGCGTCCGCTAGAATCTTCCCTCACTTAGCGAGACCACGACCATGACCACCTCCAAGCTCCCCGCCACGATGCGTTATGTTGCCGCGCGCGAGCCGGGCCCGCCCGACGTGCTGGCACTCGCGGACGGGCCGGTGCCGCTGCCGAGACCTGGCGAGGTGCTGATCAGGGTCAGCTACGCGGGCGTCAATCGTCCCGATTGCCTGCAGCGCGCCGGCGCCTATCCGCCACCACCGGACGCGTCGCCGATCATCGGGTTGGAGGTCGCCGGCACGATCGTCGCGCGTGGCGAGGGTGCGGAAGGATGGCGCGTCGGCGACCGCGTCTGCGCGCTCACGCCCGGCGGCGGCTACGCGGAGTACTGCACGACACCGGCCGGCTTCTGTCTGCCGGTCCCCGAGGGCCTGACCGAACTCGAAGCCGCGAGCCTGCCCGAAACCTTCTTCACCGTCTGGAACAACCTGTTCGACCGCGGGCGGCTGAAGTGCGGCGACAAGCTGCTGGTCCACGGCGGGTCGAGCGGCATCGGGCTGACTGCGATCCAGCTGGGAAAGCAGATCGACGCCACCGTCATCACGACGGTCGGCAGCGACGACAAGGCCGACTTCTGCCGGAAGATGGGCGCGGATCACGCCATCAACTACCGGACGCAGGATTTCGTCGCCGAGGTCGCGCGGATCACGGCCAAGGGGGGCGTGAACGTCGTGCTCGACATGGTCGGCGGTGAATACATCGAGAAGAATCTCAGGTGCCTGGCGCCCGAGGGCCGGCTCGTCATCATCGCGTTCCTGCACGGCAGTCGCGTCGAGGTCGACTGGCGGCACATCATGCTGAAGCGGCTCACGGTGACCGGCTCCACGCTTCGCGCCAGTCCGGCCGAGCGCAAGGTCGAGATCGCGCAGACGCTGCGCAACAACGTCTGGCCGCTGATCGAAAGCCGGGAAGTGAAGCCGGTCGTCCACCGCGTGTTTCCGTTGGCGGAAGCCGCCGCCGCGCACGCGCTGATGGAATCGAGCACGCACATCGGCAAGATCATGCTGGAAGTCAGGAGTCAGGTGCCGGTTGGCAGTTGACAGCGGGCAGAGGTCGACGACATCGGTCCGCGTCAGCCACGCACGGGTTTGCCCACGTGCAATGCCGCCGGCAACCGCCGACTGACTCCTGCCACTGGATTAGTACGTGGCCCGACCGCCGGAAAGATCGAACACGGCGCCGGTCGAGAACGAGCACTCCTCGCTGGCGAGCCAGCACACCATCGCGGCGATCTCCTCGACGAGGCCGAAGCGGCCCATCGGAATCTTCGAGAGCATGAAGTCGATGTGCTGTTGCGTCATCTGATCGAAAATCGCGGTCCGCACGGCGGCCGGTGTCACGCAGTTCACACGGATGCCCGTCTTCGCAAGTTCCTTCCCGATGGACTTGGTCAGCCCGATCACCGCCGCCTTCGATGCGCTGTAGGCCGGCGCGTTCGGATTGCCTTCCTTGCCGGCGACCGACGCGATGTTGACGATGCGGCCGTAGTCGTTCTTCTGCATCACCGGCACGACGGCGCGGTTGCACAGGAACACGCCGTGGACGTTGACGTCGAAGACGCGCTTCCAGTCCTCGACGGGGTATTCCCACGTCACCTTGTTCGGTCCGGTGATGCCGGCCGAGCACACTAGCACGTCGATGCGCCCGAGCGCGGTGGCCGTGGCGTCGGCGGCACGCACAACGCCGTCGGTGTCCGCGACGTCGAGCGCCTCCGTGTGGGTGCGCCCGCCGAGCGCCGCCTTGGCGTTCGCAAGCGCGACCGCATCGCGGTCCCACAAGGCGACGGTGGCGCCGCTCGCAACGAGTCGTTGCGCGACCGCGTAGCCGATGCCTGCGGCGCCGCCCGTGACGACTGCCGCACGACCCTTGAAATCGAGTTGGTTCATTATCTCGTGCCCCCTTTTCGTTGTTCTCGCGATTCTACGGCAGCGCGCCGATGGATTTCCCGGACGCTTGATTCGATTCGACGGCACGGCGCCAAGTCGCGGATGCCAACGTGGGTGGCGGTCGACGCGCAAGTTTGGTCAGCCAGTGGTCGCCGTGACAGGCCGCCACGACGATCAGGCATTGCGCCTGCAATCACCACAGCGACAGCCGCCCGGGCAAAGCCGGGCAACCGTCCCCGGGGCCGACGCATCAACCGTTTGACGCGCATCCGGCGCCGGGCTTTCCGGCGCGCGGGGGGCGCATCGCCGCCGATCTTCCCAACGGCGTCCATATTGGCCACAATCGCGCGCAGGGCTCGAACGATGAGCATCTACCGCTCCCATCCCAAGCGACCCGCGTACGGCGGCGACGTCCGTGCGCCCGTCATCCGGGCCGCAGCGGGCTCGCCCGCGTTTCGCCGGACCGCTGGTCCTTCGACCGATCGCGATTGGGCGCCACTGCGCAAATCCAGCCCGGCGAACTACATGCTTCCGTCGAGCCTCAAGTGGTTTGCCGGGCTGCCGTTCGACATCCGGCCGATGGCGCTGGTCACCAAATACCCGCGGATCGCCAACGTGCTCGCGCTACAGTGGGCAACGCCGTCTGCCTGCCGCGCCTACTTCGACGAACTCCTCGTCGATCGCCGGTGCGGTCGCCAGGGCTTTCCTGGCGATGTCCAGCGCGATCTGCTCGCCCTGCGCCACTACTACTGCCACCAGCACCTGAAGCTGGAGGACTGACCTCCGCGGGCGAGCCCGGACCCATGCCCGTCCGCGGGCGTGAACGGCCCCCTGCCGCCCCCCGTGTCAGCCCGAGCGGGGCGTCGCGCGTTAATGGCACGCGGCCCGGATGGGCCGGAAAGAAGGGAGTGTGCCATGTTCGAGTCGCTGCAATCCGCGTTCGCTTCGAATCCGCTGCTGTCGGGCGGCACCGCCCTCGCGGTCGCCGGCGTCCTCGCCATGTGGCTGCGGGAGGTCCCCGCCAAGGTGGCGGCGTGGGCCAAGCATTTTCTCGTGACCACGCTCGCGGTCGACAGCCGCGACGAGCTGATGTTTCCGGCGCTGGTCGAGTACATGGACAGCCGCGACGCGCTGCGCCGGATCAACAATTTCACCGTGCGCACGGTGCGCCAGCAGGGCTCCACCTACCAGAGCCTGCACGACGAGTTGCAGCAGGGCGGCCGGCCGGTGGCCCTGTTTTCACCCGGCGAGGGCTTCCACCTGTTCGTGCTCGACGGGCGCCTGATGTGGATGAAACGCGAGGTGCAGGTCGGCGTCACCGTCATCGAGAAGATCACGTTGTCGACATTCGGCCGCGACAAGCGCCCGCTGGAAGCCATCGTCCACGCGGCGATGGACCACCGGATCGAGCGCGAGCTCAACCGCATCGCCGTCTACGTGCCGAGCCCCTACAACAACGAGTGGACGCGCGCGCGCCTGGGCAACAACCGCAAGCTCGACTCGGTCGTGCTCAAGGCGGGCCAGAAGGAGGCGATCCTCGCCGACCTCAACCGGTTCTTCGCTGCGCGCGAGCGTTACGAGGCGCTGGGCATCCCGTGGCGGCGCGGCTACCTGCTCTACGGCCCTCCCGGCACGGGCAAGACCTCGCTCGTCACGGCGCTCGCCTCCGAGCTCGCCCTCAACGTCTGCGTGCTCTCGCTCGCCTCGCCCAACGTCACCGACGAGAAGATCGGCAACCTGCTCGCCAGCGTGCCGCGACGTTCGGTGATCCTGATCGAGGATGTAGACGCCTTCTTCCAGCAGCGCAGCAAGGCCGACACCGGCGTCAAGGTGTCGTATTCGGGCTTCATCAACGCGCTCGACGGCGTGGCCGCGCACGAGGGCTCGGTCGTGTTCCTGACCACCAACCACCCGCAGTTGATCGACGAGGCCGCGATCCGTTCGGGCCGCGTCGACTTCCGGATGGAGCTCGGACTGTGCGACCGCGACCAGCTCGAGCGGATGTTCCGCAAGTTCTTCGACGACGACGCAGCCGCCGTGCGGTTCGCCGACAGGGTTCCGTCCGGCCGCTGGGCGCCCGCTCAGGTGCAGGAACGTTTGCTCAAGGCCGCGGCGGCGGACGAGGCGATGGAGCTGTTCCTGCGCCCGGCACCGGTGGATGCGCGCGATGGCCTGGCGCGGGCAGCGTGAAATCGGCGACGGGCCGGTGCGAAAGGCGCATGCGCCGCCTGCGTATGCGATTACCGACTGAGTTGCCGACTGCAACGAGCCATGATCCCCTTCGCAACGTCGCGCATCGACATTCTGCTGAATGGTTCATCTTGAGGGCGAATCGGTCTTTCTGCCAGCACGGCCCGGACATGGCGCCACGCGCGATCCTGCCGCTCCCGACGTACCATCTGGTTCCACTCCCTTCTCGTCCACACGAATCCGCATTCGTCCTTTTTCGTGAGATAGGCGTTTGTGACGATCGAGATCCCTACGGCGCACTGGCTGATGCCAAGCTCGAGAAGCTTCTGCAAGCGCCGTGGTCTGCACGTGTCTTCCTTCCTGGCATCGTAAAGAGGGATCGCCAGAGCATCCAGCCACGGACTGCACCCGAGATGCAACAGCTGCCGGGCGAGTTCCAGCGCGTGGGATTCACCGTCGATCCGCGCGTAGCTGATGAACACCGCTCGTCGCGAGCCATGCCTCATACAACTGGAAAACACTCGCGCAACCTGCTCCGCGCTCGCCTTAAGTCGCAAGAGTTTCTGCAGACGCTGATGCAGCTCTCTCCGAATGACCCGCAAGCGGTCCTCTTTCGTCGCCGCACGACCCGTTATGATGCCCAGCCGTCGCAGCGCGGCCGTCGCGTCGTTAAGGCCGTAGAACTCGCTCGCGCAGGGATCCGCGATCGCAACCGCATTCCGGATCTCCCGCATCTTCGTCAAGTTGGGCGTCAGTCTTGATCGCCCAATCTCGCCGTAACACAACGCGCTGACCCGCAGTCGCGCGATCAGCGTCGGCGGCAAACCGAGCACGCCCGTTCCCGGGATGGTGACGACGTAGATCGTGTCGCCAGGCCTTACCTGTTTGAGGAGGTTGCGCGGCTTACGGCCGCTCTGCCTTCTCCCGGCGCCATAGCCCACAGGAACAAAGCGCCCGCCGCGATCCCGAGGTAACGACAGTATCTTCCAGGGAACCACGCGATTCCACGTCACGTAAGCCAGGAACGCGGCGGACTTGCGATCTGCGTGTTGCCGGACGTGGTCCATATTCTGGATGTGAGCACGAGGTTGACGCACCGATCGACCGTCAGCAAGTCGCGGGGTCGGCATCGACCCCGCGAAGCCTGCTCTCGAGCATCCTGCCTGGAGGGAGGAACGAAAAGTACGCCATGACTCGCAACTAGCGATCTACCCTACTATGCAGTTGGCGGCGGAGCCTGCTGACCCGAAACCACCAGCCGGCATTTCGCCAGCTGAGATTCCGCGGCGGCCCCGTCCTCTGTTCGTTGGGTAACGTGGAGCGAATCATCGGTCAAATCGCGAAAGATGCGAACGGCTTCCTCGTGGAATGGCAAAGCAAGTGTAGCTGTAGCTTGTATTCGCGTATGCCGTTGCCAGGCTATAGTCAATTCGTGCTGCAGGGCCGGGTGACTCGGGTCTTGCGCAACCAATCGGCGGCGGGTTCAATCGGTCATTGCAGCACCGCCCTGGATCAGAAGGTGTTGCATCGACCCGTTGAACCCGTCGGCGTTTCGGTTCGACGGTCTCGCCGGCCGCTACAGTTCCTGCCGCGTCGGCCGGAACAGGATCCGGCGTCAGCGCCGATCCAGCGCAATGTCCGCCATGCCCTGCGTGGCGAGCACGTCGAGGCTCGTCCGGAGCTGCTCGTTCGACAGCGATTCGGGCACCATGAGCATCGCCTCGACCTTGAACTTGTTCTCCGTCGGCGTGCCGCCGTCGACGATCTCGGTCCGCAGCTCGTGGATGCTGATGCCGCGCTCCGCGAGGCCGGTCGAGAGCTCGCGCACGATGCCCGGTCGATCCGGTGCCAGGAGCTCGAGGTGGACGATCCGCCGGCCGGCGGGCGCCGACGGCGCCTCGCTTTTGGCGAGGACTACGCTGATGCCCGACGTCTCCAGGCCGCGCAGCGCGTCGGCGAGGCGCCCAGCGTTCTCGGTCGGCACCTCGAAATGCACCATGCCCGCAAATTGCCCGGCAAGGCTCACCATCCGGCTGCCTGCCCAGTTCGCACCGAAGCCGCGTGCGCGCTCCGACAGCAGGCGGACGATGCCGGGCCGATCAGGCGCGATCGCGGTCACCACCAGCGAAGCGGTGTCCGGCGCCTCCTCGCTCAGCGACACACTCTTGCGGATCATCGGCGCGCGCGTCGCGAAGCGCTCGTCCTGCGGACGCGCCGGCAACGCGCCGTGCTGCGCCGCGTAGCGGACGACGTCCTTCAGGAGCTTCAATCCCATGGGCGCCAGCGCGCGCTCCCACAGCTCGCGCGCCGTCTCCCCCTTGGCCACGAAGCACCAGTCCTGCGCGGCAATCGCACCCGCGTCCCAGCCGTCGGCGAGGTGGTAGACCGATCCGCCGGCGATCGGGTCGCCTTCCATGATTGTCCACTCGACCGCCGCGATGCCTCGGTGCCGGGGAAGCAGCGACGGGTGATACCCGATGCCGCCGAGCCGGGAACGCGCGAGCGCCTCGTCGCTCACCCGCGCGTGCGTGTGCGCCGCGACGATCAGGTCCGTGCCGTCCGGTATCGCATCCCCGGGGACGACCTTCGGATTCGCGAGCACGTGGACGGGCACGCCTGCGTTGCGCGCCGCGACGGCGAGGCGATCGTCCGCGGCGGGCGCCACGACTGCCGCGATCGCGACGCTGTCGGCTCGCAGGGCCTCGAAGACCATCGCGCCGAAATAGCGCGACCCCACCAGCGTGCATTTCACTCGGTACCTCGCCTTGTTCGATATCGTGACTTGGGGAATCCGCGGTTCCAGGCGCAATTATCACGCACGCGGACGAGGCGCGGCGGCCGGATGTCTGGCGGCGGTTGAGGGGTGAAAGGAGGCCCTCTGTCCTAGGAGGGGACAGGTTGACGCTGAAATAGCTGTGTTCGGCCTTTCCGGCGAGTCAAGCTGCATTGGTTGGGGCGGACCAGTTGTAGGGGGCATGGCAGTTGTCAATCGATGGCTGCGGGCGCGACGGGTAGACGAAGGAACGGACTGCGTCTTGGCAAAAGGCCTTGTTGCGCAACGATGATGTGCGCGGGCCACGATATAAGCCGCCCGAGAGAACCCTATCTAAATATCGGCGTAGCGCGGCAACGGTGATCGCCAGTGCCGGGTGAAATACACGCCAACAAAATAGCCGGGCTCGTCTCTCGTTCGGTCCGGCCTCGTCTTGCTATCGCGTGGAGCAGCCTTTCATCGGTGGTTGATCGGGCTCAAGCGTTGCCGGCGAGCGATGGCTGGTTCATCGGATTACGTTGCCGGGCCGCGGCATCGTAGCGTTCGTTCTTGGCGAGCATGGCGCAGAGGATGCGGGCATGTTTGTTGGCGATGGCGATTAGCGTCTTGTGGTAAGCCTTGCGACCATGGAGCTCGATGATCCAGCGCTGCAATCGATTGGCTCGTGATGGTTCCGCGTTGATGACCGCCTGCAGCGTACTGCGAGCACCCTGAATCAGTGGGGTGCGCAGATAGACGTTGCCGCGCCAACTGATCGGTCCCAGCCGTCGAACCGGCGCGCGAGGACGTTCGGCGCCACCGGCTGGCGGTGGTTGGAGTCCGTCGTCACTCGGTAACGGCGCTTGCAGACCGGCCGCAGTGCCTGCCGCTGCAGGTTGCGGCGGACCCGCTCCGGGCCCCACCCGCAGGCCCTGCTCGCACAGCCCGCGCACGATGCGCGGACGCCCATAACTGCCTTTGCTCGCCGCATGCAGCGCCGCCACCTGTGCATCCAACCGCGCATTGGCCTGCGCACGGGCGCTTGGCGGGCGTCGCCGCCATTGCAGATAGCCCGAGCGCGACACCACCAGCAGTCGGCACATCCGTGCTGACCGCGTAGGCGTCGCGATGCTGCTCGATCCAGGCGTACCTCACCGCGACTCCTTCGCGAAATACGCCGCCGCTTTTTACGATCTCCAGATCAAGCTTGGCACTGGCCAACTCGCGGCGCAGCCGTGCATTCTCGGCTTCCAGCTCCGAGATCGGACGCTTGACCGCTGCCGCCGGGTCGGCGACAGCGTATCGTCAGTAACGCTTCACTCCGCTACGTTCGATTGGCCTACCACCTGCAGAAGGAGAGCCGGCATGTATCCACGCAATCTGCAGGTCGAGCACAGGACCGATGCACGCACAGCGTTTGCCACGGTTGCGCTCCTGATTGCCGGACTCGCTGGGTGTGCCTCGGAACTCACGCCGAGGCCGAACCGTCCCCCGGTGGACGCTGCGGCGTACGTGGGTGTGTTCACCGGCGAGTTCGTGGACGGCAAACCCCTGTATCGCTTCCCGAATATCGAGGTTGTGGGTTCGCGGAGCAGCATCGGTCCGGGCACCTGAGCCGGACGAGCGCGCTGGCCACGACAACTGACCAACCAGTTGCAGATCTCGTGTCCCACCGGGAACACGGAGATGGTCCTATGTGGGAGGCCGAAAGGCGTCTCGCCTTCCGCCAAACGCAGGCCGTTCTTAGGCCGGCGCGGTGCTCGCCGTCAGGTGGCTCACGACCCAACTGGGTCGTTCGGGCTTCTCTGAACCGGCCGCTTGAAACGCGCCCAAGAGCGGATGCTCAATGCCCCGCATCACCTGCCGGCGAAGCGGGCGAACGCCACGTTGGATGCGTGGCCTCTTTGGCGCCGAATCGCCGACGTTGGTGCTACGGGCGAGCGAATTCCGGGATGCGAAAGCGCCTGCGATAGGCGCTCGGGGCGAGGCCGGTAATGCGCTTGAACAGGCGCCGGAAGAAGGCCGCATCTTCGTAGCCCACTCGCCAGCTGATCTCATCGACCGAAACGTCGGTCCGTTCGAGCCGGCGCTTGGCATCTTCGATGCGCAGACGCTGGACGTAGGCAATCGGGGGGAGGCCGGTCGCGTTCGCGAAGCGCCGTTTGAAGGTGCGTTCGGCGAGCTTCGATCGCTTGATCATCTCCTCCACGGGGTTGGCGACCGAGAAATGCTCGCTCAACCACTGCTGCGCGCTCTGGATATCGCTGTCACCGTGGTCGCGCTTGCCTTCGAAAATGATGTAAGGCGTGAGCCCGTCCTGATGCCATTGCAGCGCAAAGAGGCGCGCGACTTCCTGCGCGGCGGTCGAGCCGGCGTAGCGCGCGATTAGGTAGAGCACCATGTCGTGCCAAGTCGTCGATGCGCCCGAGCTCACCAGCTCTTCACGCAAACCGGAGATCACGAGCACGCGCTCCGGATGAATCGTAACGGCCGGATACGCGGCCGCGAACGCCCTGGCGTAGCTAAAATGCACCGTGGCGTCCTTGCCGTCGAACAGCCCTCTCTCGGCCAACAGAAAGATCCCCGAGCAGGCCGAGCAGACCACGGCGCCGCGGTCA
>Ga0105106_10001887_pt1 | contig 14963 bp, 14 predicted proteins | sample PPLLaktember2015_5_FD_79109 | JGI IMG/M metagenome (GOLD analysis project Ga0105106, IMG submission 79109) | Freshwater sediment microbial communities from Prairie Pothole Lake near Jamestown, North Dakota, USA - PPLs Lake P8 Core (1) Depth... | ecosystem: Environmental > Aquatic > Freshwater >...
GAAGGGACTGCAGGCGATGTCGCCGGCGTCCGCCACCTGCATGGAGGCGAAGGGCTGGACCTCGAGGCCGGGGTGGTAGCCTCTCAGAAGCCGCGAAGCCTGGCGCACGGCGATGGGCCCGAAGCGGGCGCCCGGCCGATAGGTCACGCCGCTGTCGAAGGGGACGCCGACCACCGCCACGTCGGCGTGCCCCACTTCGTCGAGCGTGGGCAGACGCGCGAACGTCGAGGGTCCGGCGAAGCGGGGCACGACGAGCGGATCGACGGGTCCGCGCGGACGGCTGCGGTCTTCGGTCATCGGTCGCTCCTCCCGGACTCAACCGGGCGGAGGGAAGGATACCTCTATCGAGGGGCCCGCGACCTGGAAACGTTTCGGAGCCGGGTCAGTGCCTCTTGGTCGGGGGCTTCCCGGGGCCGGGGGCGGGGCTCGCCGCCTTCTGCTGCTGCAAGCTCCGGTATATGCGGCTCGCGAGGGCGCGCTCCTCGCGCAGCTCCCGGGTCGCGGCCTCGGCCCGCTGGAGGGCGAAGTCGAGCCGCGCGAGCTTCTCGGCGACGTGCTCCACCACCGTTCGCTGCTCCTTGAGGTTCTCGAGGTTGGCCTCGACGTCGGCGATCACGTTGGCCAGGTGCTCCATCTTCGCCTGCGCCTGGTCGACGCTCTCCCGCCTGCGGTCGAGGCCGTCGTACTTCGAGCCCAGGACCGACGCCTCGCGGAGGAGAAGCTCGAGCTTTCCGCGGGTGTCGAGGATCTCCTGCCGCGCGCCGAGCACCGCCATCGCGTCGTTGCGGGTCTTCTCTGTGGAGTCGAAGAGCATCTCAACCTGCTGCTTCACCTGCTCGACCGACTGCTGCCGGGTCTCCACTTCCACGATCTTGTGATCCAGGCCGGAGAGCAGCGCCTCGAGCCTTTCGAGCCGGCCCTCGTGCTGGGTGATGCGGCTCTCGGAAGCGGCGAGCTTCGCGCGCTTGTCCTCGAGCGCGACGGTGAGGGCCTGGAGCTCCTGGAGCTTGCGGGCCGCGGCCGACGCCTGTTCCTGGATCCCCTTCTGTTGGTCCGAGACCCGGTGCACTTCCTGAAGCCACTCCCGGCGGCTCTGGTTGAGCTCCCCGATCTCGCGGCTCACGACGCCCACCCGCTCGCCCTGCTGTCCGATCGCGGCCGAGAGAGCTTCAAGGCGAATCATGAGCTCTTCCGCTCTCTTCTCCCGGTCCTGCACCACTTTTTCCAGGAGCTCGAAGCCTTCGAGCTTCCGCTGCAGGAGCTCGAGCTGCGACGAGAGAACCTCGGCCCGCCCCTCCATTTCCGGAAGCGTCCTGTTCTCCTTGAGCGAGCGCACCAGCTCCTGCACGTCCTTCACCTGGGACGAGAGGCCGTCGAGCGAGACCCGCATCGCCTCGAGCTCGGCCTTCCTCGCGAGCTGCCCGTCGATCCGCTGGTCGACTTCCCGGCTCGATTCGCTCAGGCGGTTGAGGCGGGCCTCGACGCTCTCCACGAACTCGACGCGAGGCTTCAGCTCCTCCACCCGCTCCTGCAGGCGGGTGGCCAGATGGTCCAGTGTCCCGATGCGCGTCGATACCGTGTCCACGATCTGGAGCCGGGGCGCCATCTCCCGAATGGCGGCTTCCGCCGCGACGCTCGCCTGCCGAAAATCGCTCAGCAGAACGCGCGCCTTCTCCGCGTCCTCGTGAGCGCGGCGCAGGTTCTCGAGCTCGCTCTGAATCTCGGCGCGGGCCTCGCCGAACTCCGTGAGCTGGCGCCGGGTCTCTTTGACCATCTCCTCGCTGGCGGCGACGGCCTCCGCCTGAGCGGATACGTGATCGGCAACCGCCTTCATGGAGTCGAGTCGGCCCTCGAAGACCTTGAGGCTCTCGACCTTGGACTCGAGGCCCTCGACGTCTTTCTGCTGCTTCAGGATCTTCGCCTGAATCTCCTCGGCCTGCTGGAGAGCGCGCCTCAGGTCTTCGTCCCTCGCGGTGAGGGCCTTCATGTGTTCTTCGAGCTTGGCGATGTTGGAATAGACCTCGAGCGCCCTCTGGTTCGCGACCTCGACCTCTTCCTTGAGGAGGATGGCGCTCTCGAGACGCTGCTGAATCTGGGAAAGGGTCCCTCCGATGGCGACCTTGAGCTTCTCCCCTTCCTCCTGGAACTGGCCCTTCTGCTGCTTTCCGGCCTCGAGGGCTGCGGCGAATTCTTTCGCGAGCTCCTGGAATCGCTCGACGTTGCCTTCGATCTCCTTGATCCACTGGCTCTCTTCGTTGATCTTCTTGATCTTGCGGTCCACGTCCCAGACGAGCTCGTTCACCTGGTTGAGCTGGACCGAAGCGCGATCCACGATGTCCTTGGTGGCGCCGAGCGACCGCAGCTTCTGGCTCACGTGCTGCGCCAGCGCGTTGAGCTGGCGAAGGTTCTCCTGCGTCTGCTTGGAGACCGACTGAGAGTTCGAAAGGCTCTTCACCACCTCTTCGATGCGCTTGGTCGTCTCCTCGGCGCGATCGAGCTCGCTCTTCACGAAGCGCGCTTTGTCGTCGATGTTGCCCGACTCCCGGCGCACCGCCGTCACCGTGTCCTGCAGCCGCTCGTAGTCGTCGCGAATGAGACCGAACTGCGAATCGAGCTGGTCGAGGTTCTCCCGCGCCTGCTTGATCTCGGAGTCCACTCCCGCCATCTCCCGCGCCTGAGCGGCGTAGCGGGCGACTTTCGTCTCCGCTTCGAGCCCCGACTGGATGAGCTTCTCGATGCTCGCGCGCGCCTCGCTCAGCTTCCCGTTCCGCGCCTCCACCTGCCGGATCCGCGCGTCGGCGGAGTTCACCAGCTCGTTCAGAGCCTGGACGCGCTCTTCGAGCGCGGCCGCGGCCTGGGTCATCTCTTTCGCCGCCGCGACCCGGTCTTCGAACGCCCTCAAGCTGCCGTCGGCGGCGTGGAGTCTCCCTTCCACCGCTTCGAGGCTCCCGCGGATGCCGGCCTCGCTGCGGAGCTCCCGCTGCGCCCGGTCGATGAGCTCCGCCAATCGAGCCGATTCCTCCTGTGCCAGCTCCGCGACCTGCCGCAGCTCTTCGGGGGTGGGCTTCGGGTCGGTCTCTCGGCGGTTGAGCAGTTTATCAATAATGGTGGACATGGTTTCTCCTCGGTCCTGGTGGAACCAGGAAGGAACGCAACTGCCGTGCCAAAGGGAGGATGGCTACAGGATGGATAAAGGCTTTCGATCGATGTGATTGGAAGCGCCCGCCTTCTCCGCTGCCTCCTTCTGGGGGGCTTGCGCCTACGCCGCGTAGGGAGAATCCCTCTTCGGTACGGGGTCTACGGGATCTCCGTCCAGCGCGTCAGTTGCCTTACGTTGGACCCATCGGCGTCCATGCTGTAGATGTCGACGTATACGTCGTTCATCCCGGAGAGAAAGTCGTGCGCCCGTCGGGCGACCAGGAGGGTCCCCAGTCGTTCACCTCGTTCGAAGTCAGAGTCCGCCTTCCGCTTCCGTCGGCGTCCATCACCCAGACCTCCCAGAAACCATCGTCGGATTCCCAGCTTCCGTTGCGATGCGCGTCGAAGGCGATGAATCGGCCGTCGGGTGAGAACGCGTGGTTTGTAGGTCACGTCCGCGGTGTAGTGCTGAAACTGGGCCTCCACATCGTGGCGATTCAGGGCCTCGACGAAACTCGCGACGACAGGCTCGTTCCGCCGGCACGCCTCGTCGGTGAGCCGCTTCCACTCTTCGAGAAGAGGCACGAGCCTTCGTCCGCTCTCGCCGGTGAACGCCAGCCCCTCGGGTGTGAGCAGGCCCGAGACGTCGGAAGATGGCTTCGTCGAAAGCCAGGCCTCGAGCTCGCGCCGCGCCTCGTCCCAGGGCCGCCCGGTCTCGTGGACTTCCAGTACCTGCGTCTCCCGAATCGCGTCCCCGTCGAGGACGTACTCGGAAACGACGAGCCGGCCCACGTCCAGGGCGGAGTAGAGCCGGTTGGTCTCGACGATCCGGGCGATCAGACGATCCCCGCGCACGGCGACGATCTCGAAATCGAAGCGGGAGCCGATCGCTGTCTTCCATTCACCGAGCTCCTGGCGATCGACCGCTTGCATATAGTCGCGGAACCGCCTCTCGACCTCGGAGGGGCGAGGGACGAAGCCCAGGAAAGCCACAAGACAGACCGCAATTGCAGACACGGAGCCTCCGGGATTCCAGTGTAGCCGGGCCCCTGGGGACGGGTCTTGAACAGATTGAACCCGTCTACTATGCTCTCGAAACCTCCGATGGCCCTTGAGCTCACCGAGCGGCAGGCGACGACGGTCGCGACCGCGGTCACCATCCTCGCCACCCTGGTCATCCTTCTCGCCGTCGCGGGAATGCTCTGGCTTCTGGCCTACTTCCTTCGCGCCTTTTCCGGGGTCTTCCTGCCGCTCGCGGTGGGAGCGGTCGCGGCGCTCGTCTGCCAGCCGTACTATCAGTTCCTTCGAACCAAGGCCCGGCTGCCCCGACCGCTCGCGCTCGTAGCCGTCGTGCTCTCGTTCCTCCTTCCCGTCGGCGCCTTTCTCGGGTTCTTCGGGACCCTCCTGGTGCATCAGGTGGTGGAGCTGGTGTCGCACTTCCCCGAGTGGTGGAAGAGCACGTCCATGAGCCTTCGCGATCGATGGCCGGAGCTTCGGGAGTTCCTCGAAAGCCCGATCGGAATTCGAATCCGCGAGGCCGTCGAGGGTATGCAGGATCAGCTCGTCTCCGGTCTCGGCGGCGTGGGAGGCACGGCGCTCACCGCCGGAGCCGGGGTGGTGCGCGGTATCGGCGGTATTCTCGGCTGGGCGGTTCTCCCCGTCTACTTCGTGTTCTTCCTGATGATCGAACGGCCCACGGTGGACGGGGCCCAACTGCTTCCGTTCCTCAAGCCCGACACCCGCAGGGACGTGGTCTACCTGGTCCAGGAGTTCGTGAACATCGTGGTCGCGTTCTTCCGGGGCCAGCTGATCATCGCCTTCCTCCAGGGACTCCTGTTCGCCGTCGGTTTCAGCCTCGTCGGGCTCCGCTACGGGTTCCTCATCGGGCTGCTGCTGGGCTTCTTGAACGTGGTCCCCTACCTCGGAAGCATTATCGGGCTCGGCGCCGCCCTCCCGATCGCACTCTTTCAAGACGGCGGCGGATGGCCCAAGCTCGCGTTCGTGCTCCTGGTATTTCTCGTCGTGCAGTTGATCGAAGGCTATGTCCTGACGCCGCGCATCATGGGAGAGCGGACGGGTCTTCACCCGCTCGCGATCATCGTGGCGGTCTTCTTCTGGGGACAGGCGCTCGGCGGGATCATGGGCATGATCTTCGCCATCCCCCTCACCGCGTTTCTCGCGTCTCTGCTGCGACTGGTGAAGGAAAAGTATATTACCGAGCTGGTCTAGCCCCCTCCGCCCATGGCGGCCTGAGCCCGCTTCGCCATCTGCTTCGGCGTCAGGTCTTCCTTGTGGGTCGCGACCGACCACTCGTGGCCGAAGGGATCCTTGAGCTTGCCGTAGCGGTCGCCCCAGAACATGTCCTGAAGCGGCATGACCACGGTCGCTCCCGCGGCGATCGCCTTGCTGGTGAACGCGTCCACGTTCTTGACGTAGAGAAAGACACTCTGCGCCGAGCCTCCGAGGGTCTCTGGAGACTTCGCGCCCATTTCCGGCCACTCGTCCCCGAGCATGAGGCGGGAGTCGCCGATCTGAAGCTCGGCGTGCGAGACCCTGCCGTCCGGACCCGGCATTCGCATCTTTTCCTTGGCTCCGAAAGCGCGCTTGTAGAAGTCGATGGCGCCCGCCGCCCCGCGACACACGAGATAGGGGGTCACCGTATGGTAGCCCGCGGGAATCGGCTGGGCCTTCTTCTTCGCCGCGGTCTTCGCCCTCTTGCTCGACTTCTTCTTCGAAACCTTCTTCCTCGACGCTTTCTTCATTTGTCCTCCTCGAAGGGCGGTAATCCTAGCACTCCGGCGGAAGCGGCGGCAATCGGGCTAGGGGTTGGTCACCGCTTTCGATTTCGCCCGGGCGACCATCGCGCGAACGTCGGCGAGAAGCTTCTTCGCGTCGTAGACGATTCCATCCTTGATGGTGTACCTGACGCCTCCGACACGCGTCGGCTGGTTGGCGTCGTCGAGCTTGATGGCGCCGGTTCCGTAGAGCACCTTGAGGTTCTGGAGCGGGTTCTCTTCAACCACCACGAAGTCCGCGAGCTTACCCGGCTCCACCGTCCCGATGGTGTCCGCGCGGCCGAGGGCCTCGGCGCCCTTCAGCGTCGCGGCGCGAATCACTTCGAGCGGGTGGAATCCCGCCTCGCGAAGGAGCTCGAGCTCGCGGATATAGTCGAACCCGTAGAGCTTGTAGATGAACCCCGAGTCCGACCCGGTGGCCACCCTGCCGCCCCGGTTCTTGTACTCGTTCACGAACGTCATCCAGAGGCGGTAGTTCTCCTTCCACGCCACCTCGTCCTCCGTCGTCCAGTAGAACCAGTAGGAGCCGTGCGCCTTGCGGTTGGGCGAATAGAACTTCCAGAGCGAGGGGAGGGTGTACTCGTCGTGCCACTCGGCCCGGTAGGCCCGCATCACGTCGCGGCTCGCCTCGTAGATGGTGAACGTCGGGACCAGGGTGAAGTCGAGCGAGATGAGCTCGTTCATGACCGCGTTCCACCGGTCGCTGAACGGGGGCGCCGCCTGCGCCCAGAGGCGGCCGGCGTTCCCGAATCGATCCTGCTCGTTGTTGTAGTTGTAGTCGAGCGGATAGTGCTGAATCGTCCGATCGACGAAAAGCGCCTCCGGAAGACCGTACCAGTGCTCCATGCTTGTGAGCCCCCACCGGGCGGAGTCGAGGACGTTGTTCCAGGCCACGTTCAGCTGCGAGTGGTGGCATGCGGTCCTCAGGTTCTGCTTCTTCGCCTCGTCGAGCGCGGCCTGCATCACGTCGGGGCGCTCGCCGAGGAACTTGATGCCGTCCGCCCCCCCGGCAGCGATCTCCCGCACCCAGGCCCTGGCCTCCTCCGGGGTTGCGATCGCGGATTCGGTTCCCTGCCCGAAGGCCACATACGCTGCGAGCCTGGGAGCCGTAATCTCGTTCTTATCGCTCTTGGCCCGGTGCTGCTTCGTCCACTCCAGCCCGTTCATGCTCCCGGGATCGCGAACCGTCGTGATGCCGTGACCCATCCAGAGCTTGAAGACGTACTCCGCCGGGGTTCCCTGGGGGGACCCGCCGACATGCCCGTGCATGTCGATGAACCCGGGAAGGACGTACATCCCTTCGAGGTCGATCTCCTTGTCTCCCGCGCCGGCCTTCGGGCGGGAGGCGGGGTCGATTCCGACTCCGGGATAGCCGACGCTCTGCACGCTTCGGATGCGGTTGCCCTCGACCACGATGTCCACGGGCCCGACGGGCGGAGCGCCCGTGCCGTCGATGAGGGTCGCGCCTCGCAGGATGAGACGGGGAAACGGGCCGTCGCCCTCGGCGCGCGGAGGCGCCTCGGGCACGGACTCGATCGAGGTGATATCTTGCTCCTGCGCCGCGCCCTCGAGCGCCGCAGACGATTCGAACAGGCCGAACGCGAGAAAAAGCACGATGAAGCGTCGCATGTCGTCCTCCTGGTATTTCGCTCTTATCTTATTCCCGTTCGCCGCTCTCGTCGTCGCTCAGCCGGAAAACGAACGCCTGCTCGAGACGTCCGTCGCCGCGCACGGCGGGCTCGAGCGGTTTCGCGCCGTTCGCGACTGGCGCATCGTCGCCGACCGCCGGCTGGAGGGAGACTCCGTCGTGAACGAGATCTACGAGGAGTACCTACTCCGCGACGGCGGCGCCGAGAGGACTCTCCTGGTCAAGAAGCGCGGCGGCTCGGTCCTGGTTTTCGGCCACGACGGCGCGAACGGGTTCGCGCTCGAGGACGGCCGGCTTCGAGACGACGGGGGCGCCGCCGGAGAAGGCTACTACCGCGCCCACGGCGAGTACTACCTGCGCTCGCTTCCCTTCAAGTGGATGGACCCGGGCGTGCGCGTGGAGTACCGGGGCCGGGAGAGCGTCGAGGGACGAGAGCTCGATCTGCTGCGCGTCACCGCGGGGGAGAACGTCGGCAGAGCCTGGCAGGACGTCTGGGTGGCCGCAATCGACCGCGACACTCACCTGCTGTGGGAAGCTCGTCTCACCCACCACCGCGAGAACGAGACCTGGATGACATCACCCTCGACTGGCACGACCGAAATCACCTATCGCTACACCGATTATCGCGAGGTTTCGGGTCTCCAGATTCCGCATCGACTGGAGTACTACGCGGAAGGGCGAAAGACGGGCGAGAACCTGATCCGGACGATCCAGGTCGACTCTGGATTGACCCCGGACCTTTTCGCACGCGACGCTCACCGCCGCTGAGTCCTTGCTCCACCAGTAGCTCCCGGCCGAAATCTGTCCACGTGAAGCGTCAGTAACGCAGGATGGCGCCGAGGGGGGGTCTCGTCGGGCACGTCCTCGGGATCGACCGCGTAGAGGGAGCCGCTCTGGACCAGCGTTCGGACCGCGGCCAGGTCGAGCAGATCGAAATCACCGGCTCCGGAGTCTCGTGTCGGAGGATCTGACCGCTCGCCTCGTTTCAGTTGCCCAAGCCCGGATGCCCACGGCGACGAAGAGAACGTCCACCCGGCCGTCGATTGCGGCCGAAACCGTTTCCGTCACGCGGTTCGAAGTACGGCCCGTGCCGGCGAGCTCGCGGTACCTGGCGGCCGCCTGGAGTCTCTCCCGCTCGAAGAGCGGCGCGACGAGACTGAAGTCCCGCTCGTGCAGACTGTCGACGCTCTGGGCATCAGGGTTCTCCCGCCACACCGCTTCGCCTCGCCCTAGTCCGCCTTGCGCACCGTCAGCACCGGACACGGGGCATGCCGTACCACGCGCTCGGCCACACTTCCCAGCAACACGTGGTCGAGTCCGGTGCGTCCGTGGGTGCCCATTACGATGAGATCCACGGCGCGCCCCTTGGCTACCTCGCAGATCTCCTGGAACGGCTGCCCGCGAATAGCCAGAGGCAAGACTTCACGGACCTGTTGCCGGAGAGTCGAAGCCTCATGCTTCAACCGCTCCTCGGTCTGGGTCCAGAGCTGAGCCAGTTCCTTCTCCACTCTCCGCTCTGTCTCGTGGTCGGGGGCCCACATCGCCGACGCAGGAGGAGCTACGTGGAGAAGCACGATCTCGGCTTCATATCGGCGGGCCAGCGACACCGCCCACTCGAGCGCGCTCTGCGCGTGAGGTGAAAAATCGGTCGGTACCAATATCTTACGCAGTTCCATCCGAGAACCTCCTTCGTTGGATCACCAATCTTCCGAGTGAAGTCACCCCGCGCCCGAGGACGGCTGATGGGCCTGACCACGCCGTCACCTCACGGACACGGACCAGTTGTACGTCGCATAGATGCCCGCCAGATACGTCAAGATCATGAACGCCGAACCGGGCTCGAGGATCCAGATCCGCCGCTCCGATTTGTTCATGACGTCCAGCATCGCAAGGGCGGTGAGAAGGACGGCGAACAGGCCACCGACGGCGAGCCCGGGCTCGACTCCGGCGAGCATCGATCCCGTTCCCTCGAGGATGTCCAGCGGTACCAGCATCGCCATGTTGAAGCAGTTGCTCCCCAGCAGGTTTCCCACGGCCAGGTTGTAGGCTCCGGCGCGGACGCTCCCGTAAGAGACCGCGGCTTCGGGGAGCGAGGTGGTGATGGCGAGCAACAGCATCCCCGCGAATCCCTGCGAGAGCCCTAGCTGGTCGGCGAGCTCCGCCGCCGAGGAGGCGAGAAACGGCGCCGCGATGAGTATGATCAACGCCGACCCGGCAAATCCCACGAGCGCGATGCGGACCTCGGCGCGACCGCGCGCGGTTTCAGCCGCTTCGGCCGGCGCTCGGAAAGGAGGCTCCTCGCGATTCCGGTGCAGCAACCGCATTCCGGCGACGTAGGCGAAGCCGATGACCGCCGTGGACCAGCCCAGAGGGACTCCGGTCACCCCGCCGCCGGAAAGAACTCCCAGGGCCGCGACCACCGTCAGGAGTATGCCCAACGTTCCCACGAGCATCTGGTTGAGAGCCACTCGCGAGAGCAGCCTCGGCTTGCGGGTGAGCAGATCCGCGATGGCGAGGATCAGCATGTTGGCCATGCTCGACCCGAAGAGATCGCCGACGGCGAGCGATGCGTTGTCCTGAAGAACGGCGTTGACGTCCGTCAGGAGCTCCGGAAGCGACGTGGCCGCCGCGACGAAGATCGCCCCGACCCACATCCCGCCGAGCCCGGTGCCTTCGGCGACGGTGTCACCGTCCTTCGCCAGGCGGACGCCGGCTCCGGCGACCGCCGCAGCGCTGATGAGGAACGTGAGCCATGCGGGCACGTGACGCTCCTATGCGTATCGTTCGGGCCTTCGACGCCTCTCGACCGGCTCTAAGTCTATTCGATTGCCGACTGCGCGCGTCCAGCGGCACCCGGGAGATTTCCGACGCTCGAGGACATCGCCTCGGTCACCGACGACTACCGGCGCGCTGACCGAGCTCAAGGTCAGGGGCGTACTGTCGACAGAGCCCGAAGCACGGCTTCGTTCCATCCTGTCGGCCCGGGGGCGGTTCCCCGAACCACCCTCGGAAGGCTGCGCAGCACGGCGCGGTCGAAGCTCCCGTCGAGTCTCGGAAGGAGCACCGCCCGGTTCACTGCCCCGAGCATCGGGAGGTCGTTCTCGGCGTCACCGAGTGCCAGGGTCCGGACGGGCCGAGCGCTCGACCGGCGATAGAGCGCCGTGAGCCGGCGGACGGCGAGCCCCTTGTCGCTTCCTCCGAAAAGGTGCCAGAAGCGGCCCCCGGTGGTGAGATCGAGTCCCCTCTTCCTCGCCAGCCGGACGAGCCTGGCGCGAGCCGCTTCGTCGCCGCCGAGAAACCAGAAAGGCTCGTCGTACTCACGCTTCTTCGCGAGCGCGGCTTCGGCGAGCGTGAGGCCGGTAGCCGCCGCGACCTGCGGCGGCGTCAGTTGGTGGAAGCCTCGAACCCGGACCCGGGATCTCCGGGCGAGCTCGTCAAGCGCGGCCGAGATCTCTGCGTAAGGCCGCCCGAGCTCGATTCGGCTCGGCGTGCCGGAGCCGAAGTAGCCCCGTGGGATCACGATCCCCCCGCCGTTCTCGACGATGAACGGATGCGCGTTTCTCAGGCGGCGCCGTAGCGGTACCACCTCGGCTCGGGTCTTGCTCGTGCAGAAGACGAGAGGCACCTGGAGCCGCCTCAGCTCGAGGAGCGCCGGGCGCGCGGGCGCGAAAGAGTAGGTCTCGTGATCGAGGAGCGTCCCGTCGAGATCGGTGAAGAGGACGAGCTGGCTCACAGGTGCTGGAGCGGATCCTCCTCCGCGGGGGGCCGCGCCTTCACCCGCGACTCGAGGAGCTCGCGTGCGAGGTCGCGCCCCCCGAGGCCGAAGGCGATGGCGCCGGCGATCACGATTCCCGCGAAGAGGATGGCGAAGCTCACCAGCAGCGCCGTCCGACCGATGCGGAGCTGCTCGAGCGCCACGACCACCGTGAGGCTCATGAGCAGCACCCGAACGCCTCCCGCAATGAAGCGCGCTCCCACCCATTGCGCGTTCACCGCGGCGAGGAGAGCGCTTCTCGAGAGGAACTGACTCACGGCCGAGCCCAGGAGCAGCACCAGCATCGCGGTGACGAAGTCGGGGATGTAGTTCACGAACCTCGCCACGAGCGTGTCGGTCACCTCCGTGCCCGCTGCGGACAGAGCGAACAGGATGATGAAGACCCAGACAGCCCCCTGCGCGACGCGGCCTCCGAACTCGCTCGGCGAGCGAAAGAGCGCCGTCCGCTCGATGGCCCCCGAGAGCCCGGTGCCGGCGACGAGACGGTCGAACTTCAGGAGCACCAGCGCTCCGTGAGTCACGCGGCGAGCGAGGTAGGCGAGCGCTGCTCCCACGAGGAGGATAAAGACGACGGTGACCAGGACCGGCACCACCTGGGCGAGCTGCCGCGCGAGTCGTTCGAAAGGCTCGAGGATGGTCGTTTCCAGAATTCCGTGCACGGCTCACCTCCTTTTGGTCGCGGAGCTCCAGCATTCCAGCAGATAGGGCTTCTGGGCCTCGAACTCCTGCGCAAGCGTCTCAATCTTCGCTTCCACCATCACGGCGTCCGCCTCGCGAACGTCCAGCACGAACGAGCCGGTGCGCCCCAGATAGAGCGGGATGAGTGACCGTAGCAGGTGGTCCCGATCCAGCCACTTTCCGTGGTACGCGGCGGCGACCTCGTATACCAGCCGCACCCAGAGGCCGTCGGAAACGTGGAAGTCATCGCCCGTCCTGGCGGCCGCGGCGACCAGGCCTTCGAGCGTCGAAGGCGAGAGAAACGAGCGGTAGATTCCGTCCAGGTCGCGAAGACCCTGCTGAAAGGCCCGCTTCATGCGCTCCACGTCGACGGGAATCGGCTCGAGCCCCACGTCGAACGGAAGCCCGAACATAGGGACAGGCTCGGAAGACTCTACTTTCTGCCACGCGGCTTCGTAGGTCTCCATGAGCCCGAAGAGGGCGCTCACCACCTGCCGGAACATCGCGGTGAGATCGGCACCCGGATCCTTGGCGTCGTGGAGCTTGGCACCGAGATACGACTGGCCGATGCGGAAGCCTTCGGCCATCGCGGTGAGCGTCATCCAGATGTCGATTCCGAAGCGCGCCACGTCCGTTTCCCAGATATCCTTCGTCAGGAAGCGCGAAGCCACCCTTCCCGAAAGGCCGAAGTCTCCTCCGATGGGCTGCCGGATCCTGCGACCGAAGAGCGTGCGGGTCATGGGATAAATGATGCTGTTGGTGATGGTGCCGTCGTATTTGTGGCGCAGGTAGAAGGGCGCGATGTAGTCGAAGCCGCGATCCAGGACCGGCGCCGCCAGGAGCTCAACCCAGTGCGGAGTGATGCTCCTGAGATCGGAATCAACGACCACGCAGGCCTTCGCCTTCAGCCGTTCAGTCACGGCGAAGATCGTGCGGAAGGCGCTTCCCTTCCCCGGAATTCCGAGGTAAGGCGTGGTGATGCGCTGGATGGTCGGTACTTTGTGGGAGACGAGGAGGAGCGAGTCGTGGTCGACATCGGCCCCCATCACCGCCTCGCGGGTGCCGTCGGTCGACCCGCCGTCGGAGTTGACGATGATCGACTTCCGGTCGGGAAAGTATTTCGCGAGGCCTCCCGCCACCGCCCTCACCACATGAGTGATGGTGCGAGCGCTGTTGAAGCTGGGAATCCCCACGACGATATCGACCTCGCCCGCTTCGTCGAGGCGCGCGCTCAGGTCGTCGTTGAGGAGCGTCACTCGGCGTTATCCGCCTCGACCGCCTCCTTCAACGCGTGCAGGAAGGTCGGCAGAGCCGCGCTCACCCGGTTCCAGTTGGGGAGCGGCGGCTTTCCCAGGGGGTCGGCGAAGAACTCCTCGGATGCGAGCCGGAGCGCCTCGGCGAAGGTCTCGACGGCGGTCTCCTCCTCGTGACGGTCGAAATTCAGGCCGTTGATCATGGCGTCCGCCCCGTAGCGGGCGATTGTGTCTTCCGCGGTGCGGACGTAGTTTATCCGGAGGGTCCGCATGGTGCCCCCGTCGAACCTTACACCCTCGGCGGCGAGGATGCGGAACATGGCTTTGGAGATATCCACCGCCATCTTCATCAGGCCGGCCCCCGGATCTCCCGCGGACAGATCCTGATGCTTGTGCTCGTAGTTGTCGGCGATGTCCACCTGGCAGATCCGCTTCAGCGAGCAGTTGCGATAGATCTCCGCGAGGACGCCCACTTCGAGTCCCCAGTCGGAGGGGATGCGGTTCACCCGCGCCAGATCGGCGTGCATCGCGAACTCGCCCGCGAGAGCATAGCGGAAGCTGTCGATATAGTGGAGGAATCGGACGCTTCCACAGAGCTCGCTCAGCGACCGGATGAGAGGAGTGAGGAGCAGCCGTGTCACCCGTCCGTGCATACGGTCGCTCAGCCGGGCGTAGTAGCCCTTGCAGAACTCGAACGGGAGGTTCGGGTTCATAACCGGATAACAGAGCCGGGCGAGCAAGTAGCGCTGGTAGTTCACGATGTCGCAGTCGTGGAGGGCCATCACCCGCGCTCGTCCCTCCGCGAGCACGTATCCGTAGGCCATCCAGCAGGAGCGGCCCTTGCCGTCGGGTCCGATGTAGAGACCCTGCTCCTCGAGACTCTGGAAGAGCTTCGCGATCCTCGGTCCGTCGATCCACACGATGCGAACGTCTCCCGATAGCGAGCGGAGGCGGTCGCGGGCCTCACGGAACTGATCGCGGTTGGTGCGCGACAGGGCGAGCACGAACTGGTCGACGTAGCGCACCTGTTTGAGCTCCTGGAGAATCCCTTCCATCGCGGGGCTCACGAAGTCCTGGTGAAGCGCGGGCAGCACCAGCGCCAGCGGCGCCTGCGCCGCGAACTGCTCCAGCTCCCGCTCCAGGGGCTCGGGATTGGCTTCGACCAACCGGTGAAGCGTGGCGATCAAACCGGTTTGATAGAAATCCGACACGTCGCACCTCCGTTCGCCCGCGAGAGAACACTTCAGCGGACCTCCGGTTCGCGGAGTCTATGGTATGGGGCTCGTAGCGGGGTCCGCCCCGGGAGAATACCTTTCTCAGTCGAGGAGAGCAACCCCGGTCGGGAGGAGGGCCAGGACGGCGACCATGAGAACGAACGCTCCAAGGAGGAGTGCGCTTTCGCGGCGCTCCCAGCGGATGTCCCAACGAAGCGTCGCCTTAGAGGCGGCGAGCGCCGCGGCCATGGCGACCAGAAAACCCGCGGGGTTCCACCATAGCCAGGGAACAGCCGGCGCGAACGACGCGAGAGCGAGGTTCCCCGCGAGACCGGCGCCGAGACCGAGGAGGGCCGCGGTCCCGGTAACGCCCGGAGCGAGCACCCCGAGGACGAAGACCGCGAGAACCGGTCCGTAGAAGGCCGACCCCACCATGTTCACGAGCTCGAGGATTCCCGCTCC
>Ga0105106_10001888_pt1 | contig 14959 bp, 17 predicted proteins | sample PPLLaktember2015_5_FD_79109 | JGI IMG/M metagenome (GOLD analysis project Ga0105106, IMG submission 79109) | Freshwater sediment microbial communities from Prairie Pothole Lake near Jamestown, North Dakota, USA - PPLs Lake P8 Core (1) Depth... | ecosystem: Environmental > Aquatic > Freshwater >...
ACGACCCTGCGCGCAAGCCTGACCTCCAATGCCGAGGCTGGCGCCTGTCTACAGCAAGCCAACCGCTTGCTGTGTGCCGATGCCGCCAGCGGGATGTTCGTCACGGTGTTCTATGTTGGCTTGCAGCCAGGTTCCTGCCGCCTGGCGTGCGTCAATGCCGGGCACAATCCTCCGCTGCTGCTGCGCCGGGGCGAGGCGAATGTGATTGGCGTCTCTCAGCGCTCGCTTCCGCTGGGGATCGACGAACAGGCACAGTATCTCTCGGCGGCGGTCGAAGTGGAGCCCGGAGATGTGCTGTTGTTGTACACCGACGGTGTGGTCGACGCAGAGAATCGGCGGAGCGAGCCGTTCGGGCTCGCCCGCCTGCGGTCGGCACTATGCCAGCAGGCGGACCTCCCGGCGCAGGCTCTGTGCGCCGCGGTCGAGCAGGCTGTGCTTGCGCACACCGCTGGCAAGCCGGCGCTGGATGACCTGACGATGGTCGCGCTGCGCTGCGTCCCCTGATCCACTCAAGCCGGAATTCTCCTCCGCGACGCGTGCGCGCCCGAAGGGGCGCGCACGCATGGGCCCGATTGACGGAGGGGGATTCTGGCTCAGGCCTTCTCCTTGGTGGTGTGCCGCAGGAAGATGAACCAGTAGATGATCGCAACCAACACCGCGCCCCCGATGATGTTGCCGATGGTGACTGGAAGCAGGTTGTTGACCAGGAAGTTGGGCCAGGTCAACATGTCCAGGGTGAGTCCGGTCGAGGCGGCGAAGGCCGGATCGAATTCCTTGATCAGCAGGCCCATCGGGATGAAGTACATGTTGGCGACGCTGTGTTCGAAGCTGGCCGCCACGAAGGCCGAGATGGGGAAGAGGATGGCGAAGATCTTGTCGATGGTGCTGCGGGCACTGTAGGTCATCCACACCGCCAGACAGACCAGCACATTGCACATGATCCCCAGGAACACCGCCTGTACCCAGCCCAACTGTACCTTGCTGTTGGCGATACTCATCGCCGCCAAGCCGACGGCGCCGCCGCCAAAGGTATATTGCCGGGTGAAGAACATCATCAGCGCCGTCCCGAGTGATCCGATCAGGTTGCCCAGGTAGACGATGCTCCAGTTGCGGGCAAGGGCAAGGGTGGAAACCTTGCCGCCAGCCCAGGCCATCACGATCAGATTGTTGCCGGTGAAGAGTTCGGCGCCGCCGACAACCACCAGGATCAGGCCGAGGCAGAATGCCAGGCCGATGAGCAGCCGGGCAATCCCGAACGGCACCGCGCCGGACAACCCCCCGGCGACCGTGGTGGAGAAGATCGCGCCCAGGGCGATAAAGGCCCCTGCCAGAATGGAGAGCGTGAGCACGGTCCAAAATGGCATGGCTGCCTTGCGCACGCCGATGCCCTCCGCCCGCACCGCCATCTCAGCCGGCAGCAATGCGTCGATGTGGATCTCATGGCTTTCGGTGGCCATTGGAGTATTCTCCTGCCCCCTGCCGAGCAGTGTGGGCAAACCCCAGCCTCGCGCAGGCGGTGGGCAGCCTCAAGAGACGAAGGTCATTGCCGGTGGGCACCCTGCTTCCATGTTGTCCGGTGGGGGGTTCGATCAGGCGCAGCTGGCTAGGGGATATGGGCTGGGTGTAGGCGACGCTGCGGCAGGCTGATCCACACCACGCCCGCCAACACGAGTAGGCCGCCTAGAAGCTGCATCGGCGCCAGGCGTTCCTGTAGCAGCAGGCTGGCCAGCAGGATGGTGAAAACCGGTTCCAGCGTGCTCAGCAGTGAGGCCGTGGTCGGGCCGACGCGGGCCATGCCGGCAAAGAAGGTGCTAATCGGCAGGATTGTGCTGAACAAGATCAGGCCGAGGATGATCGCCGCACTGCTAGGGGTGGGGACAAAGGCCCAGGTGCGTGTGGCCATGCCGATCACCAGGAAGCTGATCGCGGCACCGAGTGCCACCCAGGTGGTGCTGACCAGCGCCCCCGCCCGGTGCACATGCCGGTCGCTGATCAGGATGTAACAGGCATACCAGCCGGCCGAACACAGCGTGAAAACCACCCCTAGCCGATCGACCGGCTCGCCCCCGCCCGGGCCGTTGCCGCCAGTAACCGTGAGCGCCACGCCCAGAGTCGCCAGACCCATGGCCAACCATTCCCGCCGCTGCGGCGGCCGATGGTTGACCGCCCAGTTCAACAGGGCGACGAAGAATGGATACGCATACAGCAGCAGGGCACTCAGCGAGGCCGGGATGCGCTGCAAACCCAGGAAGAACAGACTGGCCTGCACCGCGTACCCGAACAGGCCGAGGCACAGCAAGATCGCCGTCAGCCGCAATCCCGGGAACACCGCTGCCCTTCGGGTGAGCAACAGCCCAATCGCCAGCAGCAAGGCCGCCCCGCCAAAGCGCAGGCTGAGGAAGCCGGTCAGGCTCAGTCCGGCAGCAAAGGCGTACTTGCCGAAGATGGAGAGGGTGGCGAATCCCGCCGCCGAGATGGCAATCAGGCCGGCGCCGAGCCAGCGCTCGCTGGGCGGTGTCGCTGAGAGAGGGGTGTCGGGTGGGGGAGAGTTCATGGACAGGCGAGGAGTATACGGCAGGCATAGGAATGCTGCCCGCCCGCGCGGTAGAATGAAGCCCTCAAAGATAACATGGCCACCCGAGACCGCACCACGTCCCCGATCGATCCGCAGCTCACCCCCGCCGCTCGCCCGGTGCGGCGGCCGGAGTGGATTCGTGTCCGGGCGCCCTCCGGTGAGACCTACGAGTGGCTGCGCGGCATGATGCGCTCCAAATCGCTGCATACCGTCTGTGAAGAGGCGATGTGTCCCAACCTGGGTGAGTGCTGGGGCGCAGGCACGGCCACTTTCCTGATGATGGGCGACGTGTGCACCCGCTCCTGCGGCTTCTGCGATATCAAGACGGGTCGGCCCGCCCCGCTCGACTGGCTCGAGCCCGAACGCGTCGCCCGCGCCGTACAGGCGATGAACCTGCGCCATGCTGTGATTACCAGCGTCAATCGCGATGAGCGGCCGGACGGCGGGGCACCCATCTTCGCCATGGTCATCCACCGCATCCGCCAGTTGCAGCCCGGCTGCTCGGTGGAAGTGCTGATCCCGGACTTCAAGGGATCCCGCGAAGCGCTCCAGATTGTGGTCGAAGCCCGGCCGGACATCCTCAACCACAACGTGGAGACCGTGCCGCGCCTGTTCCGCGCCGTGCAGCCGCAGGACCGTTACGAGTGGGCCCTGGCCACGCTGCGCAACGGCAAGCAGCTCGATCCGGAGCTCCTCACCAAGTCCGGCATCATGCTCGGTTTGGGTGAGACGCTGGATGAAGTCAGAGCCGTGCTCAACGACCTGCGAGCGTGCGGCGTCGACATCATCACCATGGGTCAGTACCTGCAGCCGTCCAAGCAGCACCTTTCGATTGCGCGTTACTACACGCCGGAGGAGTTCGAAGACCTGAAGCGCTATGGATTGGAGATCGGGTTCCGCTGGGTGGAGAGCGGCCCACTCGTCCGCTCCTCCTACCATGCCGAGCAGCAGGTGCGCGAGCTGAGCAGGGTTCACCCCAAGCTGCCCAGCGCCGACGCCTCCGCCGAACCCCCATCCATCTCCCGCTAAGTGAGACTGCGGTCACCTCGCCCTTGATGGAGGCGACGCCCCAGGCATGCTCGGACTCCATGGCCTATAATCCGTTGCGAGCCCTGGCTTTCGGGCGGACGGAAGTGAGGAGTTGCGATGTACCCAATAGTGCTCACGATCCATAACTGGCTGCGCTGGCTGGTGGTGCTGCTTGGCGTGGTTGCTCTGGTGCGCGCCTACCTTGGGCTGTTCGGCCGGCGCGCCTGGATGCCCGCCGATAAAACGGCGGGCACGCTGTTCTCGATCTCGATCGATGTACAGTTCCTCTTTGGCCTGCTGCTCATCTTCGTCAGCCCCCTGGTAGCGGCTGCGGCGGCCAGCCCGGCGGCTGCCATGCAATCGGATGAGCTGCGGCGCATCCTTACGGAGCATATCCCGCTCAGTCTGCTGGCGGTGGTATTCGTCCACATCGGTACGCTGGGGGCGCGGCGAGCGGCCGATGACCGCCGGCGCTTCGTGCGCTCGGCGCTGTGGTTTACGCTGACCGTGCTCGCCTTGCTGGTCGCGATCCCCTGGTGGCGCCCGCTGCTGCGGCTTCCTTGACGGCTCGGGCAGACCGTCAGCCGCCCATTCGTATGGCCGGCTTCCACTTCTACCATCCGGTTGAGGTCCGCTACGCCGACATTGATGCCCAGCGGCACGTCAACAACGTGGTGTTCTTCACCTACATGGAGACCGCCCGCGCCGCCTACCTGCGGCGCCTCGGCCTGTGGGATGGCAAGGAGTTCCTCGACATCGGCATCATCCTGGTGAAGGCGGAGTGCGAGTATCTGCTGCCGATCGCCTACGGAACCGCGCTGCGGGTCGGTGTGCGCACCGAAGGCATCGGGACCAAGAGTCTGACGTTTTCGTATTCGATCGAGGCCCTGGAGATGGATCGGACGATGGCGCTAGGCAAGACCGTCTCAGTGGCTTACGACTACCATGCCCTGCGATCGATCGCTGTGCCGCCCGCCTGGCGCAAGGCGATCGAGGCCTTTGAGCAGGACGGTCCATCGCGTCCTGCCGGCCACCCATGAAACTCGACGCCAGCCTGCCTCCCATCGCACTCCGCCAACTGCCCGGGTTGGCGCAGGCCGCCGAGGCCGCCGGGTTTGATGGCCTGTGGTCGACCGAGACGCAGCACGATCCGTTCCTTCCCCTGGCGCTGGCTGCCGAGCACACCCAGAGGATCTCGGTCGGTACGGCCGTTGCCATCGCCTTTGCCCGCAGCCCGACCGTGCTGGCCCACACGGCGTGGGACCTGGCCGAGCAGTCTGGCGGTCGGTTCATCCTGGGCCTGGGAACACAGGTGAAGGCGCACGTCGAACGGCGCTTTGGCATGCCTTGGCCTGCCTCGCCGGTCAAGGCGTTGCGCGAGCACGTCCAGGTGATCCGCACGCTGTGGCAGACGTGGCAGCAGGGCGGCCGGCCGAACGTGCGTGGCGAGTATTACCAGGTCACGCTGATGACCCCGTTCTTCAGCCCGGGGCCCCAGCCGCACCCGGTGATCCCGATCTTCATCGCCGGGGTGAATCCCGGCCTGGCCCATCTGGCAGGGGAAGCTGCCGACGGCTTCCTGGTTCATCCCTATCACTCGCAGCGCTACCTGCGCGAGGTCGTACAGCCGGCAATTGTTAAGGGTGCTGCCAGCGCCGGGCGGAGGAGCGACTCGGTCGCCCTCAGCGTCACGGCGATCGTTGCCACCACATCGGACGAGGAGCAATGGGCGCGCGGCCAGATCGCCTTCTATGCCTCGACCCCGTCCTATCGGCCGGTGATGGACCTGCACGGCTGGGGGGACACGGCCGACGAATTGCGCGGCCTGTCTCAGCGCGGCGCATGGGCAGAGATGGGCGAGTGCATCACGCAAGAGATGCTCTCCAGCTTTGCCGTGCTTGCGCCGGAACAGGATCTGCCGGAGGCGCTTGCCGAGCGCTATGCGGGCCGCGCGGATCGGCTGGGTCTGTATCTGCCCTTCATGCCGGGAAGCCGGGATGCGTTCTGGCGCAGGCTGATCACCCGGATGCGGGAGATCGCATGCTGATCGTCGACGGGCATGAGGACATCGCCTGGAACATGCTGACCTTCGGCCGGGACCCCAACCGGTCGGTCGCGGAGACGCGCACCCTGGAGAAGGACAGCGAAATCCCGGCACAGACCGGGCAAGCCCTCCTCGGCTGGCCAGAATGGGTCGCCGGACGGGTGGGAGTCGTGTTTGCCACGTTGTTTGCTGCCCCGATCCGCCGCAAGGTCGGCCCATGGGAGCGGATGTGCTATCGTGATCCAGACGAGGCCCGGGCGCTGTACCTGGCCAGCCTGGATGCCTACACCCGACTGACCTCGCAGCATGGCGACCGCTTCCAGCAGGTCAAGAGTCGCCGAGACCTGGACGAAGTGCTGTCGACCTGGGAGCCGGAGCTACCCCAGTCGCCGCGCCTCGGGTTGGTAATGCTGATGGAAGGCGGCGACGCCATCCACGATCCGTCCGAGGTCGAGTGGTGGTCTGCCCAGGGCGTGCGCATCCTCGGCCCGGCCTGGACCGGGACGCGCTTTGCCGGCGGGACGCACGAGCCCGGCCCGCTGACAGCCGCCGGATACGGACTGCTGCAGGCAATGGCCGAAGTTGGGCTGGGGCTGGACCTCTCCCACATGACCGAGCAGGGCCAGCGCCAGGCACTCGATGCGTATCCCGGCGTGGTGCTCGCCTCCCACAGCAACGCGCTGGCGCTGCTGCCTGAGTCACCAACACCCGAGCGACATCTGACCGACGCTGTGGTGCGCAGTCTGGCGGAGCGGGAGGGCGTCATCGGGCTGGTGCTCTACAATCCGTTCCTGGTAGGCGGATGGAAGCCAGAGCACGGACGGGAAGGAGTCACGCTGGACCGGGTGTGCGCCCAGGTGGACTACATCTGCCAGCTCACCGGCAGTGCGCGGCATATTGCCCTGGGCACTGACTTCGACGGCGGCTTCGGCCTGCACAAAATCCCGGCCGGGCTTGACAGTGTCGCCGAGCTGCGGTTAATTGGCCATGCCCTCGCCGCACGTGGCTATTCCCCGCCCGACGTCGAGGCGATCCTGGGGGGGAATTGGCTTTCCCTGCTCCACCGACTGTTGCCGGAGACCTGAGCCTATGCCCGGGGTAAAGCTGACTCCACGCCAGGTACGCTGGGCGCAGCGTTGGATGACGCTGGTCCTGCTGGGATTCGTGGTGTTCCTCATCGGGATCCAGCCCGACCTCATCGGCATGAATCGCAGCCCCGATGTCGGCTTTGTTCAGATCTATGTCTGGCTGACCGGCCTGGCGATATTGCTGATCGGGGCTTACCTGACAGTGCGCGTAGTGCGCAATGGGCGGCCCTTGAGCCTGCGGGCGGAAATTGGCGTACGGCTGATCGCCACCGGCTACGTGATTGCGGTGGCCGCCTCGTTCGCCGATTTCCTGGGAATAGGGTCGCATGCGCTGCGCACCGGGCTGTACTTCGGCGAGGTTCAGGTGCTGGGGTTGGTGATCGGCCTGCTGACGTGCCTGCTCGGGGTGTTGTTGTACTGGCCGCGCGGCCCGAAGCCGCCCAAGCCAGACTCGGCGGACACCTCCCCCTGAGGTAAAGCCCCGACCGGCGGGCGGCAGCGGTTGAGTCCCGGAAGTGATCGCTATAGATGCGTGCCGGCCATCTTTTCGCTCGAGTGGCCGGGGAACACCTTGCCGCCCGGACGGACGACCGTGTAGGCGTAGTTGACGGCGGCGGTGACCTGACCGTAGCCGATCACAATCAGGTTCAACGCATCCTGGTTCTCCTGCAGGGCCACATCGCCGGCGGCATACACCCCGGGCAGGTTGGTTTCCCCCTTGCAGTTCACCTTGACATAGCGTCGTCCAACTGTCTCCAACCCCCACTCGCGAATCGGGCCCAGGTCGGCCTTGAAGCCGAGAGCCAGGATGACCTCATCCACTTCGAGGGCGGCTTCAGCCTGAGTGCGGTTGTCGAAGATCAAGGCCGACGACACATGCTCTGTGCCCTGCAGCGTGCGCATTTCATGGAACAGACGGACATCGACCGATGACACCTTGAGTGCGTTGACGGAGGTGTCGTGTGCCCGGAAACCCTCGCGCCGGTGGATGAGGGTGACATGGTTGGCGATCGACTGCAACGCAAGCGCCCAGTCGACCGCCGAGTCACCGCCGCCCACGATCAGCACGCGCTTGTTGCGGTACGCGTTCAAGTCGTGCACCATGTATTCCACACCTCGGCCGACGAACTTCTGTACCGCCTCATCCTTGAGGGTTACCGGCTCGAAGGCGCCGATGCCCGCCGCCAGGATCAGGGTGCGGGTGAAGTGCTGTCCCCGGTCGGTGTCGATTCGCCAGCAGGTCTCTCCTTCGGCGCCAGCCGGAAGCGCGACGCGCTGCAGCCCGTGGGCGCGCTCGCTCATGGCGAAGACCGGTTTCCATTGGGATGCCTGGCGCACCAGATCGGCCACCAGATCCTTGGCCAGAATCGCCGGCAGGCCAGGGGTGTCGTAGATCATCTTTTCGGGATATAGGGCGATCAGCTGACCGCCGGGCTGGGGCAAGGCGTCGATTACCTTGACCGACATCTCGCGCAATCCGGCGTAAAACGCGCCGAACAATCCGGTCGGTCCAGCCCCGATGAGGGTGATATCAAACACCAGGTCGGTCATGTCCAGCTTCACTCCTGAGATTCTGGGGGAAGAACGTGAGGATTATAAGAAGCGGCCGGGGCGCCGTCAATCCACCCGGGCGCTAGGCCAAATTGACCACGACCAGCACGGCCAGGGCGATCAACGCCGCCAGCGTCAGCAGCACGGCGGTGCGGACCTGCGCCCAGGGGCGCGTGTCCTGCATGCGCATTTGCCCCGCCTCGGTTTGGCGGGCCTGGTAGCGCGGACCGAAGAGCAGGCCCAGGGCGATCCCCGTCACGAAGCCGCCCAGGTGCGCCCAGAAGTCGATGCCGGGAGAAAGCCCGATCAACAGATTGAGCGCGGCCACCATCGCGATCTGGCGCAGCTGCAGCTTGCCGATTGAGCCAAACGTCGTACGGTGCACGTACCAGAACGCGCCAAGCATCCCGAGCAAACCGAAGATGGCGCCGGAGGCGCCGACGGAGGGTGAGGGATTGAAGGCCAGGCTGAAGATTGCTCCGGCGAACCCGGCCAGCAGGTAGAAAGCCAGAAAGCGGACGCGGCCGAACATCTCTTCGCCCGCTGGACCGATCACGAATAGCGAGTACATGTTGACGAACAAGTGCGCCAGGCCAGCATGGATGAATACCGGCGTGAGCAGCCGCCAGTACTGACCGGCGGCGATGGCGGTGTTCTCCTTGGCGCCCAGTGCGATGACCAGATCGAAGCCAAACAGGCTGGTCAGCAGTAGCTGGACGACGAACACGGCCAGATTCACGCCAATCAGGCTGAAGGTCACCGGATGGCGCCGAATCACCTGGGCCAGGCCGGGGCGCCTCGGCTGCAGTTCTTGCGGGGGAGGCGAAGCCGGTAGCTCCCGCTCGATCACAGAGACACCCGGCGGGGGTGGATGCGATGGTGCTCGGCTTCGATGATGGCTTCGATCAGGTCGACCGCCGCATCGAGCTGCGCATCGGCGTTGACCACATAGTAGTCGAACACGTGCATGCGCTGGAGCTCCTGACGGGCGGTCTCAATGCGCAGCTGCAGATCCTGGGGCGTCTCGGTCTTGCGCGCTTTCAGTCGGCGGACCATTTCGTCTTCGCTGGCCGGCACCAGGAAGATCAGCAGCGCCTCCGGACACAGGGCGCGAATGGTCTCGGCGCCCTGGACATCAATCCGCATCACCACATCCTGCCCGCTGTCCAGGGCTTGACGCACCTGTTGCCTGGGGATTCCTTTGTAGTCGCTGTAGACAATGGCGTGCTCAAGCAGTTCGCCCTTCTCGATCATCGCCGCGAATCGCTCGTGACTGACGAAGAAGTAGTCCCGGCCATCCTTCTCGCCGGGCCGCGGCTTGCGGGTGGTAGCGGTCACCACGAAGTGGAACGGGAGGCCGCGGTCCTTCATGCGCTGCAGCACGCTGTCTTTGCCGGCGCCCGAGGCGCCGGAGATCACGATCAGCAGCGGCTGGCGCGCCGCCGGGTAGAATCCTGCAATCACCTCATTCTCCTATGGTGAGGGTCAGTATAATGCAGGCGCCGGAGGCCGAGATGCCGGACTATGACTACCGCTGCCTGGACTGCCGCAGGCGGGTGTCGGTCTACCAGACCTATGCCGAGTACGGGAAACAGCGCGTGACCTGCCCGAAGTGCGGCAGCGCCAACCTGACCCGATTGATCAATCGCGTGCGGGTGGCGCGCTCGGAGGAGTCCCGGGTGCCGTCGCTCTCCGATCCGGGAGATTGGGACTCGGTCGACGAGGACGATCCGCGGGCGATGGCGCGCATGATGCGACGCATGGGCCAGGAGATGGGCGACGATCTGCCGCCTGAGTTCGGCGAGGTGGTCGACCGGATGGAGGCTGGGGAGGATCCCGACGCGATCGAGCAGGACTTCCCCGATCTTGCCGCTGGAGCCGGCGGAATGGGGGATGACTTCGACGACTTCTGAACCCAGCGCTCGAAGGCTGGCGTAGAATCAAGCCAGCGTTCAAGGGAGGGCCGCTATGAGCCGAAACGTCTGGTCGTTCGTCTTGCCGACCGCCAGCCTGTGGATCCTTGCCCTGGCCTGCGCAATGCCGGCTCCCGCCAGTCCCGCGCCGCCACAAGACCTGGCGACGCAGGTCGAGGCGACACTGCAGGCGCTGCCCACCCAGACCGCGCCCGCCGAACCCCCCACGACCACCCCGCCCCCGTCGGCGACGGCCGTCCCTAGCGCCACGCCCAGCTCCACGGCGACCAGCGAATTCTCGCCTACGCCTTCGGTGACCACCACCCCCGGCAGCGGGGACCCACGCAGCCAGCTCGGCGACCCCGCCTGGCGCGACACATTCACTACCGGCAGCAACTGGACTCTGGGCGAGGACAGCTTCACCCGGGCGAAGGTCGAAGACGGTGAACTGCTCTTCACCGGGCTGACCAGCATGGACGGCTGGCGGCTGACCTGGCCAGAGATCGAGGACTTCTACCTGGAGGCCGAGATGAACTCCGGGGATTGTGAAGGCAACGATCACTATGGCCTGATCTTCCGCGTTCCCGACCGCCATGCGGCGGACGAGGGCTATCTGTTCGGCCTGACCTGCGATGGGCGCTATTGGCTGCGCCTGTGGGATGGCGAGAGCATGACCAGCCTCGTGCCGCTCACGGCCAACACCATCATCCTTGGCGGACCTGGGAAGGACAACCGACTCGGCGTGTGGGCGGACGGCGAGCAGTTGGTGCTGTACGCCAACGGCCAGAAGCTCGAAGAGGTCGAGGATGATGCCCTGAACGAGAAGGGCGGTTTTGGCCTGTTCGTCGGAGCGCGCAAGTCTGAGTCCTTGACGGTCAACGTCGACGAAATGGCCTACTGGAACCTGCCCTAGCCTCCTGCCTGCATCGGGCTCGGCGGCGCGGTGTGCGCAGCGGACTTGGACGTTGGAACCCTGTTGCCGGGCGACTGCTGAGATCTTCACTCTAAGCTGCCCGCCGAATCCGTCGGCGGGCGGCTTGAATCCGGCGGGCAGGCTGAAGCCTGGAAGGGATGGTTCCGTGCGCGAGATTCATCTGGGGCCCATTGCGATCTGTTGACGGTCATCGGCGGGCAGGGGTCTCGAAGCCGCACTGACTGGGTTCAATCCAGCAGGGTTTGAAAGTGGGCGCTGGAATCTCAACCCGCCGCGCGGATCCATCCAATCGCGCTCGCAGCGCTTCTGGCAGGGGTGGGGATAATCCTTCTCCTGCAACGGCTCCAGGAACTGCGCGGCTGAGGGGACTGACGTATCCAAGCCGCCGGGCCCAGGGATTGATCCTGGCCCTTGATCCTGGGCTGAGGCCCAGAGTCACGGGGCGGGTGCAGCAACTCGACGGCGATCGGCATCCGCCGACCCCTGCTAGATTCCGGGGCCCTTTGGCAGGACGCCTCCTTCCTGGCGTCAGCCAGCCGTCAGGTCGTGTTCCATCGCCACCCGCAAGTTCTGCGATAATCTGACCAACCGTGCAGCGTCCCATGAGGTGACCCTACATGCAGCTCAGCCCCATCACCCGCCTGACCGCCAGCCTGAGTCTGTTGGTTCTGGCCGCCGTGGGGTGCGGTGCGCTGCCGGCAGGTGTGCCCGCACCGCCCGACCCCGAGGGTGGGGCTCTCGGCATCACCTTGCCGCCGGCCTGGACGGACACGCCCAGCCCGACGATCGCCCTGCCGACCGAGACGCCGACGGTTACCCCGCGACCGACCGAGGCGCCGCGCCAATTGCAGACGACCCAGGGAGTCCCGCTGCCCACGGCGGTTGTGGTGAGTCTCGACGGGGAAGAACCGGATCTGTCTGGATGGAAGCGCATCGACACGAAGTCCGCTTTCTTCTTCGTGCCGGAGAGCTACCAGGTGGTCGACATGGGCGAGCTGGGCGAGGCGATGGTGCTGTTGATGCAGGTCTTCGCCGAGGGAATGGTCGAGGCGTTTTCCAGCCTGGTCACTCCGGTGCCGGGCGGGACAGCGACCCCGGTCTCGCTGGACGAGATGAGCGCTTCTCTGCAGCTCGACCTGCTGATGGCTGCGGACGCTGGCGGCGGATCGGCGGTGTTCTTGGTGGGCGAGCCGCGCCCGACGGATGCGGATCTGCAGACGATGCTGTTGAAAGCGATCGAGGACAACCAGAACGAAGTGAGGGTCGAACGGACGGAGCTGATCTACGGTGGCCGCTACCCGATGGCCCGGGCGCTGCTTGAGGTGCGTGACAACGAGTCCGGCCAACTGAGCCGGCAGGCGCTGTATCTGATCGCAGGCGGTGACCGACTGTGGACGCTTTCGTACCAATCTGACCCCGAGCCGTTCGACGGCCTGCTGCCAATCTTCGAACGCAGTGCTATGAGTCTCCAGGCTCAATAGCGCCATCGACCTCCTTGGCAGTCCGTGCGCCTGGCTTGCCCGAGCTGCCAACAAGCCCATCCGTCCAGCACCGGCAGGCAACGCTGCTACCCCCTCATTCGCGCCTGCCGCTCGTGTCCCACAGTCACCCAGCTGGACAAAGCCTACCGTCACGGACTCCGGTCGGCGGTCTCACGCTGCGCGCGCTCACTCCAGATCCTACGTACGATAGCCAGCCAGAGCAGGATCAAGGGCTGGCCTAGCGTGATCACGGTCAGTGCCATGAAAGCCGTGATGGCGAGGAACTCCTCCGGCGGGGTCTCGGAGGCGCCGATGCTGGTCACCAGGATAATGGCGTACCAGGCCACCAGATAGGCAGTCAGGGAGAACACTGCCCAGACTGCGATCCCGCCGGTCCGGCTGGGGTGCGGCCTGCCGGTTAGCCGGTGGCCCACGAGGCCCAAGGTGAAGATGACGGCAGCTGCCGGGAGCGGACCCAGCGCCCAGGCACAGAAGTCCACCAGCCCCCCCGGCTCAAGCTGCGACGGATCGGCGAGTTGAATCGATGTCAGCAGGATGCACTCCGAGCCCAGGCAGGGGACGGGAAGGAGCAGCAGGAGCAGCAGCGGGAGGAAGAGAAGCAGCGAGTAGAGAACAGATGGGTTCCTGGCCACGGGCATCCTCTGCCAGCCAGAATCCCACAGTCGGACTAGCTGAATCTGTCAGTCGTTCTCAGAACCTATCCGTCGGTGCAGCCTCGGGAGTTCCCATGGCGGGGTGCTGCGTCTGCAGGGGTCGAATCTCGCCCTGCCCCGCAAGCCCGCCCCCGCGGCACGGAAGGCCGCTGGGGTTGAGGTCAGCATTCAAGCGACGCTGGCCTCCATCCGCTGAAGATCGCCTGCCCGGCGCGCATCCAGTGCACGTCAACCGCAACGAAGCCGGCCTGCTCCATCCAACCCAGCTGCTCGAGCAGCCCAGACGGATGATCGATATCGTCCGGATCCGGGTAGCGGAAGGTATTCCACTGCTCATCCTCGAAGCGGTGATAGGCATCGAGGCGTCCGTCGATCTCGAGCGCCTGCTGACGTACGGCTTCGTCCCAGGCGTCAGCCGCCAGCGTGACGCCCTGCGGGTGGGCCGGTTGCACCAGGTCAGCAATTGCCAGCACGCCGCCTGGTGCGAGCATGGTCAACAGGTCCTGGAAGAGCCGGCGTTTTTCGGCTCCCTCGAGGTGGTGAATGACCAGCGATGCCAGGATGGCCAGCGCACCGGCGCCCGGCCTGCGCCAGACGCCATCGGCCAGTGAGAAGAGCTGGCACTGTGCGCGGTCCCCGAACCGGGCAAGCCGCTGCGCTGCGGCGTGCAGCATAGCGGGGGAGCCGTCCAGTGCGAGCAACCGGTAGTCGGGAAATCGCTCGAGCAGGCGTTCGGCGAGCAGCCCATCGCCGCAACCCAGCTCAATCAGCGCCCGGGGCCCCGGCTGCTCCGGGACGAGTTCGGTCAGCAGGCGGAGCTGGAGTTCTCGGTTGGGGATGCAGTACGGCCCCAGTTGGATGAACGCTTGACTGACCTCGTCGTCCCACTCGGGTTGTGGGTGGGGAGCCTGTTGGGGCATGTGTGCAGCCTGTGGGCGAAGGTTCATCGCCCTCCCCTGTTGAGGGCCGGGACGAGGCTAAGTGCCGCTTGGCGGGTGTGCCGGCGGCAGGTGCGCTTCGAGGATGCGCTGCAGCTCTTGCTGGATAGCCTCGACCGATTGGCGCCCTTCGATGGTTACCCAGCGCTGCGGCTCGGCCTGCGCCAGAGCCAGATACCCCTGGCGCACCCGCTGGTGAAACTCGAGGTTGTAGGCGTCCAGGCGATTCCAGCCGCCATGCTGCTTGCGCCGCAACAGGCCCTCTTCTGCCGGGATGTCGAGCAGGAAGGTGACGTCTGGGATCAGCCCGCCCGTGGCGAAAGCGGTAATGGCGCGCAGCGCATCGAGATCGAGGCGATGGCCGTACCCTTGGTAAGCAAAGGTCGAGTCAAAGAAGCGATCCGAAAGCACGGTGCCGCCAGCCTGCAGGTGCGGCCGGATCACCTCATGGCATAGCTGGGCGCGCGAAGCCGAGAATAGCAGGATCTCCGTCCGAGGGTGCATCGGGGTGTTGGACAGGTCGGTGAGCACCTGGCGGATCTGGTCGCTGATGGCCGTCCCGCCGGGCTCACGCGTTTGCAGCACATCCAGCCCAAGGGCGCGCAGGTGCGCCGCGAGCAGGCGCACCTGGGTTGACTTGCCGCAGCCATCCGGTCCTTCCAGGGTGATGAACATCTCAATTCCGGAAGATGCGCACGCGCCGGTTGGGTTCCTTGCCGTAGGAATGGGAGA
>Ga0105106_10001889_pt1 | contig 14955 bp, 10 predicted proteins | sample PPLLaktember2015_5_FD_79109 | JGI IMG/M metagenome (GOLD analysis project Ga0105106, IMG submission 79109) | Freshwater sediment microbial communities from Prairie Pothole Lake near Jamestown, North Dakota, USA - PPLs Lake P8 Core (1) Depth... | ecosystem: Environmental > Aquatic > Freshwater >...
CAGAACACGAGAAGGACGAGCCACAGCAGGAATTTCGTCATCTTTTCATCTCCTCGCCTAACTATACGGACGGCCGTCGCGGAAAGTTCACCCGGGCTGTTGGCTTGCGGCCCCGGGTCGGGTAGAATACGGAGAAACGAGGAGGGCGTGATGACAAAAAAGCTCAACCGCAGGGAATTCATCTCCCGGACGCTCGCCGGCGCGGGCGCCGCGGCTCTCGCGGGCTGCACGGAAAAGCCGGCTTCCGGCCCGGCCCCGACCGCACCCGCTGTCGCGACCGCCGGAGGGCCGCTCCTCACCCGGACGCTGGGGAGGACGGGACTGGTCCTGCCCGTCGTCGCCATGGGCGTCATGAACGCCGACAATCCCGAGCTCGTCCGCCGCGCCTTCGAGCTGGGCGTTCGCCATTTCGACACGGCCGCCGGCTACTGGCGGGGCAAGAACGAGGAGATGGTGGCCAAGGTCCTGGACGAGATGGGCGTCCGCTCCCAGGCGGTCGTCGCGACCAAGGCCAATATCCCGCCCGCCCAGCGGTCCTCGCTCGAGCCGGCCGCCCTCAAGGAGGCCTTCCTCCGCAGCTTCGAGGGCAGTCTCAAGCGCCTGAGATCGGACCGCGTCGACATCCTCTACATCCACGATGTCAGCCTCGTCGAGGACCTCACCCGGAAGGGCTTCCTCGACGCCTTGACCGAGCTCAAGGAACAGAAGAGGATCGGGTTCGCCGGTTTCTCCACCCACACGAACATGGCCGCCTGCCTCGAGGAGGCGACGCGCACGGGCTTCTTCGATGTCGTCCTCGTCGCCTACAATTACGCCATGCAGGACGACCTTCGGCTGAAGCGGGCGATCGACGCCGCGGCGGCCAAGGGCATCGGCCTCGTGGCCATGAAGACCCAGTGCATGCAGGACTGGTATAAGGAAGAGCTTCCCGCCGGCCAGCAGGCTCTTTACTCCGGCTCCATCGTCCAGTCGGCCGTCCTCAAGTGGGCCCTCCGGAACGAGGCCGTCACCTGCGCCGTCCCCGGCTTCACCACGTTCGCCCAGCTCGAGGAGGACATCCCGGTCGCCCGCGACCTCGCCTTCACCGAAGAGGAGAAGAAGTTCCTGGCCGACCGCAGTATCCGACTGGCCATGGCCCGCTGCGTCCAGTGCGGGGAGTGTCTCGGCACTTGTCCCGCCGGCGTGGACACGCGGACGCTCATGCGGGCCCACATGTACCTCGGCTATCCCAACGTCTTCCAGGCCCGCGACACGCTCGCCGGACTCCCGGCCGGACGGGGCCTCGACGGCTGCGTCTCGTGCGCGACCTGCGTTGCCCGCTGCCGCGCCCGCGTCGACATCGCCCGGAGGGTCGACCAGCTCAGGACGCATCTCGGTTAGGGCCGGGAACGGAGTCGCCCGTGGTCCTCATCAGCGGCATCGCCGTCGTCGACCTGATCGCAAGCGGGCTCGAGCGGGTGGCGCGGCCGGGCGAGCTCCGCTTCGGCACGGTCCGGACTTCGCTCGGCGGGCACGCCTGCAACGTCTCCGTCGACCTCGTCCGCCTGGGCTTCCCCCGGTCCCAGATCCGGGTCGTCTTCCCGGCCGGCCGCGACCTCTTCGGCGATTTCCTCGTGCGCCGGCTCCGGGAACAGGGCCTGCGGGCCGAGCCCGTCCTCGCCGCCGCGGCGCCGACCTCGCTCGACCTCATCCTCGTCGCCCGGGGCGAAGACAGGCGCTATCACGCCGACCCCGGGGCCAACGTCGCAATGCGAACCGAGCCCGTCCTCGCGCTCCTCGAGAAGCTCAGGCCGCGCATTTTTTACGCCGGGGGCGTGGGCCTCCTCGGGCGGTTCGACGCGGACCTCGGCGCGGTCCTCCGCCGGGCGAAGGGCCTGGGCGCGACGACCTTCGTCGACGTCGTCAGCCCCTACCGCAAGACCTGGGCTTTTCTCCGCCGGGCCCTGCCTGCGACCGACGTCTTCCACTGCAACGCCGACGAGGCGGCCTCGCTCGTCGGGGAGCGCGAACCCTCCCGGGCCGCGGCGGCCCTGCGCCGGCTCGGGGCCGGGAGCGTCTTCGTCACGCTGGGAGGGGAGGGGGCCGCGGCGGCCGTCTCCGGAGCGGCGCTGCGTCTCCCGGCCTTCCCCGTCCGCGTCGTCGACCCGACGGGCGCGGGCGACGCCTTCTCGGCCGGGCTCATCGCGGGGATCCACCGTCATCTCGCCCACGGCCGCGGGATCGGGGACCTCGTTCCGGAGGAATGGCTGGACCTCCTGGTCCGGGCTTCGGCTTGCGGGGCGGTTTGTACCACCGGCGTCGGCACGACGACCGCCGTCGATGCCGGAAAGGTCGAAAGGCTGGTCCGCAGGAAGGGCCGGGCGATCCGCGCCGGTGCGGTTGTCGGCGACGACCCGGCCACCTGCGTACGCGCCGGCGGGGACTAGCGAGTCGTCGGCGACGACCCGGCCACTTGCGTAGGCGCCGGCGGGGACTAGAGAGTCGTCGGCGACGACCCGGCTACCTGCGTACGCACCGGCAAGGGCTAGCAAGTCGTCCGGAGATCCGTCTAGGTCCGGGAGAACGCGTCGCGGGCTTCGCGCAGGGCGAGGACGTTCTCCGGATCGCAATCATAGGCCACGACGCCGCACCCGAAGAGAAGCCCCGGCAGGCCCGCGGTCGCCTCGAGCAGACGCCCGGCGACCCCGCGGATCTCGTCCGGCGTGCCCCGGTGGACGAGGCGGGCATCGACGCTCGCCCTCAGGGCCCGCCTCTCTTCCCGGCATCTCCGGCCGAAGCGCGCCAGGTCGGATCCCGCATCGCAGAGGAGCTGACCGGCCCCGGTCGCCAGCAGCTCCTCGAGGATCGGCGTCGTGTCCCCCCCGATGATGAGCGGGACCGTCCGCGCGCCCGCCTCGCGGAGGGCGGGGACCAGGAGATCGCGGTAAACGGGCAGGACGAATTCGCGGAAGACCCGGGGCGACGCGGCGGCCGGCGAGGCCTTGGAGTCGAAGAGGACCGGCTCGACGCCCTTTTCGAGGAAGGCCTTTCCGAAATCGACGGCCGTGCGGGTCGCGAAGTCGAGGAGCGCCCTGACGAACCGCGGGTCTTCGACCGTCGCGACCAGGACCTCCTCGGTGCCGGCCAGGGCGCAGGCGAGCGAAAAGGGGCCGGTCACCGCGCCGCGGACCATGACCTCCGCGCCCTTCGACTTCTGCAGGCGGGCGGCCGCCTCGACGAAGAGCGGCAGGCGGCCGTCGCGTGCCGGGTCGGGCCGGCCCAGCCGGCGGAGCTCGCCCGGCCCGCCGAGAATGGGGGCTTCGACCGCGGGCACGTCGGGTGAGCCGTCGAAGTAGCGGACGCCGCAGCCGAGCGCTTCCGCTTCGACGTTGTAGACGTCCAGGCCGACGGTCAGCGCGTCCGGGCCGTAGATCTCGTCTTCCCGCTCCAGGGCCTCGAGGAGCAGGTCGAGGCTGCGGCAGACCTGCGAGGGAGTGCGGCCGATGAGCCGCGCCTTGTGCTCGTAGACGGCCGGGACGAAGGGGACCCTGTCGACGGACTGGAGCGCCCAGGCCTTTTCGACCCGCTCGCGTCCGGTCATAGCAGTTCGGACAGGGCCATCCCGAGCATGACGATGCCGAACGCGACGAGCAGGAGACCGAGATAGAAGAGGATCCTGCGGAAGGTCTCGTTCTTGAGCCGGTGCTGGCGGCGGGATACGAACCGGACGAGCGAGAGGTACCAGGTGAGCGATCCGATCCCGACGGATGCGGCGAAGGCGACGGCCCGCCACCCTTCGAGCCGGCTGTGGAGGACGCTCGTCGCCGTCCCGGCCACCGCGATCCAGAACATGTAGAGGGTGGGATTCGTGAGATAGAGCAGGAAGACGCCGAGGATGGGCTTGGGCGAAGCGGAGGGGATCTTCTCCCGGTCCTGCGGGATCTCGAACTTCCTGGCATCGCGGAGGAGCTTGCGGCCGAGCAGGAGGATGATCACGGCGGCCGCGGCCTTGATGTAAGTGAGGGCGTGGGGCGGCAGGGCGACCTTGATCTTGAAGAGGCCGGCCAGGGCGACGTAACAGAACGCGACGTCGAGCGTCACGGCCGTCAGCCCGGCCATCAGGCCGTGGAGGAAATCGCGCTTGAGCGCCTGGGAGATGACGAACACGTTGACGGGCCCGACTGGGACGGCGGCCAGAAGGCCCGCGGCGAAACCGATGAGGACGAACATGACGTAGCGAGTGTATAACAAAACTCCCGGCGCCAGTCAAACGCCGGGAGTTCGTTCGGGGGAGGGACCCGCGGCCGTGCGGCGGCCAAGCCGCGGGGCGGCGCCGGGCGCCTTACATCTTGGCGATGGAGGCGGTCTCGTCGCCGGATTCTTCCTCGGACTCGAACTCGACGCCGAGGAGCTTGGCCGTGCCTTCGTAGACCATCTTCAGCGACTTCTTGGATTCCTGGAGCTCGGCCAGGCGCTTCCGGACCTTCTGGAGTTCCTTTTCGACTTCCTCGTCCAGGTGTTCCAGCTGGTGCTTCACCTCGGCCATCGTCTTTTTGTAGAGATCCTCTTGTTCCTTGCTCAGACCCATGTGAAACTCCTTTTGGCTCGTGATGTCCCTTTATTCCCTCAAGCGGCCGATGTGCCCTCGGGCTTGAAAGCGATGACGAACGACTTCCAGACCTTGACGGCCACGCCGTTCTTGCGGGCCGGCTGGAATTTCCATTTCTTCACGGCGGTCTCGGCGGACCTGATCAGGCCCATATCGTCCTGGATGCCCTTGAGGATGGCCGTGTCGATGACGTTGCCCTTCTCGTCGATGAGCGCATTGACCGTGATCGTGCCGGCGATGCCCAGGCGCTGGGCCGAGGCGGGATAGACGGGATTGACCGATTTCACCAGCTTGGGTAGTTCGGTGGCCGCTCCGAGCTCGATGAGGTCGCCCTCGCGGACCGGGGGAGCGGCCGGGACGGGAGACGGCTCGGAGGCGGCCGCGGCAGGGGCGGCGGCGATCCCGGCGCCGGTCTCACTTCCCAGGGGCGAGGTTTCTTCCGTCTTCACGGCGGGGGGCTCTTCCGTCTTGATCGCGGGGGCGTCCGACTTGGCCGCGTCGGTCCCGGCGCCCGGTCCGGACTGCGGGGCGATCGGGGGCGGGACGACCGACGTGACCGAGGCCGGGACGATGGCCTCCACGCCAGCCGGGGCGGGGTCCTGCTTCTTGGCCTGTGGCTGAGGCTTCGGCTTCACCGGCGCGGGATCGACCTTGGGCGCAGGGGCCTCCTCGACCGGGGGCGCGGGGACGTTCGCGGGAGTTACCGCTTGCTGCGTCGTCAGGCTCTCGGCCTTCGGGGCGGAATTCTTCGGCCGCAGCACGAAGAACCCGGCGACGGCAAGGGCGGCGACGGTGACGCCGACCAGGACGAGGGTCGCCGGGCTCTTGCGGGTCTTCGTCTCCTCCAACGAGCCGAACAAATCCGTCGCGGCGATCACCTCGGCTTCCTTGGCCTTGGCTTCGGACCTCGACGGCGCGGGTTTTCTCTCCGGCGCCTCCGCAGGCTTGAACGCGGGCTTGGGGGCCGGAGCGGGCTTAACCGGAGGCGCGGGCGCCGCGTGGACTCTCGGCTTCTCGACCGGAGCTTCGGGCTTCGGCTTCCCGGGCGTGAAGAAGGGCGAGATATCGGAACCGGGATCGCCCGGCGTCAGCGTGTTCTTCGTGACGGGCTCGAGGGGCGCCGCGGCCGGAATTTCCGGGGCCGGGGCGGGCGCGGCCTGGGTCTTCGGCTTTTCGACGGCCGGCGCCGGGGCAGGCTCGTCCTTGGGCTTGAACGCGACGGTCGGGGGCGGCGTCGGCACGGGCTTGGGCGCCTTGACCTTCTCTTTTTCGAGGTCGAGGCCGGCCAGTGCCGACTTGAGGAATTGGTCGATCTCGGCGCTTCCCCTGCCGTTTCCGTTCCCGTTGCCGTTCCCGTTCGACGGCTTGGGCGCGACCGGCGGCTTCGGGACCGCGGATTCGACGACCACCGATTTGAGGAGCTCGTCGGCGAGCGCCTGGTATTTGGCTTCGGGCGGCGCGTCGTGGCGGACCGGGGCCGGGACCTTGACCTTCGGGATCTCCCGGCTCAAACGGTCGAGGTCGGCGGGCAGGGAGAACCTGTCTTCGTCGGACCTGGGCTTCTCGCGCCGGCGGGGCTCGGCCGGGGCCGGCTCGGTCCTCGTCTCCCGGGCCGGCTGCGCCGGTGCGGCGGCGAAGACAGGGCTCGCTTGGGCCGGCCCGGCCTCGGGCCTGGCCTCGGGTTTGCCGAGGACGGCCGCGATGGACGCCAGGATCTCGGCCATCTTGAGCGGCTTCTCGAAGTACTCGGAGGCGCCGTAGGTGCGCAGGGCCTCGGTCCTGTAGACGCGGTCCTTGTAGACGCCCGTCATGATGAACACGGTCGCTTGGGAGTTGCGTTCCGACGTGATCCGCTGGCAGAGCTCGAAGCCGTGGACCTTGGGCAGCATGGCTTCCATGAGGACGAGGTCGGGCTGTTCCTTGTTGTACTTGTCCCAGCCGGATTGGCCGTCGGCGGCCGTGACGATCTGGTATCCCTCTTTCGAAAGGATCCCCTGGAGGGAGGCCAGAGAGCTCTGGTCGTAATCGATGACTAGGATCTTTTTCATGCCCATGTCCTATGGCTTCCTCCCGCCGCCGGACCTGCCGTTTCGCCGGGGATCGTTCCCGCGGACGGTCGTTCGGACGGCGCTGTCGTTCGCATGCATCATTCTTGTCTCACCCCCGACCGGGGTCAATCACCCCTACAGGTGATTGGAGGGATGATTTCCCCCTCCCCCCTGGGAGAACGGCCCCGTCCGGACTCGGGGCGGGCCGGTTCTCGGTCCGGTGAGCGGCTCGGGAAAAATCTCCGCCCGCTGCCGTGAACCTTAAGCCGCTCCGTCGGGAAGCCGGTCCGTGAACCGCGCGGGGAAGGATGCGTAAACATTGATTGAGGAGGGTGAGAATGAACGAGACATCGACACGCGGGTTCGGGTGGATCCCGGACCTGCCCGACATCCGGGACTACACTTCGCAGACGCAGGACGTGCGCGATGTCCTGGCCGCGACCGGGCTGGCCTTTCCCGCTTCCGGGCGCAGGCGCCGGACGGAGCTTCCCGCCGCGGTCGACCTGCGTCCGTGGGCCTCGCCCGTCGAGGACCAGGGCGCGCTCGGCTCCTGCACGGCCCAGGCCGGGGCCGGCATCATCGAGTATTACGAGCGAAGGTCCTTCGGGCGCCACATCGAGTCCTCGCGGCTCTTCCTTTATAAGGCGACCCGGAACCTCATGAAGACGAAAGGGGACACGGGGGCCTACCTCCGGACGACCATGGGCGCCATGGTCCTCTTCGGCGCGCCGCCGGAGCCGTACTGGCCCTACACCGACGACGAGGCGTCGTTCGACAAGGAGCCGCCCGCCTTCTGCTACTCCTTCGCCCAAAGCTACAGGACTCTCCTGTATTATCGCCACGACCCGGCCGGGGTGACCCGCGCCGAGGTCCTCGAACGGCTGAAGGCGCACCTGTCGGGTGGACATCCGGCCATGTTCGGCTTCACCGTCTACAGCTCGGTCGGGCAGGCGGAGACGACGGGCCGCATCCCGCTTCCGTTCGGCCGGGAGAGGATCGAGGGCGGGCACGCCGTCGTCGCCATGGGTTACGACGACGGCCTGACCGTCGCCAACGCGTCCGGCGGCGGGCCGGCCCGCGGCGCTTTCCTCATCCGCAATTCGTGGGGCAAGGGCTGGGGCGAGAAGGGCTACGGCTGGCTCCCCTACGACTACCTCCGTAAGGGCCTGGCCGAGGACTTCTGGTCGGTCCTCAAAAAGGAATGGATCGACACCGGAGAGTTCAAGATCTGACCCGAATCGGCTATAATCGTTCTTCCGACCGATCTTCGAGGAGGCTTCGATGAAAACGAACGTTCGTCTGACCTTGTGCCTGATCGCGCTGGCGGCCGTCGCGGCCGTTCCGGCTTTCGCCCAGGAGACCGAGAGCGCCGTGCCCGAGCTCTCCGCTTTCCACGAGGTCATCTACCCCATCTGGCACACCGCCTATCCCGACAAGGATATCGTCCTGCTCAAGAGCCTGGTGCCCCAGGTCGACGAGCTGGCCGCGAAGGTCTTCGCGGCGACGCTCCCCGGCATCCTCCGCGACAAGCAGGCCAAGTGGGACGCCGGCCTGGCCGAGTTCCGCAAGTCCGTCGAGGCCTACGACGCCGCTGCCAAGGGCTCCGACGACAAGGCCATGCTCGACGCCGCCGAAGCCCTCCACGCCAAATACGAAGCGCTCGTCCGGACCATCCGCCCCGTTCTCAAGGAGATGGACGAGTTCCACAAGATCCTCTACGTCGTCTTCCACACGGACCTGCCCGCCAAGGACTGGGAGGCCGTCCGGGCCGCCGCGCCCGAGCTCAAGGCCAAGGCGGAGGCCATCGTCCCGGCCAAGCTCTCGACGCGCCTGCAGGCCAAGGCCGAGCCGTTCGCCAAGGCGGCGGACGAGCTCGTCAAGGCGGCGACCGTGTTGGCCGGGCTCGGGCCCAAGGCCGACGGTGCGGCCGTCGAACAGGCGGTCCTCAAGCTCCATTCGCGCTATCAGGAGCTCGAAAAGATCTTCGACTGAGGCCGGCGCGCCGCTACTTCGACGCCCTGTCCTCGATCAGGATCTGCAGGATCTCCAGCTCGTCCGAGTCGAACCAGATCTTCGAGCAGGACAGGCACTTGTCCACCGGGACGAAGTACTGGTAGTTGTACGGCCGGAGGACCATGCGGTAGCCGCAGGACGGGCAGGGGACCGCGGCGCCGAGGGCGTCCTCGATCTTCTGCCGCTTGAGCGGATTGCGGACGGCCCGCTCGCGGAACAGCCGGGCCTTCTCGCGCAGCGGCTCCGAAAAATCGATCTCGCGCCGGGCGACGATCCTGTCGACGGAGCCGGCCTCGACCAGGCGGCCCCGGCAGCGGCCGCAGGCGCGCACGGAGACGCCTTCGTAGAACGCTTCGGTGAGGGGGATGCGGCAGCGGGGGCAGAGGTTCTCCCGGCCGGCGGCGAGCCGCTTCCTGTGGGCCAGGCTGTGGAGCGCGATCCTGATCTGGGGGAATTCCCGGGCCCGGGCCGTGATGCCCTCCTGCGTGTTCCTGATCCTCACGAGCGGGGAGAACCGGGGCCGGCACAGCAGCTCGGGCAGCGCGAACGGTCCTTCCCACGTCTCTTCGCCGGTGCCGGCGAGCTGCCAGATCCGGGCCTCGTCCCCGGCGCCCGAAGCGCCTGAAGCCCTGTCCGCGGCGGGGAAGAGATCGAGCTGTTCCTTCCGGATCTCCTCGTAGGAATGGAGGACGCCGCGGGCCTTGTCCCGGTCCCTCTCTTCCTCCCAGACCGCTGCGACGACCGCCTCGGGCTTCTTGCGGACCATGGCCGCCAGCGCGCCGAGACGCTTCATGACCGGCGGGTGGGAGCTGAAGATCCGGCCCAGGAGGGTGTCCGGCGTGTCGCGCGAGTCCGGGCGGACGATGAAGAGGGGGGCGTAGCTCAGCGAAAAATCCCCGATGAACGAGTTCTTGATGTGGGCCTTGTAGACGATCCGGGCCAGGGCTTCGGGGGCGCGGCAGAGCTCGACGGCCGCGGCGTCGGCCAGGAGCTCCCGTTCCCGGCTGACGAGCATGCTCAGCAGGCGCATGACCAGGGCGGACAGGGCAACGGCCGCGTAGAAGAGGACCGGCGGGAACGAGGTCCCGCCGCGGGCGGACGGGCCGCAGCCGGCCCGGACGTCGTCCTCGGGCTCGAGCGCGCCCTTGAATTTCTCGAACAGGTTGGCCAGCGAGCAGACGAGCGTCAGATAGAACGCGTCGCCGCGGGCGATGTGGGCCAGCTCGTGGGCGGCGACGGCCTGGAGCTCGTCGCGCGTGCCCTCGGCCAGGAGACCCTCCGTGACGGCGACGGCGGGCGTGCCGTCGTCCTCGATGACGGCGAGGGAGTTGACGGCGAAGGACGGCAGGACGTAGGCGTTGACGCGGGGCAGGCCGGCGGCGATGCGGATCTCGTCGAGCGTGTGGAGGAACTGGACGTGGTAGCGGTCCGCGGCGTCGGGGGTGGCGGCCTGGAGGCGCTTGAGGATGAAGCGGGGGCCGTTCTGGCGGGCGTCCAGGAAGTGGAGGACGGCGACGACCAGGGCCACCGCGAAGGTGCCGAGAAGGAAGCGCGGCCAGAACCCCGGCGAGCCGACCCAGCCGGTGCCGACGATGAGGCCGAAGCTGGCCAGGAAGGCCAGGCCGACGAGGCCGAGCAGGACGAAATGGAAGGCGAGGACCGCCGCGAAGAGCGGCAGGCTCCGGCGGCGTTGGCGCTCCTGGATCTCGTAGAAATCGCGCGGCAATCTGGCCATGGCGTTGCTGACATCATAAACGAACGATCGCCCTCCGGTCAACGCGCAAGAGGGGACCAGGTCTTCGCAAACGCCAATTCTCCCCTGACACTGCGAAGACCTGGTCCCTCTCCCGAAAAAAACTTTGACCCGATCAGCCCTGCCGGCGTATATATCATCTTGACGTCTTTCGACCAGGAGGCCATCCCGTGAGAAACACCCGCTTCGCCCTTGTCTTCGCCCTGATCCTCGGCCTGTGCGCCGCGACCGGCCTGCGGGCCGTCGACACGAACGACACGAAGATGCTGACCAGGCCGGCCGTCTCGGCCGAGCGCATCGCCTTCGTCTACGCCAACGACCTCTGGACCGCCGACCTGGAAGGCCGGAACGTTCGCCGCCTAACTTCGGACGTCGGGACGGAGTCCTATCCCGCCTTCTCGCCGGACGGCCGGCTCATCGCCTTCAGCGGCCAGTACGACGGCAATCTCGACGCCTACGTCGTCCCGGCCGGCGGGGGCGTTCCCAAGCGCCTGACCTGGCATCCGGCGGCCGACATCGTCTTGGGCTTCACGCCGGACGGCCAGTCGGTGCTGTTCGGCTCGAGCCGTTTCTCCAGCAACCGCGCCTATGCTCAGCTTTTCACTGTGCCCGTCGCGGGCGGCGAGGCCGGCATGCTCAAGGTGCCCTACGCCTCCGACGCCGAGATCTCACCCGACGGCCGGTTCATCGCCTACTGCCCCTTCCCCGAGGCCTTCAACCAGTGGAAGAACTATCGCGGCGGCCGCTTTTCCCGCATCTGGATCTTCAACGCCGGGGATGAGAGCGTCGAGAAGTTGCCCCAGCCCGCGGGCCGGTCGAACGACGTCGACCCGATGTGGGTCGGCGGCAAGATCGTCTTCCGCTCCGACCGCAACGGCGAGTTCAATCTGTTCGCCTTCGACCCCGCGACGAAGAAGATCGACCAATTGACCGAGTTCAAGGACTTCCCGGTCCTGTCGGCCTCGGCCGGGGCCGGCAAGGTCGTCTTCGAGCAGGCCGGCTCGCTCCACCTCTACGACGTCGCCCAGGGCAAATCCCGCCGGCTCGTCGTCGGCGTCGCCGCCGACCTGGCCGAGCTCCGCGAGCGCTTCGTCAAGGGCCCCCAGTGGGTCTTCGCCGACGGCGTGTCGCCGACCGGCGCGCGGGCCGTCTTCGAGTTCCGGGGCGAGATCGTCACCGTCCCGGCCGAGAAAGGCGATCCCCGCAACCTGACGATGACGCCGGGCGTCCACGAGCGCCACCCGGCCTGGTCGCCCGACGGGAAGTCCATCGCCTATTTCTCCGACGAATCCGGCGAATACGCCCTCCACGTCCGCGCTCAGGACGGCGGCGGCGACGTGAAGAAGTTCGAGCTCGGGGGCGCCGGCTTCTACGGCTCGCCGAACTGGTCGCCCGACGGCGCCAAGATCGCCTTCGCCGACAACGCGCTCACGCTCTTCTGGCTCGACGTCAAGACCGGGGCCGTGAAGAGGATCGCCGCCGAGTCGCTCTACGTCCCCGGCGGCCAGTCGACCATGGGCACGTCCTGGAGCCCCGATTCCAAGTGGCTCGCCTACACCCTCATCACGCCGACCTTCTTCCGCCGCGTCCACGTCTACTCGCTCGACCAGGACAAGTCGTTCCCCGTCACGGACGGGCTGAGCGACGTCGACGAGCCGACATTCGACGCCGAGGGCAAGTATCTCTGGTTCCTGGCCTCGACCGACGCCGGCCCCGCGAACCAGTGGTTCGACATGTCGAACGAGGACATGCGGCGGACCGCGGCCCTCTACCTGGCCGTCCTGCGCAAGGACCTGCCCAACCCGCTGGCCAAGGAAAGCGACGAGGAAAAGCCCAAGGACGAGAAGGCGGACGCGGCCAAGCCGGCCGATAAGGCGGCTCCTGCTGCGGCCAAAGCCAAAGCCGGCGAGCCGGCCAAACCTCAGGATGTTTTCCGGATCGACCTCGACGGGATCTCGAACCGCATCGTCGCCGTGCCTATCGCCGCCGGCGTATACAGCAACCTCCAAGCGGGCGAGAACGGCAAGATCTTCTACCGCAAAGAGGAGCCGCCGCCGACCTCGACCTCGGGCGGAGACGGTGATTCCTCCATCCGCGTCTACGACCTGGTCACGCGCAAGGACGAGGCGATCGGCCCGGCCAACCTCGGCTTCCGGCTGACGGCCGACCGCAAGAAGATGCTCGTCGCCTCGCGCGGCGCGTGGTCGATCCTCCCGACCGCCGGCAAGCCCGAGCCAGGGAAAGGGAAGCTGAACGTCGAGGCCGTGGAGGTCCGCGTCGTGCCGACGGCCGAGTGGCCCCAGATCTTCGACGAGGCCTGGCGGATCAACCGCGACTTCTTCTACGATCCCGGCATGCACGGCGCGGACTGGAAGGCCATGAAGGCCAAGTACGCCGCCTTCCTGCCGCACCTCTCCTGCCGGGCAGATCTCAACCGGCTCATCCAATGGATGTCTTCCGAGCTCGGCGTGGGCCATCACCGCGTCGGCGGCGGCGATTCGGTCTCCGAACCGAAACGGGTTCCCGGCGGACTGCTCGGCGCGGACTTCGCGGTGGAGAACGGCCGCTACCGGTTCAAGAAGGTCTTCGGCGGGCTCAACTGGTCGCCCGAGCTGAGGGCGCCCCTCGCCGAGCCCGGATCGGAAGTCAAGGCGGGCGAGTATCTGATCGCGGTCGCAGGCCGCGCGCTGGTGCCGCCGGACAATCTCTTCGCCCGCTTCGAGGCGACGGCCGGCAAGATCGTCGAGATCACGGTCGGACCCAACCCCGACGGCAGCGGGTCGCGGAAGATCAAGGTCGTGCCCGTCGCCGACGAAGGCGCCCTGCGCAACCGCGACTGGGTCGAGGGGAACATCCGCAAGGTCCACGACGCGACGAACGGCCGGGTGGCCTACGTCTACGTCCCCAACACGACGACGCTCGGCCACATCTATTTCAAGCGCTACTTCTTCCCCCAGGCCGACAAAGAGGCCATCATCGTCGACGAGCGCTTCAACGGGGGAGGGTCGGTCGCCGATTATTACCTCGACTGGCTGAGGAAGCCCGTCTCCGCTTATTGGGCCATGCGCTACGGCACCGACCTCAAGACACCGAGCGCCTCGATCCAGGGCCCCAAGGTCATGATCGTCAACGAGGTGGCCGGCTCGGGCGGCGACCTGCTGCCCTACATGTGGCGGAAGTTCGGGATGGGCAAGCTCGTCGGCACGGCGACCTGGGGCGGCCTCGTCGGCACGCTCGGCTTTCCCGCGCTGATGGACGGCGGTATCGTGACCGCCCCGAACCTGGCCTTCTGGGACGAAGGGGAGGGCTTCGGCATCGAGAACGTGGGCGTGCCGCCCGACATCGAGGTCGAACAGACGCCGAAGGACGTCATCGCCGGCCGCGACCCGCAGCTCGAGGCGGCCATCAAGGTCGTCATGGACGAGCTGAAGGCCAATCCTCCGGCCAAGCCGAAGCGGCCGGCCTATCCGGTCAGAGTGAGGAAGTAAAATTACTTCTTGTCGATCGCGCTCTTGACGGCGTCGACGAGTTTCTTGACGAGCGTCTCGTCGGTCTTCTTGCCCTCGGGAGCCGAGAGCTTGAAGGTCATCGTGCCGTTCTCGGTGTCGTATTTCTGCTCGGCCAGCGTGTAGCCTTGGGGCAGCGCCTTCTTCAGCGCGACGATGGCCCGCTCGAAAGACGCCTGGCCCGCTTCGCCGTCTTGGCCGGTGAACAGCAGGCTGATCGTCCCGTCGTCCTTTTCGCCCAGGGCGATGACCGCCTTGGCTTTTGCTTCCCCGGCCGCCTTGTCCTTGGCTTCCGTGGTCACCCAGGTGAAGCTCTTGCCCTCGGCCTTGTCGCCACCGGACTTCTTGAAGACGAACGTCCCCGGATCCTTGGCGAACTTGTGCTCGAACGACCGGAACTTCTCTTCCTTCGCCTTGAGCTCGGCTTCGAGCTTCTTCAGCGATTCCTCGAGGGCCGAGAGGTCCATCTTCTTGGCCTTGATGGCCTGGAGCTGCTCCTGCAGGGCCCGGACCTTCTCCAGCATCTCCCGGCTCGCCGCCGGGGAGAAGGCGAACGCCTCGGCGGCCGCCCCGGACTTCGCCGTCACCCAGACGCCCTTCTCGTCGCCTGCCTTAGCGGTCCAGGCGATCGTGGGCTCGCCCTTCTTGACGATCGTGATGCTCTTGGCCTCTTCTCCGGGCTTGGCCTCGACCCAGGTCTCGCCCTCCTTCATGTCTTTCTTCAACTTGACGATGACCTGGCCGGGGACGGCCTCTCCCGCCTCGACGATCTGGATGTGCTGCCCTTCGACGGCTTTCGGCTCGCCCTCACCGTAAATGTAGATGGTCTTGCCCTCGTCGCCGATCTTCCTGGCGATCCTGAAATTCTCGCCCCCGGCGACCGTCCAGGCTTTGCCCTCTTTCAGGACCTTGACCTCGCCGCCCTTGATCTCGATCCGCAGAGGTTCGCCCTTGAGGACGAGCGGCTCCTCGCCTTCGGACGTGAGGACGAGGATGTCGCCGCCCGCCTCCTTGGTGATGAACAGGGATTTATTCAACACGAGTTTC
>Ga0105106_10001890_pt1 | contig 14952 bp, 15 predicted proteins | sample PPLLaktember2015_5_FD_79109 | JGI IMG/M metagenome (GOLD analysis project Ga0105106, IMG submission 79109) | Freshwater sediment microbial communities from Prairie Pothole Lake near Jamestown, North Dakota, USA - PPLs Lake P8 Core (1) Depth... | ecosystem: Environmental > Aquatic > Freshwater >...
AATGGTAGCGGCCCTGGTAGAGATGGCCCGAGCGCCGGTGCCGCCGATTGTACCAGCCGGTGTAAGAGATGTTGAAATGACGCATGAACTCCTGGAGATTCCCCCCGGGGGTGTTCACCAGCACGTAGGCCAGGATCTCCGCCTGGTAAACGTCAGAGGAGCGTCCCAGCAGAGCGAGAAAGGCCGAGCGGTCGGTATCCGAGGAAAAGATAAGCTGGCGGGCGTTACCGCGGCAGGTGACATGGTTGTACGCGTTCTCGTACTGGATTCGTAGGGGCCTGACCATGCACAATTCAAACAGAATCCAGCGTATTGTCAAGTGTCGAGATTTGACCCCTTTCTTCCCCTTTCTTCTCCAAATTTAGATGATTTTACCTAATAGCGTTTCTTGGCAGCTTTAGACTGCTTTGGGGATTTCGTGGATGCTTTCTTTTGAGCCTGAGAGGAAGTCATTCTTTTTTCCAGTGCACTCACTCTGGATGAGAGCGACTCGATCTCATTCGCGGCAGGGGAGTTGGAGGATTTAGCCTGGAACTCTGCTTGTTGCTTTTCAAGACCACCTATCCTTTGCTCCAGCCTGCTTAAGCTCATCGTCAGTGCATTGAACTGTTGCGACAACAAATACTGCTGGTAGCCGACGTATACGGCCAATCCTATTGTCAAAACAAGGGCGCCGGCGATGCAGAGTAACAATAATCTGTCGTTTTTATTTTTCCGTGCATTGCGATCATCAACCGCTTCTTCCATTGGATTCTTACCGGTATCAGGAATGTTCTCGTCCACTATACCCTCCTTTTATGCCCTATTAAGCAACATAACACCGCAATCATCCCGAAATGCTTCTATCATTAATCCTCTCTCGCAGTTCCTTTCCCACTTTGAAAAAGGGCAATCTCTTGGGCTTAATCTCAACTTCTTCTCCCGTCTTGGGGTTCCTGCCAGTGTAGGTTCCGTATTCCCGCATTACGAAACTGCCGAACCCTCTGATCTCGATCCTGCCGCCTGTCTTCATGGCATAAGTGAACATGTTAAAAATCAGCTTTACAGCGGCATCAGCGTCTCTCTGGGTCAGTTTTTCCTTCTCGGCGAGCTCAGCGCCGAGGTCGCGTAGGTTCATTGTCATCTCTTTCATCCAGAATCTATCCGATTAGTTTTTCCCCCGGTCTATCCTCTCCCTAATACAGGCTATCAGGGTTCTTAAATCGGCTTCATCAAGTTGGAGTAGAAATTCCAGGTAAGCATCTGTCTGCAGCAGTCTCTTGAGAATAGAAAGAAGATCTTCTTTTGCCATCCCTCCCCCCCCCGATATCAGGATAACGAAGACTTCTATATATCTAAATAATTGATAATTCAAGGATATTCTTGAATGTCAAGACACTTGTCCGGAAAAGAGAATCTCAACATGCTCAACTAGTGTGTGTTCATGAGGTCTTTTATGGATAATAGAGAAACAACGCGGGGGGCAGATCTTCTATCACAATATAGAAAGCCCCTGGAATGCCTTTGGGGGGAGCAATACCAGAGGCTGGAGGTTTCAGCAGTATGGGCAAGCTCTCCTTACTGTCTTGATCAGATGCCTGCTGTATGCTTCCCCTCCTTCACGGCAAATCTAATACAATAGTATTACTCGGAGTTCAATGAAAATATGATTGCAGGTATTAGCAATGGTCAATTGTGTCAATCGTGTCCGAATATTCTCTTCGAGAGAGATACGGTTGTGATTTATCAAGTGCCTTGACCGAGTGAGTGCTTCACCTACGAGTATTCACGCGCACCATGCGCGGCAAGCTGACGATTACCGATTGAAATAAAATATCAATGACGCATGTGTGTCACTGTCCAACTACACTGCCGGCGCCCCGGAAAGACACGTGTAGGCTCTCATCTTGCGTGACTAGCTGAGATCCTCAGCCACTCACAACAGAGGTTAGATTCTGGGGGTGAATTGCGAGAGTTCTAAAATGTTCAGTGCCTTTTCCAGCTCGGAAATCTCGGCAACGATTTGCGAAAAGCCTCCGTCCCCGAATCGAGCGTGCTCCAGCTCTTCGAATTTCTCCCCCAGTTCCATATACTCCTGCAACGGCACCAGGGATCGAAAGGCCTGGAAAAGGACGGTCCCTTCCCGGGATGCGTGGGGACGATACATCCGGATGTAGTCGTTCAGATAACGTGCGAGGGTTTCCCGCCCCTTGTTCGTTTTCGCGCCGGATGGTGTGGCATGGCGAAGGAGGTGGTCAGTAACGCGCCGACCCACTTCGTGCTGCTGCAGCAGCACTTTCACAAGGTCCGTCATCGTCCCTTTCCGGACAAACCGGGGGAAGATGTGATCCTCCTCCAGCTTCTCGTGATAGTCCTCCACGAAGCTGCGCGTCTTCTTAACGGTTTCGGCAAGGACCTCGACGGGGACATTCCGCTTTTCGACAAGCCGTTTCCGGATGTCTTCGTAGATGAGCAGTATCCGGCTCAAGACGGCATGCTCCTGCATGAGGTCCTCGACGGGGGAAACCGGCTTTTCGTCTGCCGGAGCTGGCCCGGATTTGACCTGGGCCGAGGGGGCTTGAGCCAGTGAGCCCCCCGGCCACAGGGTCATGGCCATGCCGATCAGCACGCTGCCGTCTCGTAGAAAATCTCTGCGCGTTCTCTGAAAGGATGCCTTGTTCTTCATGGTGCCCTCCTTGAAAACAAGGAATATAATGGTTTTGGGGTTGCATCTACGCCCCGCTGCTGTCCGGCCTTGAATGTCCGACGCGGAGCCACTTTCCGAGTTCGAGCCACATACCCGGGGCAAGCGCCCCTCCGATCACCAGCACCCATTGCAGGGAGCTTAATCCCGTCGTTTCCAGTACGGACTGCGCAACCGGCAACCGGGTCATCGCCCATACGAATGCGATCATGAAGATGAGCCATGCGGCTGCAAAGCGATTGGAGAGAAGCCCCTGCTTCAGCAAAGGGGTCTTCTGCTGTTTCAGGTTCATGGCCAGCACGATATGGCCCAACAGCCAGGTCGCGAATGCGGCCGTCCGGGATTGATCGACTTCGCAACCCGACGCGAGGGACACGTAGTAGACGACCAGAATGGCCACGGACAAGCCGACCATGTTCCTCAGAATCTGAAGCAGGATCGGCCGGGAAAGGAATCGGCTGCTCCGGCGCGGCCTGTTTGCCATGACATCCGGCTCGGCCGCCTCGGTGACAAAGATCGTTGAGGAGGCCAGATCCATGAGCAGTTCGGTGAAGATGATCTGGATCGGCGACAGGGGAAAGGGCGTGGCGGTGAAAATGGGGACGACAAAAATAGAAAGAAGGATCGCCTTTGCCGAAAGGTAATAGGTGATACCCTTGTGAAAGTTGTCGTAGGCCTTGCGCCCGATGGCCACTCCGTCCGGCACGTGGGCAAAATTGTCGTCCGTCAGGATCAGATCGGCCGCTTCCCTTGCCACGTCGGTCCCCTTTTGTCCCATCGCGATCCCGACATGTGCACTGTGCAGCGCGGGGGCGTCATTGATGCCGTCGCCGGTGACCGCCACCGTCTGACCCATGCATTTGAAGGTGTCCACCAGGCGCAGTTTCTGCTCGGGTGTGATGCGGGCAAATACCTGGACTTCCTGTGCGGCCGCTTCCAGATCCCGGTCCGATTTGCCTGTGAGGTCGTTTCCGGTCAGGATGGGTCTGTCCTTCAGTCCCGCCTGTCGGGCTATGAAAGCCGCCGTCTGCGTGATGTCCCCCGTAACCATGGCCGTTCGGATTCCCGCATCCGAGAGCCTCCGGACCGCCGTCTGCACTTCCGGGCGTATGGGATCGCTGATGACTGCGGCGCCGACAAAGACCATATCGCGGGGCTCGACGTCTTCCAGATTGAATTCGCAATAGCCGTACGCCGTGACGCGTTTGCCCTGCGCAGCCTGCTTTTCCAGGTACGCAAGAATCCCGTTGCGCTCATCCTGCGTCCACCCGCTGGATCCTCCCGGCGTGCATTTGCGCGTGGATCGCTCGAGGATGTACTCTGGGCGCCCCGTCACGAACGAACATGCTCTCGCGCCTCGCCTGTATACCAAGCTTCGATAGGCATTGCTGCGGGCAAAGCCACGCTGACTCAGCAGCTCTCCGAGATCCGGCTTCTGAAGGTTGCTTATCCGGAGTGCCGCGTTTTTCAAGGCCAGATCGGTGGGATCCGCGGTATGCGCCGGGATGGCCGAAAGCGCATACGAGAAGAAGACCCTAGCCTGGTCTCCGGCACCGCTTTTTTTCCATTCGAGATACTCGCCGTCCGGCAGGACAACGCCGGCCAGCTCCATTTCGTTTTCCGTCATCGTGCCGGTCTTGTCGCTCAGCACAACACTGACCGAACCCAGGGTTTCCACCGCGGACAATTGCCGGACCACGACTTTCTTTCGGGACATCTCGAGCGATGCCAGCGCCAGCGACATCGCGATAATGATGGGCGGCTGCCCGGGAATCATCAGGAACGTCAGGGACAGCCACGTCAGGATCATCTGCTCCAGGCCGAAACCCCGAAGCAGTCCGATCGATGGAATCAGAATGCTGACACAGATTGCGGCGAAGGCCAGGGTTCGGGCCAGATCGTTCATCTCCTTCTGAAGGGGTGTGGGCTCCGTGTCCGGCCGCGTGGAAAGTTCCGCCACCCGGCCGAACTCACTTTGGCGACCGACGGCCATGATCAGGGCCATCCCCTCGCCGTCGATAACGGTTGTACCAGTGTAAACCGCGGTCGGTCGCTCCGACAACGGGGCTCCCGGCTCAACTTCCGCGACGGCATCCTTTCGGACCGGGGCTGATTCGCCGGTCAGGGCCGCCTCGTTGATCAGCAGTCCGGCGGAAAACAATAAACGGGCATCGGCGGCTATGCGCGTTCCGGCCTGGATAGGCATAATATCCCCGACGACGATTTCTTCGGCGGGGATCTCCATCCTTTTGCCTTCCCGGATCACGATCGCCCTCGGCGCCTGTACTTCCCTCAAACGCGCCATCGTGCGGTCGGCACGGGCTTTATTCAGCAGATGGATGCCCACGTACGTCGCCACAACGAATACCATGACGACGGCTTCCCGGATCTTGTCCAGGACGAGGGAGATGCCGGCAATCGTCAGCAGCAGGAGCATCATGGGCGTCTTGACGCTTTCCCACAGCAGCATCCACAGGCTCGCGGCGCCGATGTCCTCGATTCGATTGGGCCCGAATTCGTCTCGAAAGCGTTTGATTTGCTCGAGCGTGAGCCCAACCTGAGGATTCACCCCCAATGTCTGCAGGAGCTTATCTCCCGGTGTCGCCCACCAGGATTGCTTGTCCCCTGGTCCGCTCGCCGTCATGATTTTGGATGTCCTTTCATTCGGGAAGATCGGGTAAACTGGAAAGAGGGAAGAGATGAATATTGATGAGATATTGTATCAAAATCTTAATCGATGTAAATATGATTAGAGAGACATCGTTTCAACGTGAACATCGAACTCCGAGGGGGTCAGCCGCCATGAGACAGAAAGACATCATCTGGCTCGTATTGCTCGTTGCGGCCGTTCTGCTCGTTTTGGCAGAAAAATATTTACCCTATCTGCCCGGCGACGTAGCCGCAGCGAGGTTTGCGCAATCCATTCTCCCGGAATCGAAAGGCTGGGCGAAATGGCTCTCGTCCACCGCAGAGATGCCGTGGGTGCTCGCACTGGTTGCCATCACCATGTGCATTTCCTGGAGGCTCGCCGGATGGCGAGCCGCACTGTTATCGTTGCTGAGTATCGTCGCGCTTTCGCTGCTCGGAGTGTGGCTAGGTCAGATGGTCGCCCAACCCCGTCCCTCTCCCCAACTCGTCCAGGTAACGGGCTCGCCTTCCGGCTCCGCCTTTCCATCCATCTTTGCTCTTCGCTATGCATCCACGGTCGGTTTTCTGGCTGCCCTGGCGATCTTCAGAACGTCAGGGAGCACCCGCTGGATGACCTTACTCGTCTGCACCTGCCTTCTCATTGCCGGGATGCTGGCCCGGCTTGCCCTGGGAGCACACTGGCCGAGCGGCATTGGCCTGTCCTATCTCATTGGGTTCTTGTGGGTTGCCCTACTGATCCGCTTTGTTTGAGCGAGCATCTGCGCCGGCTTGCCAGTAAGGACTAAGACCTCGCCTCGTATGACTGTTCCTCAAGGATTTCCGACTGTAATGTCATATCAAGGGGTAAGAAGTGATATTCTTCCCTTCAGGAAGACATGCGCGGCGCCAGTCCGATTGAACCCTCCAGACGCCACTTGAAGAGCCCCTTTTCAGCCCTTAAAATACGACGTTCCCATCCGTAATCTTCAGCCTGCCCATGTTGTTTCTGCTGTCTGAACGGGTTTTCTGAATATAGGGCCTGAGGCTTTCAATTGGTAATGAAGAGGGGGTTTTGCGCTGAGATCAAGGCATGGAAATGAAATAGGGGAAATGAACAGCATTTGAGAGATTATTACATAAATTCAATGAGTTATCTTTCATTACCTCTTGCACCTACGAATCCTTAACATTGTATAGTGAATAGCATTGAAGATTACTTATTGAAAGCAGTCGTGCTTGCAGCAGTTGGTCAGGAAGTGTTCCACGTTTGATCTTTCTGCTGATTGGAAGCGAGGCGGGTCTGCTCGGCTTGCTATTAAAATTCCTCGCACCAAGGTGCCAGGAATTTAGAAACTTGAGGAATGGGTTTATCTGTTATTATACTTATTTACCCCGCAGCAACGTTTGACTGGCTCACGTCAGGCGCCGCGGGGAATGCGCGTGCAATCGTTTTCAATTGGCTAGTCGCAACCTAGGCGTTTTTTTTGTATTGTAACGCAACCCCAATAAAATGAAAAAGGAGGAATCGCTATGAAAAAATGTGCAGTCCTGTTGTTCGCGGCCTTGACCATTGTTGTTTTTTCGAGCAATGCGCTTGCCGTTACGCTGACGCTCGGCCACGGGGCCTCGCCCGGGAATCCACGTACCATCGCTGCAGAGGCATTCGCTAAAATGGTTTCGGAGCGCACGAACGGCAATGTCACCATTAAGATTGCCGGCGCTGAACAGCTCGGAAACGACGTTGCCATGCTGACATCCCTGCGAATCGGTGCACTCGACTTGACGGCGAACAGCCAGGGACCGGCCGCCGGCCTGGTTCCGGAAGTTGCCGCCCTGGGCCTGCCCTTTCTGTTTTCTGACGCCGCCGCCGCCCACAAGGTGCTCAGCGGACCCGTCGGTGAGCATTTGAACAAGAAGTTTTCTGAAGTAGGAATCGTGGTTCTGGACTGGTGGGACAACGGTATCCGCCACATCACGAATTCGAAGCGGCCGATCAACAAGCCGGCCGACCTCAAGGGGCTCAAGATTCGTACCCCGGCAGATCCTATGACCGTGGATATTTTCCAGGCTCTCGGCGCGGCTACCCAGCAGATCGCATTCGGCGAGTTGTACATTGCCCTCCAGCAGGGCGTTGTGGACGGCCAGGAGAACCCGCTTGCCAACATATCCAGCAATAAACTTTACGAGGTGAATAAGTATATTTCCCTTTCCGGCCACAAATGGGAGTCCACTCCGTTTCTGATGTCGCAGATGGCAGTCAAGAAGGTTAAACCGAGTGAGCTCGAAATCATCAAAGCGGCAGCGAAAGAGGCGGGAGTTCTCCAGCGCCGGCTGATGGCCGAAACAGACAGCAAACTACTTGCAGAGTTCAAGGCAAATTCAAACGTCGCCGTCAACCAGCCGGACCGGGCAGCGTTCCAGGCAGCGACTACGAGCGTGGTCGACAAGTGGAAGGCGAAACCCTTCGGCGCATTTGTTGCAGATCTCGTAGCTGCTGCGAAGAAAAAGTGATCGCTGAATGATCCCTGATAATGGGCGGAATCCGCCAGTCACAGGGTCTACGGGTCGACGCATAGCTCTTGCCGTAGCGAACGGCGTTGATCGTCTCATCACGCGTCTGTGTCGTTTTCTCGTTCTGGTGACGGGGATTGCGCTGACGGCGATTCTCACCGGCAACATTGTAGCGCGCTACGTATTAGCCACCGGTGGGATCGATGCTGCACAGGAACTCCCGGAGCTCCTGTTTCCATGGTTCATTGTAGCAGGAATCGCACTGGCTGCGCAGGCAGGCGGGCATCTGGGGGTCGACTGGCTCTTCAACAGACTCAGCCCGCGCGGCCGTGTTTGGTTCCTTCATTTCGCGAACGCGATCGTGATAGCGTCCTATCTGATCCTCTGCCAGCAATCGCTGGTCCTGGCGGAGAGTACGCACGTGCAACTCAGCCCTGTGCTCAACATCCCTACCAGTCAAGGGTACTTGGCTATGGCGCTTGGCTGCCTGCTTTTGGCTCTTGCAACGGCATGCTCCTCAGTGCGCATTGCATGTACCGGACCCGAAACGCGTTTCACGCTCGCGCATAAAGAGATCTGACAATGAGTTTCATCCTCACCCTTGCTTTTATCGTGCTCATGCTGCTCGCCGTTCCGGTGGGACATGGCATGGTTATCGGGGCTGCCGTGGCTGTCGTGTGGGATGGAAACCTGCCGCTCCAGATTGTGGCCCAGCAGCTGTTCCAGCAGACCCAGTCGTTTCCGATGCTGGCCTTGCCTTTCTTTATGCTGGCGGGAAGCCTCATGATGGGCGGCCGCCTTGGAAAGGAACTCCTGACCTTCGCGTCCGAATTCATGAAGCGCTTCACGGGAGGCGAGCTCTCGACCACCGTGGTGGCCTCTGCCGTGTTTGGCGGAGTTTCCGGAAGCGCAGTGGCCAACGCGTCGGCTCTCGGTCCGGTACTGATCCCCTGGCAGAAGAAGAGCGGCTACCCCGCGGCCCTGTGTGCGGCCAACCTCGCGACGTCGTCCGTCATCGATATCCTGATCCCGCCGTCGATCCCCATGATTCTCTATTCACTGATTAGCGGCACGAGCGTGGCCGACCTCTTTATCGCCGGTGTTCTACCGGGCCTTCTTATGGCGGGAAGCTTCATTGGCCTGTGCTGGTGGATCTCCAGGCGAAGGGGTTACAAGAAGACAGGCTCTGTGATCGGGAAAAGAGAGATGTTTCGACTCGCCGTCAGATCGCTCCCTGCGCTCGTCATGCCTGTCTGGATCCTCGTCTTCCTGCGCTTCGGGATTGCGACGCCGACCGAGGTAGCCGTGCTTGCCGTTGTATACTCAATCCTGCTAAGCGTCTTCCTGTACAGAGACCTGGGTTGGGCCCGGTTCAAAGAGGCGATGGTTGAGGCCGGTATCGCCACCGGCGTTGTGATGCTGGTGATCATGGGCAGCGCGGCCTGCGGTTGGCTTCTGACGTTCGACGAGGTGCCGTCCCGATTTGTCGCCTGGGTAACCACGACAATCCAGAGTCCCTGGCTCATTCTGCTGGCGATGAACGTGGTGCTGCTCGTTGTCGGCATGCCCCTCGATCTGCCGCCGGCCTTGCTTCTATTCGGGCCCATCTTCGTGCCGTTGGGAGTGTCTCTCGGTCTGGATCCTGTGCAGATTGGGCTGATTTTGATCATCAATCTGGGAATCGGGATCTACACGCCGCCTGTCGGGACTACGCTGTTCATCGCTGCATCCATTGCCAAGAGTTCGCTTGACGATACGACCCGAGAGCTCTGGCCTTTCTTCATCACCGCGTTGCTTCTGTTGTTGGCGATTACGTACATACCTGCGCTGACTCTTTACTGAGGTGTGCTGAGGCGCAGAAACATAATCCTGCAACGGGTTATTCGGAAGAGGACTATTAAGAAACAAAAGGAGACTACAAAGAGATGTCATTTGAAAAGAGAGTTGCGATCGTCACGGGTGCAGGCTCACCGAGAGGGATCGGACGCGCAATTGCCATGACCCTGGCGAAAAAAGGTGCTGATGTGGTTGTTGGTGACCTGGATCTGGCAGGCGCGGAAAAAGTGGCCGAGGAGATCAAAGCCATGAAACGTAGCGCCATTGCCGTCCGAGTCGATGTGACCAAGCAACAGGAAGTAGCCGAACTCGTTCGTACGGTGCTCGACCGCTTCGGCAGGATCGACATCCTGGTGAACAATGCAGGGATCACCCAGCCGATCAAAGTGGCGGACATGACTGAAACGGACTGGGACCGCATCTTGGCGGTTAACCTGAAAGGAACTTTTTTTTGCTCCAAGGCTGTTCTCTCCACGATGATCAAACAAGGGTACGGCCGCATCGTTAACATGAGCTCTATTTCGGGAAAGAGGGGCGGGGGCATTTTTGGCGGGGCGCACTATTGCGCGGCCAAGGCAGGAATTCTCGGATTCGCCAAGGCCTTGGCGCGGGAGGTTGCCGCCCACGGGATTACCGTCAACTCCGTTGCTCCCGGAAGTATTGCCACAGACATCCGCGGAGGCGTCGAATCGCCTGAGCAACAGAAGGAGATGTCCAAGGACATCCCATGCCAGAGATTGGGAACGCCCGAAGAGGTGGCCGCAGCTGTCGCTTTTCTGGCTTCCGAGGAAGCCGCTTACATTACCGGTGAGGATATCGATATTAATGGCGGTGCCCACATGGATTAGCTTCACGGCCCTCGCGCTCGTCATGTTGCATTGAAAGTCTGTGTCCGAAGTGCATTGAAACGCTGCGTGAGTGCGTAGCCAGCGGTTTTCACCTGCCCGGCGATGGATCACGTTTGCTTTTTCCAGTACTAGATCTGGGAATTATCCAGCCAACGTAGCCCCCTCAGGTAAGAGCCGGTGTCTCCCTAAAACAACGTGATCGCACATATTTGTCTCAGGAAGGAAATCTAATGGAAAGACCGCAAGTTAATACGTAAGCAGATGTGTGAACGACTAGGCAGGCAGAGTCGATTGGCTCTGCCTTTTGTTTTGACGATTGTCGATTGTAATCTTCACATGCAGGCCATACTACGATTTCATTGACTTCAGGAAGCTATACGTAACATAATCTGTTTTTGTTATGGATCTCGGTTTGTTAGGTCCTGTTTGCCGGTCAGTCAGGCCGCAACCTGCTCATAGTCTGTAAATGACTTCAGCTGCACTCCGCGATTTGTCGTTTGCGCGACAGGTATCGAGGTGGTATAGGGGCGGCGGGTTGCCGTCCTTCTTTTTCTCTCGGGATCAACCCAAATTCCCTTCCGCCCCTAGCATGATGCCACTCTCCTTCGCATGCCCCCTGGTCCCTCAACCCTTCTTTTGCTTAACACTTCTTCACTGTCTGCCGGTCACTGCTGCGAAGCAGTCCTCACATAGCGGCACTTTGGAAAGCCGGAACAGCCATAGAACTGCCCCCCTGCGTTCTTCCCAGACCTTGCTGTCCTCAACACCAGCTCGTTTCCGCACTTCGGACACACCGTAGTGCTCGAGAAGCGCTGATCGAGTGTCTGGATGTGCTCACGCCGCGTCTTCCAGCTCTTGGGCTGCATCCCGGTCTTTATCGCAGCGACGATTTCGGCGACCTCGGCCTCCGAAAAGAGCACCTGCGACTTGCTCTGGATGTATCCCGTGTAGCCCCGATCCATGACATTGGCAGGCATCAGGGTCTTGAACTTACTCTCGCCCCAGAACATGACGACTGAAAAGAACTTTTCGTGTTCGATCCCCAAGAAATCGGACAGGGCTCTGGTGTGCCTGTAGTTCTGATGCAGCGGGTTCTGGAACTTGAACTTCTTGCCGAAGAGGTTTTGAGTCCACTGCGGACTCTTCTCGTCGCCGTAGATCCAGCCGTCGATGTTCTTCGTCTCGATGACAAATATTCCGAAACGCGAGACGATGATGTGGTCGATCTGAGTCGTTCCGTTCGCAACAGGGATTGTGACGTTGTTCACGTCGATATACGTTTCGGCATCAAGAAAGAGCTTCTTTGCCAGGGTGCCCTGAACCTCTCCAAACCACCCCTTGATTGCCGATTTCACTGACATTACGAGCAGATCTCCACCTTGGTTTGCCCTTATGCAGGGGATATACACACAATGCCACGCACCAATAAGAATATCGGCATTTTGTTCCGATTCTTTCGCGTTTAGTTTCAGAAATAGAGGAAAGTGACTTGGTGGGCGCAAGAGACAAATGGGGACGGGTATGAATTAATCACTTATTCCTGCAGGTTGAGCCCGCGCTTCTCCGCGAACAATTTGCCGCGGGCAACCGCCTTTGTCACCGCCGTCTGACAGATGCCCAACTCCTTTGAAACCGCCACCGTGGTCAGGCCCAATTCCCGAACTGCCCAGTAGCAGGCGAGGCTTCTGGCCTGAACCCGCAGCGGCTCTAAATAATCCCGAGACGCCGAATGAACTCATCGCGATCCGCATTATCCCGAAATATCTTCCGCCGCTCGATTCCCCGGCAGATGATGTGATGCAACGCACCCCATCTCTACTGACCCCATCTCTACTCTCTTTCACCCGCAAGTGCGTGCAGCCCCTCGCTGGGCACGCCCAAATGTCGAGATTTGACCCCTTTTCCCTTACCCGAATACAAAGCCCTTCTCAAGAAGCTTCCGGGGAAGAACGTCGCCATGGATACTGACCTGTTCGCTTAGCCAGTTGAAGGCGGCTAATCTGATTTTCTGATCTAATGACATCTGATGTCCGCCGGTTCTTCTGTTTCACATGCACGTCAACGCCATACCATTGTCAAGTATCGCGATTTGACCCGAGTCTTCCACCCAGCGTTTTTGTGCCGATCCCGCCGAGGATGTACCGCCCAGTCCAGGGATTATGACCCCGTCTATTCTATCTGTTTACGCATCCGTTTCCCAGTTGGCGAAACAGATATTGAACGGAATACGGAAGAGGTATAAAAGTATGCTTCGGAACTTGGAACAGATCGAAATTATCGGAGATGGAAAAAATGGCTAAAAGCAAGCGGGCGATGAAGGCAGCGCTCAGACTCTTTGTCGGCAAATGGATCATCGTGGAGATGGAAGCATGGGACCAGGAATTTGTCAACATGGAAGGCCCCGGACATTTCACGTTCAACAAGGACGGCACCGGCCATTTCCGGTTTGGTCTGGTCCGGGGTGAAATGGACTGCCGGATGGAAATTGCCTCCGGAAAGGCGCGGATCGAGTTTTCCTGGGAAGGGAACGATGAGCTGGACCCCGCGCTCGGGCGGGGATGGGCATGGATGGAAAATAAAGACCTGCAGGGGAGGATCTTCTTCCACATGGGAGACGATTCCGCGTTCCGGGCTGTAAGATCATCAGGGGCAGGCTTCCATGAGTGAATACCAGTACTACGAATTTCTCGCCGTCGACCGGCCGCTGACAGCGACGGAGATGAAGGAGCTGAGAGCGCTTTCGACCCGCGCCGACATCACGCGCGTCAGCTTCACAAACGACTACCAGTGGGGGGATTTCAAGGGCAACCCCGACAAGCTGATGGAGCGGTGCTTCGACGCCCACGTCTATGTCGCCAATTGGATGACGGCCATTTTCAAGATACGCATCCCCGTCGACGCGCTGGCGAAAAGCACGGTCGAGGCCCTGTCAGCAGACGGCGCGCTCGATTTCAAGGCCACCAAGACCCATTGGATCGTCACCTGGCAGCTGGAGGAGTCAGAAAACGACGAGCGGTTCGCGTTGGAGGACGGCCGCGGCTGGATGGCTCGGCTCGCCCCCGTACGGGACGAGTTGCTGCGCGGCGATCTTCGCAGCCTCTATATCGGGTGGCTGGCGGACGTGAGCATGGGGATGGTGGATGATGACGAATTGGAACCGCTGTGCGTGAGCGGGCTCGGACAATGGACCGCGGCCCAACTGGCCCTCGCGGAATTCCTGGAAGTGGATGAAGATCTGCTGGCCGGAGCGGCCCTGGGCAGCCCGTCCGCCCGGGACAGGGACGTCTCACAACAGGATATGGTTGCATGGATCCATGATTTGCCCGGTGAAGAGGCAAAAGAGGTCGTGAAACAGCTCCTCTCGGGCCGGGGGCAGGAGGCCGAGCGCGCCCTCCAGAACCGGTTCGCGGCATGGCGTCGCGATTTGGCAGGCAATAGCAAAGAGGCGCCCGGGCGGTCAGTAGAAGTGCTGCGTGCTAATGCCCGGGCGAAGGAAAGAATCCGTCTGGAGAGGAAAAGAGAGGAACAGAGGCAGAGGGAAGCCAGGCGACGCAAGGAGCGCGACGCGTACCTGAAAAACCTGTTCAAGGATTCCCCGCGGGCCTGGAAGTCGGCTCAACGGACCGTCGAACGGGGTTCGAGCCCGGCCTATGACGAGGCCTGCCGTTTGCTCGTCGACCTGTCGGAGGCGTACACGGTTCACGCCGGCAATAAAAGCTTCCGGGAAGATTTGAAATAATTCATGACCGGCCATGTGCGCCGCAAGGCGCTGGTTCAACGCCTGGTGAAGGCCGGCATCTGGGAGGATAACTAGACGCATGTCTCCGCGAAAAACAGAAGGCAAAAAGGACCTCCGCGAATCCGTGCCGTTTTAATAAGTTACGAGATTTGTAGATAAACATGAAGGCGTGACCGACGCTGCGATCTACCGTTGAGACTCAACAGAAACAAGATTCTGAATCGTTGACTGCCGCGCTGCGCTCGCAGTGACATTTTGTTGTTATCCACAAAAGCTCTCTGCGCCACCCTTACTTGCTCAGCAACAGACCGAGCTTTTGCAGGATTTCGGCTATTGCCTTCGAGGGCAACGTGCAGATCAACTCTGTATTTCGAGCATGCCAATCCAGACTCTTCACCTGATCAGCCAGGATGACGCCCGAGACGGGTAGGCCCGATGGCAGGGAGACTTCGAAGGGGTAACCTTTGATTTGGCTGGTGACAGGGCACATAATGGCAAGCCCCGCCTTTTCGTTATACATCACCGGGGAAAGGACCACCGCGGGCCGGCGACCCGCCTGTTCATGCCCGGCCCGGGGATTCATCGTGATCCAAACCACATCGCCGCGCTTGGGGACATACGCCTTGGCTTTCACCACGATTCTCTCCCTGCTGCGGGACCGGTATCCACCTCGCGGTGAATATTTTCCTCGGTAATCTTCGCCAGGA
>Ga0105106_10001891_pt1 | contig 14944 bp, 10 predicted proteins | sample PPLLaktember2015_5_FD_79109 | JGI IMG/M metagenome (GOLD analysis project Ga0105106, IMG submission 79109) | Freshwater sediment microbial communities from Prairie Pothole Lake near Jamestown, North Dakota, USA - PPLs Lake P8 Core (1) Depth... | ecosystem: Environmental > Aquatic > Freshwater >...
CTGCGCAAGCGTGTGCAGGCGTTTATTGATAAACGCTTCTTTCGCCAGGGGTATAACGCTCGAAAGACGCTGGAGAGCTTCGCCGCCTATGCCCGCAATGAAGTCGAGCTGTCCCGGCTGTCGGCAGAGCTAGTGCGGGCGGCAAGCGATACCCTGAAACCGGACAAAGTCAGCCTGTGGATCAAAAAGAACTGACAACTCGTTATTTCGTAACGCTTATCGTAACGAGTACGGGACGCACGACCGGTATAATGATGATCATGGATGGAGGAAAAGCATAATGAGTGTATTTTTCCAGCGCATACGCCTGCTGTTGGGCGGCAAGGAAAGCAGCACCCTCAAGGGAGAAGCCGAACGCCAGCCACTGCCGGCCGTGGTCCAGGAGACGCAGGCCCAGGTTGAAGACCTGGATATCCCTGCAGACGACCCGCTGCTGGCCTACCTGGTGAGCAGCGCCAGCGCGGTGGAGATCGACAAGCTAAACCTGGACTCCCCCACGCTGCAGCGCCTGCGCGAGGCAGGGGTGCAGGTCAGCGTGCCGCTGGTCAGTCAGGGTGAGCTGATCGGCCTGCTCAACCTGGGGGATCGCATGAGCGAGCAGGAATATTCGCTGGACGACCGGCGCCTGCTGGATAACCTGGCAGCTCAGGCTGCCCCGGCGATGCGCGTGGCGCAGATGGCGCTGCTGCAGCAAATCCAGGCGCGTGAACGGGAGCGTATGGAAGGCGAATTACGTGTGGCGCGCTTTATCCAGCAGAACCTACTGCCGCGCCAGCTGCCGCAGATGGCGGGCTGGCAGATCGCCGCCCACTGGCAGCCGGCGCGCGAGGTCAGTGGAGATTTCTACGATTTCATCGAGCTGCCGGATGGGCGCCTGGCTTTCCTGGTGGCAGATGTGACCGATAAGGGCGTGCCGGCCTCGTTGGTGATGGCGACCACCCGCTCGCTGCTGCGCTCCACTGCCGAGCGTTTTACCTCCCCCGGCATAGTGCTGGAGCGCACCAACAACCTGCTCTACCCCGATATCCCTGCCAAGATGTTCGTCACCTGCCTGTACGGCGTGCTGGACCGGCTGACCGGCGAAATGACCATCGCCAACGCCGGGCACAACCTGCCCTACCAGCACACACGAGATGGTTTTGTTGAGCGCCACGCCACCGGCATGCCGCTGGGGCTGATGGAAGGGATGACCTACCCAGAGGTCTCTTTCCGGCTGGAGCCCGGCGACACCCTGCTGCTGACCAGCGATGGGCTGATCGAAGCGCACAACCCGGCAGGCGCCATGTTCGGCTTCGAGCGCGTGAAGGCGCTGGTCGCCGCGCATGCAGACGAGGACTTGATTCAGACCATCCTGCAAGATTTCAACAGCTTCACCGGGGCGGATCACCAGCAGGAAGACGACCTGACCCTGATGACCCTGACCTTCAATCCCCTACCCGCCGAGAGCGAGCTGCCCGGCGAAACCATCCTGGAGTTCGCATTACCCAGCCAGCCCGGACTCGAACGCCAGGCTGCAAGGCGGGTGCTGGAAAGCCTGGGCGACCTGCACCTGGATGAGGCGCGCAGCAAACGCCTCGAGACTGCCGTGGCGGAAGCGACCATGAACGCCATGGAGCACGGTAACGGCTTCAATCCCGAGCTGATGACGCACATCAGTGTGATCCGGGAAGCTGCCCGCGTAGTGATCCGCATTGCGGACCAGGGCGACCACGCCCCCATCCCGGAGACACAGAACCCCGACCTGGAAGCCAAGCTGAGCGGGGAGCAGTCGGCGCGCGGCTGGGGCCTGTTCCTGATCCGCAATATGGTCGATGAGATGAATACTTATGCCGATGGCGGCAAAAACACCATCGAGCTGATCCTGAATTTAGAAAGCTAAACAGAAAGGAGCAAAACATGCCATTCCAAGCATTTGACAGCCACATCCGTAAAGAAGGCGATACCGCCATCATCGACCTGCAGGGCGAGATCAATGGGCTGGCGGAAGCCGGCCTGAACCAAGCCTACACGCAAGCCGAAGCCAGCGCCAACACGATTGTGCTGAACTTCAGCCAGGTGGATTACATCAACAGCACCGGTATCGCCCTGATTGTGGGGCTGCTGGCACGCGCCCGCAAGGAGCGCAAGACCCTGGCGGTGTACGGCCTGAGCCCGCACTATCGCGAGATCTTCGAGATCACGCGCCTGGTGGATTTTATGCAGATTTACCAGGACGAAGCCAGTGCTATGGCTGGCTAAGCGTTAAAGATTGGATGATAAGAGCTTAAGCCAGGCAAACGTCCATTTACAGGGATGGGCAGGATATACAGGATAAGATCCCCATCAAATTTGGGCTTATATCCTGAATATCCTGATAATCCATGTAAATAATGGAAAAATCCGATAGGAGGATGCGATGGAAACCCCTACCCCCGCGCGCAAGTCCGAAGAGACCTGGGCTAAAAAGGTCGACCGCCTGAGCGTCAACGGCGCCTCCGGCGAGGGCCTGAATATGAACGTGGAAGGGCGCCAGCTCACCAGCCCGCTGAACGGCTTTGGGCAACTATGGCAGAAAACCTACCGCGTGGCGCTGAGCGGGGTGCAGGCCAGCCCGCAGGAAGTGGTGCAGGTATGGAAAGAAAAGCTGCCCGAGCTGATGCCCGCCGACAGCCGCTTTTACCCTTCCATCAGCGGGGTGAAGCCGGGCGAGATCGTGCTGATCAACGCCAGCCTGCCCGGCATCCCCGGTGGCATGCAGGTCGCCACCGGCGTGCTGATCCTGTACGCCGACGATGTCTCCTTCTCGGTGATGACCCCCGCAGGACACCCGGAGGCGGGCTTCAACACCTTCAGCGCGGCCGACGAGGACGGCGTGACCGTATGCCAGATCCAATCCCTGGCGCGCGCCAACGACCCGATCTACGAGCTGGGTTTCCGCCTGATGGGCGGCTCCAAACAGCAGGAGGCCATCTGGCGGCACGTGCTGACGCGCCTGAGCGCCCAGTTCGGCGTGCAGGATGCCCAGATCAGCCTGGATAAGGTGTGCGTGGATACTCGATTGCAGTGGGCGGAGGCCAGGAATATCTGGCACAATGCCGTGATCCGCACCACGCTGGGCGTGCCGGCGCGCAAGTTGAGCAGCCTGTTTAAGCGTAGCACGAGATAACCTGCACAGAACCCATCCTGTAACAAGCCAACATCCCGGCGCGCAAGCTGAGCGGGTTGTTTAAGCGCAGAGCGAGTCCAGACGGAAGGGCGAAGCGTTTTTCGAGCCCAACGGATGGCACCGGTGCACTGCTTCGCCCCTACCGGTGGCGATATGTAAACATGAAATGATGTTTTTGGACGTCTAGCGGCAGGCATTGCAGTAAAATGGACTGCATAAGGAGACTCTCTTATGCAGTCGATCCGGTCCGCCCTGCGCATCGATTCCGCCTCGCGTGAGCTGTTGCTGCCCACCGCCCGCAGCCTGATCTTCACCCTCAGCGCCCTATACACCGTCTGGCACATCCTGGCCACCTTGGTGTGGCCCACGCGTTTCAGCCCCAGCATCTGGCTCATCTCAGTGAGTATGCTGGCGCTGGTGGCGCTGGTGCTGCGCCTGCTGAAGCGGCGCTACCTGCTGGCGCAAGCCATCTGGCTGGCGGGGCTGGCGGGGGTAATCCTGCTGGCTTACGCTCTTTACCAGCGCCCGGAGATTGTGATCCTGCTGGGCTTTCTGCCGCTGATCGCCATCATCTCGGTGGGCAGCCTGGGCGCTCTGCTGGTGGAGCTGGGCGTGCTGGCGCTGCTGCTGCTCATGCCGCTCAGCGGGGCATTCCCGCCCCTGCCGCCCACCTACAGCACGGCCGTGGTGCTCTCCAGCATCTTCGCCGGCGTATTTGGCTGGGGGCTTTCCAACAGCCTGCTTTCGGCGGTGGACGCCGCCTCCTACCACCACCAACAAGCACGCGGGCTGCTGGAAGAATCGCGCGAGCACCGCGCCGAGATCGCCCGCATGCTGAAGGACCAGCACCAGGCCAATTACCAGCTCGAGCGCCTGAACCAGATGCTCAACCAGGCGCGCCAGCGCGCCGACGACGTGCGCGCCGACCACGACCGCTTCATCATGTCGGTCAGCCACGAGCTGCGCTCCCCGCTCAATTTCATCCTGGGCTTTTCGGACCTGATGGCCAACTCCCCCGCCACCTACGCATCCCTGGAGCAGTGGCCGGCCGGGCTGTACGAGGACGCCAGTGAAATTTATCGCTCCAGCCGCCACCTGCTGGGGCTGATCAACGATATCCTGGACCTGGGGCAGATCGAAGCCCAGCAGATGAGCCTGCTGCGCGAGTTCGCCGGCCTGCCCGAGCTGGTGCGCGAAGCGGTGGAGATGGTGCAGGGCGCTTACCAACGCAAGGGCCTGCGCCTGACGTGCGAGATCGAGGCGGGGCTGCCCGAGCTGCTGCTGGACCGCACGCGCATCCGCCAGGTGCTGCTGAACCTGCTTAATAACAGCCTGCGCTTCACCGATCAGGGCGGCGTGACCATCACGCTGCGCCGCGGCGAGCAAGACCTGGAGCTGTGCGTGAGCGACAGCGGGGCAGGCATCGCCCAGGAGGATATCCCCAAGGTGTTCAACCTTTTCAGCCAGGTGGGCGACGAAGATTGGCGCCGCCGTGAAGGCTCGGGGCTGGGGCTGGCAATCAGCCAGCGCTTCATCCAACTGCACGGCGGGCGCATGTGGCTCGAATCCGAGCTGGGCCAGGGCTCGCGCTTCTACTTCACCCTGCCGCTCCAGCCCGGCTCCCCCGCCCTGGAGCTGGCTTCTGGCGCCGACCTGGGCGCGGCGCGCCTGCACAGCCTGCAAAGGCTGGTCTCGCAGGAACAGGTGTTGCTGCTGGTCAGCGCGGACTCCCAGGCTGCCCAGCGCCTGCGACCCTTTGTAGAAGATTACACGCTGATCCACGTGACCGACACTGCCCAACTGGGGCAGGCGGTGGCGCAGTATTTCCCACGCGCCGTACTGATCGACGACGAACTGGACGACTGCGAGCCTCCCACACTGCTCAGCGAGCTAGCGCAGGCCCTACCGCTGGACCTGCCGCTGATCAGCCTGAGCCTGCCGCAGACCGGGGTGCGCGCCACCGCCCAGATCAGCGGAGTAGGCGCCTACCTGGTCAAGCCCATCCCGCGCCCGGAGTTGCTGGAGGCGATCGCCCAGTTGCAGCAGCCGCTCAAGCGCCTGCTGGTGGTGGATGACGACCCGGCCATGGTGCGCTTTGTGACCCAGGCGGTGAAGACCGCCGCCGAAGGGCATCCCGCCCGCCTGGCGGAGCTGCTGAGCGCGGCCAGCGGCAGCCAAGCCCTGAAGCAGCTACACGCAGCGCCTATAGACCTGGTGCTGCTGGACCTGGACCTGCCCGATCTGAACGGCTGGCAGGTGCTGGCGAGCATGCGCCAGGACCCGCGCCTGGCCAATACACCGGTGATCATCATCTCCGCCACCGACCCACCCCCATTGATCGCCGAGAGCGGCAGCGGCAGGCTGAGCCTGCGTCTGGGGCGGCCCTTCTCGCACCCGGAGTACAGCGCCCTACTCAAGGAGCTGCTGGGCAACCTGCAGCCGGCGTATGTGAATACGTTGGGATCGGGCTAATGGGGAGGCAGTCTGAGTGTAGGCTATGACTACGGATATTTCTCGGACGATATACCGCCACACACCTGATTTTGGTCACTTGTATTGTGCTGCATTTTTTGCTAAAGTAATTGAATGCCCCAAATATTTCGCAGCTTACGCTTCCGCTTGTTGCTAATTGTTTTGCTCGCTTTACTCCCGGCCTTTGGGCTGGCGATCTACAATGCTTCCCAGCAGCGCCACCTGGTCCAGAACCAGGTGCAGGAAGATGCGCTGGATATCGCCCAGAGCCTGGCGAACCATCAAAACGAGCTGGTGGAGGGGGCGCGCCAGATGCTGTTCGTCCTGGCGCAGCTCCCGGTGATCCGAGGCGATGATGATCTGGCCTGCAAGGCTTATCTTACCGAACTAAAAGCCAACAATCCGCGCTACATGAATATCATCAAGTGGGATCTGGCTGGCAATATGCTGTGCGACGCAGCCAATTCGCCCTTACCGCATAAATCGCCATTCCCTGACCACTTAGAGATGGTTCTCGATAGCATGGACTTTGTGATCAACGGCTTTGTGATCAGCCCCCACACCAACGAGCGAGCACTGAGCTTTGGCTACCCTGTGCTGGATGAATATGGACAGCCTAAAAACGTGTTGGTGGCGCCTGTGTATCTAGATTCGCTCAACCAGCTGCTCACCCAGGCTGATCTCCCCGCAGGCTCTACCATCACGCTGCGCGATGGCGGAGGCACCGTCCTGGCGCGCTCCCCACAACCCGGTAACTGGGTGGGGGAGCTCGATCCGGACATGCTGGCTGCACCTGCGCTTGCCGATCTGCAGGGAGAAGGCACGCTCGAAGCACGCGGTGCGGATGGCGTGCTGCGTTTATATGCCTATACGCCGGTGTTCAGCCCCACGCCGGAAGAGCTGTACCTGATCGTGGGTATTCCTTACCAGGATGCGATGGGCGTGGTGGAGCTGACCTTAGAGCGCAGCCTTTTCATCCTGGTGGTGGCAGGTTTTGTAGCGCTGGTGGCGATCTTGCTGGGCACCGAGCTCTTTTTCCTGCGCCCCATCCAGAAGCTGCTGGGGGTGACCCGGCGCATGACCGCTGGCGACCTGAGTGTTAGGGCAGACGTGGCCCATGAAGTCAGCGAATTGAGCGAGCTCTCGTCCAGTTTCGACCAGATGGCTGAAGCATTGGAAAAACGCGAACTGGAACGCCAGAAAGCCGTCCAGGCTCTGAAAAAGGAAGAAGCTGCCAGGGCGCGCATGCTACACCAGGTCATTACTGCCAACGAGGACGAGCGCATGCGTATCGCCCGTGAGCTGCACGATGAAACCAGCCAAAACCTGACCGCCCTGATGTTGGGTCTGGATACTGCCGGCATTGCCCTGGATAAAGATCCTGGGCGGGCTTCAGAACACTTTGGTAGGGTAAAATCGATTGCCCAGGAGCTGTTGCAAGGCATCCACCACCTGATCTATAACCTGCGCCCACCGCTGCTCGACGACCTGGGGCTGGTACCGGCTATATTAATGTGTGCGGATAAGCAGTTAAAGCCGCTGGGAATCAATATGCACTTGCAAGTGGACAACCCAGAAAACCGCTTGCCGCCTTATATCGAAACAGCCCTCTTCCGGATTGTCCAGGAGGCATTCACCAATATTATTCGACATAGTCACGCCAAAAATGTCCAGGTACGCCTGACTCAAAGCGATCACACCATTGGGCTGAAGCTGATGGATGATGGGCAGGGCTTTGACGCGGCGATCCTGGCATCGGACCCACCGGTAGTGGGTTTTGGCCTGCAGGGTATGCAGGAGCGTGTGCGCATGCTGGACGGTGAATTTAATATTGAGACCACGATTGGAGAAGGGACCCGGATCACCATGAGTATCCCGATTCCCAAGGCGGAGGGCGAACATGTCTGAAATTCGGGTATTTTTGGTGGATGATCACGCCATTCTGCGCGCGGGGATCAAAGCCCTGCTCACCTACCACGACGACATTTCGGTAGTGGGCGAAGCGCAGGACGGCATCGAGGCCGTGGCGCGCGTGGGGGAGCTGCAGCCGGATGTGGTATTGATGGACATCGCCATGGAGAAGATGAACGGCCTGGAAGCCACGCGCCTGATCTGCCGCGATTATCCGCGAACACGGGTGCTGGTCCTGTCGCAGCACGAAGACCGCCAGTATGTGCTGCCCTTACTCCAGGCAGGCGCGGCGGGATACTTGCTGAAGCGCGCCCTGGGAACCGAGCTGATCAGCGCCCTGCGCGCAGTTGCCAGGGGGGAGACCTATCTCGACCCCAGTGTGGGCAGTATTCTTGTGGATGAAATCCGCCACCGGGATGCGCAGGCGCAAGCCGAGCACGAGGAGCTGACCGAACGCGAGCAGGAAGTGCTGGTGCTCCTGGTGGAGGGCTTATCCAACAATCAGATCGCCGAGCGTATCCATCTCAGCGAGAACACCGTAAAAAAACATCTGCGCAGCATCCTCGAGAAATTACACCTGAGCAACCGCGTCGAAGCCGCCGTGTATGCCGTCCGGGAGGGACTGGTGGATGCGCGCTAAGTGACCGCCGCTCACGGTCGAAAGCCGCAATCAACAACCAGCCCGATTGGCCCGGAAACTTGCGGATCCATCGTGCTAAGTAATTCGCTGGTTGAGAGCCCGATTTGTTTAGCTACTTATAGCGAATTACTTTGTTGATTCCCATTCATGGAAAAAGGCTTGGACGAGAGCAGAATTTTATGCGGATTGATTCAGCTGGTACAGGCGAGCATCCAGATACTCGCTAAAATCCTTCAGCTTCTGCTGGCGTTCCTGCTCGTCTTCAAGCTGCATGGCCTCGTTCACCACCTCAATGGTCTGCCTGCCGGCCTCGACGAAACAAAAACGCGCCGTACGGGCATCCGCCTGGCTGTAGAAACCAACCCGTTCTCGCAGGTTAATCGAATATTCCAGCGAGTCGACGGTCAGTTTGGCGATAGCTTCCCGGTTCAGGAACTTGGTCTCGTAGGAGATCCACTGGTGCCAGGCGGGCAGGGACATGCCGGCAATGTAATCTTCCAGGGTTTTGAAAACCGGGCGGTAGCCGTAGCTTAAAGCGCGGTCGAAGGCCAGCGAGCCCGGATCGAGCAGGATCATCGGACCGAAGGCGTAATCCACCGGCGCCTGACCGTTGATGTTGAGGGTGCAGATCTGCTCCCAGCTCTTCCAGGTTTGCTGAATGGTCTCCTCGGTGTCGTTCGCCAGAGCGATCATGGAGAAGCTGCCCAGGGCGATGCCGTACTGCTTGCACAAATCGATGGTTTTATAGATGCCAGCGTTGTTAAATTTGCGCCCGTGCGCCCCACGCACCGTATCGACGCCGGACTCGGGGGAAATGCTCAAACGCACTGGAATATTGATTTTCGCTAATTCGGAGATAAATTCCTCGTCCGCCGGACCGAAAAGCTCCATGGTCAGCTGGCGAAGCTGGATATTTTCGTTTTGCAGGGCTGCCAGCAGCTTACGCCAGTAAGCCTTGCCGCCCATGCGCGGGTCCTGGAAGAGAAAGACGAGCTGGATGCCCTGCTTGCTGAGTTTGCGCAGGTCTTTGATGATTTTTTCGGGGCTGCGGAAGGCAGGGCGTTGCCGGCCCAGGTGGGCGCGGTAGCTGTAGGCCGAGCCACCGCAGGAAACACAATTATGCAGGCAGCCGCGGGCGATGGGCACCACCCAGCTGGGAAGCACTCCCGGAGGGAATACCGCGCCTTTAGGGTCCAGGAAATCCAGGCGGGTGAACTCGTAATCGTCCAGATCGCTATCGGGAGTCATCAAAGGATTGCTGCGCACAGCGCCCTCAGCATCCCGGTATGTCAGGTTGGGCACCGACTCCAGGCCAGGAGTTTTGCCCAGCGCCCGCATCAACGCCAGAAACGGCTTTTCAGCTTCGCCGCGCAGCACCCCATCGACGAAGTCATATTTTTCAACGGCCTCTTCCGCAAAAACAGTGGCGGTCAGCCCGCCAAGCACCACCAGCGCTTCAGGGTGCAGGCGCTTGCACAGCCTGGCAATTTCGATGGCCCCTTGCGAATGCACGCACCAATGTAACTCGATGGCAAAGACTTTTGCCGAGAGTTTGCCGATGTACCCCTCGACATCAAAACCAGGGATGGTTAACATACGCTCGCCGATATTATCCACCCGCGCTTTATAACCATGCCGATCCAGGTACTCGGCGATGCTAAGCGAGCCCACCGAGGGCATGATGAACTGCCCCGAGCCGGCGCTCACCGTGTAGCCGATAGGGCCCGGAAAGACCGCTTTTTCTCGAAAATCATAAATCGCTGGGGGGTGGATCAAGATGGCGTCGTAACTCATCATACCTCCTGGATACCGCTAACGAAAGGAAACAACCTTAGCATGGTCAGGGTCTTAGCGAGTGAAAATCGGCGCAGACTCCTTATCGCAGAGCAGCTACTCCCGCAAGGAGGCTACGCCTATTCCTGTACCCCAGACCCTGTTGGATTCATTCTAATCCAAGCGTGGCATGCAGTCAAATTTAACCAAATAGATCTAAGCAGATGTGCTTCATCTGAATCTGACAATTCTGGAACTCAAAACGTCGCACACCCAACTCACCAGACTCGCTTGATAACCGCATTACACTAAAGCAGTGATTTTGTTGCGCGTCAATCCCAGCGCCACAAATAAAATTCCAGCCACAAAAATTAGATAGTAGCCAGGCAGAAGATAGGTATCGACGTAGGCAATGAGCGGATCGCCCATGTCGATAAATGCCCGCCCTTGCAAGGGTACGTCGAATGTATTTTTCATGCGCATCCCGGCATAGACTGCGGCGAAGATACCGCAGAAGAGATATGCAACACCGACGCCACCAATGAGGATCTGCGAGAGATTGAATTTCAATTTCCCAAAACCGAATTCTTTGCCGCGCACAAACAGACCAACCAGGATGGCCAGCATGCACAAGCCCAGAAAAGCCCACATAAATGAGCCAAACCAGGCAGGCATCTCTGTCCCTTTCATCAGGATGGCAAAACCACCCATCTGACCGCACAACTCAAGCCCCCAAGGGCGAATTTGGGCCGCGTTATCAGCAAAACCCTCGATGTTGATAGTCCACCAGGGCAAAAACCAGGATACCAGCATAATGGCAACAGGAATCAGCACCATAAAGCGGAACATCCATATACTGGGTTCGCTTTCCTTTGACTCGGTAATCTTAGTATTCGTTTGCGTGCTTTCCATTTTGTCCTTTCAGCTCCCTGTTAGTTGAGTGAGGGTTCGAACGAGGCGCGAACCCTCACTCGTCAGGTTTCGTGATCGATTCTTACTATTCGAGTGGGACGTCGCCCAGGCCAACATCTTTGGCGGTGCTGATATCGGCGATGGTCTTGGACTTGCCAACGCCATCGATCTTCAGGGAGTACACGCCTTCTTTCAGGTCCTCAAACCAGAAGTCGCCCCAGTGGTTGGTCTCCAGGGTGAGCGTTTCCCCTTCACCGGTGAGGGTGCAGGTGGCGCCGATCACCACTTCGTTCACCGCTGGGTCATAGACTGTGCCGGCGATGAATTTCTTGGGCAGACCGATATAATGGACGCGGGTATTGAGTTCATACTCCGGATGGAGTGTCTCGCCCTGGGCAAACAGCTCGGCGAAATCTGCTTCTTCGCCAAACTGGAGCGCGCCTGTCGGGCAGGCATCCACACAGCGCGGTTCGGTCCAACCCTTATCCAGTAGGTGAGCGCAGCCGGTGCATTTCTGGGCCAGGTTCAGGTCTTTGTTGTAGAAGATGGCGCCATACGGGCAGGCATCCACGCAGCTCATACACCCGGTGCAGGTCTTGGGGTTAATCACGATCATCCCATCTTCCCGCCGGTAGATACCGTCTCGCACAGGGCAAGCTGCCATGCAGGGGGCATTTTCGCAGTGTTGGCACATCACAGGGATATAGGTCATTTTGACCTGAGGAACGTTGCCTCTGACGTACTCGTTCTGCTTGAGCCAGAACTGCCCGGTATCGGGCTGAGGTTTGGCATACGGGCTCCAATCATTGCCACAGTGCTCATCCTTACAAGCAATCTGGCAGTTGTAGCACCCATTGCAAATGTTGGAATTTACTACGAAGACTTTCATAGCTCGCCTCCTACAACCCAGCCGCTAAAGCGCAACCCACTGCCGGGATCATATTGTCTGGCAAATGCTTCCGGATACTTAGCTTTCAAAGCATTGATGTCGACCTTGGTTACCTCAACCAGGAAACCACTGCCCACCTGCCCGCCACAGTTCCGGGAAAGGATTTTCTCCGGGCAAATGAGGTTATTAGCGCCACCGCGATCGATCCACTCACTCTGCGGAAGGTTTGGATCGGCCACAATCTGGTCTACACGGGCGCCATGATCCTGGTAAGCTACGCCGGGCATAATGCGCTCAGTGACATACGCGCCGCCGAGGACCATACCGCGCTCGTTATACATGCCGATGATGTCGCCGTCCTTGATGCCGCGCTTTTCAGCCTCGGATGGATGCAGCCAGATCGGCTCGTACAGATAGCCATCGATGCCCTTGACTTTGCAGGTGGGGATTTCGCGCAGCCAGGAGATATCGTCGTGCTCGGCGTGGACACGCCAGCGGGGGTGATTGGACTGGCACAGTAGAGGATATTTTTCACCGCGTGTACCAAGCGGGTTATCCTGGTGAGTCTCACCTTCTGGGATCCAGTGCGGGACAGGAGGCCGCTCATCATCGTCTGGGAAGTTCGCAAGGATGAACGAGGATTCGTACTCCATCAAACCGGAAGGAGTCTTGAGAGGATTGGCTACGGGGTCCTCGTAGAAAGTGCGCGCACCTGGCTTGGCATCCAACTTCGCTTCCCACTCGGCATCGAACGGAGCTGCCCAGAAGCCCTTCTCCTTGAACTGCTCCCAGGTCAGGCCGCTAAGTTCCTGAATTTTGCGGGTTTCATAGCCGTATTTCATCCAGTCTTCAACAGACCGGCCCCAGGTGTACTTCTGGACATATTCATCGCCCAGTTTCTTGGCAACCTCGAGGGAGACTTCGTAGTCGGTCTTGGACTCGCCGATGGGTGAGATGCCATCTTTGACCATCCATACATTCCCGGCGCCAGCGCTGATGTCGAATTCTTCAGTGCGCGTGGTGGTGGGCAGGATGATGTCCGAGTAGAGGGTATCATTCTCCATCCAGGGGTGCTCGGTGAGGATAAACTCAATTTTCTCACTGCGCATGGCCTCAATGTACTTGTTGCCGCCATTCCAGCAGGTGGTCCAGCATGGGGTATCCGTCCAGATCATATGGATTTCGGTTCCGCCCTGCTCCTTCGGGATGGGGTAAGAAAATGGCCGGCCCTGGTCAGAAGCCATCATCCAGGGTGAGCCGGTGCCATGCCATGACAGCGGTGGGTTGAGAATAGCTTCGTGGATCTCAACTTTGCGGATGTATTGGTGTGGGCGGAAGTAGTCCTGGGGGACTTCACTTTCTTCAAGTCCGCGTGCAGGAGCCGGATCGGTCTGATTAAGCCGGCGGTCAAAGGCGATGTTGGCTGAACGACTAGGCAGACCACCACCGATTGAATAGCGATTGCGACCTGGGGCGCCATAACCCTGCATACCTTCGGCGCAGGCCTGGATGCGGCAGGGCTCGGTCGAGTAAGTACCGCGCATGCCGGGGCCCATGAAACCGACCAACGAGGTCTTCTTCTGGTTCCAGTTGCGGGCCAGGGCGCGGATGGTCCAGGCAGGAACGCCACAGCGAGGGGCTGCCCACTCAGGGGTCTTGGGGCCTTCCGGGTCACCCGGCTCGTTACCCAGGACGTACTCAGCAAACTTTTCAAAGCCCAGGGCATGAGTAGCTAAGTACTCTTTATCATAGGTATCCTCGGTGAGCCAGATATAGCATACAGCCAGGTAAAGAGCTGCATCCTGGCAGGGCAGCACGGGGATCCATTTATCAGCATGGATCGCGGCAGCGTAGTTCAAGTCAGGAGTGATGTAGACCTGTTCGATGCCGATTTCGGTCAGCCAGTACATAACCAGGCTGGCAAACTGCTCGTTGAACCCCCAGGTAGTGGTTTCTGCGTCGGTGGAAACGAGCATCAATTCACAATTTTGCGCCATATCCCAGGTCATGTTGGTCGAAGGCGCCGATGTGCCCATCGTTTCCCAACCGGTGACGTGCTTGCCGCCCCAATACCAGCCTTCCCAGCTGTCAGCAACCCGGATCTGGGCTGTGTAGCTGCTTTGCTCATCGGGGCCCATATGCCGTAGAAGCTGGGTCTGGCAGCCGTGCGGACCGTGGACGGTCTTGCCTTCGCCGTGTCCATCTGCCTGTGCCAGGACCGCAAAATGGCCATATTTTTCCTGGATGCGCTTGAGCTCATTGGCGATAATCGTGGTGGCTTCATCCCAGGAAATGCGCCGGTATTTGCTGACGCCACGGTTCTGGGGATTAACTTTGGCTGGATCACCGCCGGGTTCCCAATCGACGCGCATGAGGGGATAGCGGATGCGGTTGGGGGAGTAGACCCGTTTTTTGTACGCCAGCCCAAGCGGTGTTATCAATACTTTTTTGTAGGCAGGTTCAAGGACCTTTCCGTCCTTCTCGATCTTCCAGGGTTTGAGGTAATCCGGGCCATAGCCTTCTTCGGCATAGCGGACCGGTCGCGAGCGGATGATTTTGCCATTCTTTGTTTCAATCCTGGCTGGCATGCCATCCCGTCCGAAACCCATACCACTGGTACCGCGGATCATGGATACTTCATCTTCAAAAGCCGGTTCAAGCACACCCTCTTTAACTTCATACTTGATAACCTCTTTTGTTATGGGCGCCGCCTGACCTGGAGCCGATGGGACCACCTCGCCGCCCTCGACTGGCGCTGGTTCTTTCGGCATCAGGCCGTATGTAGCCCCTGCTCCAACTGCTGCTCCACCGGCAAGTAAACCAGCGCTTTTGAGGAAATCACGCCTGGATGGTTTATTTGCCTCTTGACCTTTTTCCTTTTCTTCCATTGTTCCTTCTCCTTTACTAAGATTTGTCGGCATTTGTCTGCGCTCCGACAATCTCCAGCTCTGCTCCCACAGGAACAGACTTTTTAAAACAGTGCCTAAGAAGAATTGACATGAAACCGTGTGGGAATAAGCTACATAGGACCTCTTTCTGGGTTGAATGTTTAGATGATGACCTCATTACATACTATACCGTTTTCGAGGTTTTCCTCCTACACTAAAGCGAGTTATTTTGTCGTGATAAAAGGACCACATTTGTATCCAGTTGGATACCCGCGCGGGTATCCAACTGGACCATCGACGCTTACCCAAATAAA
>Ga0105106_10001892_pt1 | contig 14940 bp, 13 predicted proteins | sample PPLLaktember2015_5_FD_79109 | JGI IMG/M metagenome (GOLD analysis project Ga0105106, IMG submission 79109) | Freshwater sediment microbial communities from Prairie Pothole Lake near Jamestown, North Dakota, USA - PPLs Lake P8 Core (1) Depth... | ecosystem: Environmental > Aquatic > Freshwater >...
AACAAATCATTTCGGAGAAATAAAATATACTTCTAACATTGCAGAACCTTCGTATGCTTTAATAACTAATGTTGGTCACTCGCATCTGGAATTTCTGAAAAATAAAAAAGGTGTGCTTAAAGAAAAAACCGAACTTTTTAATGCCGTATCGAAAAGAAAAGGATATGTATTTATAAATAATGACGATCCCCTGTTAAAAACAATCGGAAAAAATTATAAAAATAAAGTTACTTTCGGATTTAATTCCAATGCGGATGTTAGAGGCAAGCTTACCGGCTACACTGATGACGGTAGGCCTTTGATTGAAATTACTTACAAGAAAAAGAAAGTTAAAGAAATCTTACCTTTGTACGGAGAGCAGAGTGCAAAAAATTTTTTGGCGGCATCTGCCGTTGCTTTTAAGCTTGGATTGAGCAGTAAACAGATTTCTAATGGTACAAAAAAAATAAAAAATGTAGAAAAAAGATTAAACGTTAAAAAATATCCAGGCTTTATATTAATTGATGACACTTATAATGCAAATCCCGATTCAATGAGATATGCAATTGAACTGCTTTCAAGAATCAAAACATATGGAAAGAAAATTGCCGTACTGGGAGATATGTTTGAACTCGGGGAATATGGTCCGGCAGAGCATAAAAAATTAGCAAAATTAATTAAAAGAAATAAGATAGATATAGTTTATACAACCGGTTTGTTAATGAAAAATTTGGATCAGGAATTAATAGAATTAAAAATTGAATCAAAACATTTCGACGACAGAGATCAATTAAAAGAGTTTTTAATGGAGAACAGGTTTAGCGATTCAGTTGTTCTGGTTAAAGGATCAAGATTAATGAAGATGGAAGAATTTGTTAAAATAATTGAACCCGGCTGATAGGATGCTTTATTTTCTATTTGAATACATAAATAAAACGTTAAATCCTCCCGGTTTTGACGTATTCCGTTTCTTGACATTCAGATCGGCCCTGGCTGCAATTACCGGACTTATTCTGGCTTTTTATCTTTCGCCTAGAGTTATAAGAATTCTTCAAAGGAAACAGATTGGTGAGGCAAAAAAGGAGGAAGGTCCTAAGTTTCACTGGTCTAAAGCCGGTACTCCCACAATGGGAGGAATAATTATAATTTTTGCCGTAGTTGTTCCGGTTCTTCTTTGGGCAGACATAAAGAGCACTTACATAATTTTAATTTTAACCGGAACTGTTTGGCTGGCTGGCGTCGGCTTTATCGATGATTATTTGAAAGTAATTAAGAAATATCCTAAAGGATTAATTGCAAGATATAAATTGCTTGGACAATTTCTCATCGGATTAATTATAGGATCTGTAATTTATTTCTCTCCTGAATTTGAAGGATTTAATTCCGTTACAACGGTTCCGTTTTTGAAAGATGTGAATTTTGATTTTTCCTATCTCTATATACCGGTTGTAATTTTTATTATTACCGCAACTTCCAATGCCGTTAATCTTACCGACGGATTGGACGGCTTGGCAATCGGTGTAATTACTATTGTTATGATTGCTCTTGCTATTATAAGCTATGTTAGCGGCAATGCAATTTTCTCCGATTATTTAAATATAATTTTTCTTCCCGGCTCAGGTGAATTAACAGTTTTTGTTGCTGCATTAATCGGCGCATCGCTTGGATTTTTATGGTATAATTTTTATCCAGCCCAGGTTTTTATGGGCGATACCGGGTCCCTTGCTCTTGGGGGTGCTTTTGGAATCTTAGCTGTACTCATCAAAAAAGAGCTGTTGATACCCATACTGGGCGGGATTTTTTTTCTCGAAACTATTTCTGTAATAATTCAAAGATTATACTTTAAATACACTAAGAAAAAATTTGGTGAAGGCAAAAGAGTTTTCAAGATGGCTCCCATTCATCACCATTTTGAAATAGTAGGATGGCCTGAGCCGAAAATAGTGGTAAGGTTTTATATAATAGCAATTATTCTGGCAATAATTAGTTTAACATCATTTAAGATCAGATGATTGAATTAAAAAATAAAAATATTGCCGTAATAGGTGCTGTAAGAAGCGGTGTAGGCGCGGCTAAGCTGATTAAGAAATTAGGCGGAAAGCCTTTTGTAAGTGATATCTCCGATAATGCTAAAGTAAAAAGTTCTGCGGAAATTCTTAAAGACCTCCAGATTGAATATGAAATCGGCGGACATACTGATAAAGTATTTGATTGTGAGTTAATGGTTGTCAGCCCCGGTGTACCTTCTAATGCTGAAATTCTTGGTAAAGCAAAAGAAAAGAATATAAAAATAATCAGCGAGCTTGAACTCGCAGCAAATTTTTGTAAAGGTAAAATAATTGCAATAACTGGCACTAACGGAAAGACTACAACAACTTCTTTGTGTGCTCATGTCTTTAACTCATGCGGAATGAAAACTTATGCTGCCGGAAATATCGGTTTTGCTTTTTCCGAAATTGCTCTGGTTGTGCAGCCCGACGAATTTGTTTCCCTGGAGGTTTCAAGTTTTCAGCTCGATCTGATAGACACTTTTAAACCGCAGGCGGCGGTAATTTTAAATATAACTCCGGATCATTTAAACAGGTATGAAAATAAATTTGAGAAATATATAGAATCTAAATTGAGGATTTATAAGAATCAGGACAAGAGCGACTTCTTAATCATGAATAAGGATGATTTAAGCCTGATGAATTATCTCACTCATTTTAAAAGCAAAAATTTATATTTCTCGTTGAGTGAACCGCAGTTTGACGGATGTTATCTCTCAGGTGAACAGATAATTTTTAATAAAAACAGCCGTTTGGAATTCAATTGCAGCATTAAGGATTTAAGCTTAAAAGGAGAGCATAATTATCAGAATGCGATGGCAGTAATTATTGCCGCAAAAATTTTTAATCTTGAAAACGAAAAAATCCGAGTAGCACTGAGTAACTTTAAAAGCGTTGAACACAGACTTGAATTCGTAAGGGAAATAGACGGTGTTATTTATGTAAATGATTCTAAGGGTACTAATGTCGATTCTGTTTGGTATGCATTAAAAAGTTTCGAGAATCCGATATTTCTAATTCTCGGCGGTCAGGATAAGGGGAACGATTACAATAAAATTAAAGAGCTTGTTCTTAAAAAAGTAAAGAAGATCTATGCAATCGGTTCTTCTGCCGAAAAAGTTTTTAATTTTTTCCACCGCGATGTGAAGGTTGAGATAAAAGGAACACTTGAAGAGGTAGTTATAACGGCCAACAGCGAAGCTAGAAAAAACGATGTTGTGCTTCTTTCTCCTGCATGTGCAAGTTTCGACATGTTCGATAATTACGAGCACCGCGGCGAAGTTTTTAAGGAGGCTGTGAATAAATTATGATACGAAAACTTGCTTTGATAATTTTTTTCGTCGCATTTACTTTTATGTTATTGGGATTGATAGTCGTAATGAGTGCAAGCAGTACATACAGCGCATTTAAATTCGATGACTTATTTCATCTTTTCAACTCTCATTTTATTAAAGTTGTTATCGGTATTCTGTTTATGATCGGTTTTTGTTTTATCCCTTATGAAATTTACAGAGAATCCAGCAAAATATTAATTTTCATCATTACTTTTGTTTTAGTACTTACTCTTTTTATTGCCGAAAACATTAAAGGCGCCGGAAGGTGGATTGATCTGGGTTTATTTTCATTCCAGCCTTCCGATCCTGCAAGATTAGTCCTGATTTTTCATCTTGCTGCTCTTCTGGAAGACAAAGGAGAAGATATAAAAGATTTTAAAGAAGGATATATATATACATTTATCTGGGTAATAATTATTTCAGGCTTGATTTTAATTCAGCCGAATATCAGCAGCGGAATTATTATCGTTTTAATATCATTAACTATTTTATACGTGGGAGGAGCAAAGTTAAAACATATTTTTGCTTCTTCGGCTTTTAGTTTAATCACCGGCTGTGCCGCAGCTTTATTGTTTCAACATTCAAGGAATAGATTATTTAATTTTATAGACAATATCCTTAATAACGGCGAATTAAATATTCAGGTAAAACAGGCGATGATAGGGCTGGGCAGCGGAGGAATTTTCGGCGTTGGAATGGGACACAGCAGACAGGCAAACCTGTTTTTACCTGAAGCATACGGTGATTTTATTTTTGCAGTTATAGGCGAGGAGCTTGGATTTATAGGTTCAATAGTTATTTTAACCGGTTATTTAACTTTGTTCATTGCCGGAATTTTAATTGCTAAGAAAGCTAAGGATAAATTCGGGCAGCTCCTCGCGTTCGGCATAACTTTTTCGATCACTATTTATGCTTTTCTAAATACTGCAGTGTCCGTGGGATTAATTCCTACAACAGGTATTCCTCTTCCTTTTATCAGCTATGGGGGAACTTCGCTCATCTTTTTGGGAATTTCAGTCGGAATATTGGTGAACATTGCAATTTCAAACGCAATTTTTCAAGCTTCAATAGATAAATTTTCTGCTACTCAAAATTGGAATAAATACTGGAAAACCCGGTTATCCGATGAGGTTCGGCTTGGGCAGCAATGACGTGAAATATAAATTCCTTTTTGCAGGAGGAGGAACAGGAGGACATTTATTTCCCGCTGTTGCTGTTGCAGAAATTATTAGGGATAAAATTCCCGCAGCAGAAATTTTATTTGTCGGAACAAAATCAAAAATTGAAGGAAGAGTTGTTCCGAAATTAGGATTTAATTTTAAGTCAATCTGGATTAAAGGTTTTTCTAGGAAATTGACTATGGAGAATCTCCTGTTTCCGTTGAAAATTATTGTTTCAATATTCCAATCAATGCTGATAAATCTGAAATTTAAACCTAAAGTTGCCATAGGTTCGGGAGGGTATGTTGCGGGCCCGGCGATTTTCAGCTCAGCTATTTTCGGAGCTAAAATTATTTTGATTGAGCAAAACAGCTTCCCGGGAGTTACAACAAGAATGTTGGAAAAATATGCCGATGAAATTCACATAAGCTTTGATGATTCAAAAAAATATTTTAAAAATCAAGCAAAAATTCGTCTTACAGGAAATCCTATCCGCGGGAAATTATCGGAAGTAAAAAAACCGGAAGCCCTGGACAAATTTGGATTTGTATCTTCTAAGAGAATTCTGCTAATACTTGGAGGGAGCCTGGGTGCGGCTTCCTTAAATGAAGCTGCTGCAAACTCTGTTAAAAAACTTGAAGAAGCCGGTTTACAAATTATCTGGCAGACAGGAAATCTCTATTATAAAAGATATGAGGCACTTTCTTCGTCAAGTATCTGGATAAATCCTTTTATAGATGAAATGAATTATGCTTATTCCGCTTGTAATTTACTTTTAGCACGTTCAGGTGCTACAACTATTGCAGAGCTGCTGGCATTAGGCATTCCCTCAATTTTAGTTCCTTCTCCCAATGTAGCCGGAAATCATCAATACTTTAATGCAAAATCTCTGGAAGAAAAAAACGCCGCAGTGCTAATTGAAGATAAATTTATTAAAGAAAAACTTTTTGATTCGGTAATTGATTTGATTTTTAATGATCAAAAACTTCGTGAATTGAGTAAAAATGCCAAATCTATGGCTAAACCGGATGCGGCTTTTATAATAGCAGGAAATGCAATTAAGCTTGCGGAAAATTAATGAGCGGAAATCAATTAAATATTAATTCTGCAACATTCAAGTACAATATGTCGTTCTATTATCAATCAACTTTATTTTATTTTGCTGCATTTATTATATATGTTGTAATCAGAGGTGAGTTTGTAGAAGATTCTTTTCACTTAATAACTAAAGATCCAATAATTTATATTTTTGGATTGATTGTTTTGATTTCATTGTTAAGCCTCTTGTATAACCTGTATAAAAACAAATATATGCAGATAGAAAATGATAAAATTTTATTTATCAACCGCTTTAAAACTAAACGGTTTAATCTTGATCAAGTTAAGCAAATAAGTATAACGAAAAAAAAAGAAAGATTTAACAATCATCAGTTCAGGTTAATCCTTATAAAATTAAAAAACAGGAGAAGACCCTTAGTTATCAGGCCATATGATTATGAAAATTATGAAGAGCTGATAGAAACTTTTTCTACATTAAAAGCTAGGCTGGAATCGAATTAAATGTTTAAGAATATAAAAAAGGTTCATTTTGTGGGAATAGGCGGAATAGGAATGAGCGGGCTTTCGGAAATATTGCATAGCCGCGGTTTTGAAGTTTCCGGTTCTGACAGAGCATTAACTGAAGTTACGCAGAGGCTGCAGGGTTTGGGAATGAAAATTTATGAAGGACATTCTCCTGAAAATTTAAAGGAAGCGGATGTGCTTGTTTATTCTTCCGCCGTTACATTGGATAATCCCGAAGTAAAGGCTGCTATTGAAAGAAAAATCCCGATTATTAAACGTTCCGAAATGCTTGCGGAAGTTATGAGGCTTCAATATGGGATTGGAATTGCCGGTACTCACGGAAAAACAACTACAACTTCGATGGTGGGACTAACATTGACCGAAGGCGGTATTGATCCTACTATTATAGTCGGAGGCAAACTGAGCGGCCTTGGCGGAACTAATGCAAGACTGGGGCATGGAGAATTTATTGTCGTAGAAGCTGATGAATTTGACAGGACATTTTTAAAACTTACTCCTGCAATCGCTGCATTAACCACGCTTGAAAGCGAGCACTTGGATACTTATAAAGATTTAAACGACATAAAAGCTGCTTTTATCGAATTTGCCAATAAGGTACCCTTTTATGGTTTTGTTGTTCTCTGCCAGGATGAACCTGCTCTGCAGGATATTATCCCGCATATAAATAAAAAAATTTTTACATACGGGCTTTCGGCTCAAGCTGATATCCGGGCAGCCGAAATTTCTTACAGCGGTTTCGAAACAACATACACCGTGAATTATATGGGTGATGAATTGGGCAGAATATTTCTAAAGATTCCCGGGCTGCATAATATTAAGAATTCGCTTGTCGCGGTTTGTATTGCACGGGAGCTTGGAATCGGTTTTAACACAATTAAAAAAGCACTTGAATCTTTTACCGGTGTTTACAGAAGATTTGAAGTTAAGTATAATAAAAAAATAATGGTTGTTGATGATTATGCGCATCATCCGACCGAAACAACCGCAACACTTTCTGCAGTTAGAGCTGGGTGGAAGAGAAGACTTATTGCTGTTTTCCAGCCGCACCTTTTTACAAGGACTAGAGACTTTTATCAGGAATTCGGAAGATCATTTTTAAATTCCGATATTTTTATTTGCACGGATGTTTATCCCGCCAGAGAAAAACCTATTGAAGGAGTCTCCGGAAAACTGATTGCCGATGCAGCCAGGAATTTCGGGCATAAAAATGTTTTTTATGTTGAAGATAAAAATGAAATACCAAAAAAGCTTGATGAAATAGCTAGAGAAGGAGATATTGTTATTACAATGGGAGCGGGAGATATTTGGAAATATGGTGAAAAATATGTTCAGCTTATTGAAAGTAAATAAGAATGTCTGAACAAAAGAAAAATATTTTAGGCACATTTTTTTTCTTAATAATTATTTCTTCTCTGTTCTTTTTGGCGTTTTTCTCCGGGAGCAGGACGGATGAGAAGATTGAAAGCGTGAAAATTGAAGGGAATTACATGCTGGAGCAGAATGATTATCTGGCTTTTGTAAAATTGAAAAACATACGAGATTATAAAAATCTGACTCTATCAGTAATTAAAGACCGGTTTCAAAAGCATCCGTATGTTGAAAGAGCAGATGTGAAATTTGAAGATAAGAATAATGTGAAAGTATATCTGGCTGAGAAAAAAATTGCTGCGCTTATTGTAGAAGATTTGGAAACTTATTTTCTTTCCGAAACCCATGAAATATTTCCTGTATTATCTCATACAAAGTTTATTGAACTTCCGGTTATTACTAATTCATCCATTTTCATGAAGAAAAGTAAAAATATCTACGGAGAAATAATTCAGGCAATTAAAATTATTAATGCAGCAGAACTTACAAATCCGAAATTACTTAAGGATCTTTCCGAGATTAATTTAAGAAACGGCGGAGATGTAATTTTAACGTTTAACGGAATCCGGCCGCCCGTAATTTTCGGCAGAAATGAAGAAGCAAGAAAGATGGTTTACCTCGAAGCAATTACCGAGAATGGATTCCAGAAAGAACAGCTGAATTATTCAGGAAATTATCTTGATTTAAGATTTATAAACCAGATTTTTATCGGAAAGGCGGATAATACCGAAAGTTTATCAATGACTGAAAATACAGGTCTTAATTAATGAAAAAAAATATTATCGCAGGTCTTGATTTAGGAACGACTAAAGTATGTGTAGTTATTGCCGAAAAGGTTGATGAGAACCGGATGGATATACTTGGTTTTGGCGTTGCTCCCTCGGAAGGTCTGCATAAAGGACTTGTTGCAAACATCGGAAAAACAGCGGAAGCTATAAGAGCCGCAGTATCTATAGCTTCAAACAGGGCAGGTTTTAATATAACAACTATAAATGTGGGAGTTGCAGGAGAACATATTACAAGTATCCGCCATAGAAATTATGTAACCATCAGCAATGAAGATAAAGAAATTACCAAGGATGATCTCGATCGTCTTGAAGAAGATGTTAGAACAATAAGGATTCCATCCGACAGGCAGATTCTTCACATTATTCCGGAAGAATATTCGGTGGATTACCAGGGTGGTATCGAATCACCCATTGGAATTTCAGGGTCCCGTTTGGAAGCAACCAATCATATCGTCCTGGCATCTATCCCGGCCATACAAAATATTAGAAAATCGGTTGAAAGAGCCGGATTAACGGTTCAGGATTATATTTTGCAGCCGATTGCTTCGAGTTCATCTGTTCTGGAGGAAAGCGAGAAAGATCTGGGAGTTGCATTAATTGATATCGGGGGAGGAACCACCGATATAGCTATTTTTCACAATAAATCTATTAAACACACAAAGGTTATTGGAGTAGCTGGAAATCAGGTTACAAACGACATCAGGGAATCTTTAGGTATTGTTACTGAAGAAGCTGAAAACCTGAAAAAAGAGTACGGCTATGCCACCGATAATGCTATCATCAAGGATGAAGATATTCTTATTCGCGGAGTTGGCGCTAGAGGGAATACAAAAATTCCTGTTAGTCTTCTTACACAAATAATAAGCCTTAGGATGCGCGAGCTGTTTATTCTGATTGATAATGAATTAAGAAGCGCCGGATTTAAAAACAAAATTAAAGCAGGAATTGTATTGACGGGAGGCGGATCTTTATTAAAAGGATGCACCGAATTGGCTGAAGAAGTTTTTGGCCTGCCTGCTAGAATCGGTGTTCCTCAGGAATTAGGCGAAGGCTTATCGGATGAAATTGAAAGTCCCGAATTTGCAACGGTTGCGGGTTTAATAAAAGGTGTTCCCGGAAGTAAATCGAGTGAATACCAGGTTATGATCAGGCCGAAAAAACTAAAAGGCCGGAATAAAATTTCTTTATTAGTAAAAAAAGTTCAGCAATTTTTCGATGAATTATAAAAAAACAAATGAGGAGGTAACTATGTTGCGATTTGCCACATTGGACCGCAGCAAGGCATTGTCTGCTGTTCTAAAAGTTGTAGGAGTTGGCGGCGGCGGTTGTAATGCTATAGAAAGTATGATAAAACGGGGTTTAAATGGAGTTGAATATGTTGCGATTAATACTGACGCACAAGTACTAAACAGCAACACGGCTACCTACAAGATACAGGTCGGTACTAACATAACTAGAGGGCTTGGTGCCGGTGCTGATCCCAATGTAGGGAGAAAAGCTGTTGAGGAGGACCGTGAGAAAATTGCTGAGGTACTTGCTGGCAGCGACATGGTATTTGTGACAACAGGAATGGGAGGAGGAACCGGAACAGGCGGTGCACCCGTTGTGGCTTCTATTGCAAAAAGTACCGGTTCACTTGTCGTCGGAATAGTTACAAAACCTTTTAGATGGGAAGGTAAAAAAAGAATGCTGAATGCAGAGCAGGGTATCCAGGAACTAAAACAGTATGTTGACAGCTTGATTATTATCCCTAATGAAAGGCTTCTAAATATCCTAGACAAAAATGTAAATGCCTTTGCAGCATTTGATAAACCTAATGAAGTATTGTATGAAGCAACAAGAGGTATTGCAGATATAATCACTGTTGAAGGATTAATTAACGTTGATTTTGCCGATGTCCGAGCCGTTATGAACCAGAGCGGAGAAGCTTTAATGGGCTGCGGAATTGCCAGCGGTGAAAACCGTGCAGTAGAAGCTGCTCAAAAAGCTATTTCAAGTCCATTGCTCGAAGGAGTAAACATAAGAGGAGCTAAAAGTGTGCTGCTGAATGTTACCGGTTCCAGCAATTTGACCATGCATGAAGTAAATGAAGGTAATAATGTCATCTTTGAAGCAGCAGGTGAGGAAGCAAACGTCATCTTTGGATGCGTTAGAAAAGAAGAGATGAACGACTATGTTTCCTATACTGTAATTGCCACAGGATTTGACGGAGCTAATCAAAATTTCGGTTCAAAAAGCAGGCAGTACAGTAAATTAAAAACTAAAGAAGATTTCCGCGGAGGTTTTAATTTCTTAGAAAATCCTGATGAAATAAACAAGGAAGATCTTGAGATCCCGACAATATTGAGAGTAAAAAGTCCTAAATCAACTTTAGAAATAAATAAAGAAGAGGAAACTACGCAAAGCGGGTTTAATTTTACGCATTCAAACTTCTGGACAAAGGATAAAAATCAGGATAAAAAAGAAGAGGAAAATAAAAAAGATGATGATGAAAGTTCTTCTTTTCTGCGAATGATCATGGATTAAAATTTCGGAATTTTTACCGGTAAATTTTGCAAAAAACAATAGTTCTTTGATTTTAGAAGTAGAAAGAAAGCCCTTATAATGGCTTAAAAATTGAGGTTAAGCAATAAACTCTTGATAATTTTAAATAATTAGTACTGAACAAAAATTTAATAATTTTGGAGCAGGCATGAGTTTATTGGAAATCTTCGGAATCATTTTCTTGGCAGTTATAGTTATTAACTTTTTAATTGGTTTTTTCGCAATTAGAAATGCTGTTGAAGAAAATGAAAGTAATCGGGACTTTATTTATAATCCGGCTAAATTGGAAGTAATTACCCGCCATTAATCATTATTCATCACTTAGACGTGATTCAATGTATGGCACTTCCTCCGAATCGACCGTAATTATAATCCTATTGGGCCTGCAGCATATTCTGCAATCTTCAATAAAATCCTGTCGTCCCTGAACTGTAAGATCCACCCATACAGTATTATGAACACCGCAGTACTGGCAAGTCCATACTAAATCTTCATCAGTAATCATAAATTTATCCTTTCCGGTTATTATCCTGCTATTGAATTAATAGCAAAGCAAATCTATTTCATGTTTACAAATTGAGTCGGAAAATTAAAATCAGCTTCTTTAACTAACTTGATTATGGATTGAAGATCGTCGATTTTTCCTCCCTGCACGCGTATCTGTTCGTCTTGTATTTGAGCGTTTACTTTAAGTTTTGATTCCTTAATTATTTTTGTAATAAATTTTGCATTGTCTTTAGATATGCCGCTTTGTAATTCAATTATTTGTTTTAATCTTCCTCCGGCGGCGGTTTCAGGTTCTTTTAATTTTAATGCTTTTACGGATATACCTCTTCTAATGAATTTGCTCTGAAGAATATCAATGCTAGCTTTAAGGGAATAATCATCTTTTGTATTAATCGTTATTATTTTTTCTTTTTTATTAAGTTCTATTGATGTATGCGAATCCTTTAAATCATACCTCTGATTTATTTCTTTTAATGCCTGGTTTACTGCATTGTCTGCTTCCTGAAAATCAATTTGAGAAACAATATCAAAGAAATGCGTCTGAGCCATTTTATTAATCCGGATTATTATAGATAATCAAACGTAAGAGATATGAAGGGTTTTGTCAAGGAAAAGGAATAGTTAAAAAAAAGCGGAAATAAAGATATTTCCTCTCACAGCTATTTCTATAAAGAAGTTTTATTTTGCCAAAATCATCTTGCGTACGGAAGAGAATTTGTTTTCAATGTCAAGTCTATAAATATAAACACCGCTTGCTAGGTGAGCTGCGTTAAATTCAATTTCATGTGAACCTCTGGTCATTTCTCTGTTTATAAGCTCGGAAACTATTTCACCTAGCAAATTATAAACTATTAATTTCACCTTTCCATTTTCCATTAAGGTAAACTTTATTGTTGTAGAGGGATTAAAAGGATTGGGATAATTCTGATTCAATGAAAAATCCTTTGCTTCTTCCACATTCTCCGAATTAGTTATAAAGCTGCCTTTATGATTCTCCGGCTGCGTTATATTTTCATATTGAGGGCCGGTTAATATTGTACCTATCATCCCCTCAAAATTCCAGCTTATTTCAGGTTTATTGATTTTAAATGAGTTCGAAGTTTCCAGACGAAAACTCCCAACTTTTTTGGAATAATCCGTGATATTATCACTGCCGGGCATGGATGCAAATGTAAGCTCATTAAGATTATCAGTTGAATTTATTCCAATGCTGCTTAGCGGAAAGTTGGTCAACTCTGAAGTGCCGTCTATATAATTAAATAATAAAGTCCCATTTTTTGTAAGATTATTATTAAAAGAAAGTACACATTGATAAGAAGTTAATTCAAATGAATCCCCGTTACTTTTAATATAAATATCGAATTCGTAGATATTGTTGCCGACAAATCTGCCGTTATCGATACTCATCGAATAATTTATCTGGGAAAAAGTTAAGGAATTTGAAAAAATGAACATAGAAATGAAAAAAGAAAGATATACACAATATCTGAGCATATTTAATATTACAGTTTGCAATTCATTCTCCCTAAATCAATTGATATAATACATTATTTCTCTTTGTGATTCACAGCAATTATGCCATTTGAAAAGTTCGATTATGAAAAAAAATAGAAGTAAACGATTTTTGTTGCAAAAAATTTGATGAGTAATAATTACCGGTTGGAAGAAAATGAAAGGATTTTTATAAGACCGTGATTTTAATAATAAAGGTCTGAATCTTACTGTAGAAATTCAAAAGATTTTTAAGCCGTATGAACTGCCGATAATAATGCTGACTTCCATCGGAAAAAATGATAGTGATATTATGAGCGGAATTTGCTGCTATTCTGACAAAACCGGTTTAGCCGACACAGCTTTTTGAAGTAATAACCAGAGTTATAACTTAAAATTCGATAATTCAAAAGAAAGTCCTCAGGAAACAGGAAGAAAATTTTAAAATACTCCCAAGCCACCCGTTAAGGATTTTAATTGCGGAAGATAATGTAATAAATCAAAAGGTTGCGGTAAAAATTCTGGAAAAATTCGGGTATAAGCCGGATGTTGCCGGAAACGGATTCGAAGTGCTTGAAGCCTTAAAGAAAAAGAATACAACATAATTTTTATTGATGTCCAGATGCCCAAAATGGACGACATTGAAGCAACAAAAAATATATGAAGAGATTATCCTAAGGAGAGCAGGCCCCGAATTACTGCAATGACGGCGGGAGTTCCACAACCGATAAAGAGCTATGTATGCAGTGCGGAATGGATGATTATATCGGCAAACCTTTTAAAAAAGAGGAGCTTATACTTGCTTTTGAACGCACCATAAATTTTGTAATTCAATAAAACTCTATTCAATTCTGATTTAATTTTCACTCAAACATTGATTTTTTCCTTCACAGTTCCTTATATTTACATCGTTTACTTAAACGGTTAAGTATTTCCCTAATTCTCATCTCATTTTGAAAGAAAACTGCCATGCAAAAGATTATCTATTCCATTTTAATTCTTTTTAGTTTATTATCTGTTCAATCTTGTTCCGGTAATGAAGAAAGGATAGAAATTTCTTTAGCTAACCCGAAGGACTTCGAACGGATGGATGAATATATCAGCATTAGTGCCGATAAACTCCTCTCAAAATTCGCTTTCAATAAAAATTCCTTCAAAGTTTTAGATGGAAATAAAGAAATTCCGATTCAATTAGAAAATCTTGATGGGAAAGAATATCTCAGTTTTGTATTAAGCTTTGGTTTAAAGGAGAAAAAAACTCTATACCTGCTCGAGGAGGACAATAAGACCGAAAAAAAATATACAAGCCGGGTTTATGCTGAAGTAGCAATGAAAGTTGATTATAAATTGGTTGATGGTAAATATACCGGCGGAAGATTTCAAAATTTTGACAGTCTTAAAGTTCCTTTAAATCATACCGATCACAATGCACTGTTTAAATATGAAGGACCGGGTTGGGAATCCGATAAAGTGGGATATCGTTATTATATCGATTGGAGAAACAGAATCGATATTTTCGGAAAGAAAACAAATGAACTTGTATTAAGAAATGTAGGTGTTAATGATATATACGCTAAAGATGATTCCTATCATAACATGCAGGAATGGGGAATGGATATTTTTAAAGTCGGGAATAGTCTGGGAATTGGTTCTTACGGGATGATGATCGGAGACTCAATTTATACGGTTTCTAAAAGAGACAGCGTATTTTGTAAAATATCGGCAAATGGTCCAGTGAAAGCTTCTGTTACGACTTTATTTTACGGTTGGCAGGTTGAAAATGATAAATATAATCTTACATCTGATCTGTCTATTACTGCCGGAAGCCGTCTAACAAAATCAGAATTGTTAATATCCGGAAATCCGGAAAATTTGGTTACCGGACTAGCAAAAGATCCCAATGCAGAATTTTTTGAGAGAAAAGGGGATAAAACATGGTCATACTTTGCGGTGCACGGTAATCATTCGCTTGCAGGCGATAAATTGGGAGTTGCTATTTTTTACAAGAATAATGAAAGAATCAGCCTTAAGGAAACAAGTGACAGTTATGCTGTGGCATTGAAACCTTCGGAAGGAAAAATAATTTATTATTTTTGTGCTGCTTGGGAAAAAGAACCTGAAGGAATAAAAACAAAGG